>Ga0209367_1000063_pt1 | contig 63986 bp, 47 predicted proteins | sample WorMetLIZISLAND2_FD_187412 | JGI IMG/M metagenome (GOLD analysis project Ga0209367, IMG submission 187412) | Marine gutless worms symbiont microbial communities from Max Planck institute for Marine Microbiology, Germany - Olavius geniculatus... ...
GGGGCTTCGCACCCCGTCATCAGCGCAACGGTAGCACGCCCACGTAGGGTACCAGTGGGAACACACTGGGTAGACTAAGTAGTAATTACTACTTGACTACATTCAATCACGCGACTTCGTGTCGCAAATAACGCCCGTTGGTGAGCAGCGGCCTAAATAAACTTCGGATTTGTATGGCCTTTACGTAAAATCGCGGTCTCCACGCCGGCTGCTCCACTAGCATGGTTATGTGTCCAACCTAAAGGTCAATTGTAAACTCCGGCATGAAACCAGGATGCATTTCGCCCCAAAATTGTTATAATAATTCCTAATATCTTTTTCAAAATCTAACTCTTCACGATTATAACGCCAAGCTTGAGCAGCGCCTACTTATTTGGAAAATATAGGTTCACTCACTGTGAGTCCAAATACCGATATGCTTTAAAAAATGTTCATTGTTAGGCGTCTGACTCAAAGCTTTGGTTAGCTGCTTCTACGTTCCTAATTCATTAAATCTTTAAATTCCTTTGTATTGCGAATCAGGTCAAAATCAGGGTCTTTCATAGCCTTATCTTTAAATTTTGGATAGGCTTTAATGCCTTTTCTTAACCAAGTAGTCGCCTCGTAACTTTGTCCATGTACCGCATATACACATGCAATATTATATAGAGGACTCGGTTCATCAGGATTTAACTCCAATTGTCTTTTTAAATATTTTATAGCTTCTGAAAAATTAGCGGTTTGTTTGTGGCATATACCGATGTAGAAATTGAACATAGGATCATGATAATAAAAGGACTTCGCGTGTTGGAACCATTCCGTCGCATCACCATATTTTTTACTTTCAAAATAATATCGTCCAAGTTCATAATACAGGACAGCGTACCTTGAATCAAGGTGCAGGTATGGTGCTCCCAGTGATTTGCTCTGTTCCTTCTCAAGTTGCTTATGAATATTGGCGAATCTTTCCATATAGGGTAATGCCTCTTGAAATTTCCCAGAATATAAATGCACTCCTACTAGGAAAAATAGGCATCAAGAGATCTTTCATTCGTTTTTAGTTTTTCCTGACATTTCTCTTCGACAGCGCTAAACTGTCTGTTTTGAAATAGTAAACTTGTATCTTGGAAGAAGTCGCTTGCAAGTGCATTCGTAAGACTCAAAGTAATAAAGATAGCAGCTATTCTTATAAACATTTATCCACCTTCTATACAGCTAACGTCCGCCACTGACCAGCGGCTTAAAAATGTTTCGGGTTAGCACGGCCTTTACGTAAAACCGCTAACTACACGCCGTATGATCCAGTGACATTGTTAGCAGCTTTAGAGTGCCCCCGTTTCAAGTGTAACGCCCCCATCCACTAACTGTTTATATTTCTGAGAAATTAAATCATGGACGTTATATCTGCTTTTGAGAGGGTACTTTTTTGATTCAACTAGAAGCTCTTCAACATCTTGAACAAATTGATATTTATCCTGAATTATTAGTTGATAAATTTTCTTTGTGTAATTCTTATGCAATAGGTAGCAATAATTAAATGGCTGAATTGAAACGCTTAAATTGATATACAGAATTGTGGCTGATTCTGACTTTCCGTATTCAGCGTTCACCAAATCGACTAGTACTTTATGCAATGCTACTATTTTTGTTCTTATTACAGCAAGCTTACATAAATCCTCAGTCTTTCTATAATCCCAATATGCATGAAATTTTTCATGATACTCTTCGCTAAGTTCTAAAAACTGTTCTGCTATAACTTCGTAATGTGTTCTCATTTTTATACCTGCTAACCGGTGAGCTAACCTACCGGCGATGGATATTTGGACCTGCATTAAATTATACGCAAACCGGCATATTTCTCCCGGTTAGGTTAAGCGATTGGTTCGGTGCTCAAATTGTCAATAAGGTTGTCAATAATATTTTTCCCTGGACATCCCTAAATTAACAAATCCTATTGTTAAGTCAGCACAGATTGTTACGAATAACGCAGAGTTTCTCACGTTTGGTTCATCCGCCTGGTTATCTGATATTTTCCTTTATTTGGTAAAAGTTATAATTGCAGACAAAAAAACGGCCAAAATTGGAATTAAGGTTTCAACGTGTTTTGAGAAATTTTGCATTTGGCCCATACTAATGGAGCCAAGTTTTTTATTAACCAAGATTCCTGCTGTAAAACAAACGAATGAAATGAAAATGATAAAATAAAAAACAGATAAAAATTTATCTCCGAGCACATTGAGATCTGAAAAGTACCTGTAAGTGAGAAAGATAAGAAAAAGATTTAAAATCGTCACCAATGCATGAGCTATATTCCGAGCTGTATGACTTTTCTGCATTTTATATGTGAAGATAACGCCAAGCTTGAGCAGCGCCGACTAAAACTGGCACAGATATTTAAAACACAAAAAATGACCGTTACTCTCCTAGTCTCCAAAACCCACACTGTATTAGGCGTCTGACTCCAAGCTTTTGTTATACCTTTGCAATTTTTTTTGTTTGATGGATTTATATTTAAGTAACCAGTCTTTTAAAATATTGTAAATTCCAATGAAAGAAATGCTGAAATACCAAATAATACCAAAGATACCAACTATACCATCAAAAGTGGTGTATTCCTCATATCCCCTCAGAGGATGGATCGATCTGGTAAGAGAAACTATCAAACCTGGAAAGTTCAAGGCGATAACAGAAAAAATAACTAACAAAAATTTCGCACAAAAATTGAAAAATGGGTTTTGTAGTCCGATATATTCTATAAATTTGGAAATAATGAATATTTGTCCGGCAATCCAACCAATAAATGGTGGAACCAGAATTATTATAAGAAGTGTTTCCATAAAAAAGGGCTATGGGTACCTAGTAACGGCCTGCGGATAACCAGCGTGCGCTACGAATTCCAAGCTGCCACGGAATTTCACGCTAAACTGCATAGTTTTTCACGTCTGGTTCATTCGCGTGGCTGTGTTTATTATTCATCGTACTCTGAATCGTGAACCAAACTACGGATAAATGACTCGAAATCACTGGCCACGAAGGTAATCTTATAGTCGAATTCTTGATCAATATGAACTACTTTGGGCTCGCCGAATTTACCACAGTCTGAGTAATCAAGAGCTATCATGTCATGCCCAGCAGAAGGGCAATCACATATATAGATTCCGATATCCGGATAGCCCCATTCTACTTTCATGAACTCGCTGCCCAATCCTCCGAGAATAGAATAGGTCTTTGTTGAATCAAGTCCAAAAATACCGGTCAAAGCAACGTGATCCTCGGCCCATGATGTTCTTTCATTCATTGGGTGGTTTGTATTCTTGGGAATGCCTCCGTTTTGAACCTTTAGCAAGGCAATATAAGATGCAGGGAGCTTGTAACCCAGCGTATCTTCGACCTTCTCAATCATTTCTGGAGTAACGGGTCGGCCAACATATTCTTTTGTTGCATATTCGCTCTTTTCCCAAAAGTTTCTCATATCAAAGTCATCGAAAGGATTTGGCATTCCTGTCCTCCTGTATTGGTTAGTTTAAAAACATAACCTGCCGCTCGCCAAAACTTTCGAACCTTTACAAAATTTAACGAAAATCATCATAGTTTTCCCGGCTGTGCCTCGGCGAAGCAATGCGAAGACGGGTCAGGTTGAATGATTGGTTATGTGTTACGTTTTTGTATGTATTTTCGCATATTCTACCCGAAAAATCAAAAGAATAGATCTTAACTCCTTGAAATGAATAATAAAAAATTCATCAACCAAGCTCAAGACTGAATTCAATAGAAACTCCCGGAAACCCAAAATTCCCGATATCGGAATACCATGTGAAACAGTGGCATTTTCGAACAAAAAACAAGATTCAAAATGGAGGATTGTATAAAGTTTCTGGAAATCCGGGGCAAAGATTATGAATCTCAAAATGGAGGGCGGTTAAATATAAACATATAGTGCCAATAGGGGCGAGATCAAGTAGGTCAGGAGCTTCGCACCCCGTCATCAGCGCAACGGTAGCACGCCTCCCTAGGATACTGGCGGGGACACTTCGGGTGATTTCCAGTAGCATAACTTACTGTAATCACGTATATAAAATGCGACATCGTGTCGCACATAACGGTTGAGCTGACCTATCGGCGCTGAATATCTGGTCCTGAATTGAATTCTACGCAAACCGGCATAGTTTTTCCGGTTAGGTTGGGCGATTGGTTAGGAGGTGGGATAGATGCACATTATGACAATTTTCCTAATCGATCTAATGCAAATCTTCCCCGCTCCGCAACTGAAGGAGAGGAGTCAGATGCAAGCAACTTTGCTAACCTGATAGACTCAGCTCCGATTAAGTTTAAATTTTGTATAAGTATCTCGCCTGCAACACGCCGAACCATTGGTGAGCTATCTCTTACCGCCCTTTTTAAAGTTTCAAGAAAAGGACTTGCAACAGATATGGCACGTTCACAAAGTATTGGCCCTAATCGCCCTTTACAATATTGTTTGTCAGTCCATTTCCATTTTCGTCCGTCAAACCAAACCATTTTTTTCTCAAGTAGACATCGGTACGCTTTTGCTCTCACCGATGGTTGAATGGCCTTTTTTGCAATCTCATCTAAATATTTATCTAGTATTTCAGTACGACCAGTTTGAGCAAGTATTGATGCCATAGGACCTGATGTAGCCGATATAACCCTTGATTTTAGCGAGTGAACAACTTTTTCAATGGATGTGATACCCAACAGTATCTGCTTGTCTGCATCTTCCATACGCCCCCACGAACTCCAATGAGGAAGTATGACACATAAGACATCAACAACTATTTCCGGGTCTGAATCTTTTGCAATATCCCGAAGTTTATCACGCGCAGCTTCTCGGACTTGAGGAACCCAATCGTTAAGACGACGGACAGCTAAGGCAAAGAAAAAACTATTTGGAGCAGCCCCAGATAAAGTGCGTAGAGTTTTTTCGCGTTTGAAACCATCGCCGCTACATAAATCAATCCATGTAAGGAAAGGTATAGGCTGTTCCCAAAACTTCCATTTGGAAGGTTTAGAGGCTTCTAAAGCTTTATAAACCTCCCAACGAAGTAGCCGCTCCCAGGCATCTAAATTCTCTAACGGTAGATGTGACGTTGCATCAACTAAGATCGAAATGTCAGTGACGACTTTGCCACCAGTATGGGCAGAGTGTACAAATTGTCTTACTGCCGACAAAACGTCATTCTCAAACTCCACCATTTTTGGCACGGAAGTTAACCTCCTAACGGGGCGTTTCACCTGCCGGAGAGTTGCAGGGAGTAAATGAATTATAAGATTTAGAACTACTTCGGATTTGAGGTCTTTTTCAAATTTTCTAGTAGCCTCCGCAGATCCATGATGTGCCGTGCCGGATAGACACTCGTCGGGCACACCCGGCTGCAGTTAAGGGCCCTTTCACAAAGGTGTTGACCCCGTTTGCTTCCCGCAACAGCCTTAAGTTCCTGTGCTCGGTGGTGAGTTTTCTTCAACTCGCAATTGATCGCTGCGAGAACGGCCGGTCCGATAAAGGTGGCATTTTTATGGCTCACCGGACAGGAGGAGACACAGGCGCCACATTCGATGCAGTTTTCGAAGCGGGTAAATTTCGCTATACCTGCCGGAAGTTCAGTGGATTGTATGTTTTCAGTGTCTTTTATATGGCTCCAATCGCTGGACAGGTCATCATAAAAGCGGTTCATATCGACCACCAGATCACCAAGCGGTTTGAAGCCCTTAAGGGGTGTCAGGGTGATGGTGTCGCCCGGCAGATCCTGGATTTTAGTAATGCAGGTCAGGCGCTCAATGTCATCGATTCTGCAGGCACAGGTGCCGCAGGACGAATGATGGCAGGAGCGGCGGTACATCAGCGTGTGATCTTGTTCGAGGCGAATTTTTTCAAGACCGTCCAGAACGCTGGTGATTGAATCGACTGCGAGAGTAAAATGCTGAAACCGGGGCGGATCGATTTGCCCCGGTTTGTAGCGCAGGATTTTGAATGTGATGTTTTTGGTGGCCATGATCGATTTTAATGGGACACAGATTTGTGCAGATTATCACAGATATTTTATTCGACCGGATTTACATGATTAACAGCATCTTTTTGAATGGCTAACTTTCCGGAAGACAGTGAGCCAGTGCAATCCGCCTTCGGCGGAAACTATATTCGGTTAAGGGCACTTTGATTTCCCTTTTATGGTAAACAGGCGCCACAGAGGGCTGTTCTACTGTATTCATCTGGGTTTATCCGTGTAAATCTGCGTCCAGATTTTAATTAGATCCGCTAATTACTTTTGTAAAACATTCTGTAATTCAGCAATTTACGGGTTTTTGTTCGGCAGGGAATCTCCCGGCCGGTTTTTTGGCAGATCAGATCGGCGGTTTTTTCGGCCATGGCACGCAAGGTGGTGGCCTTGCCGCCGATTAACGAGATCAGACCTTTGACCCCGTCTTTTTCTTCGTGATCGAAACAGTCGAAGGTCCGGCTGATTCGCAGGGGATCCTGATCCTTTTCAGCGACAATCAGAGGGCGTGGGGCACACCATGCGGACTGGATGGAAGCCTCTTTGACTGCCGGGACCATTTCGCTGCACTGCTGCATGATCCTGGTAATGTGTTCCGGCGGGTATTCGATGGTATCCGGGTTATCTGCCAGCCATACGGTGGTTCCCAACACCGAAAGACCACGCTGGGGTATGATAATGTCGGCCTCCCCGGCCTGGTTCAGCCGGTTGATGACCATGTTTGTCAGGCGGCCATTGACCGCCACCATTACACCGGGGCCGGGCTGCAGCGGTAATTTGATTCCCGCCAAAGCGCAGAGACGGCCGGCCCAGGCGCCGGCTGCATTGATGAAAAGATCACCCGCTGCATCATATTCCCTATGGGTTTGGTGATCGAAAATGCGGATGCCAGTGACCGTCCCGTTGGATTTGTGAAATCCGACGACTTCGGCGAAGCGATGAAATCGGGCGCCGTTGGCTTTGGCAGTTGCCAGAAAATGCAGGGGCAGGCGCCAGGCATCCATGGTGGCATCCGGTATCCGGACCGCCAGCTTCAAATCGGGCGTCAACGCGGGTTCGAAGGCCCGGGCCTGACCGGCGGTCAACTCCGTAACCGGTATTCCGCAACTGCGACAGCTGTCCAAAAATTGGCCGCGATAGTCCAGGTCCGATTCATTGACGGCGACAAACAGCCCGTCATTTTGCTCCAGGGCCTGGGGGGCAATGCGGCGCAGGATTTTATTTTCTTCGATGCATTCCCGGGCGGCCACCGGATCGTGGACCGCATAGCGCGCGCCGCTATGCAGCAGCCCGTGGTGCCGGTCGGTGGTGCCGGAGAAAAATTCCCCCCGTTCAAAAAGCGAGACCTTAAACCCTCTCAGTGTCAGATCGTGGGCCAATGCCGCCCCGGTACCGCCGCCACCGATGATGATAATGTGCTCCATGTTTATTTCGTAGATCTGTTAAGGCTTCGCACCGCCGGATAAAATTGCAAATTACAAGCACCAAATTTCAAATAAATCACAAACAACAAAATCCAATGACCAAAACAACGTCGGCCTTCGATAGCCGCGATCGATCTGAGTTTCAAAGTCAGCTCTACTCAACTTTTCCAATCATGTGGACGCTTCATAGGCAAATCCAGTATGAGTTTGGAATTTTGAATTTTGGTAATTGGTATTTGTTTGTTATTTGTATTTTGCTATTTGGAATTTAAAAGTTGCTGCTTATTCAATTAGTCTCAGTTCATGGCTATTCTAATCGCTTCACATTTACCGACCTTCGTATGATGCCAACAGTGCTACCATAAACCGCCATATTTTTTCAAGAGACGGAATGTACAGCCCCTCGTTGGGCGAATGGGGGTCTCTCAGATCCGGGCCGAATGATATCATGTCCATCCCTTCGTATTTATCTCCGATGATCGCGCACTCCAACCCGGCATGAACCGATTTAACCCGGGCCTGCCGGTCGAAAACCTCGGTGTAGACCTTCAGACACCTGGCGAGCAGCTCAGATTGCATATTCGGGGTCCAGGGCGGATATTCACTGCCACCTCGGGTTTCAGCACCAACCAGGGCGGCCGTGGCACCGATTATGGCGCTGATCTCATCCAAGCGGGATCTTGTCAGGCTGCGCTGGCTGGTGAGGATTTGCAGTCGATCCCCTTCCAATTTAACCGTGGCCAGGTTGTTGGAGGTTTCCACCAGTTCTTTGAATGCCGTCGAAAATCCCACCGCCCCATGAGGCATGGATAACAGCAGGTTGACGACGGTGCGGGAATCAGCGGCACTCAGAGCGTTTTTACCCTCAGCCGCCGAATCCGCGACCGACAGGCTCAAATCTAGATTGCTTTCGATGCCCTCATAGTCATCCCGGAATATATCTTGAGTTTCGGAAACTACCTTTTCTACAGTGTCGGAATCTCCGGCCGCAGCGGCAAAGACGGCAGCTGCATCACGGGCAATCGCATTGTGCGCCGTCCCGCCCTTAATTGATATCAACTGGATATCACAGGCCGCGGCCACCCGGTGCAGGGTGCGCGCCAGGATTTTGTTGGCGCTGGCCCTTTGCTTGATAATATCAATTCCAGAATGTCCACCGTGCAACCCACTGACACTCAAATTGAAAAATCGACATTCGGGCTCAAGCTCTGACATTGCGAGTTTATGCGTAACATGCGTGTGTCTTCCTCCGGCACATCCGACCGTAAATACGCCTTCGGTTTCCGAATCCACATTCAGCAAAATTCGACCTTCGACAAATCCGGGCTCGAGTTCCTTGGCGCCATTTAAGCCGGTTTCCTCGTCCACCGTGAACAACAGCTCCAAGGGCGGATGTGCTATTTTATCATTGCCGGCGAGCGCCATGGCCAGTGCAATAGCAATACCGTTATCTGCTCCGAGCGTGGTGTTATCCGCGCGCAGCCAGTCGCCATCGATAATGTTTTGGATGGGGTCTTTGGAAAAATCGTGGGGCGAGTCGGGGGATTTTTCGCACACCATGTCCATGTGACCCTGAATAACGATGACCGGTGCATTTTCATATCCCGCAGTCGGCGGTACCTTGACCAGAAGGTTGCCGGCAGTGTCCTTTTTTACTGCCAGCCGGTTGTTTTCAGCCCACTGCACCAGCCAGCGACCGACCTGCGCTTCGCTTTTAGAGCAGCGCGGGATGGCATTGATTTGCTCGAAGTAATCCAGTACTGTTTTTACATTTTCTTCCATCTATCTATTCTCCTAAGTACATTTTTTATGTGGACACAGATGAACACGGATTAAATGGATTTATTCAAATCGTCTGCGTTCCTTAATACTAGCTGCTATATATCTGAGCGGATCTGGGCTAATCTGTGTCCCATTAGTCCTGCAAGATTTATTGAAAATCAATTCCAGCCATCGCCACCCACAGCACCAGCGCATGCATGGCCATTAGAATTGCCATGGGGCACATAACCCACAGCATTGCCGTGGTATGATTTCGACCAGTGGCTGGTATCTCGGCCGGCCCCAACTCTATCCTAGTCAGCTTCCGGCGCCAGTGGTACGTGATCAATACCAGACAAGCAGCCACGAAAAGACCATTGCCGGCCAATAGCCAGCCGGGATAAACCTCAAAAAAACTGCCTGTTTCCGGGATGCTCAGCAATAGGCTGCCCATGGGCAGGGCCGTAATCACTCCAAAGGAAATTACTACCAAAGCGCCCTTGAAATGCCTGAGATCCCTGCACCAGCGCCAGTCCCATTTTGCCGGCTGCTTCAGGGCCATGATCGTCAGACAGCCGATGAAACTTGCGGCGGTGTCGACCAACATGTCCGTCCAACCATAGGATCTTTGCAGATGAATCCCCTGCAGGATTTCATCCACGACACCCAGCATCGCCGCACAGATAAACACCAACAGCGAAATACCGCTGCCGCTGTAATCCAAAGCGAGTGCCAGGTACAAAATCCAGGACATCAGAATATATTCGGGGATATGGATATGCTTGTTGGCATTGGCTTCGAGGTTCATGACCAAAATAACTATTATTCCGCCAACTGCAAGAACAATGAGACAGCGGGCAGTCCGTTTTTTCAGCAGGCCGACGATGGTGTAGATCAACGTAAATGCCAGCATGATGTAAAGCGGGACCTTCCCCGCAGCTTGGGACGAAAATCGGTTGACAATCGAACGATAAACAATAAATGCGCTAGGAAGACAGAGGGTGTAAAGGATTACCGAGGACCAGAGTATTATTCGCTGCAGGCGAAAGCTGACGTTGAATTTAGTGAGAGATGGCTTCATATTTCCTCGATAAAAGCCGGTTGGGAGCTTGCCCGGGAGCGTCAAACCCCGAACTGTTTAAGGTTGATCTTATGGATGTTTCCGGCAGGACTGTCAAGATCTTCTTATGCGCCTTGATTTTTAGTTAGTATCTGATTAAGATAAATTAGCGTTTATCAATTTATGATCCTCTTTCGGGAAACCGGTCATGAAATTAGAATGCCCAAAATGCAAAATGGTCAAGGTGATCATGACAAGCCAGATTATCTCTGATCAAAATGCTTTTGAGGTATCCTGTCCGAACTGCAATTTAGCGATGAAATTGGAGCTGGTATTCAGCCTTGATCAACCTAATCCGGCCTATCTCAGTGCGGAGCGTGCAGCAGTTGGGGACTCAGCGCCCGAACCAGCCCAAAGCGAAGCTGAACGCCAAAAGCAGATCAAGGCACTGAAAACCAAAATATTGCGCAGTCTGGTAAACCTGCCTCCCATGCCCCATATCATTTTAAAGGCCCGCCAAATCCTGTCGGACCCCGAATCGAGCCTCAAGGATCTGGCCGTTGTCATCGAGACCGACCAGGCCCTGGTGGCCAAGGTATTGACCCTTGCCAACTCGGCTTATTATGGCGTCAGCGGCAAGATATCTTCAATACCCCATGCCTCGGTTCTGCTCGGTCAGAAAACCCTGGGGCAAATGATTACCATCTCGGCTTCATCGGCTTTGCTCACTAGAAAGCTGCGGGGTTACGGGATCGATCCCGATGATATGTGGAGGCATTCTCTGGCCTGTGCTTTTGCAGCCAAAAGAATTGCGGATAACGGCGGTGATAATATGGCAGAGGATGCATTTACCGCGGGGCTGCTGCACGATGCCGGAAAAATAATCCTCGATCCCTATGTGCTGAAACACAGATTTGATTTTAAAATGTTAAAACGTCAAAATGATCCGCTGCTTTTTGAAGCCGAAAGATCCATTATCGGGTTCGACCATGCCGAGATCATGTCTCGGGCTTGTCGCATCTGGCGTTTTCCGGAAAGTCAAATCGCTGCCATCCGCTTTCATCATCAGCCGCGCTGCGCGGAAGAGACCAAGCTGGCCTGCATCATTCACCTGGCTGACTTTTTGGCCAAAACTGCCGGTTTTCCAGCGGGACCGCCAGGAAATCCGGATCAAATCGCACCGGGCATTTTGGAATTCTTGAAGCTTCAAAAAGAAGATCTGGCTGATCTTGCAACTGGCATGAAGGATGATGTACGAAAAATTGAAGCGGAAATGCAGGAGTAGCCATGCCATTATTTGATTTAACTGAATTTTTCAAGCTCTCTTCAGCCTTGAACTATAATTTGAGTGCTGCCTCCTTGAACCGATATACGGTCCTGATGTATATCATTGGCAACAAGCGCCTGGTGGCGGATGAAACGAGCGACCGGGAGCAGAAGGGCATCCTGATGGAGGCCCTGGGGTATCTGTTTAACGCATACAGTGATAAGCGTCGGCGGCTGGGACCCATGGCTGTGCTGCATCCGCTGCGTGCTTCTGCCATATTTACGCGGTTTCTCGACGATCTCAGTCTGGTCAATATTCTCACCCTGCTGTTTCACGATATTCTCGAGGATGTCAAACCGGGGCAGTTTGACGTCCAGAAGTGGAAGACCATGGAGGGACAGCTGTACGGCCTCCTGCAGCGGATGGACGAGGAGGATGAATCCAAGCTGATGCAAAATCTTTTGTGCCTGACGCGCACGGACCGGGAATCCTACTACCAGTATATCGGAAGACTGCTGGATAATGCGCGGTTTGCCCCCGAACTGGTGGCCGTGAAGCTGGCAGATCGGCTGGACAATACCCTGGACATGCGTATCGACCTTGAGGATGCCCTCGCCAAAATAGATTTTTACGAGACCATCTTTCAAGTCCTATTTGTCACCAGCTATGCGGGGTACCGGCCCATGATGGAGCTTGCGCCGACGACGGCCATCAACGGTGCCCGCCGTTTGTATCAGCTATTTAAGAATGCCGTGTTGCTGTCACTGATTCGGCAACACACGCCTCCTGCCGGCCAGCGGGTCGTCAAGGGCCTTTTCGATGCGGTTTCCGAAGCTAGCTTGAAGGAGGCCCAGCGTACCTTGATTCATTTAATGAGCTATCACATCAAAGACCTGAAGGAACAGCGGGGCCTGCTGCTGGAGGCAATGCATTATTGCTACAGCGGCCGCAGCGACCTGGTCACCAAACCTGACGGCAGCCAATTGTTGGACGGATTGTTTTCGACCTACTTCCGGCACAAATCCGGCAAGGTTCGCAACAAACACCTGGACATCCTGTACCAGAATAAACCGCTGATGCTGCAGGCATCGGTGGCTTTTCTCGTCATCTTTTTGAGTTTTCTCAACGACGACAAATACTATATTAAAGGCATCAGCGCCAGCGGTATTCAGGCGATATGAAACAGAAGTCGGAAGTCGGAATGCGGAAGTCGGAATGTGGAAGTCGGAAGGCAGAAGTTGAGAAGGTAAGAAGGTAAGAAGGTGAGAAGGTGAGAAGGGCAGAGACAGAGGTCGGTGGTCAGAAAATAGAAAATAGAAAATAGAAATTAGAAATTGGGAAGTTAAGAAGTTGAGAAAGTAAGAGTGAGCGTTGCCTGTACCCCGCACGCCAAGCTGCGAGTCGAATAAACCCGAGATCCATAATCGAAAAGCCCGTTCCTCGTAATATCAAAAAGGACTGCAGCCATCACCTTTGAGCTTTTATCTTGTGCGCAGCGCCTCGCGGCCAAGGAAAAAAGCGGTCTGCAAAAACTCAATGGTCCCGGTCCCTATTCCTCTATTCCCTAAACCTTAAACCTTGACAGTCTTGTAAAAAGTTCAAAATTTCTCTCTCCCTTGACGGGAGAGGGCCAGGGTGAGGGTGAATAAGATCGTATTTCAATCATTTACAACCCCTCCCCTTAATCCCCTCCCGCCAGGGGAGGGGAAATCAGACTTTTTACGGATTCATCAACCTTATATCTTAAACCTTTGCCGTGCGCTATGCCCCATGCCAATAATCAGCCGCCACAGTCTCTCCCCTTCCCACCTTCTCACCTTCTGACCTTCTGATCTTCTCATCCTCTTATTTTCTCACCCTCTCACCCTCCCACCTTCTGACCTTCTTACCTTCCCACCAATCCGGCCATAAAATGGCTATCATTATAACCAATTGATATTGTTTTAAATTAAGATATTTTTCTTGCAAAAAAATTGAATTCCGCATAAAATTAATAGTAATTTCCAGTGTGCCCGGAATCATTGTTCTTCGATTGGTGGACGATCGGTAATTTGATTTTATGCAACAACAAGACCTTGTCAATCTGCTTGAATTTACGGGGAAGGATCCCACTCGCCTTGTCTTTGAGGATGAGCTCACCAGTGCATACAACCGACGATTTCTCTTTCAATATTTCCAGACCAAAGTAGCCTGGGACAAGCTGGCCCAAAATCCCCTGGCATTGATAATGATAGACGTTGACAAATTTAAAAGTGTCAACGACTCCCATGGGCATCAGGTCGGGGATGCGGCGCTCGTCTGGGTGGCAGACTTGTTGCGCGAGGTGGCTGGTGAGAAGGGATTCTCCATCCGATACGCCGGCGATGAATTCATGCTCTTGTTTACGAACTGCGACAAGCAAACGGCCATGAAGATGGGCAATCGTCTGCTCAACAAAGTCCGCTCGCAACCGTTCCGACTAGATGATCAGAAAAAAAGCCTTCCCATTACGTTGAGCCTCGGTGTTGCTTCCGCTCCCGATGATGCAAAAAACGGCAAGGGCCTGATACAACAAGCTGATGTGGCTCTCTACTCTGCCAAATGCAGTGGCCGGGACTGCCTGGTAAACGCCGGTGAAGTTGTCCCGGAAACCGTGTTCGACAAAACCGTCGTCAATCAGCTTAAAGAGGTTAAGCTGGTGGGGCGGGACCCGCAGTTCAAAGAAGTAATCAAGGTTCTGAACAAGTTCGGGCAAAAACAAAACCAGATGCTGATTGCCGAAGGCACAGCCGGCCTTGGAAAATCCGAGTTTTTGGAGTCCATCCGGCGAAGCCTGACGCGTACCAAAGCCCGGCATATAAAAGTGGGCGGCGATCCTCAGGAAATGTTCCGCCCCTACTACCTGATGACCAGAATTTTAGTCAATCTGCTGGGTGTCCACGGCGATCAGGGAGCTGCCATCATCGTGAGCCTTGATAAAAAACATCAAGACCACATTGGGCGGATATTGCCGCAGCTGGCTCCGGATGCAGCAGTGGTTGAAAATGTCAATGAGCGCTTAAATCGCAAAGGCATTTTTTTAGCGCTGGCCCAGTTGTTTATCAAGGCCGCCGGAAGCCGGCCGATTATCCTGTTTGTGGATGATCTGCATTTTGCAGACGAAGCCTCCCTGTTTCTGCTGCGCCAACTATTGCAGTTCAATAAAATTTCTTTATGTGTCCTTGCTTCGGCGGAAAGCGACTCGGAATCGGAGCGAGCGGAGCACAAAATTCCCCTGCGGCGATTCAGCGAACTCTACCAGGGGCCTCTCGGTATTCGAAAGCTGACCCTTACACCATTGAGTTCCGCTGACATCACCAAGCACATGAACTCCTTATTTCCGAACATAACCATACCACCGGACTTCGAGGATGAACTTGCCCGGATCAGCCAGGGCAACCCGCTCTTTATCAGCGAGCTGCTGCGCAAATTGGTGTTTGATCGCAAAATTACCCTAACCGGCCAGCAATGGACCATCGAACCGCCGGAAGAGGGGTATTTTCCCAAAACCCTGGAGGAAATCGTATCTCACAAAATTACGGCATTGGATGAAGAAAGCCGCCTGATTTTGGATCAGATTTCGGCGTTGGGGGGGGATGTTTCCTTGAGCATGCTGGTGGGCAGCTCCGAGCAAAGGGAAGCCAAGGTATTGGAGTTCATTGATCAGGCGAGTGCCCAGGGGCTTATCAGTACCAACTTTCAACTCAACGACGAAATTATCAGCATCCTGGGGAAACAGGTTCTGGCAATCACCTATGGGGCTATTGAGCTCGATCGCAGGCAGGAGTTGCACGAACAGATCGGCAATTACCAGGAGGGCCTGTATGAGCAGCATATCCTGCCTTCGGCGGCGACGCTGGCCTACCATTTCAAGCGATCCACCAATCAGGAAAAAGCCGGACGCTACGAAAAAATCCAGGCCCTTGCCAACAGTCGTAATTTCAACGGCCGGGAGGCGATGGCCTACTCGGTACCTGCACCCGGCGAAGCGACTGAAGCCGACATACCCCTGAAGCCCAATGATTTCAGGCGAATTCCTGAAATTATGCGGGATTTTATGGTGGCCGTGCGCAACATCAAGCTCTATCCGCCGGGCAGTAAGTCGATTGTCAAAATCAACCGCCAATTTAAGGCTTCCCTCGAGAGGGTGTTGCGTGGCAACGAAATCCTGAATTTCGTCGAGGTTAAAAATGCCATCCTGGTCAATGGGCAGAAGCTCGATGTATCGGAGTTCAAACTGGTGGCGGATACTTTTTTGAAACTGTTGGACCGTACTGAGCTCAAGGGTATCGCCTTTCACCACGGGATTACCGAGCGGGAGCTTGAAGCCCTGCTGCAGGCCCTCGGCAATACAGTCAAACAGACATTCACGGCGGGCTTCTGGGAAGATTTTTCGGCGGAACATCAGCTGACCAATATCGAATTGAAGCAAGTGCAATATTCGGTTAAAGTCAAAGCCGCGGATGGGGCCGGCCCGAGCGCAGCCGCTGCGGCCCCGGGAACTTTGACGGCTGCCCAAACCTCAGAAATGAAATCCCCGCTGGGTCCTCAGGAGCTGAAAATCATTCCAGAGATATTGCGATCTCTGGTTGCGGCAGCCCGTGTGATCAACCTATATCCACTAAAAAGCAAATCAGTGGTCAATACGCTGAATACGCTGCTGCGAAAACTGCAGCAATTTTTCACCCTTCAACGAGTTTTGACGTTTTCCCAGGCCGGCGATACCCTGCTGGTAAACGGTGAGAAACTGGACACATCGGACATCGCAGAGTTAAGGGGGCTGGCGGATCAATTTAAAGGCCTGCTCGACAAGATCGGTCTGGAAAGCATTACCTTCCTGGAAACCATAACCATTCATCAGCTGGAGGCGTTTTTCGGCGCGTTGGGTAATTTGCCCGAACCGGAAGTGAATTCGGAATTTTGGAAATCTCTGGCCCAGGAGCAGGGGTTGTCTGCTATCGTTTTTGATCAGCAACTTTATGAAATTCAGGTCGCGCACAGTCTGTCGGCTGGCAATGTCGAGTCGGCGGCCGGTGGTCATCCCATGGCGATGTCCCGCGGATTCGGGGACCAGCCAATTGCACCGCAACTTTTTATAAGATACCTGGAGCAGCTGCCCAAACAGGTGCAAGATTTTTTTGTGGACGGAAAACCGGCGCTGGTAGAGCAGACCGTAAACCGAGTCTATCTGGGCCTTCAGGAGCGTGAAATTGGCCTGCGTAAAAAGGTCATCGAACTTTGGCGAAATATGCTGGATCGTTTGACCCCGGCCTATCAGTATGATTTTACCAAGATATTGATGGACCCACTAATTATCGAATTGGGTATCGAAAAAGAACCGAAGATGGCTGTTGAGATGGCTTCATTGCTGAGCCGAATGGCCACCCTTTTTATCCAATTTGCGGATTACCCCCTGGCATCCCGGGCTCTCGGCCATATCGAAAAACAATTTCAAAAGTTTAAGAACGCGAAAGATCCCAACGCCCAACTATTTACCGGCAGCATGAATCGAAGGTTGGATTCCCAGGCTCTGCGGGTTCTGATAGAGGATCTCAAATCCGCTGATCCCGAGCGCCAACGCAATGCCGCGCAATTGCTGGGAAGCCTGGGAGCCGCGGCGAATTCGATGCTGATCGAGATTATCAAACGCGAGGATAATTTTCGGACGCGTCAGATAGCCGCCGGTTTGCTGGCGAAAATCGGGCCCAAAGCGGTTGAACGCATCAAACATTTAATGGTACTGGAAATCAGCGCCCAGGAGCGCGTGCGAATTCTGGGGATTATAGATATTTTGACCACGGATTTGAAAATCGAGCTGTCCCATGCCCTGGGCGATGATAATACCAACTTGCGCCAGGCAGCCTATCGATTAGTGGAGCGTTTAAAGGACAGCCGGGTGACTGAATGGCTGCATGAATTTTTGCAGAGCCCGAATCCGGTTTTGGCAGTCAGTGCCGTTAAATGCCTGGGCAACCTCCGACCGCCGAATGCAGAGACTGATTTGATTGCGTTGCTTAATTCAACCGACAATGTGCAACTGCGGGTCGCCTGCTGCCGGGCGCTGGGCCAGATCGCCAGTCCGCTGTGTGCTGACGCACTGCTTAAGCTTTTGCTGCCCCAGCGATCATTCATTTTTCGCAAAAATCAAGATTCCCGTGTGCGGGAGGCCGCCGCCTATGCGCTGAGCCAGATTTCTCACCCGGAAGCCTCGCAAAGCCTCCTCCAGTTTGTAAATGATCGTGATCCGACGGTACAGGAGATCGCGCGGCAGGCGCAAGATACCACCCCGACGGCGGGCGGGGTATAAATGACTAATGAATAATGGCGGAGAAATGATTAATGACTATTCAATAATGAATAATGGTCGTTGTCGCTTCGCTCCGTTTTAAAATGACGAATGTCGACTGATCCGCCGAAGGCGGATCGAATCAAGGAATTCTATACATTTTAATTGCTATAAAAGCCGAGCGAAGCGAATCCGCCATTCGTCGTTCGTCAATCGACATTCGCCATTCGTCGCTCTGGGCGCTTGTGACCGGCAGCGGGGCGCGTGGTTTATCAATCTATAATTTTCTTATCAGGCGGCCTTCTTCTCGCCGGTGAGCAAAGCGACGGTCATGGCTTTCAGGTGTTCGGCCATTTCAAAATCTTCAAAATCCCTTCGATCATCAACCTCCTTGTCCAATACAGAGTCCCGGCTGCGGTAAGCAACCGCCAGGTCGGGATCAATCTCAATGGCACGATCGAAGTCCCGGTATGCCTGGGCGGTTTCACCGGCTTTTTCGTGGGCCAAGCCGCGCAGATGAAATGCACGGGCATAGGCCGGGTCGAGCCGAATGGCGCGCGTAAAATCGGATATAGCTTTTTGTAGCTTGTTGGTTTTTAATTGCGCCGCGCCGCGGCTTGAGTATACCAGCGCGAATTTGCGATCATGTTTGAGGGCCTGGGAAAAATATTTGATGCTGGCTTTGAAATCATTTCTAAGATAGGCCGCAACACCCTCGTCGAACAATTTAATCGCCACGAAATTATCGGACATTTGGATTACCTCCAATAAAAGCAGTGATGATCTGGTTGTCAGATCCCTTCAATTAAATTTCAACGTAATCACTGCGCTTAGCTTTGTCAATGAATACGGGCTGTTGGCAATTGACGGCATTCGGTGTTCGGCATTCGGTATTCGGGTTGCGGGGGAACGGCATTCGACATTCGGCATTCGGGAGTATCGATTACGGATTGCGGGTTTCGAATTGCTCGTAACGGCAGCTCTCATCTTCTTACCTTCTCAACTTCTTAACTTCCCATCTTCTATTTTTTCACATCTGCCCTCTGTTTTCTGTCCTCTGACCTCTGCCCTCTGTTTTCTGATAATTGGTTGTCAGATGGGCCTGCCCGTGGTAGATAACGCTTTTCATAGTTCAAATCTCCGCTCAATACGAACTGCAACCGACATAACACCGGCGCCGACGCGGCTTGGTGCGTGGAAAATTGACGATGGATAACAGCGACTTATCGAAACCGGCCAACGGCGCTGATACGAATGTCTGGCGCGAAGACTATCAAATCAGGTCTTATGAAGTCGATTGCCGCAATCGGCTGTCGATTCTCTCGATGTTCAGTTTCATGCAGGAGGCCGCCAGCAAGCACGCCGCTGCCCTGGGCGTCTCCATTCACCAGCTGCTGTCCGAAAATTATACCTGGCTCCTGTCCCGCCTCAAAATCCAAATCACGGCCTATCCCGGTTGGAACGATCCGATACAGATCAAGACCTGGCCTTCTGGCACCCAACAATTGTTTGCGCTGCGAGATTTTGCAATGATCGACGCTGACAATCAGACCATAGCCGCCGCCGTTTCGGCCTGGCTCGTCATCGATTTGCAAAAGCGGCGCCCGGTGCGGATTACACCGTTTGTCGAGAGGCTTAAACCCATTGAAGGAAGCCACATTTTGAATGATCGGCTGGATAAGCTGCCCGCCTTTAAAAGCCCTGTTCATGAAAAGCGTTTTGGGGTTCGCCATTCCGATCTCGATATCAATCAACACGCAAACAATGTGAAATTCGTGGAATGGGTGGTTGAAAGTACACCCGCCAAAATTTTGAATACCCGGGCACTTTCAGAACTGGAAATCAACTTTATGGCCGAAGCCTATTATGAGGACCAGATTCATGCATTCTGTTCTCCACAAGATTCGGATCATTTCCAATTTCACCACAGCCTCGTTCGCAAACAGGACGGCCGGGAGCTGGCGCGGGCAATGACGCGGTGGCGAGAAGCGGATTGAGGGAACGTGTTGCGGGGTTTCGGTATTCGGCGTTCGGCAAAGGTATAAGGTATAAGGTATAAGGTGTAAGGTTAATTGAATTCGGAAGTGGGTATGCGGAAGGTGGAAATAAGAAAACCAACTTCCGCATTTCCCCTTTGGGCTTCTGCCATCTGGCCTCTGGCATTAACTCATTCGCTATGCGCCATGCCCCAAGCCCTGTCAATCCGCAATCCGCAATCGAAAATTTCTGACCTTCTGACCTTCTTAATTTCTCAACTTCTGTTTTTTGCCTTCTGTCATCTGACATCTGTCCTCTGATATCTGACATCTGTCCTCTGATATCTGTCATCTGTCCTCTGATATCTGTCATCTGTCATCTGTCCTATGACATCTGTCTTCTGACCTCTGTCACCTATCTGAGGCAAATGACCGGCCCGGGGCTGTACTGGTCCGCTACGGTCAGCTCGGCCTTGCAGCGGGTGAGGGCCTGGGCTACTTCATCAAATGCTTTTTGGGGGGCGTTGTTGATTTCGCTCAGGTGGGCCAGGATGACGTGCTGCAGATGATCATGCTGCAGTTCATGCAGCAGGTTCTTGGAATCACTATTGGACAGGTGGCCAACGCGGCTTTGTATGCGCTGTTTCAGGGGCCAGGGGTAGGGTCCGGTTTCCAACATCCGGGGATCGTGATTGGCCTCCAACACCAACAGGGCACAGTGCTTCAAATGCTCTTTGACCATGGCGGTGGCAATGCCCAGATCGGTGGCGATTGCGATACGGGTTCCGTTGCGGCCAATGGTAAAACCGGCCGGATCCTTTGCGTCGTGGGATATCGAAAAAGGATGGATGCTTAATTTCCCAATCTTAAAGCTAGTACCGCATGCAAAGGGTCTGGTTTCATGCAGACTGCCAAGGCCGGGGGAGGCCGCCTGTGTTTTCTGATTTATATATACCGGCAATTTAAAACGACGAGACAGGATGCCGGCCCCTTTGATATGATCGCTATGCTCATGGGTAATAATAACTGCGTCCAGATCTTCCGGAACCAGATTTCTCGATGTCAGGCGTCGCTGGAGCTCAATGCCGAAAAGGCCGGCGTCCACCAGGATGGAGGTTTCGCCATCGGAAATATAAGTTGCATTGCCCTTGCTGCCGCTGGCCAGATTGCACACAGCCAGATTATAGTCCGAGGATGCTGGGCCTTGTTTTGAATCTGAGGTCATTCAGATTATCTCAATTCAATTAGAAAAATTTGAGGTATAGGGTGTAAGGTTTAAGGTATAGGGTTAATGAATTTGGTCAATCTTAACAATAGTAAGCTGGACGACCTTGCACATTACACCCTATACCATACACCCTAAAATGTATACCCAACTGTATAATGATCGCCTCGCTTGAAGAGCGTCTGAGGAGCGCTTCGCTTGAGGAGCGTTTCGCTTGAAGAGCGCTTCGCTCAAGGTAAATGATTGAAGGGATAAACTATTCATCATAGAAAGCCATATTCGTGAACCTGCAATCGCATTAACATCAAGTGCACAGGACGTTCCTTTAAGTGGTGGGCTGCTCCTCAAAATCTGGAGAGACGCTCCGCCAGCGCAGCGCTCGTCAAGGCCGCAGGCCACTCCTCAAGCGCAGCGCTCTTCAAGGCGGTAGGCCGCTCATTCTTTACTTCCCCGTATGTCCGAAGCCGCCGGTGTTGCGGGAGGTTTCATCAAGCCGCCGCACTTGCTGTAATTGAGCCTGGTAAACTTTTTGGATCACCATCTGGGCGATGCGGTCCCCGCGCTGGAAGGTGTAAGGTGCCTGGCCTAAGTTAATCATCGCAATCTTAACTTCACCACGGTAGTCGGCGTCGATCGTGCCGGGGGAATTAATCAGGCCGATGCCGTGTTTGACCGCAAGGCCGCTGCGGGGGCGGATCTGAGCTTCAAAACCCGGGGGCAGCGCAATGGCAAAGCCGGTGGGCAGCAGGGCTATCTCACCTTTTTCCAGGGTCTTGTCTTCTTCGACCGCGGCGCAGATGTCCATGCCGGCGCTTTGGGGCGTCATATAGCGGGGCAGGGGCATGTCGGAATCCGTTTCCGGTCGCAGGCGCAGAATTTTAATAATCGGGTAGGCTTCCAAAATAAAGTGCTCGAGAATATCTTCGGTGGTTGTAAATCCCTGCTCCTGACTGCAGGTGTCCGTGGTAAGTTGTCAGTGGTCAGTGGTTTAAAGAGGAAATCTGCCCGCGATTCCCCCCTCTCCGAATCCAACCTACAAAGAGGGGAAAATTTTTTTGAGCGTAGTAGTTGATCAAAATACAATATTTTTTTCAAACTGCAACTTACAACGGACCACTGACAACGGACAACCGACAAATTGAGCGTTGTTCAATCTTCATACAAGATCTTTTCAAAGTCTTGCTTATCCGCTTCCATCGGGCCCAATAGCGTGAGCGTCATCTGCCGGCGGTTGAAAAGATCCTTGGCCAGGTCCTGGATTTCACCGGCCGTGACGGCCTCGACTTTATCGATGATCGTCTGCAGGGGAATATCTTTGCCGAAATGAATTTCATTCTGGGCCGTACGCACCATTTGATTGTCCGCGCTTTCAGATGCCAGCAACAGGCTGCCCTTGGTATATTCCCGGGCGCCATCGAGTTCCGCTGAATCGACCGGCTCGTTTTTGATTCTGTCGATCTCATCCAAAACCAGCTGCGTTGTTTCCAGGGCCTTTTGGGGATCGACTCCCATATAAAACCCGAACATGCCGGTGTCCACATGGGAGGAAATAAATGAATACACCGAATAGGCGAGGCCTCTGCGCTCCCTGATCTCCTGAAATAGCCTTGAGCTCATGTTGCCGCCCAGAATAGTGTTCAGCAATGAGCAGGTGTAGCGACGCGGGTCCGTGATGGACAATCCCGGGGCACTGAGGCAGATGTGCATTTGTTCCAGGCTGCGATGATTGAGGTCTACCACCGATCGGCCCTGGGGCGTTTGACGCTGGGGAAAGCCTTGCCGGGTCGCGATGGTCCCAAACACCGGTTCGACCAACTCCACCAGCCGCTCGTGTTCCAGGTTGCCGGCCGCGGAAATGACGATGCGATCGGGTTGATACAGCCGCTGAAAAAAATTCTTGAGGGTCGGGGCATCGAAACGGGCAATGTTTTCCGGCGTGCCGAGGATCGAGCGGCCCAGCGGATTTTCTCCCCAAAAATTATGGCCGGAAAGCATATGGACGTATTCGTCCGGGCTGTCTTCGACCATGCCGATTTCCTGCAGGATTACCGGCCGTTCTTTGTCTATTTCGCGCGGATCGAAGACCGAATTAACGAAAATATCCGAAAGGATATCCACCATGGTTTCCGCCTGGCTGTCAATGACCCTGGCGTAGTAGCAGGTGTTTTCCATAGTTGTGAAGGCATTGGTGTTGCCGCCGATGGCATCGAATTCTTTGGCGATTTGAAAGGCGGAACGCTTTTGGGTGCCCTTAAAAATCATGTGCTCGATAAAATGGGACAGACCGCTTTCAGGCGCAGACTCATCCCGGGCACCCACGTTGACCCATACGCCCATGGATACCGAGCGTGTGTAGGGCATATTTTTAGTGACAATCCGTATTCCGTTTGCCAGGGTGGATTTAACGACGTTTGCGTCCATTTTCTTCTTCCGAGACAGCCTTATGGCTCAGACGGATTTTACCGTCCCGATTGATCTCCAGTACCTTGACTTTAAGCTTGTTGCCCTCTTTTACGATGTCGGACACTTTGGTGACCCGATGGTTGGCCAGCTGTGAAATGTGCACCAAGCCGTCGGTGCCGGGCATAATCTGAACAAAGGCACCGAAATCCGTGATTTTTACCACCGTACCTTCGTAGATTGCGCCGACTTCCGGTTCGCGGGTCAGGTCTTCGATCATTTTAACCGCCGCATCACCTTCTTCCCTTGTGAAAGCGGCCACCTTGACTTGACCCGAATCCTCAATGGCAACATTGGTGTTGGTTTCGCTTTGAATACCCCGGATGACTTTGCCGCCGGGGCCGATGACTTCGCGAATTTTGTCAGGGTTGATCTGGATGGTGATGATGGTCGGTGCAAAAGGTGAAATCTCCTGACGGGGCTCTGTTAACGCTTCATCCATTTTATCGAGGATATGCAACCGTCCGATTTTGGCCTGGGCCAATGCTTTTTCCATGATATCTTTTGACAGCTCAAGGATCTTGATATCCATTTGCAGGGCGGAAATGCCGTCCCGGGTGCCGGCCACTTTGAAATCCATATCGCCGGTGTGATCCTCATCGCCCAGGATATCCGACAGGATAACGACCTGGTCGTCCTCTTTAACAAGGCCCATGGCGATGCCGGCTACCGGGGCCTTGATCGGAACCCCGCCGTCCATCAGGGCCAGGCAGCATGAGCAGACCGTTCCCATGGAGGATGAACCGTTGGATTCGAATACTTCGGAAACCAGGCGAATGGTGTATTCAAAATCTTCTTTGTCCGGCAGAATTTTTTCGATGGCGCGGGTGGACAGTCCGCCGTGGCCGATATCCCGCCGACTGGGTCCTCCGATGCGTTTTACCTCGCCGACGGAATAAGGCGGAAAATTATAATGCAGCATAAAGGGGCGGAACTCTTCGCCACTGAGGGTCTCGACCCGCTGCTCATCCTGGCCTGAGCCTAGCGTCAGCACGCCGAGCACCTGGGTTTCTCCTCGGGTAAACAGGGCGCTGCCGTGGGGGCGGGGTAAAATGCCGGCCTCACAGGTGATGGACCGGATTTCGTCGAACCGGCGTCCGTCGATCCGGCGCCCTTCTTTCAAGATGAGATCCCGGCTGACTTTTTTCTGCAGACTGCTTAAGATTTCGTAAGCCTCTCCCTCACGGCCTTCATATTCTTCACCGAGGTTTTCGACCAACTCGGTTTTAAGCTTGCGAATGGCGGCGTAGCGCTTCATTTTTTCCGGGATCAAAACGGCCTCGCGCATTTTCGCAGAGGCTTCTGCTTCCATTTTTGCAACCAGGGCCTCATCTTTGGCCGGCGGTTCAAATGGTCTTTTTTCGACCCCATGGGTTTCACGCAGCTTCAGCTGCAGGTCGATCAGGGGCTGCAGCGAGCGGTGGCCAAAAAATATGGCTTCGAGCATGTCGGCTTCGCTGACCAGGTCTCCGCCGCCTTCCACCATCACGACGCCGGTTTGGGAACCGGCCACGATAATGTTGATATCGGCTTTCTCCCACTCCGGAATCGTGGGGTTAATCCTTAATTGGCCGTCGATCCGCGCCACCCGCACCATGGCGATGGGGCCTGCAAAGGGGATATCCGACAGCGTCAGTGCGGCCGAGGCGCCCAGCATCGCGAGCGTATCGGGATCGTTTTCCTGGTCCATCGACAGGACCGTTGCGATGACCTGGGTTTCATAGCGGTAGTCCTTGGGAAACAGAGGCCGGATCGGGCGGTCTATCAGACGGGCCGTGAGGGTCTCTTTTTCACTGGGGCGGCCGATCTCGCGTCGAAAATAATTGCCCGGTATGCGCCCGGCGGCGTATATTTTTTCCTGGTACTCGACGGAAAGGGGCAAAAAGCTCGATTGCCGCTCCTCATGGGCCGACACCACGGTAACCAGGACAATGGTGTCACCATACTGAACCACGACCGAACCGGATGCCTGCTTGGCAACCTTGCCGGTTTGAATGCTCAGTGTTTTTCCATCGATTTCTTCTTTAACCAAAATTTCCATGTTTTTCTCCTAACTTCTAGTGACGTCTCCCCGAATTTCTCCAGGTGTCTGAAGCGCAACCAACTCAAACGCAGACAGCACGTCACGGAATGCCGGATCGCATCCGGCTTGTCTAAATGCCAGCCAAGGCCAAGGATCGATTATAGGCCGAAGTGATTCCCGGCAATTGCACGAAAAACCGGGTGGTATTTCAAGCAGTGCTGGCGTCCTACTTTCTAAGGCGTAGATGGGCATACAAGTTTGTTATGGCGGCGCGGTGTTTACCGTTTCAACCCCAGGGTATCAATGATGGTCCGGTAGCGGTTGACGTCTTTGAACTTTACATAGTTGAGCAATCGACGGCGTCGTCCTACCAGCATCAACAAACCCCGACGGGAATGATGATCCTTTTTATGTATTTTTAAATGCTCGGTAAGGTAGGAAATGCGGTGGGTTAGCAGGCCCACCTGCACTTCGGGTGACCCCGTGTCGGACTCGTGCAATTTGAATTTTTCAATCAATTTCTTCTTATCTTCTGTTGTGAAAGCCACTTTCTTTTTCGCCTCCTCTGGTTTTGGTGCTAGATTTTATAGTTGTCTCATTATCAGTCTAAATGTAATTGGAACAGACTTGCTTGCCCCTGCGGTATAGATACTGGATGCTGGATACCCGATTTCAATACGGATATCCTCCCTGCTTTATCCAGCATCCGGTTTCGAATATCCAGTATCGAGTATCCAGTATCCAAGATCGAGCATCCAGTATCCAGCATCCAGTATCTTGTGCGCTATGTCAAAAATATTCCATTTGACGCGAAATGATCTTTTGCAACGATGCCGATCGAGTCAAGTGCTCTGTTTTGGAAAGACACAGCAATATGTCAAACGGTCATCGGCCGTCTTCTGTTCCACGATGGCAACCAGGTCTTGCTCCCGGTCGACAATTTTCAGGTAGCCGCCGGCCGGGTTGGTTTTGTCGGCATCATCCCCTCCGGACAGATCTGCTAAAGCCAGTCTTTGACCTTGCCGGATTTTGGCTGCTACGTGGTCTCCGGCGTAAAACTCAGGCATATCAGGCAGTGCGTCCGCCATGCGGATCATTTTTCCCGGCAGGCTGCCCCGTCCGGCCAGGTCTTTAAACGTAGATAATGAAATTGCCTGATCCAGAGCAAATCCACTGCTTTCGATCCTTTTTAACGCGCTGAGGTGCCCGCCGCAGCCCAATTCCCGGCCGATATCAGCACCCAGGGTACGGATATACGTTCCGGCCGAGCAGGACACCTCGAAACGAATGTAGGGTAAATCCACTCCAGTAACACAAATGTCGTAGATTTGAACTTGCCGGGGCGGCTTTTGAACCGGCTGACCGCTGCGGGCAAGTTTGTAAAGGGGGACCCCTTTGTGTTTTAAAGCCGAATACACCGGCGGTGCCTGTTCAATGATCCCCTTGAACGAGTCGGCTATGGCTTGGATCGTCTGCTGCGAATACTCCCCCACATCCACGGTATTGACCACAGTACCGGTTAAATCCTGGGTATCCGTTTCCTGACCCAGTTTAAGCTCGGCAGTGTATTTTTTACGGCCGTGCAGCAAGAACCCGGCCAGTCGCGTGGCCTGATTGATACAGCAAACAAGCACACCTTCGGCGAAGGGATCCAGTGTACCCGCATGTCCGGCCTTGGCGACTTTAAGCGTTTTTTTGACTATTGCCACCACCCGGGCAGATGTCATGTTCGCCGGTTTGTCGATTACCAGAATACCGTGCCGATTTGCCTGATTGCCGGTTTCCGGTCGCTGGTCATTGGTTGCTCGATACTCGATGCTGGAAACTCGATAATTGAAGGTTCAGTACAACGAGCCCTTGGCTCGAAGCAACAGCATAAAATGAGATGTTTTCCTCTCAAAAATCCGCAATCTTAATCTTTAGCCGCGGCATAGTCCTGCCTTGTCGGACGACGACGGGTTCCAAATTGAAAGAATCACAGGGTTTGCGCCAGGGTAATGATATCCGATTTTATTTTCAGCAAGCTCGATTCGACCTGGAAGCCGGCTGCACTGGCATGCCCGCCCCCCCCGAAAGCGCCGGCGATGGCTGCCACATCCACCGATCCGTCAGAGCGCAGGCTGACATGGAAATGGCGCTGGCTTTCTGATTTTGCCCGACCGTTGCGCTGCTCCTGGATCAGGGCGGCCACCTTGACGTCCTGAATTCGCCGGGCGTAGTTGATCATGCCGTCGACATCTTCCGGCTGGGTTTCAGTAAAATCAAACATGGCATTGGTGACGGTCATGACGGACAATTTACCGTTTTCTGATATTTCGAGGGAGTCCAGCGCCAGGTTCAACAGCTTGATCCGTTCCAGGGAATACGTGCCAAATACGCGCTGGGCCACACTGTAGGGCTCAACCCCCAACTCCGTCATTTCCTGGCTGATGGCGAATGCGGCCTGGTTGGTATTTGAAAAACGAAACGATCCCGTGTCGGTCAATATCCCGGTATAAATTGACGTTGCGATCTCCTTGTCCAGAGGGATATCCAGGGCCTTTATTAACCGGTATACAATTTCCGCTGTGGAGCAGGCTTCGGCGTCGACAAGCTGGATGTCACCAAAACCGGTGTTTGAAAGATGGTGGTCAATGTTGATAACCACGGGTATTTGTCCGATTGTCGAACTCGCCTCTCCCACCCGTGACAGGTCGCCGCAATCCAAGACCAGTGCAACGTCATAGGACTCGGCTTTTTCTATTTTCCTGACAATACGTTCGACGGACGGCAGGAAACGATAAACCGCCGGTATCGGGCTGGAATTGTAAAGGGTGACTTTTTTTTCCCGGCTTAAGGCCAGGCCCAGGGCCAACAGGGAACTAACGGCGTCCCCATCCGGGTCACTGTGGGAGGTCAGCAAAATATGTCGTGCGTTTTTAATCTGATTGATGATCTGGTCCATTGTGCGTCGATATCTTCTCTAATAATTGGTCGATCTGCGAACCGTATTCAAACGATTCATCATAAAAAAATTTTAAATCCGGCATATAGCGCAGACCAAGCCTGCCTGCAAGACTTCTTTTGATAAATCCGCGTGCGCTTTCAAAGCCCTGGGCGGCCGCTTCCGATTTTTCGTTGTCACCGTATATTGTAAAATAAATTCGGGCCAGTTTCAAATCGCGTGACATTTTTACGCTGGTGATGGTCGCCATCGCCAGGCGGGGATCACGGATTTTTTTTTTAATAGTTCCGACAGAACTTCCTGAATCAAACCGCTTACCCTGTCGGCGCGGGAAAAAGGAATCATAGGTGAATTATTTCCATTTCCATATTAACAATTTCAGCCAAACCCAGATCTTCAGCCATATTGAATAATTTGTCTATTTTCGAGTTGATCAGGGCGGCATCGTTGCCGATCATCGAAATTCCGATTTCAGCCTTCTGATAAATGTCATTTGAACCCACCTCGGCGATGGATGCATTAAAGCTGTTGCGCAATCTATTGATCATTGACTTGACAATTTTGCGCTTGCCTTTCAATGAGCGGCAATCGTGCAATCTCAAGCTGATTAGTCCGGTACCGACGACCATTGTTTATCGCTTCGCTCTGCTTAGTGAGCGCTGCGCTTGAGGAGCGTTTCACTCAAGGAGCGCTTCGCTTAACGCTGAATATATCATCATATCCGCCGCCATTCCGACGGTTCTCATCCAGGCCGCAGGCCGCTCATCGAGCCCCGCAGGGGCGCTCATTCAGGCCGTAGGCCGCTCATTTTTATTCGATCTCCGGCCGGATTTCTTCCAGATAGTAGCACTCCAATACATCGCCGACTTTAATATCATTGAAATTTTCGACGCCAATGCCGCATTCGTAGCCGGACTGCACTTCTTTGACATCGTCTTTAAAACGCCGCAAAGACGAATTTTTGCCGTCGTATAATTGTACCCCGTCTCTGACGACCCGGATACTCCTGCCCCGTTCAAATTTGCCGTCAGTCACATAGCTGCCGGCGATGGCGCCCACTTTGGGAATTTGAAATACTTCACGAACTTCCGCTGAGCCCATAATGTGCTCCTTATAAGTGGATTCCATCAACCCGACCAGGGCGCCCTTGACATTCTTGATGACGTCATAGATGACGTTGTAAAAGCGCAGGTCGACATTTTCTTCACTGGCAAGGGTCTGGACCTTCGGCGTCGGCCGCACGTTAAAGCCGATGATAATGGCGTTGGATACCGTCGCCAGGGAAATATCCGATTCGGTGATGGTACCGGTTGCCGAGTGCACGACGTTCACATTGACCTCTTCGTTGGACAGTTTGGTCAACGCTTCAACCAGGGCCTCATTGGATCCATGCACATCGGCTTTAATGATAATATTGAGATCCTTGATTTCACCCTGCTGCATCTGTTCGAATAGCTTGTCTAGACTCAGCCGGTTGGTCTGGGCCAGCTCCTTGGACCGCTGTTTCTGGCCGCGATGCAGGCTGACCTGTTTGGCACTTTTCTCATCTTCCAAAGCAATCAATTCATCGCCGGCCATGGGCACCCCCGACAACCCCAGAACTTCCACTGGAATCGATGGGCCGGCCGAGTCCACTTGACCCCCCCGGTCGTTGAGCATGGCCCTGATTTTACCATGGTGGATGCCGCACACCACCGGTTCTCCGTTTTTCAGGGTGCCTTCCCTTACCAGCACGGTGGCGACCGGACCGCGGCCCGAGTCTATTTTGGCCTCGACGACATGGCCGATCGCCAGTTTATCAGCGTTGGCCTTGAGCTCCAAAATTTCAGCCTGCAGCGATATCATTTCCAGCAGTTCATCGATACCTTCTTTTTCTTTAGCGGAAACATGCAAGAAAATCGTATCCCCACCCCAATCTTCCGGAGTTAGGCCGTTTTCGGCCAGTTCTCTTTTCACACGATCGGGATCGGCATTGGCTTTGTCAATCTTGTTGACGGCAACGATAATCGGAACCTCGGCCGCCCGGGCGTGGTTGATTGCCTCCAGGGTTTGGGGCATGACACCGTCGTCGGCAGCCACCACCAGAACGACGATATCGGTGACCTGGGCACCGCGGGCCCGCATGGCGGTAAATGCCTCATGGCCGGGCGTATCCAGAAAAGCAATCTGGCCCTTGTCCGTGGCGACATGATAGGCGCCGATATGTTGCGTAATCCCACCGGCTTCCAAGTCGGTGATGCGGGTTTTTCGAATAACATCGAGCAGCGAAGTCTTGCCATGATCGACATGACCCATAATGGTTACCACCGGCGGTCTTTCCTGTAACTTTTCCGGATCGTCGGCGGCTTGTTTCAATATTTCTTCTTCCTCGAAAGCCGCACCGGCCCGCTCGACTTCATAATTGAACTCGGCTGCCACCAGGGCGGCAGTATCGTAATCTATACTTTGATTGACGGTGGCCATGAAACCCATGCCCATAAGCGTTCTGATCATCTCGTTGGCTTTGATTCCCATGCGTTTTGCCAGTTCGGATAAAACGATCGCTTCATCGATTTTTATCCGTCGCTTAATCGCTTTGGCGGTGGTGATCTGGGTCTTCTGGGCTGTGGCGGGCACCTTGGCCTTGGCACCTTTGCGCGGTTTACGAGACCGGTAGCCGCTATCATATAGATCCTGGCCTTCGACCACCGACTTTTTGCGGAAGGAAATTTTCTTTTTCAGGAATTTACGATCGTGATCGCCCTCGTCCCCTTTTTTCTTCCACTTCTTTTTCTTGGCGTCTTTGGCCGGCGCTTCGCCCGGGCGGACGCCAGGTTTCGGAGCGCTTGGTTTACCGGCCGGACGCGGCTCGAATTTGGCTTTTTCTTTTTTAGCGGGTTTTTCCTTCTTTGGTATTTCCACCGGTTTTACCGGCAATTGGATGATTTTTGCGGATTCCTCTTTCTTGACTCGTTTGGCGACCTTTTTCGGGGGCTTTTCTTCGACCTTCTCTTCCGGAGTCGGTTCCACCACGGCCTCTGCGACGGTTTCCTCCACGGGTGGTGCAGCCGGGGCTGCTTCTTTTTCGACCACCTCCGTCACCTCCGGTGTTTCCGGTTCCGGTTCGGCGGCCGCAATTTCCTCGACGGGTTCGGTTTTTTCAGGGACTTTTTCAGACGGCGCGTCGGCGGCCTCCAGCTCTTCCGGTTCGGGTGCCGGTTCAGGAGCCACTTCGACCTTCACCTTTTTCCGCCGGCGAATGATAGTCGGCTTGACGCGCGTCTCTTCAATGGTCTCTTCTTTTTTACCGAAAAGCTGTTGCCTGATCTGGGCAACCGTCTCGTCATCCAGAGCGCTCATATGGCTCTTGACCGCAATATCCAGATCATTTAGCTTGCTCAATAGAATTTTATTTTCCAGGTTAAGGTCTCTGGCTAGCTCATAAACCCTAATCTTTGCCATTACGTCCCCCTAAGGCACCTATAATATTATTACGTCAGGTCTTGTAACTTACTCTTAAGATGAGTCAACCCTTTTGGACACGATCTATGTCAATTTGCGCCAAATTGAGGAATTGAGAGATTAAAGGATAAAATCTAATTAAATTAGATAGAATTGCTTCAATTCCTAAATCCCTTAATTCCTAAATTGAACCGATGTTCAATTTTTATACAATTGCAGGAGGTACAGAGGTTCATAGCCATTTTTTCAAACTACTTTCCGGGATCTGTAAATAGTGTTTCGAAACTTTTTGTCGGCTAACCTTCCTTTGATTCTGAATCATCTGAAGTCTGCACAGGTGTTGGCAAATCACTCGGCGCGGCGGTTGTATCTTCAGTACCCGATCCGGCCGCTTCATCTTCGGCGTCCGAATCCACATTTTCAACTTCAGCGGCTGACTCGTCGGGTTCGTCAGCGGCATCCACCCCGGCCGGTTGATCTTCTGCAGCCGAGGCCTCGGCCTCATCTTCAGCGGCCGATTCCATGGTTTCGCTTTCAGCAGCCTGCTCAACATCTTCTTCGTCAACGTCGGCCTCTCTGTTTTCAGCCGCCGTAGCTTTGGCCGCTTCAAGCAGTACAACCGCTTTTTCTTCTCCGATCCCCCGGATTTGAATCAAATCCTCGACGGCGGCGCTGGCGATTTCATCAGCTGAATAGAAGCCGCTTTCATACAGTGCATCAGCCAGGCTGATTCCGACCCCCGGTAACGATACCAGGGAGTCATATCCGGTCTGCATCGCCTGGTTGTAGCGGGTTTCGCTTTTTACATCCAAGTGCCAGCCGGTAAGCTTGGATGCCAACCGAACATTCTGGCCCTTTTTCCCGATGGCAATGGACAAAAATTCATCCGGAACGATCACTTCCATCGAGTTGTTGCCTTCATCGATGATGACCCGGGAAATTTCAGCCGGCGCCAGGGCATTGCACACGAACTTCGCCGGATCCAAATGCCAGGGAATGATGTCGATTTTTTCACCCCGCAGTTCCTGGACGACGTTTTGGACCCGGCTGCCCTTCATACCCACGCAGGCACCCACTGGATCTATATCGGAATTGTTGGACGCCACGGCGATTTTGGCGCGCACGCCGGGTTCGCGGGATGCCCCCATAATACTGACGATGCTTTCGCTGATCTCCGGCACCTCCGTTCTAAAAAGATCTATCAGAAAGTTCGGATGGGTCCGGGAGAGAACGATTTGCGGACCGCGCGATTCGTGCAGCACATCAAGAATATAGGCACGTATGCGGTCCCCCCGCCGATAGGATTCCCTCGGAACCTGTTCCCGAACGGGCAACACACCATCGGTTTGGCCTAAGTTAACAATGATATCACCCCGGTCGATGCGTTGAACGATACCGTTGAGGATTTCCCCCTTGCGGTCAATGAAGCTGGCATAAACGGCATCTTTTTCGGCATCTTTCATTTTCTGAATGATGACCTGTTTGGCTGATTGGGCCGCGATGCGGCCAAAGGTGCTGGTATCCATCTTGGTGCCAAGGCTGTCGCCGATTTCGCACTCGGGATCTAGCTTGCGGCCTTCCGGAAGGCTGATTTCAATCTCCGGTTCGGTGACGACTTCAGCGACTTCTTTAAACTGAAAGACCTCGATCTCACCGCTTTCTTCGTTGTACTGTACTTCGATATCCATCTTGTTGCCGTACTTTTTCCTGGCAGCAGATCGCAAAGCCTCTTCCAGTGCCCTGATCAGGACATCGCGATCAATACCCTTATCCCGGCTAACCTGTTCCACGACACGTTTTATGTCTGAGATAAACATCAGATATCTCCATTTCCAACTTTATTCAGTAAGGCGTGCTTTTGAAATATCCTTAAACCCGATGGTGAATATTTGCTTATCAATTTGAAGGCTGACCTCATCTCCGGTTATGCCGAGCAGAACACCTGTATAATTTTTTCGTCCATTAATCGGCCGATTCGTCTTGAGTTTTGCCCGGTTGCCTTTAAATTTGTTAAAATCCTCTCTTTTCGCCAGGGGCCGCTCCGGGCCAGGAGAGGTCACCTCGAGGCTGTAAGGCCCGACGTCTGCCAGATTGACATCCAGGATATCGCTCATCTGACGGCTGACACCGACGCAATCATCGAGTTTGATTCCGTCGGGCTTGTCGACATACAGCCGCAAAATTCTGCCGGCCGACTCACGCTGATATTCAACCTGGATCAGCTCCAGTCCTTCCGAGCTGCACAGCGGCTCAGCCAGGGACCAGACCTGTCTTATCACTTTCTGCTCGTTGGCCCGCGACCGGTCAAGATCCCTTGACTCGATCTTGCTTTTACGTCGGCGTTTATTTTTTTTCAATGGGCCGTGAAATCCTCTCTTCACAAACGCAAAAACGGGCTATCGCCCGTTTCCTCATGTTGCAGGTAGATCAACTTGATGTACAGCGAGAAAGATTATCTGTTCATGCCATCAACCATAAGGAAAAATTAAAGTTCATCCCACAATACATAACAAGTACCACCCCAAGCCACGAATTCTAACGGATTAGGCGAACTTAAGCTGGAGCGGGCAACGAGATTCGAACTCGCGACACCAAGCTTGGGAAGCTTGTACTCTACCAACTGAGCTATGCCCGCTAGCCTAAGATTAAAATATTTAAGACAATTTGTTTAAATTGTCAATAACTTTCAGCAAACTAATGCATCAAAACAGTATTGAAAACTGAAGATTGAAGATAGAATATTTGTGGTTGTCGCTTCGCTCCGTCCATATTAAATAGAGCGAATACCTTAAATTTTCAGTATAAAATAGATACAGGAGGGTCAAAATACGCCACTTTATTTTTTGCCAACTTAGGTCAAAATTATTATTCGTGATCTAACATGTCCCGGATGGACCTCAACTCGGCTTTTATGTCCTCCAGCAGCCTCCTTTCAGATAGCCCTGCCGGTCGGTTCCTGGAAATCAGATAGTTGCGGGCACCTTCAAGGGTAAATTTCTCTTCGTAAAGCAGGCGCTTTATTTCCAGGATCGTTTCAATATCTTTTCTGGTATATGAACGCTGCCCGGCCGCCGTGCGCCGGGGTTTGATTTTTTTAAATTCAGACTCCCAGAATCTCAATACATGGCTCGGCAAACCGGAAATCTCACTGACTTCGCCGATTTTGAAATACAGCTTGTCAGGAATCTTGATGTCTTGCGGCTTTCGATCTCGCATTGCCAACACGGGTTTAAAAAAATTGAAGATTGAAGGTTGAAGATTGAAGATTTAAGGTACGCCTACGGCGAATCAATTTAATATAACTCCGGCAGTAAAATCCCCGAATATCGTCATTCTCTCGCAGTCAGGAATCCAGTAAAGCATCGAAAGCCGGATAAAGTCCAGCATATCGGAATTGTTTATCCAATCACCAGGTTAACGTTACTAATTTACAAAATGACGGAGCGTAGCGACTTCCACAAATCTTCAATCTTCAATCTTAAATTTTCATTTGCTATGGTAGCGTGGCATCGAACGCAGTTAATAGTCGTTCCGTCATCGATTTGTGGAGATCATTGACATCATCGTCTACCAGTGTCTTGTCGGGCGATCGATAGGTAACGCGAAACGACACGCTTTTTTTGCCGGCTGCGATCGGATCCCCTTCGAAAACGTCGAATAAATGCAAACTTTCGACCAGTCGTTCCTGAAAATCTTTAACCTGGTCCAAAACGGATTGGGTTTCAGTCCCGCGGTCGACAATTATCGTAATATCGCGGTAAATGGCCGGGTAGCGCGGGATCGGTCTGGTCTCGCGGATTTCGGAAATCAAGCCGGCGATTTTTTCCAAATCGAGTTCGAAGATAAAGGCCGTTTGTTTTAAATCGTAGGTCTCGATTACCCGCGGATCGATTTCACCCACCAGGCCGAGGGGGATGTCCGATGCCAGGATCTGCGCCGTGCGGCCGGGTCTGGTATACTCACAGGCGTCGTCATCCATGGCTGAAAACCGCACGGCTTCCAGATTCAAAGCCTGCACCAGCGCTTCGACGGCACCCTTGATATCATAAAAATCGCAAGGGATCTCGCGGCTGTGCCAGGAGGTATCCATGCGGGCCCCGGCCCAAAGGGCGATCAGCATTTCGGGCTCTTCAGGAAGGATCTGCCGGTCTTTTTTAAGGAAAATTTTCCCGATTTCGAAAATTTTCAAGTTTCTCATCTGCCGCGCCAGGTTATAGCGCATGGTTTCGAAAATGCCCGGCACCAGACTCGTGCGCATAGCGGCCTGATCTTCAGTCAATGGATTTAAAATATGAACCATGGCCCGACGAGGATCCGCGGACTTTATTTGCAGGCGGTCAACGGACGATTCAGGTACAAAACTGTAGGCAATCGCCTCTGAAAAACCAAACCCGCACATCAGCGCCTTGATTCGGTTTCTGAGCTGCAGCCTGCGATCCGGTGGCCGGCCTTCGGCCGGCATGGCCGGAAAAGTCGTCGGTATATTATTGTAGCCGGATAGCCGGGCCACTTCCTCCATCAGGTCTTCCCGTCTGGATACGTCCACCCGGAAGCTGGGCGGTGTAACTTGCAGGCCATCCGGGTTGTCATCCAGCGATTCAACATCGAATTCAATGGATTCGAGAAGCTGCTGAATCTGATCCCGATTCAGATCTGTTCCCAGCAGACGATTGGTCCGCTTGACGCCCAACTCCACGCTCTCTCTGGTCTGAAGATTGGGATATTCATCGATGATGCCGTCAATCAGGGTGCCGTTACCGATCTGCACCATGAGTCTGGCAGCCCGATTGACGGCGCGTGCACAGCCCTCCGGATCCACACCGCGTTCAAAGCGGTGGGATGCATCCGTATTCAATCCCAGTTTCTTGGAGGTGCGGCGGATACTGACCGGGTTAAAATAGGCGCCTTCGATCAGCACGCGGGTGGTGTCATCTTCGATTTCCGAATTGAGGCCGCCCATCACGCCGCCCACCCCGACCGGCTTTTCCCCATCGCAGATCATGAGCATTTGCGACTCGAGGGTGCGTTCTTTTTCATCCAGGGTGGTGAATTTTTCACCATCGGCCGCCAGGCGCACGACGATGCGATTCTCTGCCAGATTGTCAAAATCGAAGGCATGCAGCGGTTGGCCGGTTTCCAGCATCACAAAATTGGTGATATCGACGATATTGTTAATCGGTCTCAGCCCAACCGGCAGGAGACGATTCTGCAACCAATACGGTGAGGGGCTTACCTTGACGTTTTCAACCAGTCGGGCGGCATAGCGCGGACAATGGTCCGGGGCTTCGATCCTGACAGAAGTCTTCTGGCCGATGGTATCGGCCGCGTCTTCAATGGCGTAGTCGGGATATTTCAGGAAGCCTTTTTGAATAATCGCAATTTCCCGGGCGATGCCGATGACACTGAGACAGTCCGGACGATTGGGCGTTAGATCCAGCTCAAACACCGTGTCGGACAAGTTCAGGGCCTGGGCCAGAGCCGTGCCCGCCGCCAATTTAGCGTCCAGTGACATAATGCCAGCGGGATCGTCGCCCAGTCCCAATTCGGCATCGCTGCACAGCATGCCCTCGGATGTTTCTCCGCGGATAACGCTTTTTTCAAGCCGGCTGCCGTCCGGCAAAACCGTTCCGGGCTGGGCCAGCGGCGCCAGCATGCCGGGTGTGACATTGGGTGCCCCGCATACCACCGTCACCAGACCGTTGCCCGTGTTTACCCGGCAAAGTTTCAGCTTATCGGCCTTGGGGTGAGGCGCCACCTCATCTACCCGGCCGACGATGACGCCGTCAAGATAAGCATACCGCTCGGAGACCGAATCGACTTCCAGACCGGCCATGGTCAGGGCCTCCGCCAGATCGGCCGGATCCATGGTGATATCAACATAATCTCTTAGCCAGCTTAAGCTAACTTTCATCTTTAGAATTGCTCCAGAAACCGCATATCATTCTCGAAGAATTTGCGAATATCATCGATACCGTATTTCAACATGGCGATACGTTCCACGCCCATGCCGAACGCAAATCCGGTGTAGCGGTCGGCGTCGTAGCCCACATTATCATACAGCGCGGGATGAACCATGCCGGAGCCCAGAATTTCCAGCCATCCTGTATGGGAACACACCCGGCAGCCTTTGCCCCGGCACATGACGCACAGGATATCCACCTCTGCGCTGGGTTCGGTGAACGGGAAAAAGCTGGGCCGGAACCTGAGGCTCGTTTGTTCATCAAACATCTGGTGAACAAAGGTCGTCAGCACCCCTTTGAGATCGCCGAATGAAATATTTTCATCGACCAGCAGCCCTTCGACCTGGTGAAACATGGGGGTATGGGTCAGATCCGAGTCGCAGCGATACACTTTGCCCGGGCAGATAATCCGCACCGGCGGCGGATGTTTTTCCATGGTCCGAATCTGCAGGGGCGATGTATGGGTTCTTAATACCACATCTTCATTGACGAAAAACGTATCCTGCATGTCCCGGGCCGGGTGATCCTTGGGAAAATTGAGCGCTTCGAAATTGTAATAGTCCGACTCGACCTCCGGGCCTTCGGCGATATCAAATCCCAGACTGGAAAATATGTCGCACATCTGGTTGTTGACCTGGGTGATCGGATGCAAATAGCCGGCCGGCACCGCTCTGCCCGGCAAAGAAACATCGATGCGATCATCGTCAACCGTGCCGGCGGAGTCGAATTTTTCAGCAGCCTGTTTAAAGGCGCTATCCAGCAAGTTTTTTATTTCGTTGGCCTGTTTGCCTGCCGCCGGTCGTTGATCGGCCGGCAATTTGGAGATATTGCGCAAAAACTGCGTCAGGATTCCCTTGCGGCCCAAGTAGCGCACCACAAGATCCCGGATATCGCTGCTGTTTTCAGCGGCCTCGATTTCTTTGAGCCCGTCCTGGTGTATTTGAGCTAGATTGTTTTCCACTTCAACACCCTGTAGGGAATGAATAATGTCTAATGACAAATGAAGGAATTCTGTCTTTTCTTGAATGTAGAAAGGATTCAATAATTAGACATTTGTCATTATTCATTTTTCATTTTCATAGTTTCTGCGCGGCCAGGTTTGCGATTTTGCTGAATCCGGCCGGATCCGAAATTGCCAGCTCAGCCAGAACTTTGCGATCGAGCTCCACGCCGGCAAGCTTCAGGCCATGGATGAATTTGCTGTAGGTCAGGTTATTCATCCGGGTGGCGGCATTAATGCGGGTAATCCACAGTCTGCGAAAGTCGCGTTTGCGCGTTCGGCGGTCGCGATACGAATACATCAGGGCTTTATCGACGGCGTCGGCAGCGGTTCGAAACAGCTTGCTGCGGCCCGCACGAAATCCTTTGGCCATTTTCAAAACCTTTTTGCGTCTTTTTCTGGCTTTGAATCCTCGTTTTACTCTCATTTTGTTTACCTCACATATGTGCGTTGTGTTTATTGAGTTTGTTGTGTTAATTGTGTTGATTTATTTTGTTGGGTTGATTGAGTTGATTGAGATTTTAACTCGTCATCATCAATCGATCAGACCCGTTTCAACCCATCCAACCTTTCACTGATTCACTTTAATCAACAGTAGCTGTCAAAATATCTGCAATCCGCAATCCGAAATCCGCATTCGAAACAATCCTCAAACGACGCCTTCTCACCTTCTTAACTTCCCAACTTCCCAACTTCTAATTTCGAATTTCTAACCTCTGTCATCTGACCTCTGACCTCTGACCTCTGTCACCTGACCTCTGACCTCTGTCATCTGACTTCTGTCTTCTGTTATCTGTCCTCTGTCAGCCATTGGGCAGCAGGCGCCGTATTTCTTTGCGATCGGATTGAGCGATCAGATTCGGCTTTCGCAACGATCGCTTGCGCTTGGTTGTTTTTCTGGTCAGCATGTGGGCGCCGCATGATTTTCGGTATACGATTTTACCGGTTCCGGTTTTTTTAAAGCGCTTCGCCGCTGCCCGATTCGTTTTAATTTTCGGCATTATTCTTTCTCCTTATATTAAAAATAGATGGCGTGAGCTGTTAAATACCGGCTCACGCCACCGTCACAGAATCAAATGGTGCTTATCTTTAGCTTAGTCGGTGCCTGTTCGTTATCTCAAATACGTCGTTTGATGTAAATCCGGTGATTTTATCGGACTATCCAAATTAATCCGGTCAATTTAGCGCGGTGCCAGAATCATTACCAGGGACCGGCCTTCGAATTTCGGTTGTTGCTCGACCATGGCCGTTTCTTCGGTTTCCTCAGCAATCTTTTCGAGCAATGCCATCCCCAGTTTGGAAAGCGTGATTTCGCGACCTCTGAACATCACGGTGACCTTGACTTTGTCTTTGCGGCCGATGAACTTTTTTATATGGCCGATTTTGGTCTGCAAATCATGCTCGCCGGTCTTGGGGCGCACCTTAATTTCCTTGACCTGAAACGTGCTTTGTTTCTTTTTGGCTTCCTGCTTTTTTTTGGTCTGCTCGTAGCGGTAACGCCCATAATCCATGATTTTGCACACAGGCGGATTGGCATTGGGCGAAACCTCCACCAAATCGAGACCAAATTCAGCCGCCGTTTCAAGCGCCTGCCGGGTCGGGATAATTCCGACCTGATTGCCGTCAGGATCAATGACCCTGACTTCTCTGGCTCTGATTGTTTGGTTGATGTTTACTCTGTTGGATCGATTCGGTCGCTGGGGTCGTCTTGGTGAAGCTATGTTCTACCTCCTCATTTCATGATGTTATTTTATGCATGTGTGCATGCGGTTTGGATTGCGAGGATCGCCGACCTGTCTATATATTCTAACAGGGGGATGCCTGCGACTTCTCGTTCGGTCCACTAATAAATGATGATATATTTATCCGCTTGAATATACAACCAAAATAAGAAATGCAAGAAAAAAATGCAAGTAAAATTACATGACTGCGTATTCAGCGATCCTTTTTGCGGTTTTACGACCTGAATTCATAGATAAAACATTGCACGCTAGGCCCTCAAAGTAAATTCAGCCAGCGGACTGTGTTTCAAATAGTCATTGACCGGAGAAGAAAAAAAATCTTTGAACAAATTCAGGCTTTCGGCCCGCAAAATGCCCGGCACTACTTTTAACGAACTATCCCGATACAAGGGCGTCAGGCGGGAGAGGTCACAGCCGGTGCCGCCCCCCATGACATCTTCATAGGCATAGACGATATTGCCGATTCCGGCCAATATCAAGGCGCTGTAGCACATCAGGCAGGGTTCCATGGTGCTGAAAGCCGTGATTCGGCCGGGATCGATTGCATCCCCCGATTCAGACAGCCGACGCAACGCGACGATTTCGGCATGGTCGATTTCATTGCGGTTGGTGCCCTTGCTGAATCGGCGGGCGCCGGTAACCAGGACTTTATTCTGGTGGACCAAAACGCATCCGACCGGGAATTCCCCGGCTTCCAGTGCCCGCTTGGCCTGCTCCAACGCAATTTTCATGAAATGTTCGTGGTCCATGTTCGGAGGTTCAAGGTTCAGAGGTTCAAGGTTCAAGGTTCAGGTCTCAGGGTTCAGAAGCTCAAGGTTCAGCGATTCCGCGTTCTGGGTTCAAGGATCAGAGGTTGAACGTCTCACTTTTTGGAACAGAGATTAAATGTAATCAAAAATCCTTCGCGTAAGGTTTAACCCGGAACCTTGAACCCGGAAACTCTGAACCTTTCTCAGAGCCTACATATATCTTCATCGCAGGGACAACCGTCGTCCACTTCATAACAGTACAGGATTCTGGATTCCATGACAGCCCGCTCAGCGGGAATGTTTGTAAATTTGTGTCCGGCAATCAATTTACGCAGCTCCGCTTTTGACGGGATGGCATCCAGGCCCCGGGACATAACTTTCGCCGTTGATCCCTCCAGTGTTTCAGCATCCTCACCGTTAGTTACCACTGCCAGCGGCACCTGGTAGGCCGTTAATACCCGTGATGCGGCCAGCACAGACCGGTGGCGGGTAACAAGGGATCCGGGGCCGTACTTTATGATCATGCACAGCCGGCCGGATAAACTGATTAGAAAATCAATTTTGATAATGGCCCGTTTTTGCCCGGCTTGCACCAGCAGGCGGCGGCGCGGCTCGATGTCACTTTTCAGATATCCTTTAGCGTCGATGAGCAGGCCGGCCAGTTTTTGGCGGTACCGTTCGTCGTGGGTGTCCTTGATAGGTTCGCCTGTGATCCGATCATTCAATTCGCCCAGTATTAAATGGTGTCCGGCCATAAGAAAGGTTCCGGGTTCATGGGTTCAAAGTTTGCCCGGGGCTGGCGAGATCAAAGATGATAGCTTATATATCAAAACTCCGGCAGCTCTGAACCTTTGACCTCTGAACCCTTGAACCTTTGAACTCTGAACGGCAATAATTTTCCTTTACAAGAAATTCCACTTGGGAGTAATATAACACCTTTTTTATCGTTGTTAAGGTTGATAATCATGTCAATTCGGAAAGAATTCGAAAATCGCGAAAAGAATTTTATGTCGCCCTTCGGCTGTCCGAGCGCGGATTCACGAGGACGCGACAAAGATGAAAAGCCCTGTCCGGTGCGAACCGCTTTCCAACTTGACCGAGACCGCATTGTCTATTCTTATGCGTTCAGGCGGCTAAAACACAAAACCCAGGTATTCTTGTCACCGCTGGGCGATGATTACCGGACGCGTTTAACCCACACCCTTGAGGTGGCGCAAATGGCACGGGCCATCGCACGGGCGTTGTTTTTAAACGAAGACCTGGTTGAGGCGATTGCGCTGGGCCATGATCTGGGCCATACGCCTTTCGGCCACAGCGGAGAGACGGTTCTGAAAGAGATTTTTTCGGCGGATTTTTCCCACAACGCTCAAAGCCTGCGGGTTGTCGAAGTGCTGGAAAATAATGGGCAGGGGCTTAATCTGACCCATGAAGTCAGGGACGGCATTCTGAAACATTCCAAAGGATTTGGGAAGATTATACCGGACAATAGTCGCGAACGGGCCGACACCTACGAGGGACAGATTGCCAGGATTGCCGACATTATGGCCTATCTTAACCATGACCTTGAGGACGCGATAAGAAGTGGGGTCATCAAGGCCGAGCAGGTACCGCCCCAATGCTCAAAAATCCTTGGCTTCACCCATTCCGAACGTGCGACAACCATGATCAGGGACCTGATTTCTTCCACCGAAGTTCGTGATGACGAGCTTTGTCTGCAGATGAGCGATGATGTAAGCGAAGCCATGTCTCTTCTGCGAAAGTTCTTATACGAACACGTGTACAAATCTGCACGGGTTCATAATCACTTCGAGAATGCCAAAAAAATTTTATCCGAGCTTTACGCTTTTTTTCTAAACAATGAGCAGATGCTGCTTGACAACCTGGCTGAACTGCAAATGACGGGATGCAATGACAACCACCAATCCCGGGAAAGAATTGTCTGCGACTTAATTGCCAGTATGACTGATCGCTATGCCATGAACCTTTATAAAAAGCTCTTTTTTCCGATTCCCCTGGTGTGAGAGGGCGGCAGCGGGGGAACGTCGGCAAGGTCGCCAGAATAGTATGATAGTCCACAAATTAAATTGATTGAGTCACGTATGATACTTAGATTATATTTGAGACCTTGAATATCTAAATCACAAGCACCAAATAACAAATAACAAACAATATCCAAATTCCAATTTCCAATGACCCAAACGAGCTTTGACTCTCCGCAATTTTTGTCCTATTTCGAACGTCTGCAGAAGATTTTCGGAGACATGGACCGCAGCTATGATATCGCAGCTCAATCCTATGGATTTCAGTGCCGGGGATGTGAGGATAATTGCTGCCGGACGAGATTTTATCACCACACCTATCTTGAATATCTGTTTCTTCGCCAGGGTTTCGACAGCCTGGATGCATCGCAGCAAAGGGAACTGCACAAAGAAGCCGATAACGTATGCCGGCAAACCGAGCTGGCGGATAACCAGGGAAGGGCGGTGCGGCTGATGTGCCCCTTGAACAAAGATGGGATGTGCACCATTTATGCCTTTCGGCCGATGATCTGCCGGCTGCATGGGATACCCCATGAACTTCAAAAACCCGGCCAACCGGTGATTCAGGGCCCCGGGTGCGGCGCTTTCGATCAACAGTGTTCTGCCAAGCCTTATTTCAAATTTGATCGCACCCGGTTTTATTTCGAGATGGCCCGGCTCGAAAATGAGTTCAAACAGGCTGCTGGCCTGAACGGCCGGGTCAGGATGACGATTGCGGAAATGATTCTCGATTTTGGATTTTAGATTATGGATTTCGGATTGTGAGGGCGGAGGGCTTAGCGCAGAGCGCAGAGCGCATGGGGCAGAGCGCATGGGGCAGAGCGCAAGGAGCTGAGCGCATGGCGCATCGGGCAGAGCGTATATTGCAGGGGGAAGAGAACAGAAGGCAGAGAACAGATAACAGACTTTAGAGGACAGATTGATGAATTCGGAAGCCATATTTTGGGAACATTTGATTTTGTATTAGGGTTTTCAATATTGGGATTAGGAATTGATTCAGATAGAAGGCATCCGGAGTTTATCCTTTTACATCTTAACCATTGAACTAATACCAAAAGGACCCAACGCTATGCGCCATGCCCTCTGCGCCGTGCTCTCTGCGCCATGCCCTACGCGCTATGCGGTTTTTTTATTGTGAAACCCATTGAAATTGAAGAAATAGATAGATTGCCCGGGATCCGGATCAAGGAAGATGATTCCTTTCGTTTTCGCTGTCACCCCCAGGTCGAGTGCTTTAACCGGTGTTGTCGCAACCTGAACCTTTTTTTATATCCTTATGATGTGCTGCGCCTGAAGCAGTCGCTTGAAATCACGTCGGATGCATTTCTGGATCAATACGTGGATCTTGTCATGCGATCTTCGAATTACTTTCCGGAAGTGCTGCTGCGCATGGCCGACAATGCGGAGAAAACCTGCCCCTTTCTAAGCGAGGCCGGCTGTGCCGTCTATCACCACCGGCCGGATACCTGCCGTACATTTCCGATTGAGCAGGGCGTCATGTACGATGCTTCCCGCAAAGCGGATTTGCCGGTGTTTTTTTTTCGTCCGCCTGATTTTTGCATGGGACCGCATGAAGCCGACGAATGGACCATCCCGGAATGGATCGAAGATCAGGAAGCCGAGCAATACCATGAGATGACCATCCGCTGGTCGGAAATTAAACGCCTGTTTCAAAACGATCCCTGGGGGTTTGAAGGTCCCGAGGGGCCCCGGGCCAAGATGGCTTTTATGGCGACTTACAATGTCGACCGATTCCGTGATTTTGTGTTTCAGAGCAGCTTTTTAAAGCGCTATCAGATAAAATCCACCCTGCGCAAGAAATTGAAAACCGACGACGTGGCCTTGATGAAGTTCGGCTTTGAGTGGGTGAAGGTGTTTGTGTGGGGCAAGGGGAGCCAGGTTATCAGGCCGCGGGGCTGAAGAGCGGCCTTCGGCCTTGAAGAGGGGCCTGCGGCCTTGAAGAGCGGCCTGCGGCCTTGAAGAGCGGCCTGCGGCCTTGAAGAGGGGCCTGCGGCCTTGAAGAGCGGCCTTCGGCCTTGAAGAGCGGCCTTCGGCCTTGATGAGCAGCCCTGCGGGCTTTTAAGCTAAACACATTTGTTGGAAACGAATTTGTTCTTAAAATTTCTCTTAAGTTTCGCGCAGGCGAAACGCTCTCAAGCGAAGCGCTCATAAAGTGAAACGCTCCTCAAGCGCAGCGCTCCTCAAGCGAAGCGCTCTTCAAGCATAGCGCTCCTCCAGCGCAGCGCTCCTCAACCTCGTCACTTTCACACGACGCCCTCCGGCATTTCCCCCACTTTATCTCCTCCTAAAACATACCCCCATCCAGCCGCAAAACGCTGCCGGTCATAAACGGGGCATCCCGGATGATAAAAAGGACGGCCTTGACGACATCGTCAATGGTGCCGGTGCACTGCAGCAGGGTGTGGTCCAACAGGGCCTGTCTCTGCTCTTTGGTCAGCAAGCCCCAGCCACGGGTTCTTCGGGCATGCCTGGTCTCAAACAGACCGAGCATGATTTCGTTCACCCGAACCGCGGGCGCTCCCATGCGGGCCCATGTTTCGGTGAGCAGTGAGATGCCGCGATTGGCCGCCGCATAACCTTCGTTAAACACCATACCGGCCGGACCGCTGCGTCCAACGAAGGCGGCGATCGAGGAAAAATTGACGGCAACACTGTCGCCGGACGCTTTCAGGTGCGGTAAAGCCGACTCGAATACCCACCGTTTCGCCCGCAGAGTGGTTGCCATTTCAAGATCCCACTGCTCGGCGACATACGCGCCATGAACCACCGGCCAGCCGCCGCGTTCGATATTGTTGATCAGGATGTCAAGCTGGCCGTATTCCTCGATTACGCGTTCGATCAGACCGGGGATTTTTTCAACTTCCAGCAGATTGGTTTGAATGATCAGGTGGTCCTGTCCCATATGAGCAAAGTCCCGCTTCAGGTCCGCCAACTCTTCTTCCCAATCAAAATAATTCAGCACCACCTTAACACCTCGCTGCCCCAGCGCCAAACCGATGCCTTTGCCGATACCCTTAATAGCGCCCAGGACCAAAGCGACTTTGCCTTTAAGTTCCATAATCGCCCTTCCATCACTCATAATTAAGGCTTTTGAAAAATCCCAAAAAACAAGCACCAAATTACAAATAAATCTCAAAATCCAATACCAATGACCCAACCGGCAAAGCCGGAATTGAAGATTGAAGATTGAAAATTGAATATTTATGGTTCGCCTTCGGCGGATCTATTTTTTATACCGCCAGCGCTAAAACAGCTAAAATCAGATTAACAGATACCCAGCCGGGACAAGCTGATATCATAAAAATATAAAAGTTGAATTCAATTCCAATCTTTGTAAAAGCTTGTTGGTTAGTGCCTTACAAAGATGCCAACGAATGTTTTGCACAATTTGCGCAAAACTGATTCGGTAACTCTAAAACCATTTGGACCATCTGGCAAACAAGATGCAATTTTGCAATCGGGTAACTTATTTGAAATTTTGAATTTCGGTCATTGTGATTTGTTTGAAATTTGGGATTTGTTATTTGGGATTTCTGATACCCTATTGAAACTGAACAGCAGAAATGCTGGTATTTTCAACTTTGATCGAAAAGCACCTGTTCAACCCATTTCATTCCCACTTCCAGCAGTGCCAAATCATCCACAAGAGCTTTGTCAACCAGCGCAGGATCGAGGTTGCCATCGGCCAGGATGCCGTTGTCGGTTATCTGTGATCGAAAACTGTCCAGGTCGTAGAGTGCGGTAAAAAATAAGTGTCCGTCTTTGAGGTCCAACACACCCGGTTTGCGTGTGTTCTTCAGACTGATAATCTGTATCAGTTTATCATTGACAGCATTGTAGTCGGCGATTTGCTGACCATCGATCCACTGTTGCACGGTCTGGCTGCGGCCGCCGTCAAAGCCTCGGCAGTGGGTTTCTTTCAAAACCATGAACTGCTCGGTCATCCGGTTCCTTTGCCGGCAGCGCGCAATGCCACGCATCAAAGGATAGGTGCGGCATGATGATGGCCGGTTTTCATATACGCTGCAGCCCTGGGGGGTTACAAACGGACAGGTCAGATTGTGTGGGTCTCCCGGCTTCAGGGTAATAATCGGCAGTCCGCTCTCGGGCCCGACATGCTGAGAAGTATAGCGCTCCAGAAATTGGCGGGAAGTCAGACCCAGGTGGTTTTTCAAGCGTAAAATGTCATAAGGCGTCAGATACTGAATTAAGTCCCGGCAGCACTCATTAAAACAGGGCACCGCCGGATGGCAGGCAAAGCAAAATGTTTCCTGCAGGGATATCGGGGTTACATCGGGTTCCACAGGCTGTCTCCAAATTAATCCGCCCTGAAAAACACCGAGCCCAGAGCGTTAAACTGTTCTTTGCAAACTGATAAAACGTTTCGGTACTTTAGCCAGTAAATGGGTACTCTAACCAGTAAAAAGGTAGTTTCGAGGTTGCAAGCGGCTGTTGATAATCTCGATTTTGGAGTACTGGGGTATAAAAGATAACATCAACCCATAAACCAATACTCCAGTACTCCAGTACTCCAATACTCCTAATTTATAAATAATTTACAGCCCCATGATAGATTACCTTCTTCTGGATATCGAATTGTTTTTTACATCAATATCTCATACCACGGCCGGCGATTGTTAGGCAATATCTACTTGTCTAGATTTCACCCCGGCGGCTGTCTGATATCCAATAGTTCCGCTCTAATCATTCCCGTCTTCTTCCTGTTCGCTTTGCCCTCTGTCCTCTTCCCACTGCCCTAAATTTCCGAATTCCGCATTCCCACTTCCCACTTCGATCCCCTGCCCTCTGACCTCTGAACTCTGTCGTCTGACCTCTGCCCTCTGACCTCTGTCCTCAGACTTCTGTCCCTGCCACCGAGGACCCTGCTAGGTATTCTGATCAACACTACATGTAGTATGGCAATCAGGGATTTGAGCCAGATATTGTAGGGGCTGGGTGCCCGCTTTAAAATCGCCTTTTTTGTCCTTGGGTTTGGCTAAAAATACTTGACAAGGCCCATGTTGAGTGATATTCTCTCTCCCTTGTAGGTGATCCATCCTATTGAAATTATAGGAAATTTAGTTTCTTTTATTTCATACTTGATAGCTTGCAATTGACAAAAGTTTAACCGGATGGGGTCCGGTTGTTGAGAAATAAAACACCCATGTATAAAAATTAGGTTTGGCCAAAGCGTTCCACTTTGAGTCAAAGGACTGAAGGGAGGTGTAAATTAGCTAAGGATTCAACCTGGAAAATCATCAAAGTTTACGAAACAAAATGTCTTTAAACAAAATTCAGGAGGTATAATAAATGCCAAGTTTTGTAATAACTGAAAAATGCGACGGCTGCAAAGGCGGGGACAAAACTGCCTGTCAGTTTATCTGTCCCAACGACCTGATGGTTCTGGAACCCAACGAGATGAAGGCTTACAACCAGGAGCCGGATCAGTGCTGGGAATGCTTTTCATGTGTCAAGATTTGCCCGACCCAGGCCATCGAAGTCCGGGGCTATGCCGACTTTGTGCCCCTGGGAAGCAGTGTTATGCCGATGCTGGGCACCGAAGATGTTATGTGGACCTGCAAGTTCAGAAACGGGACCATCAAACGCTTTAAGTTCCCCATTCGGACCACCCCCGAAGGACAGGCCAATGGTTATCTGGATCTCAAAGGACAAGACATCGAAAGCCAGTCTCTCTCAACCGAGGAAGCCGACGGCTTCGAGATGCGTGCACCTGCTGCCGACCAAATGGTTTAATTGTCGCACCAGATAACGCAACTGAATCTGTTAACTAGCTTATTTAATAAATTTAGTATATTTTAAGGAGGATGCAATATGGCATTACCGAATAAACCTTTGGGTGAACTTAAAGCTGTAAGGGACCCGGAAGTCGAAGAGCGGGAAGTTGATATTCTGATCGTAGGCGGCGGCATGGCGGCCTGCGGAGCAGCGTTTGAGGTTAAAAAATGGATGGGCGACGACCAGAGCGTGCTGCTGGTAGACAAAGCTGCTCTGGAAAGAAGCGGCGCGGTTGCCCAGGGTCTATCCGCTATCAACACCTACATCGGCGAAAATTCCCCGGAAGATTATGTCCGCATGGTCCGCAACGACCTGATGGGTATTGTCCGTGAAGACCTGATCTTCGATCTGGGCTGCCACGTGGATGATTCCGTCCATCTGTTTGAGGAATGGGGTCTGCCGATTTGGAAAAAATCAGATGACGGCAAAAACCTGGACGGCAAAAAAGGCCAGAAAATGGGAACCCTGAAATCAGGTGCCACGCCGGTGCGTACCGGTAAATGGCAGATCATGATCAACGGTGAATCCTACAAACGGATTGTGGCCGAAGCCGCCCAATTGGCCCTCGGCGAGGAAAACGTCCTGGAAAGGGTTTTCATCGTGGAGCTGCTGCTGGATGCCAACAACGAAAATCAGATCGCCGGTGCGGTCGGGTTTTCCGTGCGTGAAAACAAGGTTTACATCATCAAGTGCAAAACCATGCTGGTTGCCTGTGGCGGCGCTGTCAATATCTATCAGCCGCGCAGCGTGGGCGAGGGCAAAGGCCGCGCCTGGTACCCGGTCTGGAACTCCGGCTCCACCTACACCCTGTGCATGAAAGTGGGCGCCGAGCTGTCCATGATGGAAAACCGTTTCACCCCGGCGCGTTTTAAAGACGGCTACGGCCCGGTCGGTGCCTGGTTCCTGCTGTTCAAAGCCAAGACCCTCAACGGTCTGGGCGAAGCGTTTGCCGGCAGTGATGCCGCCAAGGCCGAGCTGGAAAACTATGCACCTTACGGAACGGCTGCCATCACCCCGACCTGCCTGCGTAACCACCTGATGCTCTTTGAGATGAAAGAAGGCCGCGGCCCGATCATCATGGATACAGTCACCGCCCTGGCCGAGCTGGGCAAGACCATGGACAAAAAAGAGCTCAAGCACCTTGAGTCCGAAGCCTGGGAAGACTTCCTGGATATGACCTGCGGTCAGGCCAACCTGTGGTGCGCCACCGACACCGAGCCGGAAAAGAAAAATTCGGAAGTTATGCCGACCGAACCTTATCTGCTCGGATCACACTCCGGCTGCTGTGGTCTGTGGACCTCCGGCCCGGATCTGGATTGGGTGCCGGATTCCTACAAGATCAAAGCCGATAACGGCAAGGTTTACAACCGCATGACCACCGTCAACGGCCTGTTTACCGCCGGCGACGGCGTGGGCTGCTCCGGCCACAAATTTTCCTCTGGCTCACACGCCGAAGGCCGCATGGCCGTCAAGCAGATGGTTCGCTACGCCAAGGATCATGCTGACTTCTCACCGGCCATCGCCCAGAGCAACGAGGAACTGGTGGACATAGTTTATAAACCGGTTCGCACCTATCTGGATAACGAAGGCTTCAGCACGCATGCGGATTTCAACCCCAACTACATCAAGCCCAACGGCATGATGTACCGCATGATGAAGGCCACCCACGAGTACGGTGCCGGAACGGCCACATATTACCAGACCACCAGCAAGAACCTGGAGATCGTGATGGATCTGCTGGCCACCATGCGCGAAGACAATGAAAAACTGGCTGCCGGCGATCTGCATGAACTCATGCGTGCCTGGGAGATTCAGCACCGTATCTGGACCGTAGAATCTCATCTGCGCCACATCCAGTTCCGCAAAGAAACCCGTTATCCCGGTTTCTACTATCAGGCGGACCACCCTGGACAGGATGACGAGAACTGGTTCTGCTTCGTGAATTCCAAGTTCGATCCCAAAGAACAAACCTGGGATACTTTCAAGAAAGACTACGTCAAGATCATTACGGACTAATCGTATGTCGACGTTGATTTGTAGTTATTAACTAACCATAAGGCCTCCAGGTGCCTCAGTGCACCTGGAGGTTTTTATTAATTAACGGAAGGTTTCAGGTGTCAGGTGTCAGGTGTCAGCCAACAGATGACGAATGACAGAGGTCAGATGACAGAGGTCAGATGACAGATGATAGAAACAGATGACAGATAACAGATAATAGAGGACGGAATTTAGAGAGGGTGTTCGATTTTCCGGGTTTTTAATCTGCCTTCTGACCTCTGTTCTCTGACATCTGACCTCTGTTCTCTGACCTCTGCTCTCTGTTCTCTGACATTTGTTCTCTGACACCTGACACCTGAAACCTGAAACCTAATTTGATTCAAAATCTAATCTGCACGGAGGGATAGCATGACAGAAGAAAAAGCAGCCCCTGCTAGTGATAGCATCTTAGTCGTTGGCGGTGGTATCAGCGGCCTGACCACGGCCCTGGAGGCCGCCGAGGTGGGGTACGAAGTTTTCTTGGTGGAAAAAAATCCTTATCTGGGCGGAAGGGTAGCTCAACTTAACCAATATTTTCCCAAGCTATGCCCTCCGACCTGCGGGCTCGAAATTAATTTCAGACGCATCAAGGATAACCCCAGAGTCAAGGTTTTAACCCTGGCCGAAGTTGAAAAGGTCGACGGCAGTCCCGGCAATTACAATGTCGCCGTTAAGGTAAATCCACGGTATGTCAATGAAAACTGCACCTGTTGCGGCGACTGCGCCGCGGCTTGCCAGAGCGAAGTCGACAGTGACTATGATTTCGGCCTGAAAAAAGTCAAGGGGGCCTACCTGCCGTTTGAAATGGCATTTCCGCACCGCTTCGTGATTGCGCCGGAAATCATCGGCACCCCTGACGCCCAGCGGGCCAAAGACGCCTGCAAATATGATGCGGTCGATCTGGACATGGAGGCCAAGACCCTGAACCTGAATGTGGCATCGGTTGTCTGGGCCACCGGTTGGGAGCCCTATGATGCCACCAAGATGGACAATCTCGGTTTCGGACAGCACCCGAACATCATCACCAACATGATGATGGAGCGCATGGCTGCGCCCAACGGTCCCAGCCAGGGCAGCATTTTGCGCCCTTCGGATAACAAGGAACCGGCCAGCATCGGGTTTGTCCAGTGTGCGGGCTCCCGCGACGAGAACCATTTGCCTTACTGCTCCTACATTTGCTGCATGGCTTCATTGAAACAGGCCACCTATGTTCGTGAACGATATCCCGAGGCCAAAATCTACGTATTTTACATCGATCTGAGAACGCCCGGCTATCGCTATGAGAAGTTTTATGAAAAGATCAAAGAAGATGAAAACATCTTTCTGATCAAGGGCAAGGTGGCGGAAGTCAGCGAGGATCCAAACAGCAACAACATCACCGTGGTTGCCGAAAATGCCGTAACCGGCGAAAAGATCCACCAGGAAGTCGAAATGGCGGTTCTGGCTACCGGTATGCAGCCCACAACCGCAACCAACAAACTACCGGCTGACCTGAATTACAACGAGGACGGTTTTATCCTCAATGATTATGAAGCTGGCGGAATGTTTGGGGCCGGATGCGCCAATAAACCGGCCGACGTGGTTTCGTCCAATCAAAATGCAACCGGTATGGCCCTAAAAGCCATCCAAACTCTGGTGAACAGGTAGGAGGTTATCCATGGATAAAAAATATGGTGTGTATATATGCGAAGGATGTGGGATCGGAGAGGCAGTGGATGTCCAAAAGCTCTGCGATGTGCCCGAGGAGGAAGGGCTTCCAGTAAAAACGTGCCCGGTGCTTTGCGGCAAGGAAGGCGTTGAACTGCTGAAGTCCGATATCGCCGAGGGAACCAACACGCTGGTGATTGCAGCGTGCTCCCGCCGGGTACTCTATGATGTCTTTCGATTTGACGGCTGCATCGTGGACCGGGTCAATCTCAGGGAGCAGGTCGTCTGGACCCATCCCCGATCGACCTACCCGGCGCCCACCGAGGAGCAGAAAGATGATGACGAGTTTGTCGACCACGTTCAGCTGATGGCCGAAGACTATCTGAAAATGGGCATGGCCCGGGTGGAAAAAGTCGATCTGCCCGAACCCTATCAGCTCGATGCGCTTCACAAAAACATCCTGGTCATCGGCGGCGGTATCAGCGGAATCACCGCAGCCATCGAGGCTGCCAAGACCGGGTATGACGTCACCGTTGTCGAAAAGGAATCCGCCCTCGGGGGCAAGGCCGCCAATTGGCGCAAACAACTGCCCGGTGCCTATCCCTATGAGGGACTGATTTCACCGACCATCGCGGAAAAAATCAGCGAACTCAAAGGCTATTCCAATGTCACCATCAAGACCGAGACGGTTGTGGCGCGCATTGCCGGCGAACCCGGCGATTTTACGGTCACCTTGAAAAAACCCGGCGAGAAAATCGAATTCGACGTTCCCTACCCGCTGCCCGAAGAGATGACGGTCGACGAGAAGGGCAAGGAACTGGATGCCGAGCAACTGCATGAAAAATTTATGGAATTCAACAAAGGCAAGATTGATATTTTGACCTTCGATCCGGCCGGCGAAAAATACGGTGCCGTGATTCTGGCCGCCGGCTGGCGACCCTACGAACCGGCCGAGGGTGAACTGGCTCATCTGGGCTTCGGGGAGAACGCCGATGTGGTGACCAACCAGCAGTTTGAAGAGATCGCTGCCGGCGGCAAAATCACCCGGCCCTCGGACGGCAAGGAAGCCAAGTCCGTGGTGTTTATCCAGAGTCCGGGCCAGGGCGATGACAATGACTTTGACTATACCGGTGCCGTGACCAGCATGGTGGCGCTCAAGCAGGCCAAGTACGTCAGAGAGGATTATGCCGACGCCAAAGCTTATGTCTTCTATCAGCACATGCGCACGGTGGGCTTGACGGAGAATTTTTATAAGAATATCCAGCAGGATCCGGGTATATTTCTGACCAAGGGCGAAGTGACCCGCGTTTCCAAAAACGGCGGCGGTCTGATCGTCGAAGCCGACAACACCCTGCTGGGAGAGAAAGTGCAGGTCAAGGCCGATATGGTCGTTTTGGCAACCGGTATGGTCCCGGTCACCAAAGATGATCCGGTCGTCAACCTGGCCTATCGCCAGGGGCCCGGCTTCCGTGACAATGATATCTTCAACGATTATGCGGATTCGAACTACATTTGTTTCCCTTATGAAACCCAGCGCACCGGTATCTATGCCGCGGGCGGAATCCGGCGCGGTATGAGCGTCGAGGAATCCGTCGAGGATGCCACCGGTGCGGCCCTAAAGGCCATCCAATGCCTGGAATCGGTCAACCGCGGGGTTTCCGTTCATCCGCGTTCCGGTGATGTGACTTTTCCGGACTTTTTCTTCCAGCGCTGTACCCAGTGCAAACGCTGCACCCAGGAATGCCCGTTCGGCGCCATCGACGACGACGAGCGCGGCACCCCCAAACCCAATCCGGCCCGCTGCCGTCGCTGCGGGACCTGCATGGGGTGTTGCCCCGAGCGGATCATCAACTTTTCCGACTACAGCATCGACAGCATCGGCTCCATGGTCAAGGCCATCGGTGTCCCCTCGGAAGATGATTATGACGAGCCCCCGCTGCGCATCCTGGGTCTGGTCTGCGAAAACGACGCCTATCCGGCGCTGGATGTAGCTGCCTTAAACCGGCTGGAGTATTCGGCCGATGTCCGTTTCATACCGGTCCGCTGTCTGGGTTCGGTCAACGTGATCTGGATCAAGGACGCTCTGGCCCAGGGTATGGACGGCGTGTTTCTGCTCGGCTGCAAATACAGCGATGACTACCAGTGCCACTTTGTCAAAGGCAGCGAATTGGCGGAAATCAGGATGCAGAAGATCGGCGACGCCTTGTCCAGCCTGGCATTGGAAGAAGAACGCGTGGCCCAGTTTGAAGTGGCTATCGACGAATATGATAAGCTGCCCAAAATTATCAATGACTTCGTCGACTCGGTCGAAGAAATGGGACCGAATCCATTCAAAGGGTTCTAACGCTTGGAATAAATAGAGTCCTATTTGAAATAAGCGGTTTAACATTATATTTAAACGAAGTAATTTTAAATGGAAATCCGAATATCGAAATCCGAAATCCGAAACAATATTAAAATCCGAATGTTCAAAATTCAAAACAAAAGCTGCCTTTCACAGCGGACTTCTTGTTTATTATTTGGAACTTTTGAATTTGTTTCGAATTTCGAGATTTGAATTTCGGATTTCCCCGTCTCTGTCGAAAAGGGTTTCATTTGGAAGAGTTTATCCAAACTCTTAGAACACCCAATTGAAGCACAAAATCTTCGAGACGGGGCATTAGGAGGTATTAGTATGGCCGAAACATACGTAATTGATCCTGATCTAGATTTTATTAATAAAGTCGGTGCGCTGGGCGGCGAGGATCTGAAAAAGTGCTACCAGTGCGCCACCTGTTCGGTGGCCTGCCAGATTTCCCCGGACAACCAACCCTTTCCCCGCAAGGAGATGATTGCCGCGTCCTGGGGATTGAAAGACAAACTGGTCGGAAACGCCGATATTTGGTTGTGCCACAATTGCGGCGACTGCTCCACCCGCTGTCCGCGGGAAGCCAAACCGGCCGATGTGCTGGCTGCCGTGCGCGAATATACGATCGAGGAATACGCTCAGCCCAAAGTCCTGGCCCGGGCCTTGAAGGATCCCAAAAAGCTGCCGATACTGATGGCGATTCCGGCTATTTTGTTTCTGGTGGTGGGCAGCATCACCGGTCTGCTGGATTTCACACCGGATCTGAGCGAAGGCATCAAACACTACAAGTTTTTCTCCACCTGGCTGGTCGATATGCACATGCTGCCGGCGGCCATCTTTGCCGTGGCGGTATTTGCCCTGGGTCTCAAGCGTTTCCTGGGCGATATTCATCAGGACGCGCTGGCCGAAGGCAAGACCAACAAGGAGACGATCGAAGTGGGCGGGTTTATCGCCGCCCTGCTGAAGGTGATTCCCACCATCCTCAAGCACAGCAAGTTTGATCAGTGCACCGAAAACAAGGACCGCCAAATCGGTCACTTGCTGACCATGTTTGGCTTTATCGGGCTGTTTATCGTGACCAACATCATTTTTGTGGTGCTCTACGGGTCGTATCTATTGCCGGAAGGACCGATTCACGGACCCTGGTCTCAGCTTAATCCCGTTAAATGGCTGGCCAATATCGCCGGTGTTGCGCTCATTGTCGGGACCATTCTGCTGATCAGAAGCCGCAGCGCTAAAAAAGACCAGAAATCGACGTATTTTGACTGGTACCTGGTCTACCTGGCCCTCGGCCTGGGCGTGAGCGGTATGGGCGCGCAGTTGACCCGGCTGGCAGGATGGGCGGCGGTTTCCTTTGCGACCTATTACGTGCACCTGGTACTGATATTTTGCCTGTTCGCTTACCTGCCGTTTTCAAAACTGGCTCATTTAGTATACCGGACCGTGGCCATGGCGTATAACGAGTATGCCGGGCGGAATTTTTAAATAACAGATTAATCATACTATCGCATCTAAGGGAGCCTGCGGGCTCCCTTTTTTGTTTGGGTGGTGGAGTACTGGGAGTGGCGGAGTATTGGAGTGATGGAGTGATGGAGTGGTGGAGTACTGGAGTGGTGGAGTACTGGAGTGATGGAGTACTGGAGTGGTGGAGTACTGGAGTGATGGAGTACTGGAGTGATGGAGTACTGGAGCAATGTTGTCGACCCGATTGCCTGATTCCGATCCCGGTTGCATATCCGGTTGAAAAGCTGCCGAACATGTCTTACCATTTGTTGTCTGAATGTCTCGCGTCATTTGAATGCCATGCCAAAAGAGGAATATCACAAGATGGTTAATCTCCGAAAACCAGAAAGCAAATTCGTATTCGTCAAACGCGCCTTGATATTGGCTGTGGTCCTCTTGGCCCTGGGACTCACTGCCGCCTGCGAGCAAAAGAACACCTACGTGGAGCCGCCGCCGCCCAAGGTGACCGTCGCCGAGCCATTGCAGAGGGATGTTGTCGACTACTTAGAATTCACGGGCAACACCCAGGCGTATAAAGAGGTTGAAATTCGGGCCCGGGTGTCGGGTTTTTTAAAGAGCATGCATTTTACGCCCGGCACCCGGGTTGACATGGGAGATCTGCTGTTCGTAATCGACCCCAAGGAATACCAGGCCGAATTCAATGCGGCCCAGGCTGAATTGAACGCCGCCAAAGCGATGGAGCACCGGGCCAAAACCGAATACCAACGGGCCAAGCGAGTATACGACAAGGGTGCCGGGCGTGAGACGGATGTCGTCAAATGGCAAGGCGAACGGGATGTTGCCCTGGCACGAATGGAACGGGCCGGGGCCAAGCTTGAGCGCGCCGATTTGGACCTGGGCTACACCCAGGTCACGGCGCCTATCAGTGGCCGGGTCAGCCGTAATTTCGTGGATACGGGCAACCTGGTCGGCGAAGGCGAGGCGACCCTACTGACCACCGTTACCCAGTTTGACCCCATGTATGTCTATTTCAACCTGAATGAAAATGACCTGCTGCGGGTGCACGCCATGTACCGCAAACGCGTCAAGGAAAAGGGCTTCAACCCCGATGAAGAGTCTGACAGCGAAGCGGAAATCCCCCTGTATCTGGGGCTTGCCAATGAGGAAGGCCATCCCCACGAGGGCGTTCTGGATTTTGCCGAATCCGGTGTCGACCCCGGGACCGGCACCATTCAGCTGCGGGGGGGCCTTTCCCAATCCGGGCCCGGTCTACGCACTATTGCCGGGTTTGTTCACGCGGGTGCGTATGCCTGTTGAAAAACGGGAAAACGCCCTGCTGGTGAGCGAGCGCGCCATTGGCGCCGACCAGGGCGGGCGCTACCTACTGACCGTGGACAGCAAAAATGTCGTCGAGAAGCGGCCGATTCGCATCGGCCAGCTGGAAGACGGATTGCGTGTGATCGAGGAGGGGCTAAAACCAGGTGACCGGGTTGTTGTCAATGGCGTTCAGCGGGCCCGTCCCGGGGCCAAAGTTGACCCGGAACTCATCGAAATGAAATCTCTGACGGCTTCGGCCCTCCGAGCCGCTACGCAGGGCATAACAGACCGCTCCTCAACTTCCAAACCCGCCGGAGACGCTTCAGAGCAATCCCCAAACGTGGATATCATGGATGCCGAGGTGGTTAAGGAGGTACCGCAAGAAGCTGCAAAATCCACTGCATCGTCAGGGGAGGGCAACTCCGAGTAAAAGAGGTAAGCGTTCAGAGGTTCACGGTTCTAAGGTTAGGGTCAAGACCAAATTTAGGGCCTAAAAGCAATAATCGACATTCGACATTTACCATTTGTCATTCGTCATTCCCAACGGGGTCTCTACCATGTTTTCCAAGTTTTTCATTGAACATCCCATCTTTGCCAGCGTTATTTCCATCATCATCGTGATCGCCGGTTTGGTTGCTTTCGGGGCGCTGCCGATCGCCCAGTATCCCGAAATCACACCGCCTACGGTGGAAGTTTCAGCCAACTATCCCGGGGCCAACGCCCGGGTGGTGGCCGAGACGGTGGCGGCCCCCGTCGAGCAGCAGGTCAACGGGGTCGAAGACATGATCTACATGTCGTCCACCAGCGCCAGTGACGGATCCTACAAGTTGACAGTCACCTTCGAGGTCGGCACGAACCTGGATATGGCCCAGGTTCTGGTTCAAAATCGCGTCAAACTGGCCGAGCCCCTGCTGCCGGAAGAGGTCAAGCGCCAGGGCGTCAACACCAAGAAAAAATCGACCAATATCGTCTTGATCATATCGCTTTATTCGGAAGAAGGACGATATGACGAACTTTACCTGGCAAACTACGCCACCTTACGCCTGCGGGATACCCTCAGCCGGATCAAGGGCGTGGGCGAAGTGACGGTTTTCCCCCAGAGCGACTACAGCATGCGGATCTGGCTGGATCCGCGTCAACTCAAGTCCCGCAACCTTACCACCGAAGATGTCTTGGCCGCTGTGCGTGAGCAGAACGTTCAGGTAGCTGCCGGACAAATCGGCCAACCACCGGCGCCCCGGGGCCAGAGCTTTCAGTATACAGTCAATGTTCTCGGGCGGCTGACAGAAATCGAGCAGTTCGAGGAAATTATCATCAAAACCGACGAGGGCGGACGGATCACCCGTCTCAAAGATATTGCGCGGATCGAGTTGGGCGGCAAAAGCTACGACGTTACTTCCGGTCTGACCGGTGCGCCTTCAGCCAGCGTGCTGATCTACCAGCTGCCCGGGGCCAATGCGCTGGATGTGGCCCAGCAGGTGCGATCGACCATGGCGGAATTGCAAACCTTGTTTCCCGAGGGCATGGAATTCAAGATTCCGTACGATACCACCATTTTTATCGACGAATCCATCAAGGAGGTTTTCAAGACGCTCTTCGAAGCTGCCTTGTTGGTGTTTATCGTGTTGTTCATCTTTCTGCAGGATTGGCGGGCAACCTTAGTCCCGGCCGTGACCATACCGGTTTCACTGATCGGCACCCTGGCCGTCATGCTGGCGGCCGGGTTCTCGCTGAATATGTTGACCCTATTCGGACTGGTACTGGCCATCGGCATTGTGGTGGACGATGCCATCGTTGTGGTGGAAGCCACTGTTGCGCACATGGAGCGGGGTTTGAATCGAAAGGAGGCGGCCATCAAGGCCATGAGCGAGGTCTCCGGGCCGGTCGTCGCGACGACGCTGGTACTGATGGCGGTTTTCATTCCCTCCGCCTTTTTGCCGGGGATCACCGGACAGCTATACCGCCAATTTGCCCTGACCATCGCCATTTCAACCATATTCAGTTCCATCAATGCCCTGACATTGAGTCCGGCTTTGGCGGGCCTGTTGCTGCAGCCGCCGAAAAAACGCAAAAATGCTTTTTTCCGGGCTTTCGATGCCCTGTTTCGTAAAACCGAGAACGGATACCTCGGGGTCGCGAAACTGTTCGTGCGGCGTTCCGCCCTGGTGATGCTGCTGTTTTTGGGGCTGACTGCCCTGACCGGCTGGCAGTTTACCAGTTTGCCCACCGGATTTTTGCCCGTTGAGGATCAGGGTTATCTGATGGCCAACGTGCAGCTGCCCGACGCCGCTTCCCAGGAGCGCACCAATGAAGTCCTTGCCAAAATAGACGGCATTCTTGGAAATACACCGGGTATCCAGGAATGGGTTTCCCTGGGCGGGTACTCGCTGATCGATTCAACGAATGCCTCCAACAGCGCCGGCGTTTTCATTATCATGGCACCCTGGGACGAGCGCAGCGATCCAAGCCTTAGCCAGGAAGCGATTCTGGCCAACCTGCAGCGACAGTTTTTCCAGATACGGGAAGCCATCGTTTTTGCTTTTCCGCCGCCGGCCATCACGGGCCTGGGGGTATCCGGCGGATTTCAGATGCAGCTGCAGGACCGGGCCGACGTTGGATTGGAAGAACTGCAGAAAATGGTCCAGGAGATTGTTCAGGACGGCAATGCCCAGTCCAGCCTGGCCAATCTCAATACCACGTTTCGCGCGGACGTGCCGCAGCTTTTTGCCGAGGTTGACCGCACCAAAGCCAAGCGGCTGCAAATCCCGTTGAGCGCTGTCTTCGATACCCTGCAAACTTATCTCGGATCATTTTATGTGAACGATTTTAACAAATTCGGCCGCACCTGGCAGGTCAAACTCCAGGCTGATCACCAGTTCCGGGTGCAACCCAATGATATCCGGCAACTTGATGTGCGCGATGCCCAGGGAAACATGATCCCCATCGGCACTCTGATCGAGGTCGATCAGATCTTAGGGCCGCAAACTATCTTGCGCTACAATCTTTATCCGGCGGCCTCCATTACGGGCCAGGCGGCGCCCGGATTCAGCTCCGGGCAGGCCTTGAACCTGATGGAGCAGCAGGCTGATGCGAAACTACCAACCTCCATGGGCTATGAATGGACCGGGATGTCTTACCAGGAAAAGAAGGTGGGATCGGAGGCCATCCTGGTTTTCGGTTTGGCCATTATTCTCGTGTTCCTGGTACTTGCCGCCCAATACGAAAGCTGGTCGAATCCGGCAGCGGTGATTTTGGTCGTGCCGCTGGCGGTGCTCGGCACCGTCGTTGCGCTGCTGATGCGCGGCGCGGACAATAATGTCTACACGCAGATCGGCATTGTATTGCTGATCGGCCTAGCCAGCAAAAATGCGATTCTGATCGTGGAGTTTGCAATCGAGCAAAGCGCAAAGGGTCAAGGTTTTCTGGACGCGGCCGTGGAGGCGGCCAAACTGCGTTTTCGTCCGATCCTGATGACTTCGATCGCTTCCATCGCCGGGTTTATGCCGCTGGTGGTGGCCGCCGGCGCCGGTGCAGCCAGCCGCCAGGCCATCGGGACGGCGGTGGTGGGCGGGATGGTCGCCGCCACGATCATGTCGCTACTCTTTACGCCGGTATTCTATGTCGTTATGCAGCGGCTGAGCGGGATCGGGAAGAAAAAGGCAGGGGAGGTTCAAGGTTCAGGGGTTCAACGTTCAGAGGTTGAAAAACCGAAGGTGCCGGTTCCGGAGGTACGAGGTTGATGGGTAATTCGATTGCGGATTGCAGATTTCGGATTTCGGATTGAAACGAATAAAAGCACGGACACAGGCGGCGGAATGCTCGCAACAGACGCTCTTACCTTCTCATCTTCTTAACTTCTCATCTTCTGTTCTCTGTTCTCTGTCCTCCGTCCTCTGACTTCTGGTATTTGGTTGCGGGGTAACTCGATTGCGGATTGCAGATTGAAAATAAGAAAAGGAGGAATTGCACCTAATTTTTTGTTATCGGGCCAGAGTTGCAAAGTATCATCGGTTCAGAATTGAATAGCGCAGCAATGGATCTGAGAGATTATAATGATGATTATAGTTATTAATTTCGGATGGACATTGCCACATATATAAATCGGTTCCAGTTCCTTTTAATCAATCCGAAATCTGCAATCCGAAATCCGCAATCATTAGAACTCCAACACTCCAATGGTTCCTTACTCCATCGCGTCCGTAAATAGCAGATTTAACTCACAGGCTTCGTTAAGCGGTCATCCCAATAAAAAAGGGAGCGCCTTGCGGCGGCTCCCTTTAGATAATGGAACTCAATGAGGTATTCAGGTTCCGGTTCTACTATTCATCTCCGGTAGCAGCTCCGTGCAGCTTGATCTCGACCTTCTCCGTTAGTCCTTCGTAGTATTCGCGCAGTATTGCAACAACCTCATCTCTTCCAAAATGATCCGGCAGTTCACCGCCTTCAGACAGCATTTTGCGCAGCATGGTACCGCTGAGCAGGACGCGATCGTCCTTTTCGTGCGGGCAGGTTCTCAAGGACGCCATGCCGTCACACTTGTAGCAGTAGAAGGTCCAATCGATTTTCAGCGGGGTACACAGCAAGGTTTTGCCGCTGTCGTCGGGCTGCGGAATTTTGTCAAAAATTGTCTGGGCTTCAAACATCCCATAGAAATCGCCCACGCCAGCATGGTCGCGGCCGATGATCATGCGGGAGCAGCCGTAGTTCTGGCGGAAGGTCGCGTGCAGCAGACCCTCGCGGGGACCGGCATAGCGCATATCCAGCGGGTAGCCGCCCTGGACGACCTTGTCTTCCACAAAGTAGTTTTTGACCAGGGTATCGATGCATTTAACCCGCACTTCAGCCGGGATGTCACCCGGTTTCAAGTTGCCGACCAGGGAGTGGATGTAAACACCGTCGCAGACTTCGACGGCGATTTTGCACAGATATTCATGGGAACGATGCATGGGGTTTCTCAGCTGCAGTGCAGCGACTTCGCTCCAGCCGCGCTCTTCAAATTTTTTGCGGGATTCTTCCGGCCGCATATAGACACCGGCATACTTGGTGGGATACTCGGCTTCGGTCAGCACCTTGACCGGTCCGGCAAGGTTGATGTCTTTTTGTTCCATGACCATCTGGACGCCTGGATGATCGTCTTGGGCGATTTTCCAGAACTCCTCCGCCGTCGGGGTACCCTCGCCCATGTAAACTTTTTCACACTCGAATTTTTTGTCGGCCTCGGTCATCTCGTACTTCTCAGTGACCTTCATGGTGGCCATGATTTCGTCGCCTTCAGGATCGTAGAGAGCAATCTCTTCGCCTTCGCTGATGCCGTCGGCATCTTCCTTGCTGGCTGAGAAGGTTACCGGGATGGGCCAGAATGTTCCATCGGCCATCAGAAAGTTTTCACAAACACCTTTCCAGTCCGCTCTGGTCATAAAGCCGGTCAGAGGGCTGAAACCGCCGATACCCATCATGATCAGATCACCCTTTTCGCGAGGTGATACGGAAATCTTTTTGAGGCCTTCGGCTTTTTTCTTTTCAGCATCCAACTCTGCGCCTTCGAGCAGACAGCAGGTCAGACCTTTTCCGCCATGAGGTGGAATCAATTTTGACATTTGCTTTTTTCTCCTTTCACTGTTGTTTTCTATTTTAAATCGCCTGGTGCGATTTGATCGTTTGTATATAAAAAGGAGTATAAATAGTAAGGATTTGTGCATTTGTCAAGCGGAATTCGGGGCGAAATCAGCGATTCTGTCTGAAAAGCTTGCAGGAGACGAATTTCGTTGTTTTCTGTCCTGTTGCAGGCAAATACGGCGCTCTTGTAGTTCAGATTATCATCGAAATTAAATTATTAAATTTAGTTCAGGCTTGATTTTGTGACCGAAAATGAGTTAATATCGCCCTTATAATTTGTTTGGACATACGCCCAGATCTAACGCGTTAAGGCGAATCACCGAAGGTTCCGTTTCATATCGATAACCCCCCCCCCCCCCCCCCCCCCCCCCCC
>Ga0209367_1000064_pt1 | contig 63797 bp, 36 predicted proteins | sample WorMetLIZISLAND2_FD_187412 | JGI IMG/M metagenome (GOLD analysis project Ga0209367, IMG submission 187412) | Marine gutless worms symbiont microbial communities from Max Planck institute for Marine Microbiology, Germany - Olavius geniculatus... ...
ATGTGAAAACGGTTGCAGATAGGTACATACATGGTGCTTATCATAACAAGCACTGGTGACGGGCTTTTTGGATTTATCAACATCGATGACCTTGAACGACCTTGAACCCCTCAAAAAGAGGTTTTTAGTGAATTTTTCGCAATTTCTGGATGCAGCGCACATTTCAACACCGAATTACGACGAAATGGCTGGAGATAGACCAAGACAACCTGCGTATGAAATTTTCAGCATTCAACGTAGATTTTAGCAGTTCAAGTCTCGACCCCCTAAGTTCAAGGAGGCCAGCGCAGGCGGGCGTCAAAGACAGCTACCCCCCTAAAAAGTGGTTATTTTACCGCAATTATCTCGTGTAGCATGAACACGGTTGCAGATCGGCACAGACATGCTGCTTATCATAACAGGCAATGGTGACAGGCTTTTAAAATTTATCAACATCGATGACCTTGAATGACCTTGAACCCTAAAAAATATTGGTTTAACGTGATTTTTTTGCGATTTTTGGCTGCAAAATAGTAAATTACGATGAAATGCATGGAGATAGACTAAGAATACCTGCGAACAGGAACTGCTATAGGCTTTCGCGCGTCTCGTGAGCTTTGCTCAAATTACTTGTAATGATTTACATGTATATGTTTATTTTAGCATATTGGTTTTTAAATTGAAGTATTTTGTCAAATGTTGTCAAAGTAACAATGCACTTGGTCCACAAAAGTTAACAAAATTTGACAATTCATTGCATTTTACATGGTCCAATGTTATTCACACTGTGACGGCAGCTGTCGTGTGGACTACTGCAGACCAAGTCGACTTGGTGCGTTCAACTCACTTGCTTTGTACACGATATGAGAATAACAATAGTACATGAAGCTTCCAATAGTATATGAAATGATGAGATCGGTCTGTAAATGACTGAAGTGCCAGCACTTAAGTTATTTTGTCGAATTCTGAAAAATTTACTTGAGCGCACTTGGACCACTCTTATTCTATACGGCTCAAATGCAAAGAACAACACGTTTCCACTCTGCCAGCTGTAAGTGATACATGTGATACCCCTACTGATAGACGAAATGTTGCAATCAGCAGAACATCAACCAGTTTGCTGAAAAGATGTCATAAACAATTAGCATGATTAAGTATTGCCATCAGCTGTACATATGTCTATCAGTGTTAAATTATACATAACAATAGATGACACACTTTGAAGCAGCTGCAGTACAAGTGTATTATTTATGAGCAGCAAGACACAGCTGGGATCAATAAAAAAGAGGAGGTCTGCCAAGTCTCATGCATCTTGTGTGAGTCTGATGCATTTTCAGTCAACTCACGCTTTTCTGCCCGCCTAAGTTTTCTCGCACATTTTACGCACATTTTAATTTTTTTGCTTTTTTGCATAAATTACTAACACTACCTCAAAGCGACAAATAACACAGTAGCTCTGACTAGGCGCAATTTCAGAGCTAAATATGCACAGTAATGTCTCGGTTGCTGGCACTCCGCTGGGGTAGCTTAGAGCACTTCGCAAAGCTCCTAGCTAGATTTTGAAGCAAAAGATGGGAAAGAGCAAAAAAACAGGAAAAAAAACAATGTAAAAGTGAAAAAGTAAAGGGAAAAAAAAACAAGAAGAAAAAGTGAAAGGAAAGAAAAGAGGGCAACGGATGGGGGAGGGAGGGGACTGGACTCGATCTCATGCATTTCAATTTCTGGACCTTGACAGTTATGCAAAAAAGTAAGACCTGCATGATTTGGTAATCAATAAATATTAAATATATCTGTAATCCATAACAACAAAAGTGAAACCTGTGTGACTAGTAAATGTCACAGATGCATCATTCTTCACAGCAGATTCATCAATTTCACACTTGTAGGACTCGCTGTTTGAACTCTCTGCCAAATTCATTGCACTCATGTTGTAACTAGCTACATCAGCATCTGCAACTACATCAGCACACGTCATACATCATTTGTGTGCTGGATATAACAAAACTGAGGATGTTGATGAAAATATAGTTATCCTGCACATTGTACAATAGTTTACAATATTCTATACATCTGTTGACTGTAGTTTATAGTAAATGTTATTATCAGTTCGGCCGGACTGACACCAGATTTTATTTTCAGTCCGCACTCGGACTGCTGGCAAATTCTATTTTCAGTGCAGAGTATGTCATCGAATCAAGCACTGCTTGTTGGTAAAGTTAGATGATCAGTCTAGCTAATCTCCAGATCACATTGGTCGATGAAAAAATATGCATATACAATGATTATATTTACTGTGCACACACTTAGATGGCAAAGGCCTACATGGCATATCTTTAATCATGCACGGGAATTAGCCACAGCTCCAGTGGATAGACTGAGCACACTAACACGGTCAATAACGGCATTATAACACCATGCAAAAATATACTAGCAAATGTAACTCAGAATGTGGTTGATGTCTGTTTTGTATCTTTTATGATAAGGCACTTGACGGCTTTGCTTACCTGTGACACTGCCATTTAAGCAAATCTAGTTTTTGTCCGCTGAGTTTAATCTTTTAAATGACTGGCACATTTCATGAATAACTTGCACGTAACTGGTAGCCGTCGCTCATTTAGTCATCTTATCTGCACTACTGGCAGAAAAAGGTGTGACACAGCAATGCAGGTATGGTGATAGAGCCAACTGATGCGCCGTTGTCTCAGTTGGTCAAAGCGCTGTCATTTTCATTGCTGTTTTGTTGTCATCCCATCTTCCAGTTCTTGCTTGTAACTTAACATTAAACTTGTGTTCAGGCAGTTCTACAGAGTATAGTAATTAGATGCCACACATAGGTTGGAAAATAGCTATTGTTGGTTTGTAGCGTGGCACCGGCATAATCACACTTTGTGCAGTTAGCCTGACTAGGTTTACTACAGGACTGAAAATAAAATCTGGCGTCAGTCCGGCTCAAACTGATAATAACTTTTACGGTAGTTTATAGTTACAACATCACAAGTCAAAGTTATTTTATATACAAAACATTTTACGTACCTTTATTACTGACGTCTTCGTCATCATCAACATCATCATTAATGTCAGCAGCAGCATCACTGGGACTGATATCAATTATTTCTTCGGCATCTTCATCAAGCACGTATGCCACTTCACAACTCTCGTCACCTGTCAAATTCTCATCCATGTTACTGCAACAGCTGTTGAGGTCGTTCATTAAAAATTAAACACCTGAAACACAATCAAAGTCATTAACGTCAATATCACAAAAATAATATAAAACTAATCTAACTGTAACACTTCATATATCAAAACCCAAAGACCAGGGGTGTCGGTAAAATGCGTCCGGTGCGTCTGGGCCAACAAGTATTTTCAGTAAACAGGTCTGAATGCTGTTTTGTCAGTCTCAGATGTGGGGACAATTGAAATGGTGATAGGCGAACACTTTTTCAACACAACGATTCTAAGCTGCAATCTATGAATGCAGCTTATAACTTGGCTACCATCATGACCAGCATATTCACGTGTGGAATGAAGATGGTTAATTTCCCTAATTGTTACGTACAAGTGTTACATAAGTCCGTGTTTATAGCAATCACTAAAAAGACTATACAATTATTATTACTAATCTTCAACAGTGTTATCTGCAAAACAACAAAAACAAACGCAAAAACAACAAACGGACAAAAAATATTACAGGAAATTGTTGAAAACGTTGTATGTAAAATGCGTCACGGGTTCGAAACGAAATCTGAGTAAACTGTCAGTGATGGGCAGAGATTCAGTTTATGACGATAAATCAGTGCACCGGCGGCATCAGTCGATGACATTGACATCTTATCTTACCAGCACCTACGGTACCTGTGGAGATTACAAATAACACCAAAACTGTTGTTATTTGTTTCAACATAGACAAACCTACGTGCAGAGTTTTAAAAACCTAGGTTTATCAAGAAAATTTTTAGGTCTTTTTAAAGTTTTTTTGTGGTTAAGTGTCCAATGAATATCGTACGGCCCAAAAAGCATTTTATTCTTAAATACCATCTTATGAGTTAACGACATAATGACATGATTGACGCTGTAACACAAAAATCATGATTAAAATATAAAATACATCAAATATGTAATAAATTTCACAACAAACAAAAAACATAAGAATCGGACATTTGAGATTTTTTAAATGTAAAAAACCTTGGTTTTTTTGACAAATTTTCCAGCCTTAAATACGTGTGACAAATTCTAAATATAGTAGAAAGTTGTAGCTGTTGCAGTCAGAAACGAGATGACTCGGTAAAATTTAGCTGTTAAACATCTCTACGATACAGCTATACTCAACTTCCTTAAGACAGGTATAATATTTCAAGTCAAATAGCCTACCTCAACAATGTTTGGAGACTTCGTCGCTATTGTGAGTGTTCTGAAGATGCATGTACTACTAAACAGAGCATGTCTAAATCTGTCCAACTGACTGCAAAAAGTGTCAAACACAGAACCAGCTGTCAAACGTCGCAGGTAACAGTTTAATGTATAAGATTCACAACATGTACGCCATCATATTACTGCACAAGAGAAATCAGAATTCATACAATTACGTGTGTAATGAAAAAAACTAACAATTTTATGCTAGTGATTTAGATCAGACAAAGCAACTTCCAATTCATTAATGACTAGGGACCAACCCAATTGCCAACTGTGCATGCTGTGCACAAAATTCAGAATCATTCGCTAAGATTGTCAAAGTTGCAACAGTCACTGCTGCCAGAACTTTACAAATACTCACTGTACTCAGAACCGATGATTTACATGCAAATGGAACGCTCTCCTATGTGGACTAGGTTGGTCCCTACTCAAATGATACATAAAGCCCAATGCAACCTACTACCGGGTAGTCATCAATAAGGCCCGACCAAATTCACGATTACACGAACGTGATATTCCGTGTAATTGGCAGGCTTCCATGTAATTGGAAATGTTCAGGAAATTGCACTAAATCCAAAGATTTTTGTATTTTTCTACATTTTTGGTCACTTCTGGATATTTATTGCACATATTATTGGTTATTCAGGCAAAACATATACACAGTATCTTTAGCTGATTGATTTTTTGCTTAGTTTGCTAAACTGCTGCTAAATCTGATTTACAATATGCATGGATCCCGTTGTTGACATTTCACTTTAGGCATGCATAGCAAAAAAAATTACAACAATTTTAAGTCATGTTCATGCAATTTCCCATGTAATTTACGGTTTTCCATAAAAATGCCCATGTAATTTGCATTTTTTGTCCGTGAATTAAGTTGGGCCATAGTCAGGAATAATATCACACTTACACATTTCACTTCTAACAATACAAATCAAAATACGAACAAATACGTATGCTAAGCTGACAGTGCATCGGATTCCACGCAAGAACAATTCTGTACGAAATTTGAAACTGCAATAGCAAAACCTAGTTGATAAGTCAATCCTAATACCAATTCAATATATTCAAATCAGCCACAGGCATAAGAGAATGAAACTGAAGCTATACTAATAGTCGACAACTCATTTATCATCTAAATTCATCTATGACAACCGAGCGATGATATAAATCACACTCATGCAGAGATCGATCCTGCTCCAAAATAACCCTTGTCCATGATACCATGATATGTTGCTTGCATCTTCAAAACGTTGTAAATTTCTTGCACAACAAAAGCATATGCATAATGTCCTACATTACAGGGCGAAATTACAAATTCACACAAAAGAAACTGATTTTAAGTACATGTCTGGTCATTTCTATCACACTTTGACCTACAGTATTTCGTTCTGCAAATATGAACAAGAGTTACCACTACAGAGGACTGTTACTGTTTCTTTAAAGTGATCAAAATAGAATAATTCACAAAATAAATCATTACAAAAGTTACACCACAATAAAAAAGCGGTACGGAATCTGCAAAAACAAGTAGCGGGAGAATGAAATCAACATCTTCAAACAGCTGAACATCACTGGCATCCGAGGTTACAAAAAGAAGGCATTTGCAGTTGTCTGACGAACAACTGCAAATTTCCAAAAGAGTAGATATGGGTCCTTAAAATTCCAATTTCACCCCTAAATTAATAGATTTCCAGCTTCAAATGTTGGATTGTTTTTAAACAAAAATTTTGAAAAAATAGAATATGGGAGATGTTTGGGGCAGTTCTCCCTGCCATGACAATATTTATCGATACACTACAGCCACAAAAGTCTGCAGAACAAATGTAGACAACTGTAGGCAAACAGCTTCAAACATCATCACCAGAGGTCACTAGCTAGACGCAATCAAATCACAACATAAAGCTACACAGGGACACCGGCTTACGGTACAAATCTTCTTCAATATATATATATTTATAATAATGCCAAATATGCAGAGTTTTGCCCACTCAAAATATGCAAAAAAATTATTTTTGAAATGCAAAAAACTAATCAACAGCCTCTGATGTAGCACAGAATAGACAGAACTGTTAAAAAGTTTGATTGCATGCTGTGTGTGCAGGAACTGCTGGAGATATGCAGAGATATGCAAATGTCCGCACATGTGAGCTTGGAAATGCCACTGCATGTGGGAAAATATGTGACATTCTGACTTTGCACAACATGCAGTATTATGTGGTCACATGTTCGCACAAACCTAGCTGGTATCCCTAGATAGAGATGTGTGTGGGCAGCAAGAGTTAATGGAATGACCACAGGCAGACAAACACATGCCTAGCTACCGTGTTTACAATGCAATAACCGGAAATACCAAGTCTAGTACTTGCAAAACAACCTATCTAGTTGACTGGACGACTAATTAAATTAGTCATATAGTCCAAGAGATAGAGTAACATGTATTTGTACAACCATCAAATGACACACGACCAATGTGTGCAAACTTCAGCTGCGTACATTAAAATGCTGCATAGAATTTCACGGATCATTCTTTTTAAGTAACAAGACGCTGTATGACTAATGCACAGGCCACGATCAATGACGACACTCTGGAGAATTATCCTTTCTGCCTGACTAATAAGCCATTTCACAATGAAAACCAGAGTAAGTATTGGAAAATACAAGAATGTCAGTTTGAAGCAATGCAAGGTATAAGACGCATGTTACAGACATTCAGTTACTGCACACAGAATGTTTCTTTGAACTCCATGGTGCTATGTAAGTCTCATTCTTATTACTGCCGTACATCATTTACATGCTAGACAGCTCTCTGTTACCATGAAAATGCAACACAACAAGCTTAAGCCACTAGCTGCTGCAGGCCAGACTGCTGCACATCAAGCAGTACTCTGAGTTGTACTTCCAGTAAATGCTAACAATCTAGATGCCTTAAAATGCAAGGTAACAGAATTATGAATAGGTATCAAATAGACATACACATCAGCAACAGCATGCATCCCACTAACGTCTCCCTTCTTTCATATTCGCACCATCCTTTGCAACAGTGTTCAAGACCAAATAATTGATCAAACAACAATACAACATCATGGTTGTTCACACACATGCTTACAGTAATGTACTTTCGGCAGAAAACAATTTCTGTCATACAATTTCTTCAACATCACACTCACGAGCACTTCAGACAAATCAATCAAGTGACTAAGTGGGACACAGACAAACACAAGATGATGGATGGACAGACAGAGAAATACCTGCTAGATATTAGACCAACTCATGCAGTGAATTTACCCTATTAATGATGATACAGATAAGCAGGCAAAATGATAAGATGATTGAAATGACACGCTCATGACTAGGGCCACAGTTTTCCATGCAAGATTTTCCCAAATTCTGTGACTTATTGAGGCAAAAATGGCAAAATTCCACAACTCACCATCACTGTGGTCTCTCATTTGTGAGTAAACCGAGCTCTAGCCTGTTGAGAAACCTCAGTTATTGAAGGCTGCCATTGTGCCAAGTTATGCTAGCGACGTACAAAAAAATGACAATTTTTTTCCTTGTCAAAAGTGACATCTAAATTGTGTTTATTTAGGTTACAATTGTGCCATATTGCGATAGCTATTAGTAGGGGAGCTTTAGGCACTTTAGTTCGATTCTTTCACTATAAAATTAAGTCATTAAGCCAACGATCATACTATAATCGCCGGTCGTTTCTCAACTTCTGCAAAATTCTGCGAAAAAGGGAAAATTCCATGGCTCGGCTCAAAATTCCGCAGCTCGAACAACTGTGGGCCCTACCCCCTAGTCATGACTCATGGGTCACGCAATACATATGAAAATGTCTAGTATAGCACTGCAGTGTTCATCATCACCACTGATGCAATGCATTATGATGGAATCAATCAAGTTAAATAGTTAACAAACAACTTACTACGGCACGAACAACATGAACCAAGAATTCTACACAGTCAACAAAAGATATGTGACATGACATAATGGTTCATCTGTAAGGCGCCTGGTGTCATTACGTGAGCAAAAGCCAAAGCCATTTCATATTTTGTGGCATCATTCCCCAACACCCAGTGTCACCCTGCCTGCAGCTTCCAGCACAAATTATGTCTGGGGTTCCAATTTCAAACTCCTATGAGGAGACTGCCTTACACAATGCTAAATGGACCATGTCATTAGTGTCCCTGCAATTCATGCTACTGAACAGTTGCCGTCTCTGCTACTGCTAACAATGCCACCTATGGGGATTATTAAAGAACAATGCGTAAATTTATGCCACAAGATTTATAATATTATACGACAATCAGTGTCAGGATATACTACCAGTGAATTCAGCCATGATGTGGTGTTCTTAGCATGCAATTCAACACCATCTATCACATATCCTGCGAAGGCTATGCACAACACTTGATGACACGAACAACATCAAACTATGAATGTATCAAAACACAGCAGAACCACTGGGTATAACTGGCAAGCTGAATATAAAATGCAGTGACAGACAGACAGACAGAGAACTAACAGCATAAGTATTCATGCAAGATACATTAGAATGATAGCTCATGACAGCTTAGGGCCCGGCCCACAATATTACTGCACTTGGAAATTTCCAATTATTCGTGTCTATGATTATGACTAAAAATTTATGACAACCCGGTGAAGTGTAACTGTCGAACACACCAACAATTGTGTGCTGGCAAAGTGTGATAATGCTAACTGCAAGATAAGCTGCACTGACTAACCACTTTGCAACTTGTTGTGACACTAGACATTTCACACACTTCACATCTGGTGTGACCTTAACTGATAATTGTATTGAACTTCACTCCAAGCCAAAATAAATGACTTAGTAGAATTCTGCGCCCCACTTGATACACTATTATGTTACTCATTTAGTCTGAGAGACAAGCCCAAACACATTAAAACCTGAGCAACATACGCCAGCTAATGTTGAAGCACTGAGTTCAGAAAGCTCATGTCCACGACTTGAGATGATAAGCAAGATCAACAATGCAACGGCAACACAGGCAGAAAATGAGGAATCACAAACAACTGAGCTGGTAAGTGTATGTAGTGACAGACAGACAGAAAGACTGAGAGTAACTGTCAACTAGACTGAATGAGGACAGCTAAGTAGTCGGCAACACAATGCTAGCCAGTCGGTGCTACATAGCACAGTAGCATTGTCATAACAGCTACGACAGAGCAGTGACAAATCACAAGTCACAACTGAGCTGATAATAGTCGACAGAGAGACAGACAGTGCCGATGACCATCACACACAGCAAGACTCACTGATGACAGCTAAAAACCAACTAACACAGCACTAACTAGTTGGCAGCATCACGTTGCATCACATAACACTGCCAGTGGTGGACCTAATGCTGTCATGACAACCAGGAGAAAAGATGGCAGCTGCTGCCACATGCTATGCACCATGGCAGGCAGGCAAACAGCAGTGGCAACTGACGATGAAGAACGTAGTTTTTCACGGCAATCACAAATTTCAACGAAATCGCAAATGCCACAAATTTTTTAAACATGCCGAGAATTTGGCCAATTTTGTTTTATTCTCATTCAGTCTGCATTTTGATACCAGCCATCCAATTACGAAAGAAAACTAAGGTACACACAGCATGCTATACCGGAATTTGGGGAAAATGCTAATGTCTAAGACTTACTAAACTTTGTTTTTACTTAGTAGCTAATTGTTGTTACTTGCAGATTGTAGTAGCCAGTTGGCAACACATACAGCCTACAAAACTATTTATTTGCTACATGAAAAATATTGATTTTCACTGTATTGTGCATGTGTATCAAGTGATAATAACACATGGAAGCCATGAATTCTGCACTGTTTACCACAATCAGCCCACACATGTTTGAAGTTTATGCCACAAAAAAAAATCACAGCCTCACTAATGTTTACATTAACCAGGAATTGGGGACAGTAGTCAGAGTGGCAGAATTTCAGCAGACAGCAGTATGACATAGGCATACAGTAGTCACAGGCATGGCAAGTGAGCTGACAGTATTAACCACGGGAAGCAGAATGACACAGGACAGGCAGTAGACACCGGCATCGTCAGAGCAGAGCGATACAGCACTGGCGATACAGTACAGCTACTGGCCGACCAGCCAGTTCTTAGTTATCATCTGCTTCCACGTTTTGCACTTCGTCCTTTGCTGGCTCAGCTGAACACAGCACCACCACAGTCTATCAAGCATTGCAGTTAACAGCAGGGTTCCCACTGTAAACATGAAATAAAATTCAAGGACTTTTCAAGGATTTTGAAAGAATGCTGACGTTAATTTTCAAGGACTAAGCGCCGACATTAGTTCACATCATTACACATTAATTATGCTACCTTTCAGGATCCATCACCTAATGTATTACGGCTGTTATGTAACAACTACACAATTCACAATAACATGCGAGCACAGCGAGCAAAACAAAATTTTTGAAAAATGCGAAATTAAGACTCCATAATGCAAATATGCCTAACGTTTATAGTTTCATTGATCTTTTCCAGTTTTCACTGAAAAAAATTCCAGGACTTTCAACGACCTAGAAACTCAAATTCAAGGACTTTCAAGGACCAACCCTGTTTTCAAGGACTTAAATTTAAATTTTTAAAAATTCCAAAACTTTCAAGAATGCATGGGAACCATGGATTACAAACACGATGATTATACCAGCAAATATAGAAAAATGCACACAAAACGACATATTATTTGCTGTTGAGCAAAATTAGCTCTAAACAAAAAGATTTTGCATAACAAGCTGTTAGCTGCTGGTGGTAAAGTTCAATTTCGGTTATTTCTCCACTACTGTCATGCTCGATGATCATCACTGTTAAGTTAATGAGGATATACTTTAGGACTGAGAATGGAGGTACCAAACTCAATGAGAAGTTAGCTAGAAGGGGATGAAATCAGTGGATAATTTGAGATGGCATAATGTGGGCCTGAGAGCTTTTGCCATTGTTTTTTTTCTGCTGATTTGGCACAGAAAAAGATATTTAGTTAATGGTTCATTATCCTTTCATATGACACAAACCAAACCGGACAGCAACCATCTTGAGCACGAAGCAATTCCTTTATGGTTCCTGTCACTGTGCCAGACTGGGGTGCAGAAAAATAATGATTACATGAAAAGTACATTTCTCAAGTCCTACACCAGCCTCACATCCATCCAGACATCAAAATAAATATCCTGTATAATCAAAATTGAAACGAAAACAAAATCTTGCACATTCCAAGTTAAGAAAAGCCAGCCAGCCAGCCAGCCTGTGAGACTACTTGCCATTGTCATCAGCCTGCATGTCTGACGTCCACAGTGTCAGGTTGTCCCGCAGCAACTGCATGATGAGCGTAGAGTCTTTGTACGACTCCTCGCTGAGCGTGTCCAGCTCCGCGATGGCGTCGTCGAACGCCGCCTTCGCCAGCCGGCACGCCCGGTCCGGTGAGTTGAGAATCTCGTAGTAGAAGACGGAGAAGTTGAGTGCGAGACCGAGTCGGATGGGATGCGTCGTAGGCAGCTCACTGTTGGCTGTATCACTGGCTGTCTTGTATGCCATCAGACTGTGCTCTGCAGCCTCCTTGCGATCATTGCCCGTAGCAAACTCTGCCAGGTACCGGTAATAGTCACCCTTCCTACACAAATACGTAAGAGCATAAGAACAACGATTGAATTCAGAATGATCCACAGAATGGAGTAATTTCTAAAAACATAACTACTCAATTAAGCTCACGACCACCTGGTGTAGGTAAGATATACACTGCCTTTAAAACTGGATGAAGTCTGGGAGGTTTTTAATTGTTTTTTGGTGGGTTTACCTTACTGACAAGTAACGCCCATTTTTACATTTTATTTTTCCATAACTAAACCTAGTCCACATCTGCGCATGCACGACACTCATTTGAACAGTGAATACAGAGTAAAATTTCCACTCGAAACCGTAACTTCTATATGACTGCAAATTATACAAATAAACTGATCAAAAACGGACTGCATAAACTTGAGTAGAATCAGTGAGTTGAGGAGAATCAACTGATTAAGAGATCTGAGTGCTGTTCACACAAATGGCCTTAATAGTTACAGTTGAAATAATTTTTCATTTGCACTTCACTCCACAGTTTCAACCAGCAATCTAAACAGCATGGAGTAAGAAATGTTCTATTAAATGACAGCTGACAGTGAATGGAATGGGATGACATACATTTTATAGTAGAACACTTTGGATTCGCCACTGCTAGCCGACGGTATCAGATGCTTCTCTAGCACCTCAAGCATGTCATTGCAAATATCACGCAGCTCCTTCTCCACCTGCGTATAATACATTACATATCAATCTACCTGAGTCTGCTGCAATGTGTCTTATCATTCACTAACAATGAGATAATGTAAAAAAACAATTATTGATGTATCTACTATGAACTGATATTTATTAATTAATACTTAACCTATTCTGAAACTTGCTTTGCTAACTAGCTACAAAGTCCATACAAAGTAGATCAAACATGTCAATTTATTATTAACAGTTCTTTTTGTGTGCTTTTCTAATGTTTACATCTACTTAAGAGTGCAATGAAGGATACAGTAGTGACAAGAACTACAGATAGTCTGTAACAGTAGACTTGGCGCTCCTTTTGCATTTTTTCGAATTTGGATCTTATAAATTATGTCATTAATAATAATAATAATGATAATAATAATTGTTAGCCATGGTCATCTACATTATATTAGCACAAGCAAGCAGGCTGGTATTAAATTTTCTGTTTTAACTGGCCATGGCTTCTGGCATGACTGCATGTGATTCCAGCTACAGTAAAATGGATGATAGGCCAGATGCACTTCTTACAAAGCAAAAAGCACACTGATCTCGACACAACACCAACCAGCATCTAGAGGAGAGGTTGTCCATAAATGACGTCACACAATTTTACGGAAAACGTAACCCCTTCCCCCCCTTCGTCACGCTGCTCTGGACCCCCTCAAATATGACGTCACAAACTTCCAACCCCCCCTTGCAGTCTGTAGTGTAGCCTACAATAGTACAGGAGTTTCAAATACAACGCAAATTTTTTGCACGATTCACACATTTATGGGGCACAGCCGTCTGTGCCGGGGGCCGTGAATAGGGACATCAGCAGCAGTAGGCCTACATCATTATCCGTCGCTTAGTAGACAGCTGAAGAGGTCGATTGAGGCCGTGCTGTACTGTGGAGTCCTGTATAGTGTAGACTACTAGCCCCAGATGTGACGTGCATGGTGTCACGCAACCTTCCCCCTCCTCTTCCCCCAACGTCACACAGTCATGATATCGTGAATTTACGGACAACCTCCTACCATTAGTCACTCAGTCAACTACTTCCCTATCAGAGCTGAAGATATTATAAAGCCCTAAAACATAATTGGCTCATGACAGCCATGAACAATGCTCTGGACAAGAAGAATCAACAAACAGACCATTTCGCGATATTTGACAATCTTTGCCTTGGCATCGGCATCCTTGTCGTCTTTCTGTTCAATGCTGGAGATGATGCGCCACGAGGCACGCCGGGCACCAATCACATTTTTGTAGGCCACAGACAGCAGGTTACGTTCCTCCACTGTCAGCTCCACATCCAGATCTGCCACCCGCTTCATGAAGTTCACCATCTCTACTCACCAAGATACACCAGCCGGCTGAGTAACTGAATGGTCGACCAACAGTAAGCATGGTGTTATTGATCGTGTGCATGCACGGTCCAATGTGGCACAGAAAGTGACACTGACCATGCGAGCTCGCATGGCCTATCCATTGAAGCCGCGGTTAGGTCTAATTTCTATGCCTGTGTACAGTCTGAACTTCTGAAGTGGACTGTATGACATCTTGGGTGGTATTACATCATCTGAGGACACCCTGGATGGTTCCTTGGGTGACAGATTTTTTGTAGTAAAGGCCTAAAGGTTGACATGATTTGAAACTAAATATCAGCTGAGCAGCATCTTTAGTTGTCGACACTGCTGTAACCAAAACAGCCTCAAATATTTCTGAAGTTAGTTTTCTGCTCATAACTAAGTAATAGCAACAACATTAACAAACAAGAAATCTGAGCTAATGCTCATGAGTCATGCGAGAGCCTATCGCAGTTCATGTTCGCAGATAATCTTGGTCTGTCTCCATCCATTTCATCGCAATTCACTCCTTTGCAGCCAAAAATCGCCAAAAACCCCTATTTTAGGGTTCAAGGTCAATCAAGGTCATCAATATTGATAATCCTAAGAAGCTCGTCGCTAGTGATTGTTATATTAAGCAGGATGTCTGTGCCTATCTGCAACCATTTTTACGCGCGAGAGATAGCACAGCTATACCACATATTAGCTACGACAATTCTGTCCGTCCGTCACGACGCAGTACCAATACAAGACCAGGAGAGATTTTCACCATATGATAGCCTATTGTCTCTAGTATTTCGTGACAAAATTTCATCCCGCTGAGTGAAGGGAATCCCCTCGTTCGAGGGGATGAAAGAGGGGCACCCCCTTAAAAAGCATTATTTTACAGCTATAGGCTCATCTAACATGAAAATGGTTGCAGATAGAAACAGACATGCTGCTTATCATAACAAGCACTGACGTCGAGCTTCTTAGAGATATCAACATCAATGACCTTGAATGACACTGAAATCTCAAAATAGCGGGTTTTTAGTGAATTTTTCGTGATTTCGGGCTGCGACACGCATTTCAAGAGCGAACTGCGCCAAAATGGCTCTACGTTCAAGGAGAGTTGTGCAAGCAGGTATCAGAGGGGTACCCTTCTAAAAAGTGGTTATTTGTCCGTTGTTGGCTTGTCTAGCGTGAAAATAGTTGCAGATATGCACAGACATGCTGCTTATCATAACAAGCACTAGTGACGAGCTTCTTAGAAATGTCAACAACGATGACCTTAAATGACCTTGAACTCTAAAATATTAGGTTTTAGTGATTTTTGGCAATTTTTGGCTGCAAAAGAGTGAACTGCGACAAAATGGATAGAGACAGACCAAGATTACTTGCGAACAGGAACTGCTGTAGGATCTCGTGCATCTCATGAGCATTAGCTCAGATTTCTTGCCACGTTAGGCAAGCCAGCAGCAAATAAATAATCACTTTTAAGAGGGGAACCCCACTTTGACACCCACGTGCACAGGCCTCCTTGAACCTAGAGGGTCCAGACTTAAATTGCTGAAATCTACATTCAATGCTGAAAATTTCATACGCAGGTTGTCTTGGTCTATCTCCAGCCATTTTGGCACAATTCACTATTGAAATGCATGTTACAGCCTAAAATCTCGAAAAAATTTTACTAAAACCCCTTATTTTGAGAGTTCCAGGTCATTCAAGGTCATTGATGTTGACATTGCTAAGAAGCTCATTGCCAGCGCTCGTTATGATAAGCAGCATGTCTCTGCCTATCTGCCACCATTTTCACGTTAGACGAGCCAATAGCAGTAAAATAACGCTTTTTAAGGGGGGTGCCCTTCTTTCTCCCGCTCGTTCATGGGGACTCCCTTCATCCAGTGGCATGCAATTTTGTCACAAAATACTAGAGACTTTTAGCTATCATATGGTGTAAACCAGAAGTCTCTATCTCACCTGGGCTCTGATTGGTACCGGGTTGTGACACTCCAAGACACCAAGACAGAATTACCATAGCTAATACGCGCTATAGCTAGCTATCGTAAAAAAACGGCCATGCAACTCTTCATTTATACACCGTCGGTAAGCGTGTACGATCTGCGCATGGTAAATAACACTTTGTGACCGCATATGGACCTTGCCTGCGCACGGCAAATATAATCATCGTTGGTAACAGTAACGTCAGCGCGCAGCTTTAATGATGGGACACTGAGATAAGTTTAGCACCCAAAGTATGAAACAACAAATCTAGGGTTAATCCAGTTACTGTCATTGCAGAACAAGAATGACAGCTAACTTTTACAGCTTCCGTACTGTGGACGAGTGGAACAATCTTCCTACTGATGTGGCTCTGTCTCCAACCTTGACTTGTTTTAAAGGAAGAAGTGACCGTCTGCTATATATGAAGTAAGTAAGTAAGTAGTCTGCATTTGTAACGCGCCATATGTCAAAACAGAAGTTCGAATCGTAGGCGCGAATGGTAACAGTTAGTCGATGGCGGTGTTGCCAGAGAAAAGATGAGTCTTGAGGTGTCGTCAAAAAGTGTTGGTAGTAGATGCTGTTCGAATCGTAATTGGTAAACTGTTCCCAAAACAAGGGGCAGTTGAGCTGAACGCACGGCCGGCGAACACTGTGTTGTCTGTTGGCTGGGACAGCAGTTGGTGGTCAGATGATCGGAGTTGACGTGACGGTGTATAGTCACTAAGCAGAACTGGCAGGTGTTCTGGCTGACCAATGTTCAGTGATTTGTATGTTGGCATCGCCATCTTATACATGACCCGCTGTCGCACTGGCAGCCAATGCAGTCGGTTCAAAACCGGGGTAATGTGGTCATGCTTCCTGGTACAAGTGACTATTCTGACTATTATGAAAGTGACTTTGATCACTCCAAAGGCCAACAATGGCCTAATTCTCCTCAACTGCAACACGACGATGACGGTTAGGCATAAGGACAGCGATAGGGGACACGGTTAGGGTGGTAAATGTCTCAGGGATATTTTTATGGGACACTGAATAAGTTTTATGGAAGTTCCTAATAATGGCATGAGCTTAAGATTTTGTCTACAGAACCGTAACCATTCCAACTAAGTCCCAATGCAGACAGACACGCGCCCAAAACTGTCTAACCACCCCACAACCGATATCAGGGCCCCCGCACCTTCCTACTCTTGTCAGCGTCAGTTCTGCAGTCTCCGCTAAGACCCTGTGTTCACCTGTACATCCAAAACGACAGAAATTTTCACAGAAATTATTGTAAACTACACCAAGCTTTTTTACTTCCTAATTTTCAGGCGATTCAAACCGGCAGACATCCACACACGACGTTGCTATAGACCACCGGCCAGACAATCCTGCGACCGATGAGCGGATGAGGACTGGCGAAAAATAAACGTACCGGAATATCAGACAACATACCGTCATATCTTTCGGCTTGTTCAGCCAACTTGGCTTTGTAGACATTGTCCTCCCGATCTGCCATTGTCGATTATTTCATTTACCAAACGATAAATTCAGATAACTTTCCAAACGACAAACACGACAAATCCCAACGGCCACGCCTACTGCTTGGCGACAAGTCTCGTGACAGCCAATCATCGTGACGGACAGCATCACGATCTATTTTTAGCTCTGAGACTAGTCATTGGCTCAGCGCCAACGCAGGCAACTGCCCGAATCAAAACATAATTTATATTCATGCATTCAAAAATGTGAATATTTTACTGTAAAGCAGGTGCTCTGAATAATTGTCACGTGCGGTTATAATAGAATGGATGTTATAAATAATTCCCACCGAAATATAATATCACGCGTTCACTGAAAAAATATTTAGGCTGCCTTGCATTGAAACGACGGGAGTCACGGGATATGCTCTTGTGCAGCTGAAAATTTCATGTCGCTAATTAAATTTGTATAAAACTACTCGTGTACTGACTTCATTGAGTCAAAGAGTGTATGTTGGTAATTTAATGTCACACACCGCTAGGCCTACTGTTTTTTTTTCATTTCTGTTGCCAGCTTTCTAAAAAGTTGCCACTTCCTAGGTTCGTGGTGACCCGGTGTCACACAGGCACAAGGCACACAGCCGTTTACGCCACTGGTTAATGACACGCCAGCTGCTGCAGACCACACCTTGCTGCAATCAGGCGCTGTATCAGGTCAGCAACGTCAATTGCGGGAAACACTTCATATACTTGCTTTGATGATATAAACAGTCTTTTGAGCCAACTGTACTTAAGTAATGGTCGAGCTTATCATACTTATGGTACATTTGTCGTCTGTCAGGGACGTATTGTGGCTAAGCGTTGGGTCGAGGGAAAAACTTTTTACATGAATAATGAGCCTTCTGCCATAAACCTAGGCATGCAAAATTTCAGTGATCTAAAGCAAGGGCAACATTTTCAAATCCAAGGTTGAATGGAGGGAACAGGGAAATGTGCGTTTTTCAACGGAAAACTGGCCATATCTCGGAAATGGTGGAAGATACAGCCAAAGTTACTATTAATCACTATAGTAGGAAGTGGCATGTTGGCTTTCAAATGACATGAAAATCATCGACCTTGGATGACCTTGAAAAGGTCTCTGACAATCAGTACAGTCGGCTATCCTAGCGACGGCTGAGCTCAGTGGCTTCTATCTCACCAAATCTGGAATCAAAATCGGGCGCAACTTCCCCCAAGTTTTGGGCTGAGGTTCTCCCCAATTTTTCACTCAAGTTTTCCCCTCCATTTTGGGTTTCTTTCTCCTCTAGGGAGCATGGTCCAGTGCAAACATAACAAACATAATGACATAATAATGTCTTTGCCTTCGTAAAATTTTATCAAAATCGGTTCATAATCTGCTGTTCATAATCTCCTAATGCAAAAAAACAAATAATGATCCAGAATCCACAACAATTTTAGAATCAAAATAATTACCAAAAACTTAATCAAAATGCATAATTAACTGTTTAAGAAATCATGAACGAACGAACGAACAAACATAAGCTACATCAAACGTTAACAGAAATTATAAAGCACGGCAAAACTGCCACCGCGAGGCTGCACATTGCATAAGATTACCACATGCATGCATTGCACAATGCCCTCTCCCTTGGAAAAAAATAACATCTATTTGCCATGCTAAATAAAAATACACACGATTATAAACAATAAAATGTAATAAAGGTATCTTGTTATGAGCACCTATGGCACTTCAAACTCTTTGCTCATTTTGGAAAAATTTCTGTGAACGCCGACTTTGCAGCTGATAATAGAATTAGGCCAATATCTTCAACAACTCCAAAGCAATTACCTCTTGCCTATCAGATTCTGTGTCCACATGTGACTTTCAGTTACTACATCAAGAAAGCAAGTTTCTTAATAACAGCACACGAAACACAAGTTTAATGCCATACAGTGTCAGTATAAAATGACTAGATTTATAAAATCTATGAGTTAGACCCAATAAAATAATTATACAAAATTATACATGTTAAGCTGATTAATGGAACATATATGTCACCAGTGTTACTAAACTGCAATAAAATGATAGTGAAAAAACTGGAATTAAGTATAATAATGGATGTTTTGGAGGATGTTTTTTCTGCAAAATAAAGGACAGTCTGAGAGTGGTGACAGCCTGCCATAGCTAAAGGCCCCCATAGCTATGTCGTCATCACCATTTTAGTTACTTCATCTTAGTTGTTAATAGTTAGGTTAGGGTGAGTATAGACGGTTAGTAAGTCACAGTTAGGGGTAGCTTTAGTTAGAAAAATGACAGCAAACTGATCGACAGGACAGCATTCCATTCTGATGTTATAATTTGGGGTATAATCATAAACCCACAACGATAATGTTTGACCACAATAAACTTGACAGATCACGGTACCAAGAAAAAAAAATAAACACGAAACAACTAAAATTTAGAATGTACTGACTTGTGGAATTTTTTCACCATTTACATATCTACTTTGAATTTATTGTATAAATAAAATACTTTGGCAATAGAGAATATAATTAATGTATGCATAATGTATTAAAAACAGCATTTTTATCATATCTCTGATAAGGAGGATAATGCAACAGTACAGCATCACTATGCAGTATGCAGTAATGAATGAAACCGAGATCAAAAGCAAACAATATGATCAGTTATAAAGCTGGGACTCAATCTGCCTTGTGAAAACGTGAGCAACTCTGTGACACTGGTCCACGTTGTCGTGGTACAAATCAATGTTGGTCTTCATGTCACGAAACAACCTGTGAACATCACTGGAAAACTGGTGCTACAAAACATCACCAACGACAGTACATCATTCTACAAACCGACATGTTTGTTTGCCTCTCAGCCTGTTGTAGTAGTTTCTTATATTGGCCAAATTTATGCAAGATTTTTAGGGTTTTCACGACAAATCTACTTAACTCATGGCATTAAACCAAAAGCTTCATATCTTAGGAATTTCAGAAATGCATGGCGGAAGTTAATGAATGCCGGAAACAAATATTGCTGCTTTGTCCCCACGAATCAGTGATAAAACGACCACAGTGCACATTAAATCTGTAAACCTGAACAGTTAGCGACCGGACGTGGGTTCAATCTCCATTCTCCAGAGAGTTGGAATAAACTGTGTCAGGATTATTACGCTCTGAGACTAATTACTCCGACAGATGATAAGGCTTGGCAGTACTATCTACACCGTGTCCCAAAATTAGCGGCACCCCTGTTTCATCACGCAAATTCAGTTTGTAGTTATGGATTTCAACGAAATATCACACACTGCACTATCTTAACTTTCACACCCATTATGACGTATGCACCTTACCGTGTGTGCTCAGTGTAACACCGAGTTTGTTTACATCAAGATGTGTTCAATGCATTGTTATTGACAAAGGGATGAAGCAGCAGCATACCCGCTTTAAATTAAGAGCTTGTGTCAAGGCCAAAGGTGGCCATTTTAAGCTCAAACTTCAATGACAAGTTCATAATGATTGTCTCAATGACTGTTTCAAACTTTGAAAAAATCTATCAGGTATTAATGATTTTACACTAACTTACCTGTAGAGGTGCCGCTAATTTTGGAACATCGTGTAAAATCAGTAGTAGTCACTTAGCATCAACAAAGTGACTCAATGTTAAACCGGGTTAGTACTTAGATGGGTGACCATTCACGACTATGCCGTCATCTTATTCAACCAAGTCTACCAGGCCAATTCAGCCCGGCCGTCCCTCCATGGGTAGGCAAAATGAGTGCTGGTGAAGGTTACAACCATTGTAGTCAGTGAAACATGTTGACTCTAAACTCCTCAGCCAAAAAATGAAAATAGAGGGTAGACTTGCTAAAGTCCAAATTCCATTATGCCGACTTTCACTGAAACTTCAACGCGGGAAAAGTCGTGGACATAAATCACAAAAGTCGCAGACACAAACCATCTCGACATGTCGAGATGTTTGCGACAAAGTCTGTGACAAGTCTGCGACAAACCCATTTGTGTCGCTCTAATGGCATTTAGCTCGTTACAATGCACGGGGAAAGTCCGCGACAAAGTCCGGGACAAGTTCACGACAAAGTCGTGGACTTGTCGCGGACACAAATCATGAAAGTTAACAACGTGATTTGCGTCGCGGATTTTCATGATTTGTGTCCGCGACATGTCTGCGAACTTGTCTCAAACTTTGTTGTAAAGTCGCCGTAATGAAATTTGGGCTTAATCCAGCTTAATGTAAAATGGCTTCAGAACAGTGTGTGATAAGAATTAGTGTGAAGTCATGCATACTTTCTCTATGGTCTGGTAGACAGCTCTAAAAATAGGCCACTTGTCGATGTGGAATGCTCTGCGGCAGCCGTGAAGCACTGACACACCATAGAGTTCAGCCGGCTTACAGTTGCTCATGTACATACAGTGGTCAGGTCGATAATTCCAGTCACAGCCATACTGGTACAGGTTGTCTACACCACATCGCATGCACACTGATGCCGTGACAGCAGGTCCCATAATCAACTCACTAGCAAATAAGTAAAACAAATTTATACAGCACATAACGTTTTTAACCTCTAATGCACTAGTCATAGTCACACAAGTAGAATCTGAACAAAATTGGTTTAAAGAACTGTTTGAAGCTGTCAACATCACATGCCAGATCTCTCAGTTCATCTAGCAGTGAGTTCCAGTCCATCAGACCAGCAACCGAAAAAGCCAAAAAGCCATAATGTGCTGAGTAAAAATACAATTATTATTAATGTACATGCTCTGATAGTTCCAGTCACGACTGTACTCATGCTTGTTTGCATGAGATACCACATCGCACACACGTGCACTATGATGGCAGGTCCGATAATCTACCATACTCCTGACTGTAGATGACTATGTTCAGGCTAAGCCCTCTCCATCACTCTGAAATCCCCTGACAAACCTTGCAGCACTTGTACCCAAATGATGCTACCGTTACTCATGCCAGACATACCAATAGTAAAGGCAAGAAATATTAGCATACGACACACTAATGTAATGCAATGCATCAAAAACTAAAAACTTGGGGTAGGGCCAACGTGAGGCCACCCAGCGTATTAAGTCCGATTGTATTTCTTGATCCAGACTGTTGATTTGACAAGCTGTCGATTATGAATGTGGTAAAATACCCTTCCCCAAAAAACCCCTAGACAGATCTTGATGAAATTTGGTCTCAATTTCTTCTAGGTAAGGGTCATTCTTCCCCCAATTTTGGTATTGGTCTGCTGTTTGGTTTGGAGAAGTGAAAAATAAAGAATAAAAATTTTCAAAAAGTAGAAAAACAATGTGAAAACATAAGGTATCCTGTTACTACATACGAGCAGCCTAATTAGCAGTCTAAATTATTATGCTACTTTGCCTCAAAATTTGCAGTTAACAGCAAACAGCTTTCCCTCATAATTTTTTCCTCGACAAACAGTGCTTTACTGCTAAATTCCCAGAGATTCTGAAACAAAAACTGAACTCAACAGTTGATTTCTATAAATATAACACTTTCCAGATTCCATCCCTTGTTTTGCAATTACATTATTTGTGTTGGTACATACTAGTGATGATTCGATATCAAAATTTCAACTTTGATACGATATCGATACTGATATTTTTAAAATGATAAGTATGTAAATCTTATACAAGCACAAAAACAAGACGTAAACATTCAGCAAGGCAGCTTGTTTTACGTAGATACTAAAATGTGTCGGTGAACTTAAAAATTAACTATATACTGTCATAAGTGTCGTTAAATTACGACACTATAGTGAGTTTGCTTTGGTTAGTTTGTCGTTTTCTCCATTTATTTTCGTTATTTTGGTAATGCAGTAGTAAAAATATAAACTTCTGGCATAAAATATCACGATATATATCGTAAATATCGTGACATATAAAAGATATCACGATATATCAAAAAATTCGATATTTTTTGACGATACGATATGATACATCAATATTAAAAACGATATATCGATATTTTCGATATATCGAATCATCTCTAGTACAGGGTGGTCCAAAAAATGGCACAAAGTTATATACAGTTCAAGTTCAAGTACTTCCTGGTTTTCTAGTCCAGCAGTTAGCCTGTCACTTATTAGTTACATGTGTCATTCAGTGGCATGGTGGTGCAACGATTAGGATTAGGATTGTGGGTCCGACTCCTAGATGGGTCACTCAGGTGGCTACCACATGTAGTCAGATGGGTGATTGTCTGCGGACACATAACCATCTCAGCGAATAATCAAGCACCACGTCAACTCAGCCTTCCATCCCTCCAGGATAGGTAAATCAAGTACCGGCTGCAGTTAAGGTGTGGTGCATTCACCTGTGTCAGACGGCAGGTAACACTGTGCAATCCCGTATGGCTGGTGATGCATCGCAGCTCTAAGATAGTTACCATCAGTATGTACAGAGCTATAGACAACCTTTAACACTTAACTCACCTGGGAAGAAGTGGAAAAAAATGTTGATAAGATCCTGGTCTCCCCAGGTGATCTGGTAGCGGTACTGTTCAAAGTATGATACCATCTGCTCAGTCCAAGCACATGACCGCATTCGGGTGAGGTTCATTAGCATTACACCAGAGTTCACTCCTAGCACCAACACAGCACTCAAACTCCTAAGCACCTATACCCAAGGTAGCATTACGCTGATAGCAACAAGTGATCTGCTAACGCAAGCAGAAATGCGCAACAGCCGGGGTGCATGTTTGAAACACAGTAAAACAAAGTCTAAGTCCTTCTTCAGAGGCCGTCACGAAACGCGGCTATAGTGTCTATAGTGTTTTATTTACTTGTATTCACCAGAGGTCGCCTCTATCGCTCTGCTAACGTCGTATCGGCTGGATATAACAAATTTTGCCTGCCCCCCTCTCATTTAATGCCCTTGTTCATGGTGACCCCCTTCGAATTTATGGAAAAGCTTTACTGTTCCTGAAACTTGTCTTCCAGGCAGCCGACGGTGAAGATTTGGTGATCGTAGCTTGCAGCGTTTTTGACTGATCCACCAGTGTGACAGACAGACAGACAGACGGACAGAATTGCAATGGCTAAGACGTGCTTCAGCAGTAGCTGCTGTTGCGCATAAAAACCAATCGTTTCATAGCATACCAGGTACCAGAAATATCATGAAGATGACATTACTGACTGATTGTCATCAGTGGAGGTGACACAGGTCCATTAGTGGGCAGCAAATGTTGTGGATACTAGTTGCCAAACATGCCAAAAAGAGCGGGATCTAAAGAAACAATGGAACATCATAGCTCAGTCACAATGAGGTCTAAGGGAACGGAGTCCCACTACCAGGGCATTTTTATGCAATCTCACTGTATAAGTGTTGCGCTGTTGCCAACTATCATGTTTAGTACGAAACTAGGAGACTGCCTTAGCAGTTATGATTCTGTCATAGTGTACTAAACTGTTTCGCATGTTTTGCAACTGTGTATCTTTTCTATTTTACAATTCACTAATTTTATATCACGCAGAATCAGACAACCAAAAAGTAATGCCTGCAGCACCATAAAATAATGATAAAGTCATACAATCTATACACACGGTTTTTGACTTAGAAGCATGCGCAGGAGATGGACCATGAACAAATGGAAATTACTCGTATGCCTGTAAAATAGCACATATGCGTACAAATTGAACAACTTTGGGACAAATTTTTGCCTATATCGGTAATTAAAAAATTCTTTTGACTGGTTAATAATTGATGCATTAGGGCAACTTGTTGCCTCATTAGCGCATCACTCAGCGCTACGTTGGCAACGAGTAAGCCTCAGCAGAAAACAGCACCGTGATTACGAACAGCACTGGTCACTGCCACCATTGCTGATCTGCGGTTGCCCGCCTCGCCTGCACAGTTGTGCAATTACAAAGAAATGACTGCTATGATCCCCACCGTGGTCAGCCACCTTGTCGTGGTGGTGGGGCTTTGCACCGATGACCCGAAAGATTTCTAAAATCGAGAGGCAAGGAGCTAACTAAGAGCTGACCAAACCCGTGAGAGCAGATTTGCTACACATTACCAGTGCTTTTGCGCTGGTTTTACAGCCAACTACGGCTTTACAGCCGTCTTTTTATGGCTTTACAGCCATCTATTTATGGCTTCACAGCCGTCTACGGCTTTATAGCCGTTACCTGTAACCTTGTGGCTACATTCGGGGATGCACATTAGGCCGAACTGATACAGCCGCAGCGCTGGGCAGCTGTAAGAGCCTGCTCACCCCAGAGGTAAGGTAAGGTAAAATAAGGTAAGGACTGCTATGATATTAGAAGTCTATTGTTCTTGTCATAGTTATTACAGAAAAACTAACCATAGGGAGGTACGTAGGGATGTCGTGCAAAGCGTGCATACCAGCTGGCAGTGGGCTCCTCGTGCTCACGAGCTAATGCTGCAATGTGGCTGTCACTGAAGACTTCAAAGAACTTCCAAATGTCTTCCAGTGGACGCAGAAACAGCACGTCCGTGTCAACATACACGAGCGAGTCAATGTGACTCAGTATTTTCTGCGCAGTCAAACAAATGTCACAATGCGCTTCGGTCTTCCTGCACTACTCGTCTTTGCATTTTTCTTATGGCTTGCTAAATCAGCAATCTAGCTTACTGAATAGCTTACCGGATGAGGCCTCCCCAGGGGAACTGGCTCGGTCTCCGGAGTCAATAAGACAGATGTTGCCCAAAGAAAGACTCATATTTGTCAACCAAAGTTCAGAGTGATGCTGACAATAAATAAGTCCGTTTCCAGTCCAAAGTCATCTTAGAAAAAAGACTCGAAATGGTCTATGTGACAGTGACCTCGTTAACATTTGTAAAATGGTGTTAAATCTTTACTTTGTGTTCCACAATTAAACAGCCGTGTGTAGCACTGATAACTATTAAACATAACGTACAAGTTGAGTTGGAGGTGAATTAAAATTCAGTCGGTGAGTCAGTAGGTTTTCATGTCTCGACAACACATTTGGAAGACAGAAAATTAACTAGAAATTTGGAGCAAGGCCCAATGCGAGTCCACGCAGCACCGTAGGTAAGACCGGGAGAAGGGAAATTTAGGGTGTTGAAATTCCCCTCTTAGCAAAGTCACGTGGCCTGAGCTCAAATGCATTAGCATACGCAGAAAGCGTACTGTCAACTTAGGGTGGGTAAATATGAACCGCGTGATCACTGGTGTTAATGAACCACAGTTCGCCAAACGTTTTTGTTCAATGCGGGAGGAATCGTAGTTGATAAAGACGTTTACTGCTTGTGGATATCTCTATCCGTTACAGAGATATTTGCAGTCAAATTCGAAAGTTGTAATAAAATGCTCTAAATTTTGGATGGTTTTTGCCCTCCCAAATTTTAAAGGCGTGGTGTGCCCCAAAAGTTGTACCCAGATTATCTCCCCCACCTAGCATCATGTCACGTGCCAAAGTTTCATTAAACTACTCTTCCTGACTCCAAAGATCTTGAGACTCATAGGCTGAATTTTAAGGCAATTTTTGACACCCTTTGAAAAAAAATTGTAAGGAGGACTCCCGTCCCCAGTGTGGTGTGCACTAGCAAGACTTGGTCATTCTCTAGCATGTGTAAAAATTTGGGGTGCAGCAACCCTTAGGGGCCAAACTATGGTCTCTCAAAGAAGTCGATTTGAGTGGGTATGATTACACCTCTAGATCTCCGAAGCTAATAGACCAAAGTTCACTGGACTTTTTTCGCCTAATGCGGAAAGAATCGCAGTAGATCAAATAACTGTCTGATTTAGTATATCTTTATCCGCTCCAAAGATATTTGCCGTCGAAGTTTGAAGTCATCCAAAATCGGGCCAAATTTGGCATGTTTTTGGCCCCTAAAACTTTTTGGGAGCAGGACCTTCAAATGATTGGACCTAATTTTCAAAATTCAGCCTAGTACAGACCACGATGCAAAACTTTGCGCTGATTGGCCAGTGGAGCTCGGAGATACCGTGGCGAAACAAAAATTTTTTTTAAAAACATCTGCAGTAAAACATAAGTCCGCTCGGAAAGCTATCGCTTCCGGGCGTACTAAAAATGACATGGGCCATAATGGTTAACAGTCAACTTTGCTCACGATTAATTTTTACTAACTGGAATAAATATTCGCTGAGAAGCACACAGCTTGAAGAGTTTTCTCCAGATCTCGGTACTGTGACTGTCAGGAAACTGTATTGGATACAGTGTGAATGTCATTTGGCTTCTTCCAACATCTGGCCATAAACTCAACTGCACATAGCAAAGCACACACGGGTTGGAATCAGCATGGTTACAATGCACCATATATAAGTAAGTAAGTAAGTAGGTAAGTAAGTAAGATTATTTAGAAGGGGCAATTTAACAATAGCTACAATGCGCCGTGCTCTCAACGCCCGAACAAAAATGTCTTTAACTGCCGTTTAAACTGCTCAAAGTTAATGTCAGTTTGTCTCAGATCAGCTGGCAGACTGATCTACAGCCTCAAACCTGCAGCAGCAAAGCATCTGTCTCCATAGCTGCTGCAGGTCTTTCTGATGACACATGTCCTTGAGTTGGCAGAGATGAGGTCTCAAGACTACATCTTGGTCTTGAGACCAGTTTCTACACCAAAAATTACTGTCTTGGTTTTGATCTCAAACACATGAAAGTCTAAGTCCACAATCGTGGTCTCGGCGGTCTCGCATATGGGTACTGTACAAGGTCTGCAACCACAAGCTATGGCCTCAATCGTGTCCCAAGTTCATGGTCATCAATATCAATATCAATAATTCTAGTACTCTACCGCACAACTGGTAAACGATACAATTACAAATAATACAAAATACAAATACAATAAAAAAGAAAATAGCAAAACACATTTCTATGTACTAAAATAACTGGGGTTATGTTAAAATCTAACCTGGTGGAGAAACTGTGGTCGTAGTTCATCATCAGCAAAGATGTGAACATGAAAATGATGTCGACTGAAGAAAGCAGCTGATTTCAGCATCACTACAGTCTCATTCAAGCGATCTCCACACGCAACTACTGACAGATGATGTTTTGCCACTGATCTTCACATAAACCGCACAAACACAATCTGTGTGTAACTAATGTACTGTTTACTAATGTACAAGATAACACATAAGAAAGCAGTACATGAACGATTGAATGCTTTACAAACATATACACCATGACCGGAAAAAAAACATCCCGAACATTATCGATTGTCACTTGAAGAAGAGATATCCATTTTAATGATTTTTAATAAAAAATATTTCTAGCACAAATGGCCATCAAATGACTGTTCAATATTCCACTTCATCCAATGTCTGTTTCTGCACTACCTAGGAAACCCGAACAGGTGAAATAAGATAAAATGCAATATTTTGTTAATTTTGTTTCCCCAGGTAGTGCAGAAACAGAAAATGGATGCAGTGAAAAATTGGACAGTCATTTGATCGCCAGCTCTGTCAGAAATATTGGTGTCAAAAATTATTAAAATCTGATAATCCTTCTTTAAGTTACAATCAAAAATGTCTGAGATGTTTTTTCCGAACACTGTGTAGATCAAGCAATCAGACCATTCTGGAGATGTAGTCATGGGTGGCAAAACTTGGTTCCAGTGCACTAAATACATGGCTTACTGCTTACTCCTACCAATATGCACAGCTACTGCACACACTATGACAGTGCTTCATTACAACAGTGAACTAAAAGAAATAACTTACTGGTCTCTGCCAATGTTTTCATCAGATACATGATTCTCATCATGAACATTGGCATATTTCTGTAAATCATCGTCTGTATTGTCATAGACACACTCAACCCCATCTTGCAGGCCACGTTCACATGTTCCATCAACACCATTTACAGCAAGCACACAGCATGCTTGTATCAACAGAAACAATGACCTCACCAACAGGTTATACATGCCAACCTACAAATAATACAATAGGAAATCAGCAACAACACATTCGTTCCACTAGTCTGACAAAATCCCACCAGCACAAAAGTCGTTAGAGAAATGCAAGGTAATAGGGACTTTTGTTCAGTGGATATTCACACTAAATGAAATTCTATCTTCAGTGGGGAATACAGAATGATACCCCAACATTAGATTTGAAAGAGTGCACTAGCATTATGCCTACTAGAGTGGGATTTAGGGTTAGGGTTAGTACTAGAATTAGTGTCTTCAATAAAGATTAGCATATTTCAGAGAACTATGTGATGATACATGGACACCCAAATTAAGGCTGTAACATTGGTCATGTATTGCAGTGCAGTCGTGGCAAGCTTTGCACTTGGCCGACTGCCACGTGATGCAGAATACCTTGCTATGATAGGGTTGACGTTGTCAGTTGGCCAGCTGCCGTAAGGGCATGTGTCTGCGGCAATACAAACAGATGGGTGCTCATACCGCCTCACACAGTCTCTTACAACCCTTTTCCGGGTGGCACTGCGCTAAACAAAAGTCTACTTTTGTTCAGTGAATACCCACTGAAAATAGCACTGAGAGTGACTAAATTTTTGCTGGATATCCACTGAACGACAGTCTATTTTCAGTGTCACATATAGACTCTCGTTCAGTGGATATCCACTGAAAATAGCACCTACCCACACAGAAAACAAAAAACAATAATAAATTTATTGATGACCCAAAAATCTACTAATAACAAAGTCGACATAAAACACTTGGAAAATGTGGTCGTGGGTTAACTGGCCGCATCGATTACCCTTTTTCACTTCAAATCTCCCAAAACAAAGATGTGAACAGAGAGCAACAAACACAAAATATCTTGATTCCTGTTTGCTGCACTGATTTGTCAGCAGTCCATGGGCGGCACTAGAAATCTGAAGCTAGAGAGGTAATTGGAGGCAAGGGCTAGGGCACAGGGGGAGGGAGGCAACAAAATTTTAGTATGAACCAAATGTCGACCTTATTTAGTTGTGCATCAGACATACTGGGGTCCATGGGCAGAATCCTGCCTGGTTGGGGGTCATGGAGGCAAGCTCCCTAAAACTAGCTGTAACACTTTTAATGTTTAGAAGTTCAATGAAAGCTGCAAATTTGCCTTTTTTAATAGTTGAAGATGCAAAAAAAAATCAGATATTTGGGTACAATTACACTATTTAGACCAACTTCATATTTCACCAGTAAACTCTACTCGTCGAATGCTACAAAAGATATCATTACACCACCGTTCAATTCTTTCCCCAAGTGCCAGAAAAAACACTTTGAAGTATAGATCTCACTGTTGTTACTATATAAAAAGATGTCAACAAACATAGAATACCTATGATGCCTTGCGGTAAATATTAGAGATGCGCAGACTCGGTTGTTTTTGTCAAATTAATTATCGCCACGAAAAGAAATGATGGCTCTGCAGTTGATATTGCTTTTACACCCGTCAGTGTCATTGCATTGAAAATATATGTTAAAATACATGTATTTGGCTGTTAATTTCCAAACTTCTGTCTCTATGGCTGCGTTTTGCGTTGCGAGCATTGCGGTCCCCTTCCCCTATCTTCTAACCATGGTTAGCAACAAGAAAGCCTATAGCTATCGCAAAGGAAACGCGCGAAAACGTTGCATGTGTGAAGGCCCACTGCGAATCAATCTAAGCTCACCGCGTAATTTTTGGTATGAATATTCCTGACACAACTTGCCATCAAATGACCGTTCAGTTTCCCACCTCACCAAGTGTATGCTTCTGCACTACCTAGGGAAAGCAGATCAAGCGAAATATGTGTTGAAATTAACAGAAAACCTGAAAAAACATCCCCGACATTTTCGATCGTAACTTGAAGAAAGATCAGCAGATTTTAATAATTTTTGCCAGAAATATTTCTGACACAACTGGCTATTAAATAAGTGTTTTAGTTTCCACCTCACCCGGGCCCGACGTCTGCTTTTGCACTACCTGGGAAAAGCAGACCAAGCATAATACGTGTTGAGATAAATTGAAAAGAAACGTCAATAAATTTTATCTATCCTAATCTGTGGGCCCACAACAGCCATGTCTGTTACAAGGTTTGACTGTCATGCAGCAGTGCATCTACCAGATGAAGTTTAGGAATGTTTGAAAAGTCAAGACGCGACTATTGCAGCCTGCATTGGTCTGGAGCAGAACTTTATTGATACTGCTGTCAATGAATGGAGAAAGCGTCTCCTTGCCTGTGTTCGCATAGTGGGCAAACACTTCAAACAATTTTTACTGCAGGCAGTTGAGAAATGGACAACTAGATAAATTAATCAGCCAAGGTGTCAGAAATGTTAACAAAATGTGTTTTTACGCGTTATGTTAATTAAGCAATCATATCGCACTGCATAAAAAAGTGATATTTTGCCAGTTGTGTCAGGAATATTGGTACCAAAAATTATCAAAATCTGGTAATTGGTTTTCATGTTACAGTCAAAAATGTTGAGGATGTTTTTTGAGACACAGTGTACGTTATTAAGCAAAAAATATAATTTTGTTAGCATCAGATAAAAATATAAACTCACAAATGGATAAGACATTTTGTTGCTTAACCAACAGCATCAAAGCACTAAAGATTAAGATTTGTTGCTGCTATAGTGCTAATAAATGAATGTAGGCTAACTAAATAATGACGTGCTGATGTCACTGATTATTCATTTGACTCAACAACATAAATAAACGAGAAAATGAAGAGTAAGAATGACAGGCAGGGAAATATTATACAGAGATAAAGCATATAAATATTGAATTTAATTAGCAGGTGCCAGCCTAATATCCATATCCACGGCAAGCCTGCTAATAGGAAGTCATACACGCGCTTTCTATTGGCACCGAAAGCAATGACCTTGGATGATCTTGAACGTTAAAATATGAGTTTTATTAAATTATTTGCGATTTTGAGCAGCGACACGCATTTCAAGAGCTAAAAATACGTAGGCCTAGATCGCGACCCTTTATGCTCAAGGACGTCTGCACACGTGGGCATCAAAACGGGGTAGGCCTACTCTCCTAAAATGGCGTTATTTTACCGCTGTTGGCTCGTCTAGCGTGAAAACGGTTGCATATAGGCCTAGACTTGCTGCTTACGTCTGTAACAATAACTGCTGGCGGGCTTCTAAGGTGGATCAATCTTGATGACCTTAAATCCTCACATTTTCTTTGCAATTTTTGGTTGCGGCGCACACTTTAAGAGTGAAATGGGACGAAATGGCTAAAGATACACAAAGACAATTTACGAACAGGAACTGCTATACGCTGTCGCGCGTCTCTTGAGCACTTAGATCAAATAAGGCCTACCTGTTTTTATGATAATGACATGAGAAAGTTGATAGCTTACATAATATAGAACCTTTCGTCTCGCGATTTCTATTGACTTGTCTTTCTTGAGTGGTGCGTAGGCCTATGCAGCATATCGCTTCCCTGATCCACCGGTCTATTCTGTTGCTTTCTTTGTCGATCACCTTGGCATGATCCCAGTCCATGGCGTGGTTGAGAAAGATGCGTGGTTTGCGGATTCTGACTTGTTTTGCTCCATCGTTTATCGCGGATTTGCTGGCGCTTCGCGTGTGCTGTCTGTGGAGCTGTGGAAATAATCGAAGTAGGTGGGCTGTTGGCTTATCTCGATGAATACACGCGGCATGCCGCTTAATTGACGTTTCCTACGTCGCAACTATTTGCTCGATATTGTCCCTGCCAGTCGTAAGCTTATCATGTCTGTTATGTTGTTTTTAAGTAATAATTTGCAGGTCGTCGACTGAAATAGTGAGAATGTTTTACTGCGCGATGCGTTTTTGCCGCCGTAAATTGTCCGTTCCCCCCACAAAAAAAAACATTTTCATTCTCCGAGGCTTTTAACATCGTTTGTGATTCGTTGCAATTTTTTAAACTTTCATTAGGGCCCACAATAATGATGTAGCAGAACCTACTGACGTCGTAATGGGTCCGTGGTCTTATATTACGAAATGGGAGACCTATAAATTGTACTTATGATATGTCATGACTCGTGATTAGGCCTATATGACGTCTGATCGTACGTCTGTGTGTAATGATGACGTATCGTCAGCGACGTGGTGGGCTAAAAAGGTTGAGAGCAGTAATTGCGATTTTCCGACCGAGAGCTGCCAATTTCTGACAGAAAAGATACAAAAATTACAAAATTTTGATTTTGTCTTCAAAATTGTCGCAAAATGGGGGGGTATCCAGCCACATTTTTGTTTATGAAAAATTTTCTAACACTAAAATTTAAGGGTGCAGTTGCCCCTCCCCCCGTTATGATGCTACTGTGTATCGTTGTCACATAGATTCGATTACTAAAAATATAATTTTATTTTTATGAACAATGAGTTTAAATACAGCTTCTCTTCTCGCAGCCCAACATCGGCAACATACATCTATACGGGGAAAAATAAAAGTGGTCCAATTTATTTTTGACACAGTGTGAGACTAAAGCAAAACGAAGAATTCCAAACAAACCGAAGCGTGAGCAAAACAAATACGTTACCTAGAACTGAAACTTAACTGAAGCCAAAATTAGTGAAAAAATAACATTAAATATAAATAACAAATTAGAGAAAAATTACACTGATTTCAATTGATTGCTGTCCTGAAGTTTTTTGGAACATGCATTTGGTGCCATGCCGCCGTTATAGGTCAAATCTGTCTGCACGCAACCAATTTTACTCCGATCACTAGTCACATAACAGAATATGAAACTAACACTAGGCCTACACTGCAGGTTACAAGACAAGTTTACTCGTCGAAGCGTGCACAGAATTGGCTGCAGAAACATCAACACTCAACGCTATCACCAATACAACTGTTCAATACCTAAGGGCACTCGCATACGTGCGGAATAAAATAAAGTAAAAAAATAACTGAAGACGGTTGCTGGCGATTCAGTTTAGTAGGCCTACTGTTTAAACGTGGAGCTACAAACTTGCAGAAAAGTTGTATTTTACCGTATGGCTTTGAATGCACTGCTACAAAACAATACGAGTTGTTTCAGACTTGTCCTATTTCATTTTTGTCGCACATGTGCTTGTGCCCTTAACGAACATGATATAAAGTTAAAACATTTTTACAAATTCAGTTAAACACCGTTTTTATTATATTTAGCATACCGGACAACGAGCGCCAAATACTCTTTAAACCAATAATTACACAAAAATTGCCCAACTAATAACGCTTTAACGAATTTATCACAATAATAATCGCGATTTTTTAAAATTAACAATTTAACATCGTCACCTGACGTAGGAATGGTACGCGATTACCCTGACTGTAGGCCAAACTTACTAATTAAAAACACGTGACACCATGGAAACGTGTTCGACTGTTAAAGTAGTTTGATTAAAGTGACCGTGCATAACGGGAGCTCAGGGCGGTGCGTCGTGGGCTCCTAAAACGAAACGCCGCAAGGGGCGCAACAAACTCTGTTAGCTCTCCCGGCAGCGTCTGGGACGAATTCTAATTTCTAAGCAGCCAAGAATAATTATTGTGATGAAGCCCATCGAGAGGAAGATAGGGGGTAAGTTACCTCCGGGCCCAGCGACGTTTGGGGGCCCTCCGTCGCTCAAAAATATAAAGCACACTAGAATGCACCATTTAAAAAAATTCAAAAAAAATTTTTCCCCAGAAAGGCCCCCCAAAAATGTTTCCCCGAGCCCCGCTGTGCCTCTCGGCGGGTTTGATTGTGATGCTTTTTGCGATCTCTGGTGACCCCTCGCTGCTATGGAAGATCAAAAATGATGTTTAAGCGTATCATACTGCTAATTTTGAACGTTCTTGCACCTTATTGATAGTTTCAGTAAATAGGCCTAATATTTTATTGCATTATGTTTGTGTCGGCCCGGTCGAGGCCCTCAGAAGCTGGGAAAGGGTGGGCAGTTCTTTGAGTCGTCTGAACGCCCTGTTTCTGCGCCACTGAAACTACATGTTGAGACAGTCAGTCAGTCAGGGAAGCCTGTTCAGCTCTATGACCTCATCTCCAGTCGGCTGCTGTTCCGGCTGCTGCTGCTGGTCGTCGTCGTGGTTGCAGTCGTGAACCGGAAGCGGAAGTTGTTCCTGCGTCACATGATCATCGGCGCGGCAGTTGTTGCCATGGTGACGACGATGATGGTAGATAGGATGCTGACGATGATGTGGGTGAGATTCATCGTCCGAGCGCAGAGAGCGCTGAGAGCGCTGCGAGTGCTTGCGACACCAGTCACCGTATATCGAACCCTTCAGAAACACGTACATGTAGCGTATAGTCGCCTATACACTGTGTCTTAAAAAGCACTCTTGACATTTTCGACTGTAACTTGAAAAACAATGAACAAATTCTGATAATTTTCGGTATGAATATTCCTGACACAACTTGCCATCAAACGAAGGTTCAGTTTTCCACCTCACCCAATGTGTGCTTCTGCACTACCTACGGAAGACAGATCAAGCAAAATATTATGTGTTAAAATAAACAAAAAAAACCTGAAAAAACATCGCCTACATTATCGATCGTAATTGAATAGAGATGAGCAGATTTCAATAATTTTGGCAGAAATATTTCTGACACAACTGGCTTAAATAACTGTTTTAGTTTCAACCTCACCCAACGTCTGCTTTTGCATTACCTAGGGAAAGCAGACCAAGCATAATACGTGTTGAAATGAATGAAAAACATCAATAAATTCCATCTCTCCTAATCTGTGGGCCCACAACAGCCAGTCTATTACAAGGTTTGCCTGTCATGCAGTAGTATGCCTACCAGATGAAGATTAGGAATGGTTGTGAAGTCAAGAAGCGACTGGTATATAGAGCCTGGATTGGTCTGGAGCAGAACATTATCGATACTGCTGTCAATGAATGGAGAAAGTGTCTCCTTGCCTGTGTTCGAATAGTGGGCCAACTACACTTCAAGCAACTTTACTGCAGGCAGTTGAAAATGGACAACTGTGACATTTTTTCAGCGCAAGTAAAGTCGAACTAAGGAGTCTATCTACTGAAGCACTAAAGGACAAACAGGCGTTGTAACAAACAACGACTTGTTTGATAACAGCATGTTTCTCCACCACTGACAGATCTTTACTGCTATAATTCAGATAGGCCTGCTGCAGATGCAGGTGTGACGTTGTGGCAGAAGACGTTGTAGTGAAGCAGAAAAGTCACTAACGTTTGTTGTTTAAGACTCCCGCTGTGGTGGTTATTGCTTGTTCTAACATCTAAGAGCTGAAATCTTTTATAATGCTAAGTATGGATGTCGCCCATATGATATCGACTTGTCATACAACTGTGCAAACAGGTAAACACTGCCAAAAGCGCCACAGTAAGTAATTGAAAATTTTTAAATACAAAATAAATACACTTTAAAATTACGCGGTGATTATTTGACCGGCAGCCGGTCAAATAGCTTATAGGCTATCTGACCGGTCAAAATGAAACATCGCAGTCGCCACCTAGCAAATGACATTAAATAAAGTGTACGCACTACTGAGTAGAATTCGTGTGATTATTGCGGTGTAGTGTTTAGGGCTAGGGATTAGGGTTAAATTCTGGATTAGAGTTAAGGTTAACGTTTTCGAAAGATTTATATGTGACAATAACGAACACCAAAAATTAGCGTTGAATATGTGTGGTAAATTCGATGTTCCTGCAGGCATAGACGTAAAAAAACATTTTAAAATGTTTTTTATAAAAGTTTAGAAAACATGTTTTAATGTTTTTATAAAAATTTTAAAGTGTTTTGTGCCTTTTAATGTCGTGTTTTTGTTCTTGTTAAAACATAAACGTACAAAATTACAAATATGATTTATTTCTCATGGGCAAATTGCGTTCAGCTGTTTTTTATCTGCACATTCAGTACATTCCGGCTTTTTGTCTTTACAAACGGTAGGTTTTGTTTTTAATTATATGAGTGAGATATTCTTTGCGTGTATAATGGCGAAAAAAGTAGCGATTGGAAACATCTGCAGTTTAATGTTTTTATCCATGTTTTTATAATGTTTTTATAAAAGTTTTTATAAAAAACATGTTTTTTTATGTTTTTTCATTTGCAAATGAATGTTTTTAACATCTATGCCCGCAGGCAAGTACTGCTGAAAACTTGCCGACTGGCTATCTGCGATGGTCTACTTGCTAGGCTTGAGGTGCTGGTTGCGGATTTGTGATGCTACGGCTGAGGTCGTCAGTTGCTCGGCTCAGTTGGCTGCCGCCGTCTATGCAGCGGTATGGCGAGCATCCCGAAGGTCGCCGTTTTTATAGCCTGTAGGCTATTTGACCGGCTGCCGGTTAAATATCCTGTGCTTTGAAAATTATTTAAATACGGCTTCAATTACCAGCCATATGAAAGTATTTCAATAATTGCTGTGAAAATTGAAATACTGTGTAAGTATTTAAATAGTATTTGAATACTCAACTTATTTAATACTTTACAACACTGCTATTTGTACACTATATCTCAGCAAACACTTGGCTGTTAAATTAATGACACAAAGCAAAATAATGGGTGTCACTCAGTCTATTCGTGAAGTTATCTTAACATGTTTACGGGACCGTTTTTCCGAAACAGTGCAGATATGTTCGTGGGCCAAGGCCATTAGGTTCGGCATTGAAACTACTGTGCGTCGTAATTAACATCATGTTGTCTTTTTGTTTCAATTTATCGTGTACAGTGATCCGTTACACTTGGGACAATTTACCGCCGCTCAAACACAGTGTGATATATACTGTATACAGTCACGCGAGTGCGTGTAGTCGATACATTATTCCGCTGATTATATGCTAATGACGGCAGGCAGAAACGCCCGCCGGCTTCACCGTTGTGCTAACGATGAACGACTATGGCATGATGAAATGCAAATTTTACGATTTACGCGTCGCAGCAATTGTTTAATGTTCTGTTTACTGCATGAGCGCCAGTGAAAACAGTTTTATGGCGTTTGCAAGTGTTATAATCTTGTTTGTAACCACGGTCTCTATCCATCATGCGTTCTCGTTGCTAAAATAGGCCTGTTCTGCAACACACCTGCGGATGTTTATTCTACACGTGCGTTCGCAATAAAAAAACAATAAAACTGTAAAAAAACAACCTGAAGTGGTCGCTGTACTTCCGGAGAATTTGCAGCTTAGGTTGTTGCAGAGATTCGCACATTGAATTTTATTGTATTTTATTGAATGCTCACGCGCCAACCCGTGGTGTGACTGTGAGCGGACCTGGTGATTGGTTGACGTGAGATATACGCCGCCGTGTCAACTAAACAGCTGATAAAATAGCTAGATATAACAAACATAATCATATTATACAAAATTAAGCACTGCAGATCTAAGAGCGGTCGAGGGAGCAGACCTGTTGAGTGGGCCGATGCCAGGTCGGTCGGCAGAGCAGAGCAATAAGGTCGCGTTTGAACGCTTTGCTCATGACGAAGTAAATGATTGGGTTCTGTGCGCTGTGCGAATGTCCGAGCAGCAGAGACAGTGACGCCACGAACTTGACCCAGCTCGTACCGGCGTCCGCCGACGACGTGCCGGAGGGAGCAAAGCCCAGGTACAGGTTGACGACGTGGTAGGGCAGCCAGAACGTGGCGAACAAACCGGCGACGATCAGTAACATGACGGCGGCACGACGTCTACCGGCCAGGGCTCGTCCGTACCCGCTCTGGGTTCCCCCGGACTCGAGGTGGTTCTTCCCGTACCCGCCCTGGGCCCGTCCGTACCCACCGGCGGAGTCGCCGTCACGACGTAGCAGCTCGGCGTGCTGGCCGCCGGACAGCAGAGTGCAGCCGGTGGCGATGTAGGACGCGACGACCACGACCCCAGGAACGACGTAGATGAACACACACAGAGCCACGTCGAACGACTGGCGAGCACGCGCTGATGGCCAACTCTACACACAAAAACATACGAAAAAATAGGCTACACTTCATCAGAATATATAACCATAAATGAAAGGTTGATAGGTTACACAACGGCAGACGACAGGCCCGTCGAGAGAGGGAAAGATAAGTTACCCCGGGCCCCGCGACGTTTGAGGGCCCTGCCGTCCCTCAAAAATATAAAGTACACCCGAATGCGCCATTTTAAAAAATGAAATTCAAAAATGTTCTACCCAGACAGGCCCCGCGAGAATGTTTCCCCGGGTCCCGCTGTGGCTCTCGACGTCGCTGACCATAGTTCGAGAATTCGTAACATGCGGTTTTAAAATGCGTAAAAATTCGCGAATTTGAACAATTTTTTAAAATGCGTAAAAATTCTTAAAAATGCGTAATAGTGCTTTGGACACAGAAACCACCGTGCAGTGGGAACAGTGGGCAATAGCGGACTCTGAATCAGAGGCTGAGGAGGACGAAAATAACGATTCGGCTTAACTTCGTTAGAGAACGTTGAGTATAGCCCTACAATCCGGCTGTTATTGACAGTTTTCGACTGAGAGACGCTGAGTAGTGAGTAGTGACTGCAGTACACTGCACAGTTAATCTGCGAACTTCGGAATTCGGGTTGGTTACTAAACTAAACTGTGAGACTTGAGTCCGAGATCGTCGCTATTTGGTCTATGTCGCTGACGGCAGTGGCAGATACAGCAATCAGCCAGTGACAGTCAATGAAGCAATAACAAACGGACAAAACAAACAACAACGACAGTCCAAACCATCCAAGTTGGGTTATAAACAGTGCTTCAGTTTAGGCCTATGCAAAGGACTGGTATTAAATTGGGTACCGCATATACACACAGCATCTTCAGATATCGTTGCTGTGCTCGTACAATGTGCGTGGTACTTCTGGTAGAGAGATTACCTCACGACAGATGTCGAGTTGCTCGCCACTGGCGAGTGGCGTCACTCCGACGACGGACCTCATAGCAAGCAGCGGCGCCATGATGACACCTGCTACGACCCACGTAGCACCGAGAGCCGTCGCTATGACAACGCCCGTCGACGAGAAATTACGAGATTTCACGGGATGTCGCACGGCCACGTAACGGTCGATGCTTAGTAGCATGATCGTCATTACGCTAGCTCCGACGCACACTCCTGTCGCACATGTATAGCCAGTAAACACACTTATACTAAGACAGAGAGAATGTGATAGGCTTAAAGAAAAAAAGAAAGACAGACAGACAGACAAACACACAAACACGCGCCAGTCTCAAATTTTTGTGCCTCCGTCTCAAAGCAGACAGGTAAGCTCGGTTGTCGTCTGTCTGTCGGTGACGGATGTACCCGGGCTAACGGATAGGTCTTAGGGAAAATTTTTTACAGGAATAATTAGTTAAGTGTCATAAACCTAAGCTTGCAAAATTTCGGCGATTTAGTGCAAAGGAAACACTTTTCAAAATTGGGGTTGAATAGAGAGGAGGGGCAAGAAAAATGTGCGTTTGTCAACGGAAAACTGACCATATCTCGCGAACGGTGAGAGATAATGCCAAGGTTAACATTAATCACTAATAGGATTAGGAAGTGGCATACGCCCTTGCAGATTACACGAAAATCATTGACTTTGGATGACCTTCAAGGTCACTAACAGCTGGGCTTTTTGCTATGTATATGTTTTAGTCACAACTCAACGCACGACAGTTGTTCTTGAAAGGACGGGAAGTGTCGTCTATGTCGTGACTGATGTCGCTCGGCTGGATGTCCACTCTGACTGTTCATTAATGAGTATCCTAACGCATTGACTGCACCTGATCATGCTACCCATGCAAGTGATGCAGCTGCTGATGTATCCGTCGGTCTGTACCTTCCTTGGCACCCACAAGTCACAAGATCAACTCAACCCCGTGAAAAATAAAACATAAATGATGAAATAAGCTACTTAAAATTTAGTGTTTCTGATTCGTCAAAACGACATACTCCTTCCCTTTATCTGTATTTTAGGCATACTTATTATCAGTGTATTAAAATTATGCTATTGTAGGTCAAATACTCAAAATATTTTTGTAATATTTCTTTTGAAATAAAAAATATATAGCTTTTATGTGTACTAAATAATTTACATTTATGACATTTAGTAGGGGGTGACCTCCGCATTTTTATAGGCTTAACTATTCATCGACATTTTTTCATCCAAGAAATCTATTTTTTGAAGGTTAAGTCCCTAGCCCAATGAGATTTAGGTGCGCTGACATTGTGATGCAACGTTTCGTAGGACTACAGTGCGTCTATGCCATTACTATTGGCATGAAGGTTTAACAGTGAGATAGCCTACTGTCACTAGTTTTGTGCGACAAAATTTCCTACCGGTGAATGGGAAGGTTTTTCACGAAAAATACGTCAAAGAGGGACAGTCTACCGGTACTCCCTCCATTCCTTGAAAAGTCGTTATTTTACCGCTATCGGTTTGTATAGAATTAAAACGGTTGCAGACAGGCACAGACTGACTGCTTATCATAACAAACACTCGTGAAGAGCTTTATAAAGGTATCAACATTGATGATCTTGAACGACCATGCATGAACCCCCAAAATTCGGGTTTTTAGTGATTTGTTTCATGATTTCAGACTGCGACGCACAAGAGTGAATGCTTGGTTGAAATTACTGCCGACTGCAGATAGACCGAGACAACCTGCGTCGCGCGTCTCCTGAGCATTAGCTCAGATTTCTTTATTTAGTTATTAATTCCGTGTTAAGTTGAACGCATTAATTCGACAGTCTAGTCCAAATCAAAACACGGTTGACTGTGTCAGCCGCATAGCACTGCAGTGACTAGGCTGAATGTGTAGGTATAGACAATGTGAATATTTAATGGCGATCTTCACAGTAGACTTCGCCAACTCTAAGCACATTGCACAAACGACCGCCACTTGCACCCTGACAGTGACTGGCACTGCTAGGCCTATATACGTTTATGTGCAACCAGGGACTATTAAAATGTAAGTTAACTTAAACCCAGTGTAGGATTAACCTAAAAAAAACAAGAGGGTCAGATGTGGAACCACATCGAATGCCCGTCTATATTGGGGGTTGCATTAATTTTTATAATAAGCAGACTAACATAATGAAACTTGTACCATTATAATAGGCCTATTCCAGAAAAAAAACGTTGCCACTTTGTGGAACGACGACTGTCAATAAATTGACGTAAAATGTTAAAATTTTACTTTTTTTCCACAGGGGCGTCATTTAGAGGGACTAAGAGTTTACGGACCCCCTTCCAAGGATTTAGGATTTTAATTTTTTTCCATGTAAATAGTACCTTTGAAACAATGTTATTGCTGCAAGAACAATTATACGTTACGTAGACTGAGACCCCCAAAGATTACTTAGACCCCAATGATTTACTGAAATGGCGCCACTGTTTTTATTTTCCATCTCATCGCACACATGCGAAAACCATTGCGGACTAACGGGTTACGTTATTTTGACGACCATTGGCTGCTGGTGCCCGGCCGCGCCGTTAAGGCGCGTACAGAGCGACGTAACTGAACTGAACTGAACTAACATAGTTTAGTTTTTGACGACCTGACCAACGGGCAAGCAGGGCGAGCCCACTCATCATTGGTTGACGAGTCCGTGAGCGTAGTCACGTAGGTCAAAGACGCCGTTAGACGGTGCCTACTGTAATGCATACAGTGTAACTGCTTGCCCGTTGGTCAATTCGTCAAAAACTAAACCGCGTCAGTTCAGTTCAGTTCAGTTACGTCGCTCTGTACGCGCCTTTGCGCTTTTTGTCGACCATTGTGTCGACCTGCTAGCTGGAACGTGCGTAGGCTGCAGAGTGGTTGAAGCTGAAGACCATCAAAGAGCGCATAATGAGCTCTGTATTGCAGTGTCGGATACAAAGAATGGAACCATCGGTCTCCAATGAGTATAGGCTGGCTGTACGTTAACCTGGCTGTGTGTGACATCAGGTCGACACAGTGCACAACTGATTGACGCGGAGAGACCGCATGCTGAGCGCGCCGTAATCGAATCAGAGTTGCAGTTAATTATCGAGTCGTGGCGCTTAGATCTCGACAACGCGGCTCAACCAAGCATTCAAAGCTACACACTACTTGCGTTCTATCAATAAGTCACAAAAGGGCGACATTCATTGAATTTTCAGAATATGAAAAAATCCGAAATGAACGTTTTGTACGAAATTTAATTTTGTCTGAGAGTTTCATTGCGATGACGTCACCGACTCACCATGAAGGTGCACCACCAATGCTATCATATACGAGATAAAATCATCATTGTATTGGAAGCCAAGTTGTGCCTAAAATAATTGTATTTATGTCGTGGATTCTCTGGTTTTCAGCGGGTTTATTGCGCGCTGCGTGATTTTTTTTAGTTTTTGGGCCTATTTTTTCTCAATGTTTTAGATGGTGTAATTTTTAGTGTTTGCAGATATTGGCATATTAGTCTCGTATTTTAGACTTATTATTTTATCCGCATTCACTTGGTTGCGAATAAAGGTAACATAGGCCTACATAAAATACCTAAAATGATAAGCAACATCGGTGAGTGCGTGCATCAGTTGAGCTGTGATTAATAAACGTTGTCACTTATCGGAAATAAACGTCGCATCTGACTGCGACCGGTCCGGTCGCAGGCCACTTCCGTATACATAACAGAATCTGACAGACTATACTCTTTGCTTTTCTCCTGTCCGGATATTTGCTGTCTTCTCTCGTATTCTTTCAGGCGCCAATCCGTGAAAGGTGGCATTTTATTTGGTGTCATTTTTCCTAGCAGTTGTGTCTTTTTTTCTGGAAGTTAATTTTCTTTGTAACGCCTGCCGTTGAATGATTACTGTGTCCGCGGACGCGTAATTATTTTCATTGTGAGCAAAACTATTGAGGTCCAATGACGTTTGACACAAATCAAAGTCAAAGTCAAGTCAAATGAATTATTTGACTTAAAGTTTAAGTCAAAGTTCAAGTAAAATGATTTTCATGTAAAAAAATGTCAGTCAAATAAATTTTACTGCAACTAAAGGGCACTTTTAAAAAATCATACTTTATAAAGTTTTTGTTTTATTTGACAAGTCAAAGTCGAAGTCAGTCAAATAATTTTGGGAGGGGCCTAAGTAAAATATCACTGCTGTAGTCATCTAGTACGATCGCCAAATATTGACCGATTTTCATTCTTTTCAATGTCACACTCACTATTGAAATATAAAGCACGAAAACTACAATTCAAGACTCGACTGGTTGCTCAAACGGTAATTCTGCTAAATGAGCTTAGTTGTTTAACTGACAAAAAGACATTCGCGTATTTAGCGCACTGAGATCGCCTCTGAAAACAGGAGCTTTACAAGTTTGCGAATTGATTAAATTATTGATTGATTAACCAACCGGAGATGATTGACAGAAAGTGTCAGCTGAAACAGAGCATTAAAGACGTCGCAGCAAGAAGCTTTTTTTGCGCAAGAATGACGTTCGGTCAGTCGCTAGTAGCTATTAATGGTGACAGTCTTCGTGACGAAATAGGGCCACGGACAGCCTGCGGCCAGATAGATATACGTCTATCTGGGGTCCGGGTCAATGGAGCCTATTATTGCTTCCATCGTAACGGCTGGTGGCTGCCATAACTCAGCCAGCAAGTCGTGCATGCGGCATGTCGACGAATGCGACACTGACGTCCTTGACGCCTAAGTGTTTAATGCTACGTCCGACAAGCGCCAGGTCTGTCGCCAAATACTGCGTGGACATAAAATGACCGCAATTGAAAATAAATGAGCTGAAACGAGTTTATCAGACAGAAATGTGTGCCAGTTTATTGTCTTTTTGCAGCCTACACGTGCATGAACTGTAAGAGTTAACCTACAGCTGAAGTTTCAATTTTTACACGGTAGTGCGGCAACACAAATGACGCAGAATTTATTCTAATTAATTTCCGGCATCTTTGGTAGGCAACATTAAAAAAAGTAATGTACAACTGACATGGTACTGATAGTCCACCTTGCCTAATAAGTAATGCCGCTTTACCGTGTGAAATAAAAAAAAAACTTTTTTCGTATTCTCACTTAACTTCGCACCAATATCAACCAAAATACAGAAAATAGTTTTTTTAGCTTACAGCTGCCTCAGTTGTCGCCGACAATAGCAAAGCTTGCTACTAATGAACTTTGGAGTCGAAAATTTCAGTCAAAATGTATACCACCGCGATGCTAACACATGCTGCAGAGATGATGCTGCTGCGGCTGCTGCACAGCGACTTTCCCTATAGTGCACGCGACGGCCACGCTCAACCTGACGAAAAGCAAAACTAGCTTACAAAAATATTGGCAAAAGTACGTAGTTCTATTTTGTTCCTATTTTTCCCATTTATCATTTTTGTCGCAATTTTTTAACAACTGTTTTGTTTCTCGTATTGCAAAGGCTCATTAAGACGCCACATTTCCGCGAAAACGGCACTTCGATGACGTCATGATTACATTAGCAATACTTAGTGATAAGAAAAGTTGAAGTTTTGAACTTTTTAGTAAAATGTATCGTCTAAATAATGTGTGTCAAAAATGAGAAAAGCTACGTTTGAATTTGTTAACGTTATTCAGGAAAAACTGTAGACTATCCGGACACGGTGTATATGAGCCGATAACATCGGCCATTCATTATTTCTTGATGGGCAATCTGTCAGGGGTGAAACATATTTGACCTATGCCGTTGTTTCTGTGCATCCTGAATGACAGATAATGATGAAGATGATTGATTTTATAACACAACGTGCAGCTACAGTGTGCGACTAAAACCGACGGTGCAGCTATACGCGAGTCGATAGCAATAAAACGACTTTTTAGGCGGGTGCCCCTATTTGACGCTCTCGTTCGAGAAAAATCTCTTGACCCGGCGGCATGAAATTTTGTCGCAAAAAACTATAGACTGTGCAGCAGCTCGCGGTGAAAATCTCGTGATCCCAGCCTGCACCGTTTTGATGTTGCTGCACAGTGTGACGGACGGACAGACGAACACACAGATGAGGATCTCTACAATAGCTCAAAAGCGCTAAGCTGTTGTGCGAAAAACAAAAGTAAACATCAATAATATGTTACACAATGTAAGTAGTTTTCGCCGATCATACACAACAAACAAGAGCTAATGCTCATGAGACGCGCGAGAGCCTATGGCAGTTCCTGTTGCAGGTAATCTTGGTCTATCTCCATCCATTTCATCGCAATTCACTCTTTTGCAACCAAAAATCGCCAAAAAATCACTACAAATCAACATTTTTAAAGTTCAAGGTCATTCAAAATCATCAATTTCAACATTCCTAAGAAGCTCGTCACCAATGCTTGTTATGACTTAAGCAGCATGTCTGTGTCTATCTGCAACCATTTTCACGCTAGACAAGCCAACAGCGGATAAATAACCACTTTTTAGAGGAGTACTTTGGGTTCTTTGACACCCGCGTGCGCAGGCCTTCTTGAAACTAAAAGGTCCGGACTTGGACTGCTAAAATCTACACTCAATGCTGAAAATTTCATATGCAGGTTGTCTTAATCTATCTCCAGCCATTACGGCGCAGTTCACTCTTGAAATGCGTGTCGCAGCTTAAAATCGTAAAAAATTCATTAAAACCCCCTATTTTGGGGTTCAAGGTCATTCAAGGTCATTGATGTTGACATCTCTAAAAAGCTTGTTATGGTAAGCAGCATGTTTGTGTTAGTCAAGCCAATAACGGTAGAATAACGCATTTTGAAGGGGTGCCCCTATTTCTCCCTCTCGTTCGTGGGGCCCCCTTCACTCAGTGGCATGAAATTTTGTCACGAAATACTAGAGACCCTATGCCGAAGTCTCTATCTCACCTGGTCTTAGAATGGTACCGGGACGTGACAGACACCAAGACAGACGGACAGACGGACAGAATTACCATTGCTAATACGCGCTATAGCTAGTTAGCTACCTCTCGCGCGTAAAAACTATGAAAAAGTAACATATGGCCTACACAACAGCAATGCCAAATCTACTCAATTTATTTAATAAGCTGCCTCAATCGCGTTTGCCGCTTTTAAACTAGTTTCATGTCATGCAGTTTCATGTCCGTCATTTTCAGCGCCCCGCAGGACGCATTATACGCCGCTCACGTCACGACAAGACAGCTGCGATGCCGCTAATTTACGACAGAAAGCGAGAAAAAACAACAGTCTGGTCGTCAGCCGTGGCTAGCAAGCGTCAGGTCATTGGATCTATCAATGAGGCATGCTTGAGATACGCACGACCAGGCGCCACGTGCGCAGAGTAAATCACGTCGCAAGACTTCTTGGTCCTCGACAGTCGCTAAGCAAATAGCCTGGATGAGCCTAATTCAACACGCACGCACGCACGCACGCACGCGCCGCGCTCGGCCTGTGATAATTTCTCTACAACCTACGACGACGGCATTGTACTGCGCGCCAGCCGCCGCTAACAGATTTATGCTACTGCAATAACTCTGTGCGGTCCGTCTGTCCGTCTGTCCGTCTGCCCCCACCGTCATAAAACAGCGTGCTGAACAGCGTCGAAACGGTAAAACTGGTCGTAAAAACCTTTTCTGCCACCTGCCAGAGTCATAAGTATAGTTTTATCGCTGTGTTGAATGTCCTCGGTATACGTATGCATTACATATTGGGAAATTGAAAAAAAAATAATAACGCAAAACATCAAAACTCCTGTTTATGTGATTAATCTGATAAGTCCTGGGCCATTTTTTGTATAAGTCAGTGGGTGACGGGTAACCCATTGTCTGCTCTCGATAACTGTATACTTAGTAGTCGACAAAATTAGCTATAGAGTTCGCCGAGAGCATGCCAAAAATAACTTCCGTACTCGGACATCAAGTCATCTTTTTACAAAGTTTTTTTACAGCAACAGCGGTGTCTTGAATTGAGTTTTACGATGAGCAACTTTTAAAATGACGGATGCAGTCTATTTCTATTTCAGAGCTGTTTGCAACAGAAGTAAGCAACAATTTCGACATCGTTAGTTCAAAGTTGACAGATTGAAAAGCTACAATATAAGTCGTGCTGTTACTGTGGACTATTTTGCTAGTTGATCGACTTTTTAAACTTCGACTATAGTTCAGTTAGTTTGAATTAGTCGACTAGTTGATGGCTGCACTCATGTCTACAGCCGCGCAGACTACATAATGCAGTTTGCAATGCGATGTTCGTTAGTGTTTACGGCCTTGCCTTTTTATTTTGCGCAACTTTATTATTTTCTTAGAATGTTTCAAATAAATAAAAATACTGTCACTGAACTGAACTGATACGTGTTATTGCTGCAGCTGACGATATCGATGATGATAATGATGATGATGATTACGGTGTAGTCATATTGTTCAATCGGATGATCCGCACGTGACATATCGTCCAACCCGACCCGTCGATCCGCCACTGATGGCTTGTGTATAGGCACAGCCTAATATCGCTATCATTCTTGGTAATCCGCCGATCCAAAGCGGCGGCTCGGCGGATTAGCGCGGTAATACACGTCGTCGTGTCGCATCAGTGTGACCGCGGCGTCAACCTAGCAGATTATTCATCCGCCCATTCAGTCACTCTCACTCAGTCAGTCCTGCCATATGCTGCTGCTGCTGCTGCGGATGCCGTCTCTCATTCCGTCTGTCTGTCAGGTGATGCATTTACCTCTAAAACTGATTTGTTTGTTTTTTTTCAGTTTCTAGTTAAGTAAACTTTCATTTCTGTCCACAAGTCTCACAAGATAACTTTTCTAGAACCACCCAGTCACAGTTAGGTGAGCATTTAGCCGATTGCAATAAAATAATGCAAATGAAAAATGCAATTCGGTTTACTTTGCACAATGCGCTATTATAAAAAGTTGCATGTGACAGTGACACAAATGCAAGTACATTGTTGTTGTTTTTTCACAAATATAAACACGAACGTGTAAAAATTGTTCGCACTAGAATTAATTCGTAAAAGAGAAACTCGAAGGTGAAAAAAATGAAGTACCGAGCGACTGCGATGCTGTAAAAATATAAAAAAAAATTCAGATGCTCGTTGTGCTGGACTGGTCTGTAATTGACACGTGCGGGTACAGCGTACCTTGCAGATAAGATGAAGCTTTGCAGAGGAATTCTCCGTAGAGCCAGACGGAGTAGACAAGTTGTGCGGCCGTCAACGGCATGCAGGCGATCGCAACTATACACAGGCAGTCACGACATAAATCAACTACACAGTCTTACAGCAATTTATCACCCGCGCCCTAGCCGCCGTCTCTTGCGTAGAGCTGCTGCTCACACTTCCGCTCTACCGACCGACCCCGGCGCCAGGCGCCGCCGCAGAAACAAGTTCTTTAGCAAACCCGGAAACCGTACAACAACGACAGAAGCACAGACAGAACGACTTTGTCTTTGAATAAACTCAAACAGTCACAGACTAATATAGAGCTACAGAAATCTACATAGAAGTATAAAATTCTCCAAGGAATGCAACAGCAGATGCGTAAACGTCAGCAATTGGCTAATAAAAAGCTGTGATTATGGCGAATACGTGTCTTATAGGTTATTTTATTAGCGATAGAAACAAATTGATCCAGACGGCTAATATTGCAAACGGCAGCCTAAATTAAAGTGTTAATACTGAACTGTTATTTAAATTCCATGACAAAAAAAACTGTGGCAGAAAGAAATCACTTGAAAACGAGTAGATTCGACGATGTCAGAAAGTCGATGCCGAAGTAATGAATTAGCAAGAGTACGTTCGTAGAAACTGCTACTGGCCCCCGCCTCTGTAAAGGCTCCGAAAATTTTTTTTGTTATGTTGGTTATTAGCCTTGTGTTTGTTATTTCACTTGGTAACATTTTCTATGCTTGCTTCATTAATTTAAAGATGTAAATTCTAAAGTTGCCTACCGTTTTCATATTAAGCATAGACCTCTTAAAATAAGGACTGACGGCGGCCATGCTCGGGTCCGTGAACTTGAATCCATCGGTATTTTTAGTTTTTGTGTGTGTAAAAGTCGTTATTTTATCGTTGTTGGCCAGTCTTTCGTGAAAACGGTTGCAGATCACCATTGTTATGCTGCCTGTCACAAAAAACGTAAAGTTCTTCCCGAGCCTTACGGCCCATAGGGCGGCGCTAATCTCTGTTTCCTAAGGCCCTCAGCCAGGCACCAGTTTTTACACTGCGAGACCACGGATACGGGGCCAGTGTATCGCGCGGTGTGCCTGTTTACGTCCCAGCGGTGAAGCCCGTACCAAATTATACTGCTTGGTGACAGAGGCACATGTGTGTGAACAACTTGCCTAAGGTCGTTACCCGGCAGTGTCCTGGTGCGGAGTCGAACCTGCGCCTCTGAGTTATTTCAGGATTACAAGTCCGACACGTTACCGTTAGACTACCGAGGCACAACAAGTACTATATAGTGACGAGGTTTTCAGTCACATCAACATCGATGACTTTGAAAGACCCCGAACTTTCAAAATAAGGGTTTTTGTTGATTTTTGCGATCTTCGGCTGTCGCGCACATTCCAAGAATTAACTGCGACGAAATGGCTGGAGATAGACTGTCAGGAACTGATAAACTTTCGCGCGTCTCGTGAGCATTAGCTCAAATTTCTTGTTGCTGCAGGCCCCACACTTCACAATTGATTCGGTCGTGCAGAAAGTTTGATAATTATTTTTTATTACAACAGAAGTGTTGCTTTGGAACTCTTCGTCGGAATATCGTATCGTACCGTGTCAACTATACACATATGAAGAGCCCAAACGATTTCAACACACGCTTCGATCTCATTGGAACCGTATAGACTCAATATATATTTATGAAGCGGTTTCTTGGTCATTGAGTTTACAACCGCTACATAAGTCGCAGCTTGTGCAGTAGACTAGCTAATGTGCCTTGGCTCACGAGTCATGTATATTTCATAACGTTGCAAAGACGAGCAGTATAATTAAGCCATTACACGCCATTCATTATGTTCTGTAATTGCTGACGTTTTTCTCTGCGCTCTATCTCAGACGTCCCTCGGCCAACTAGCACCAAGCTTTCCTACATGTTTAATAGTGAAATTAATTGAAGAAATTGGTTTAGACATTTGGGGCATCTCCCCTTAAATCTGGGGTCCCAAAACATGAACATTTTTGACTCTAAATATTGGATTTTTGAACCAACAAATAACATCTTGATGGCGAATAAGCTTAGCTATCTTGTCATTTGGCAAAATGCTACTAGCAAGATGTTTCTCTATGCCGTATTTCGTTTAACCTATACTTTGGTCCGTTAGCATAAAAGTTACTGACTAGTTTTGGCCAACCCATATAAAAATTTTTACTTCACCATAATTATCTCGGATCTAAAGTGCACTCACTACCTCAAAACTTTTAACATTGTTAGAGCCACCCCTCATTTAGGGGCACAATTTATCCTTAAAATGTTTTGCAACAAGGCCGAAGAAGCTGGTTTGCTGGAACATCATTTGCGGGTCTGGCAACGTGGCCGAATAAGCCAAGCCAAGCCTTCGTTAGCGGACAATACATGTAGATGAGGCCAAGAGGAGACTGGTGCGACGTAGGACTCCATTGTTGGGGATGTAATCCCACCATCTGATGCGAGGCATCCGTTGTTGACACCGTTCGTCAACGAAGTCTAATCGCTTCTTCAGTCAAAAATTCAGTGCGAATTTGCTCGTAGTCGTGTTTTGTTGGTCTATTGGGAAGGATCTGCGGTCACTGCAGTATCAATCACTGTGTTGTAACATTGCTGCATAGTCCAGTGAATGTGCAGTGACTTCATGGTATACTGCAGCTGTTGCTGCTACTGCTGCTGACAGTCGGGACAACATTGTGGTCGGTAATCATTGTTAGATCGGTAACAGAAATATAATATCATCAGCTGCAGTTCGCTCGTTTAATGTCAATAAGGCCGTGGCTACACGCACTGATTTCCTCGTCCAAGGTGTTGCCTGCTTCTCGGACGAGCTTCCCGGACACGTCGGACGACACGTTGGAAGATGTGTCCGAGTTCCCCAGATAAGGTTCTCATGGGCGTCATTGGCTGGCAGGCAAAATCCTTGTCCGAAGAAATCGGACAGAATGAGCATGCACATTCCGTCCGATTTTCTCGAACGATGTTTTTAAACCTTGGAGGCGTCGGCGATCTCAGACAACACCTCGGTCAAGAAAATCGGTACGTGTAGCCAGGGCATAATACGGCCCCATGTGGATGTGAAGCTCGCGAAACCACCGTGCTTTACGATATACGATAGCCAGAAATCTGCGGAATAGCCTACGCCTAGAATTCGAGCCAGCTTGAGCATATGGCATAATGACGATAATACGAAAAATAGCATTGTGCAGCGTATCACGTTAGTGACGTTACATGATTTATGCTGGAAAACTGGCGTGAAAGCTGCCAGTTCAGTTTAGCAAAGTAAGAGTTAACACGGTTTTAAATGAAACTAAAATTAGAGAAACAAAAATGCTGTTATGTAAAAAAACAATGCACATACACGTTATAAAAATATGAGTCTGAGATCAAAACAAACTGAAAAGAAAGAATAGCGAAACTAAAATTTAAAAAACAATGAAACGAAAAAAACGTCAACAAGTAATTAAAAGATAATAATAACATCACCAGTCAACGGCTAAGAAAATTCAGTCTCCAGTGCGTCTAAAATTATGTCTCTAACGGGAAGTTCGAGAAAAAGAAATGTTTTGAAGCCGGAATGAAAGAATGACAAATTGATAGATAAATGGCGAGAGTGGTGATGATGAAACCGGTGAGATGATATCACGAAGAAATGATGAACCAGGAGGAGGTTGCAGATCAGGACGTGGCTGATCTAAAAAGTTACTAGCGAATAAAAATAAAAAAGTTAACAATCACTTAACAACCTGGCGTAAGCCTGTACGTTTTTGTAGCTGCCTGTGTAACTGTTGTCAGCGTCAGTGGATTTGCAAGCTGACAGCTGCTGACAGCTCCACTGCCAGGTTGGTGATCCGCCTTGCGGCTGCAGTCAAACGGCTGGTTCTAGCGATAATACAGTGAGTGGCCAGACAGAATTTCTTATCTATCAGACCGTCAGACAGAAACGTTTTCTTTCGTGTGACGGCGATCCCAGCGAGACGTCTTATAACGCGTTGCCGTCCTGTTCCCTGGAGCAATTTTCTAGCTTAAGAATAAAAGTATATAAAAGTCCTATAAGCCGCATAATGCATCTTGCCCGTCCGTCCTTCTGTCCGTATGTCCCAGATGAGCTCTTAACTCAAAAACAGAAAAGCATAGATCGAAGAACCATAAAATCATGTTTGTGCCGCTGTTTATGCGTTTCGTTGACGTTAATCGAATTTTGGTTTTCCTATGTCCTTTTGTTTTCTAGTTATGTGCTTGTATGTGACAGACTGGCAGAAGGACGGACGGGCGAGACCCACAATGCAGCTATTGCAGAGCCGCGTTATTAAGTTGACATATTACAGTTGCATATTGTGACAAACAATAAGCAGTGGGCGGGAGACGAATGTCGTACTGGCCATCGGAATGACAATTATTTGTCGTTATAATCGTCAACGTGCTGCAGTGCGTTTTATGAGCAAATGCGACATAACGTTGAGTCGTCCGACAATAATCATACACTGACCGTTATGTCTCTGCTGCATCGGTTGCGATAAAACACAATAGGCCCGTAAACCGCATCTATCAGACCGCATGTGCAGCAGCCGTAACAGACTACCAGGTGCCATAACACTGGAACAAAACGAAAACAGAATCAGATGCGATTGGCTATGCTTCTCGGAATCAGCCGAACACAGAAAATGACGAATATTGATGAATTCTGTGAGAAAATCTGCCATTAACACAATCTGTCGCAAGGGATAATTGAAAGGAATTTACGTCTCTTTAGATATATGGACATGAATCTACTGAGGGATCTCTGGTTAATATCATTTACGTAAATTATTTCATTTTCTTTTTGGCCATTTTCTTCTAAATTTATTTATTTACTTATTTGCTCCATTTTGTCGGGTTGGTTTTATCGTACAAATTTTTCTTTCCCAAATTTCTCTTGTTCCGGTTTTATAATTTGTTAGTTAACAGACCCTAAATTGCCCTTTTAAATCGCCCTTTAAATTCGGACCGGGTCGACGAAAGTTGAGTCGCCGACGCTGATCCCCCTCCTCCCGGTACCGTCGACTCCCCCTTAAAATGTCGTTCAAACCAGCTTGCAAAACTCACAAAAAATATTTGACATGTAGTGCTGGCATTTAGCGAATATAAGTTAAGCATCACTCTATCGAAAATTGATTACAAATTGGCGAAGAACTGCTTACGCCTAAATATTCCTGTATCACATCCGCCACTGAAATCTTATCGACTATTTTTTGTGTACCACGCCCCACCCATCAGAATCTGCTGTCAACTTTAAAGAGTATGTCCCTCATCTTGCGCAGACAGAGATGAACAGGAAGACAAACATGCAGCGGTGAAGCATTATTTCCTTTCTGTGACGAGATGTGTTTGCGTTTACAACGCTGCTTCTGGGTGACGTCACACGTTGCGTTGGTGACAAATAAGTAAGTAAACTACGCCAGGCATGCACTCCGTAATATTATTGTACGAGCGTTGGCGTTGGCGATGTATTTCGCTCAACATCTGGGGGATATTTCCATGGAATTATAAATCGCCAAAGTTGGGTTCAACGAAGCGAAGACCCTATTCGTGTAATTATTTTCCAAGTAGGCCAGCCTGTACGATCACGGTACACCAGCGCCACAGGCGGACGGACGGACAAACGGACGGACAAGTTACAGTGATGGCAATAGCGCGCTTTGCGCTACAAGATCGATCGATCAATCATTCAATGAAGGCGTCGATGAGCGAACGAAGGAGGCCTGCGTGCATCGTTGTTGTTACGCTGAAGACAAGCGCGAACAGCAATAAAGCGTATTATCGGCGCCCAGCAGATAGTTCGCTATAGTCAAGGCCCGCTTCACATTTTACAACCCACCGGCTGCTGTACCTATTAAACTACACACTGGTGCATCGGCGCCGACTTTTACAACTACCGCAAAGGATGCAAAGATAATTTCTGCTTCTTTGATTCCTTGTCTCTTTCATCTCCCCCCTCTCTCTCTCCCTTACCTCTCGCTCCCTGGAGGCCCTACTGCTTTAATCCAGTCACGGGTCTGACTAACCGCTTCAAGCTTCTCCGCATAGGTACAGCAATAGGCATATATAGGCTAGTTTCTGCTGCATTTTAGATTTTTAAAATCTCACTTTAAATGACGGTTTTAATCGCGAGATTTTTTTCATATAATTTTGTAATGCCTAACAAACGTGCCAGTTCAGAATTTGTTAAAATAAACCAATTGCAATAAAGTATCGAGGCGAAAATCGGTAGGGGCGTTGCCCCCGTGAACTCTTGACTTGGGATGAAAACGCGAAGTCCGAGTCTACGCACTCATGCTCAGTTCTATCCACGCTGTTCGCTCATTCATTATGCGACTGTGCTGCCATTTTTGCTGCGCGGTAAAGCCTACAGCAGGAAGTCTTAGCACACAGTAGACCGAGTATTTATTAAACTTAGGCCCAAAGTCCACTAATTGGTCGTTGATTTGTTGTGGACCTGCTGTGCGACAAGTTGTCCAACCCCGAAACCCATACCCTAAAACAAAACACAGAGTGGATTGGATAACTTACTGGTTGCTGAAACATAAACATTCAAAATTCTGCCAGATGTGGGCTGGCCGTCATCACGTGACATCATTGGTCACGCGACCGAAGTACTTACAATGTGGGGTTCCGTAATTGTGACCATGCGTCTATGTTGCACCGTTATGAAGATACGGAAGCTCAAAGACCGTGGAGGCAACGTGACGTCATCGGTCACACGGTCATACGATCCGCTGTCCCGAATATCCCACCCTAGAACCAAACCGGAAGTGGATAGGATGATCGGTTGCTGAGATATCGTCATTCAATGTTTTTTTTCTAAGAAAGGAGTCTTGTTGTCGGTAGGTCACCAATATTAACTGATGTCATACTCCTCTTAGCTTTGGAAACGCAGCACGCAAGAAGTAAAAACAAAAAAAATTTGAGTTAATGCTCACGAGACGCGCGAAAGCCTATAGCAGTTCCTGTTCGCAAATTGCCTTAGTCTATCTCCAGCCATTTCATAGCTCTTGAAGTGCGCCGCCATAGCCAAAGATTGCAAGAAAAAACAATAAAACCCCTTATTTTTGGAGGTCAGGGTTTTTCAAAGTCATCGATGTTGATACGAATAAAAAGCTCGTCACTAGTGTTTGTTGCGATGAGCAGCATATCCATGCCTATCTGCAACCGTTTTCACGGTAGACTGGCTAACAACGATCAAATAACGACTTTTAGGGGGTACCGCTCTTTGATGCCCTCGTGCGCAGGTTTCCTTGAACATGGAAGGTCGAAACTTAAACGTTGAAATCGACGTTCAATGCTGAAAATTTACATGCAGCTTGTCCTGTATATCTGTAGTGAATTCGGCGCAATTCGCTCTTGAAATGTGTCTCGCAGTGCAAAGTCGCCAAAAAATCTATAAAAACCACTATTTTAATGTTCAAAGTCACCCAAGGTCATTGCTCTTGGTAACAATCAAAAGCTCATGTACGACTTCCTATTAGTGATTAATAGTAACTTACGCCCTATCTCGCACCGTTTCTGAGATACAGTGACTTATTGGCCAAAAATCGCAATTTTTTCTACCGCCTCTCATTTAGCGCCCTTGCTTGAAGTGACCCCTTTCAAATTTATGGATAAGCTTTACGGATCTTAAAACTATAGTCTTCCAGGCATCTGACAGTGAAGATGTAGTGATTCTAGCTTGCACCGTTTTTGACTGATCCACCCGTGTGACGGACGGACAGACGGACACAATTGCGATAGCTAAGACGCGCTATAGCAGTTTTTGCTTTCGCGCTTAATGACGTAAAATAATGTCGTTAGTCCCGTGAATAAATGGCGCTTTGATACTGGCTACAAGAATTCGACAGTCTACAGCAAAACTGAGCGAAATAGAAGAAGACGGAGTTAGAGCCTATAGCAGGTCGACGAACCGACAGACCGACGGCTGTCGAAGAGCGAGACCCACTCCCACTGTATGCATGGCTGGCACGCGAATAAGAATAATTAAAAATAAGAAGAATAATTCAGAATAATTGAAATAGGCCTAAAAGTTCGACAGAGTCACATATTGTAACCTATGCCATGCCGCGAAAGATACTTCACATACTTGACAAATTAACGCATCACGAAGCACGGATGTCATAATCGTTAAACCGCGTTTACTGTACTCGATAATGCTGGCTCGTCGATAGCTTCATGAGCGCTGGATGAGCCAGCTTCATTATAAATGTAAGCATGATGTTTCCAAAAACGTTAGAAACGTTTTAGTGTGTTTTAACAGTAACAACGTTCGTAAAAGACTGCATAAAAATGTAACGTTTTCACCTGAATATAGGCTTTGATAAATTCGAGGTGCACTTTTCAATTCACATATACTCGCCGTCTTTCATCACAGTGAATTATTTCACCATTCTTCAGGCAGGTAAACGTTTGTTACCTCCGCCAAGGAGGTTATGTTTTTGCCAGACTTTGTTTGTCTGTTTTCTGTGTGCCAGCAAGATAACTCAAAAAGTTATGGACGGATCTTTCTGAAATTTTGAGGGTATGTCTGGAATGGCACAAGCTACCAGTGATTCAATTTTGGACGTGATCGGGAAGGAATCCTGGATTCTGGATCACTTTGAAATTTTCGTTACCATTGCGTTAAAAAGGGCATAAGGGAGCCGCTGGCAAAGCGAAGATGGTGACGCCACCTGGCAAACAACATTGCCTTGGCGGAGGTACCTGCGGGCTCTGACTGCTTTCTAGTTTATTAATTAATAACAATTGAAAATTGACACGACTACACGACTCACACACTTCTGGGCTAAAGCTGTCACTGTAAATCTAATTTGCATCATTGGCACTGATTCACTGTAGCAGTATGCTTTACGTTAGGCCTACACAGTTGCTGTGATGAGCTGTTGTAGGCATAGACTTAATGCCGGTGACGTCGTGAAACTGCTGCAGTCACTGAAAGTCACTGTCGGTCGGTCGTCGACATCGCCGACTGTCTGAATGGGTGCATACTTTCTCCGGCTGGTCCATCACTTGACATGACGATCAACTAGCCCGAACTGATGCGCAGCAAAAACGACGACGTCGACGACGACATTGTCTTCTGGGCTCAGTGGATGGATAGCAATCGATCATCAATGTTAACTTTTTGCAGTTTACTCAATACTCACACATCGCAACCACACTCCACAGTGCATATCAGGCTCGTCACATGTACAGGATGTTCCAAAAAACGACACAAAGTTTTCGGCACCATGATTTTGTAAGGGTGCATCATAGGGTTCATGCGGTTTTCAGCAAAATGTTCAAAAATAAATTCTTTACATGACAAAAGTCATTGTTTAAATACAGCAGTTGAATATTCTTTGTTTTGCAGGTGAACTATTCAAAAACAGTATTAACCCCGAAAGCGTGGTCCATAAAACGTGCCACTCTTAGTTTTTGAATAGCTCCGTGAAACATTGGCCGATTTTAATAATTTTTGGTACGCGACATCAAGAAAAACTTCACGCAAATAACTGATGTTTTGGCCACCTCATTTTTATGCTGCTACACTACCTTGTGAAATGCAGAAGTCGTAGTTTGGCCGTTGACAGCCACGAATTCGTACGTCACAGAAGTCAAACAAAACTTCCACGCACCGCCTATGCTGTACTTCGTGTTGCCGGGATTGAATTTGGGCGTCCGGAATAATTTATTGTGGCGGAAAAGCGGAGTGTCGTTGAACGGCAGTGTGGCATTTATGTAGCTTATGTCTGTCGATGCCGATGTGGATTGCTGGCTGCTGGAGTAACACGAGTAGTGGGCGTGATGATGCACTTCAACGCCGTGAAAGCTGGGCGTGCGTATAAGATTTATTGCACGAAGTCTTGCAGACGACTTTTACAGCACTGACGCAATCAAAGCAAATAGACTGTATAGGTGGCCTACAGCATAGATCACGTGTCACTTTTATTTCCCAATCCGGCCCACCATATAGCTCATAATTATTATACACCCGAACTGACACGACCCACAGAAATGTATAAAAATACCACTCGACTCGACCTGACCATAAGTTACAGTACGAAATGCGTCACGAGTATGAAACTTTTTAAAAAATACCAAAAAATGCATTTAATAGACCTAAAATTCGAACTTTATTTTTGGTTTCATCAAATTGCATATGTAAGCGCCGCTTAAACTTGAGTTTTGTTACTGTGACGTGCTGCAACTGTCGTGCAACAACTAATGTATTAAACTTCGTGACTTGATTTCTTACAATAATACATCTTTCGTTTTTCTTAAGATTTTTGTAAGTCTGATTTCTCAAGTATTTTGTGTATAGGTTCTACTTACGAACTGTTGTGAATGATGCCCAGTCTGACCCACATGATCGGACACGATTCGATTCGGTCCGACCCGACCCGACCCGTGGTTAGACCGACCCGTCGAACTGTGGATGCATGAAATAAAGCCGCACAGCCTGCGGATAGGTCTAAAGCCCCATTCACATGTCCGGTATGAAGACACGAAACGGACACGCATGCCTCGTTACGTAATATTGGCTCTTAACAGTCCTTCTATAAAGATCTTTTCCTGATAGTCTATCGTTGTTGCAGTGTATTTGATCAACCACTAATAGCGTGTTTACACGATCAAGCAAACATCGAGCAGCTAGCTTGACGTTCTATGGTAATTAGCATGCTAATTAGGAGGGCGGGCTAAGAGCCTAAGCCTAGGCCTACATTTAAGCCAGGGGCGGGGTTCCAATAGGCCTGCTTGAGCCAGCTCGATGTTTGCTCGATGTTTGTTCGATCGTGTAAATACCGTATAACACACCATATTCGCTTGACGGCACTGTTTCAGCGTACGGCATAAAAATCGCAATGCTAAAATAGTCTGTGTATAATAGCGAGTAAATATGCATGTATAGTTTACGACGTAGCCTATATACCGCTCAAGATCTTTTTTAGCGCACTCGTTTTCCGTCGATAACGAATCATCAGTTTTTCACAATTTTCAGGTGGCGCCACTGTTGCACATAATTAATTTTAATAACTTATGTTTTCGTGTTGAGAATGAAACGACCTTGATTTCTGCAAAAAATCGTATAGATCTAAGCAGTATTTATGAAGTTAGAAGCTATATAACAGAGTGGCCCCGTTTTTTTTGGGCCACTCTGTATATATTTTTACGAAAACAATCTTTTGTTCACACAACGTTAGGTCCAACAAAGCAACTTTGTTATTGTTCCAATGCTAACTAAAATACGAATTCCAACTGCCAATGCATTTTGTCTAGACACTCGGATGGTCTGAACCTAAATTTCTCACCGCCATAAATGTAGGCCTATTGCATGTTTAATGCTCTGTTGTGCGGTCGCCTTAATACGCCGCATTGTTCCGCATGTACGGCATTCTCCTAAGTCCTAACCCAAAACAAGAATAAGCCTAAATATAAAAGCCAAAAACAATAAAAACCGAAGTTGCAATGCCGCCCACAGCCAAATGTTTTGTTTCACAACAGTAGGCAAATCAAGTAAAGTGAGTGAAACTTGAATTTATTGAAAGGTTGAAATTAAATGTTAATGCACTAGATTAGCGGCTAGAATATACTGCGGGTGCGAGCGCCGATGGGTAGAATTGTCGTACTCACCGAGTAAGTCTGCGACGGCCAAGTTCAGCATGAGGTACGCGTCAATTCCTCGGTTTGACTTGTCCAGTCGGATGATGATGATGACCAGAGCATTGCCGAGCACTGAGAGTAGAAAGACGACCACGTAGACCGCGATCAACGTCGCCGTCAGCGGCTCGGCGTACGTCCACAGACGCTCCTTGAACCATCTTTCAAGGACCGCCAACTCCTGCTCGTCCAACCACACCAGCGACATGTTGCTGATACTGCTTATGTTGTCAGCGGCAGTGACGTTGCGTGATGACGTCATTGTGTGTGCGTGCGTTCTGATGACGTCACCGTGACGTCACGGCTGTTGCAGTAGCGTCCCGACGACAACGAGTGCAGAGCCTGTCTCAGCGCAGCTGTATACTGCCCAGCAACCGACGCCGCACCGCTAGCGACAGCACCAACACCAGTCGCAACATTCTCGGAACTGCTCAGACATCCTCCTAAGATTTTCCTATAGACACAGACTCCAGAATCGGTAACTAAAGTACGCACAAACAGCAGCAGTGCGCACGCAGCGACTGAACCACGCGGTCACGGTCAAAGTGTGGTGTCTCTCAGCCGGTAACGGGGGTGAACAAGTATACTTCTGGCTCAACTCGGATGTCGCGCGTTGCCGGCGTCCGACATCAGTTCGCTACTTACTGCCTAGCAACCGACACGGCAACATCAGCAGCAACTGAAGCAGCAGCTGCAGCAGCGGCACTAGCTGCTAGGATGTGCTGCGCGAAGACTCGGCGCACTTGACTGTTCACGTCACGACTGCTAAGTGCTAAGCTAACCCCGTGCAGCGACGACCCGACGCGACTGACTAACGCTGTAGTGTCGGAGTCTGCGCTTTACTGATACCGCACGCACGCACACACCGTCATCAGTGATGCGTCAATACACCGGCCTTTCAACTCGACGACACCGATATCGATTTTCTTAACCGCTTTTCGTCTTTCTTCGCAGTATGGGCTAACGTCAATCTGCAACTCAAATCACGCCTGAAGTCGACGTGGACTTTTGACAGCATGCCTACTCGCGATAGACGTTCCTGAGCACTTTGTTTAAGAGGTGCATTATAGTAACTGGGCCTATGGATTGATTGATTGGCTGATAAGTTATTTTTATTGTTCGCGGAAGCTACGCACCCACGGCAGTATTGTTTCAATCAATAAATCATCTTATTCGTCCAAAAACATATCACATGTAAGAAACTGCAATTAAGCATTATGCTGACAGGAACATCCAGGCATTAAGCTCTGACGAAAGTCCAAAAAAACGTAAGTACGAACACAGTTCACGAACCTAACTGGTATATAGAATTACCAATAACTAAGATTCAAACACATTAGATAATCATTTAAATTTATACTTAAAATGCTATGCTTAAACTTATTTAGAAAAGTAAAATCCACACTGTCGGGCAAAGAATTCCAGACGTTTAAAATTCTTTGACTACAAAATGTAGCTCTACAGTTATGGATGAAAGATGGTTTATACAACTTATAGGCCTACTAATGATCACGAGTTCTAGTATAACTACTTAATTGAAAAAACTCAGACATGTTGACATCAACACATTTAAATACAATTTTGTAGCATCAGATGAAATCTAAGTGCATCGTTGCTGTTTTTTCCCGTGTAAACGCGATAACTTCTGAACCGCTAAATTTTTGCACAAACATGCACCTTGACAAACCTTTAGAAACTTTCTAAATATCATGGTCATAAATCAAAAGTTACGGTTAAATTGGACAGTATTTGTGTATCGTCCGACGTATTGGTCTATATGAAAGTAAAGCGCGATAAAAACTAAAATTAAAAACAAAATTTAAAATGTTGTATTTCATTTTCCACACCAAGTTCGATCGGTAAGCTTAGTTCTTCGCAACGTTGTCGCACATGCGGACGGGGTTGTTTTGAGTTTAGGCTAAGGTTTATCGCATGAGATTTAGTTTTAGCTTAGTTTTAGTTTCGCGCAACCGCCTACACGATAGTAGGCCTACTAAATATATGTATGCCTAGGCCTATTCATAGATCACTTGTGGTCTTCCGTAGGAAAATGTCTTTTCACTTGGTCGATGGCTATGTTGCGCCACTGGCAGAAAGCAAATTTCACCGCAGTTATACCAAATTATATGGGCTCAATGCCTACCAATGCGGCGAATGATCGTATGAGGGCGAAGCCGGCATATACACTGTGTCTCAAAAAAAACCGGACCCCTGCTACCTTTTACAATAACTCCAACAGTCCTGGTTCAATAGCAATAGATTTTGACACAAATAATCTTTAGAGAATCAGCACTTAATAGCATGTGTTACTTTGCGAGAAGTTTTAAGAACAGAGTACCAGCTGAGGTTTTCCTGTGGCACCAACAGTAGAGGCAACTGCATCGCAGTACCTGTGCAGTACTCCAACGAACCAACAACGTCAGTTACGAAATCATTAAATGTTATAACACCAACGTTTGAAGTTGAACGAACTGTTGATTAGCAACAACATAGTCAGAAGTTACAGCAGATGTTCAAAGTGCTGTCCCTTTACTCAAACACAGGCCAGGAGACGTCTTCTCCATTCGTCGATTGCGTCATCGACAACGGTCTGCCGTAGGCCAGACCAGACCTCCACCAAGCGCTGCTTCAGTTCATCCACATCTTTCCCCGTTTTATGAAATATCGTAAGCC
>Ga0209367_1000065_pt1 | contig 63659 bp, 49 predicted proteins | sample WorMetLIZISLAND2_FD_187412 | JGI IMG/M metagenome (GOLD analysis project Ga0209367, IMG submission 187412) | Marine gutless worms symbiont microbial communities from Max Planck institute for Marine Microbiology, Germany - Olavius geniculatus... ...
TGCCACATGCTTTAAAGTATTGGCCTCGCATAAGGAGGTCATTAATGGAAAACGCGCGTAAGCGAAAATTACAAGTTGATGTATTATATCAATCTATATAGTATATCTTATTTAAGCGCTTATGGGGATAAACCCCGCCACTACATTGTCTCTCAAGCCCATCGACTTTTGTAGTTCATACAAGCATTGCCTCCGGCCAAAAACGGCCAGTCTGATCAAAGAAAAGAAAATAATGAACATCGAACATCGAACGTCCAACATCGAACTTCGAATAATGTATTCTGCCTGTCGTAAGTTATTTTGTCGAACGGCTTGTCTTGAGCTTCTTTGTCGAAAGGTCTATCTTAAAAAGATTGAGCGACGTGTCGGGTCGTAGTTTAGTAGGTTGGGTTGCATTTTTTCCAGACGTTGTTGGGTTTCGTTGCACTCAACCCAACCTACACTTTACCCGCGATCTTGTGTAAATCGAAACCCAACAAAGAAAGAGCGAAGCGATACCACAAATCTTCAATTTTCAATTTTCATTATTCATTTGTTTGCGGCTACTCTTCAGCATGATTGAACGTCTGATACCCCTCCTGCAGGCACAGATAATCCTTTTGAGCCTCGTTGAGGTCTGCTTCGACCATATCGGCCACCAGTTCCCGAAAAGTCGTTCGCGGTTTCCATCCCAGTTTGCGGCGGGCTTTGGCGGCATCTCCCAGCAAATCCTGCACTTCGGTGGGACGAAAATATTTGGGATCGACGGCCACGACAACCTGTCCCGTATCCGTGTTAATGCCTTTTTCCTCGAGGCCCTCGCCTTCCCAGCGCAGACCGAGGTCCAGCTGCCGGGCGGCTGCCTCGATGAACTGCCGGACGGAGTAGTGTTCTCCGGTAGCGATAACATAGTCTTCCGGTTCATCCTGCTGCAGCATCAGCCACTGCATTTCCACGTAATCCCGGGCATGGCCCCAGTCCCGGCGGGCGTCAAGGTTGCCGATGTAAAGGGTGCTCTGCAGACCGGTTTTGATGCGCGCCAGGGCCCGGGTGATTTTGCGTGAAACAAAGGTCTCGCCCCGGACCGGCGATTCATGGTTAAAAAGAATTCCGTTGCAGGCATAAATGCCGTAAGCTTCGCGATAATTGACCGTAATCCAGTAGGCATATAATTTGGCAACGGCATAGGGTGAGCGCGGATAAAACGGGGTGGATTCTTTTTGCGGAACTTCCTGAACTTTGCCATGCAGCTCGGAGGTCGACGCCTGGTAAAAGCGGCATTTGTCTTCCAGCGATAAGATCCGGATTGCTTCTAGAATACGCAAGGTGCCCAATCCATCGGTATTGGCAGTATATTCCGGCGTTTCGAAAGAAACCTTGACATGGCTTTGGGCTGCCAGGTTGTAGATTTCATCGGGTTGGACTTCCTGGATGATGCGAATCAGGTTGGTGGAATCGGTCAGGTCGCCATAGTGCATGAAAAACCGCACATCCGTCTCGTGAGGATCGCGATAGAGGTGGTCTACCCGGGCGGTATTGAAGGAGGACGCCCGCCGTTTTATGCCATGGACTTCATACTTCTGGTTCAATAAGAATTCGGCCAGGTATGCGCCATCCTGACCGGTAATGCCGGTAATTAATGCGCGCTTCATACTTGAATCTCCTGATTGATCCGCCGTGAATACGGCCGACTGCGCCCGAAATCGTTTTGCAGGGAGCAACAGGGTGAGGTCGGCTTGAAGATACGACGGACATATTATATATTGCAGGGCCGGTTATTTCAGACCGCCCGCGAGTCTTCCATCATTGTTTGGAAATAGCCTATGGTCTTCCGAAGCCCTTGATCGAGTTGGATTTTCGGCTCCCAGGCCAACTTTTCCTTGGCCAGGGTGATATCGGGCCGGCGTTGCAGCGGGTCATCTTGCGGCAGCGGCTGGTATACGATTTTGGCGCTGGAGCCGGTCAGTGCAATGATTTTTTGAGCAAGTTCCAAAATGGTAAACTCATTGGGATTGCCGATATTAACCGGTCCGGTAAAGTCATCGGATGCAGCCATCATGCGAATCAGCCCCTCGATCAAGTCATCCACGAAACAAAACGAGCGGGTCTGGTTTCCGTCGCCGAACACCGTAATGTCGCGATTGGCCAGGGCCTGCAGGATAAAATTGCTAACCACCCGACCGTCATTGGGATGCATGCGCGGGCCATAGGTGTTGAATATCCGCACCACCCGGATATTTATCTGATGCTGCCGATGATAGTCAAAAAACAGGGTTTCGGCACATCGTTTGCCCTCATCATAGCAGGACCGGATACCGACGCAGTTGACATTGCCCCAGTAGCTTTCGGTTTGGGGATGGATGGTGGGATCACCGTAAACTTCCGACGTCGACGCCTGCAGAATGCGGGCGTTGAGTCGTTTGGCCAACCCCAGCATATTGATCGAACCGTGCACATTGACTTTGGTGGTTTGAACAGGATCATTTTGATAGTGAATTGGTGAGGCGGGACAAGCCAGATTGTAAATTTCGTCGACTTCAAGGTAAAGCGGAAACGTAATATCGTGGCGGATCAACTCAAAATAGGGATTATCCAGCAGGTGGATAATGTTGCGTTTGGTCCCGGTATAGAAGTTATCCACGCAGACCACGTCACACCCGTCTTGCAGCAGGCGCTCACAGAGAAAGGAACCTAAAAACCCGGCCCCGCCGGTTACCAACACTCGTTTTCGAAGATGCATGTCGTTTTTCCTTGTTGGACGATTATAAGCTCATCCATTCGGGCGCCGCCGTCAGCCGCACACAGGCAGTATTATCGAAGTTTGCAAAGCAGATCTACCTAAACTATATCATGAAGCATTCAAATTAGGCAACAACCATGCCGGGAGATCCGGATTCAAAAACGGATGGAAACCTGACTGTCAATGCTGATCGAAGCATTTTTCAAGAGACCGATCTGATCCCGCAACATGGGTTATCAGACCCGAAAAAAATGATCTTTACACAAGTGCAGGTTTCAAGTATAAAAATGTACCCCGCCGGTCAGCAGTAATCAATGCGCCGCGATGCTGGAATTTGCTTGAGAGCGGGGTATCGCCCGGCATGCCGGCGCGGCGCCGATCTATGCTGCCATTGGAAGCATACCGAAGCCGCCGCGCCGGCGGCGAAAACTGCTCATACTAGAAGTTGTCTCCCGCCCCCGTAGCTCAGTGGATAGAGCACCGGATTCCTAATCCGGGTGCCGCAGGTTCGATCCCTGCCGGGGGCACCAGCAATCCGCTACAAGAACGCTCAATTGGGTTTCTGGTGTCGCGCTGGGGTGTCAGGGAACCGAAAAGCGAATTCCTCCAATGAAACGTCTATATAAACCCCAAGAAAGAGATTTTAAATCGTGCTCGTCCTCGTCCTCGATACTTAGAGGCTCAAAAGCTTCGAGGACGAGCACGAGGACGAGGACGAGGACGAGGACGAGGACGAAACGGCAAATGAGTTAATCGAAACTGGAAGATCAATTCCCAATATTGCGCAACAGGCTTCCCAAAACTTCTCCCAAAATGCGATCAATGATCTGATAACTTACCATTATTACTTGTTATTTTGATTTAGTTCAGAGTGGCACACTTTCTGCTACGGCCAAGTTGAGAGATACTCCAGCCATCTTTGCCCCGGTTTCGCACCGGGTCGATAAGGGGGAGCTTCCCGCATTCGGAACTCGCGCAAGTTCATTTGTTCGACCGTTGATTTCGAATTTGCGAGACTGGGAAGGTTGCCCGGGGGGAAGTACCGGGTTGATGCGATTAAAACCGTTAATAATTGTCGGAGGTATTGATAATGTCCGGGGAAACCATTCTGAGAGTAGGTAGCTGTAGATCCAAATCGACACCCAAAGAACTCCAACGCCTCAAGATCATCCTGGATAAGCTGGAAATTCCGTATGTGCTGGACAACGTTTCTTTCCACAACACGTCGTATGCTGTTCAGCGAATGCAGATGGTGCACAATACGCGGGTCTGGAAAGTAGAAAAAGATGGCAGTGTGAGCCTGAAAAATCGTTTTGGGCACAACCATCGCTTTGCATATCGATATCTGAATATGCCCAGTCCATTTAACCTGGATTTTATCGATTTGAACGAACTCAACGAGGATGAGATGGAATTTCTGAGTTTTATACTATTCAAGGCCAATGTTATTTCATACCCCCAATCAACCACCGGATTATAACCGCAGATCTCGTCAAATAGTCTGCGGCGATCGGCTGTAAGCCTCGTTTCATTAAGAATCCACGTGAAAATGCGGCCTGGGTTCAATTCAGGGATAAGCAATCCAAAAATTCAGGAATGGGAGGTATGCGATCTTTTTTACGTATTGATTTTGTACTTTAATTCCCCAATCCCTCAATTCCTAAATTCCTCAATTTGACCAAACTGACATAGATCGCCCAAAAAGTTGACTCGTTCAAAGAGGAAGCGATAAAATTTATTCAAGCCGATACCCACATATTGTAAAAAAACGCTTAACTTCATAACAACTATCTGCTAAGACAATATTATACAAAGGCCGTATTCTACCCGTTAATCGGTTCACAGGCCTTTGCCGTACCCGTTGCAACGGAATAGCCCGAGCCTGTTGGGCTGTCCGGGAAGATTGCAGTCGGAGGACAAACTTCAAATCATACCGGAAATATCGGCGACCGATATAGTTTATCATTCTTTGAATTGAACCCTGATCCACACATGCTAGTGATTAACTCTCAAAGGAGAAAGCGCGATGAAAGATCTGATCGGTTACATTGCACAGGCCCTGGTTGATTTCCCGGATGAAGTATCGGTTAGCGAGGTTGAGGGCGAACACACCACGGTATTGGAGCTTCAGGTGGCAAAAAAGGATATGGGTAAAATTATCGGCCGGCAGGGCCGCACGGCCCAGGCTATCCGGACCATTTTGAGCGCGGCATCGGGGAAAACACGCAAAAGATATGTTCTCGAGATTATCGAGTAAAGCTTCTTTCACCATTCATCGTTCCGTCCGAAGGTAAATCAGCCCCGTGATAAGGGAAAGCCGGCAGAAATTGGGGCTGTCAATATTCAAATTACAATCTTCCATACTTAGTTCTGGCTTGTCCTGGCTGGGTTTGATTCGGCCCGGCCGACGTATCTTGTTGATTTTATCCATATGCGATCAATGAGAAGTCAGGCCCTATCTCCTTTAAACTAGCTTTTTCAAATCAAAGGAAGGCAACCGATGAAGCAAAAATATCGCATTTGGAAAAAGGAAAAAAGTAAAAAGCTGCTGATTCAGGAATACGCCGTTTTGTCGGCCGAAAGCCGCAAGCAAAAACTACCGGGATTACAAAATGAAGATTTTTCTCTGCTATGCGAGCAAACCTATCTGGCCGATGAAGTCGCCAAAGCCGTCTCTCAGGGCAAAGACGAACTGATCCTGTTGCTGCGAAGCCAGCACTTTTTTCCGATTGGCACCTACATGAATCTAATTGCCGAAACCGTTACCAACATGTTTGCTTCCAGCGGCGAACATTGTGAAGATCTGGTTTTCGACGACAGGGAAATCTTGTTGGGTGCCTTGCCGGAGGCCGAAACCGAAGATATCAGTAAAATCGAAGAAGTCGCAAACGAAGATGATCACTCAGAGAATATTGATGAATTGCTCGAGGATGACTCCCAGATTGAACAAAACAAGGCTGCCGCCAAAATCAAGCCCGATCGGCTGGATGAGGACTGAAAGCGGTAATTTGGCGGCAATGCCGGCCTGTTCCGATCATCTGAAAGCAGTTAACTAGGGTATCCGCCAAAAAATCGTAGATACCCTTTCAATTTTCCGGTCAAGCAAACTAGACGACCGTAACATTTACGGCACGGGGGCCTTTACCGCCCTCTTCTATGTCAAAGGTAACCCGGTCACCTTCGTTGAGAGATTTGAAACCAGGCGCATTAATTCCTGAATGGTGTACGAACACATCCGGGCCCTCGTCCTGCTCGATAAAACCGTAACCTTTTCGTTCATTGAACCATTTGACTATTCCATTGGCCATTTCGGCGTCCTCCTTACATTAGAGTTTTCACGGTTCCAAACTGCAGGTTGCCAACACGACAAATAGTTCTATCCTTCAGAACGAAACCGGGCCGCACTATACGAGCCGGCCTTTTAAAAATTTTATTGATTAGCACTTTCTTACTAGGGGTAAGCAAGATTTGAAACAGCTTCTTATAAATCGGGTCGTCAGCCAAGGGAGTTTATATCCAGATTGACAAGATTTGCGGAAGAAAGATCGGTTGTAACAGGTTTTTTTCCATCCTACTTGATCTAATGCTAAAAGTCATTGATAAACCTATTATATTCGATAACACCTCAGGGTGCAAGAAAAAAACCGAACGGATCAATTTTAAGGCAATATGGACCTCCCGGCCGGCAAATACGAAATTTTAGTTAAGAAATTCGATCATTTGTGATATATTTAATTGATATGCCGTGCCAGAACCGTTTTGCAGGAGACAGTTATAGTGAAATATGACTGGCGATTCAGCCAAAAAAGCAAATGCAGTGACCGGGAAAAGCAACAGAGCATGGAACTGGTGGCCGATCTCGTCAACTTGTCGAAATTGGCCCGACGCAACGGTCTGCTCTCACTGATCCAAGTCGCCGAACAGAACCAGAATTTTCTTTTAAACAAGGGGCTGCAACTGGTGGTGGACGGCGTCAATCCGCAGGTGGTCCGAAGCATAATGGAAAACTACATTATTTCGGGGGATTATGAAGGCGCGCAGCTGTTGCAGCGCTGCATCATCATGGAAGGGCTGTCTGCCATTCAACAGGGATTTCATCCCAAGGTGACCAAGGAACTCCTGTTGTCGTTTCTGGGTGAGGAGAATTATGCTGCCTATCAGAAGAAATATGACGGCGGCGATCAGAGTTCTCTGAAATCCTACCTGCAGGAAATAGAAGATATTCCCGCCTCCTCGACCAAGGGATCAGAGCTGGACCAGCTCATTTTAGAGTGCGACGACGATGCCATCGCTCAACTTCTCATGGAAATCAACACCCGTGATCTGGCAACGTCAATAAGAGGCATGGGAGGAAAGGCTCAGATCAAAATATTTGACAGCCTATCCGAGAAAGCGGCCGATGGACTGAAAGACACCCTGGACGAATTGGATGACATTGACGCGGCCGAACTGGCCAAGGTTCAGCAAATGCTCATTGATACGATCACGGATATCCTGACGCAAACCAACGATACCACACTTAATGGAAGCATCTCACCAGGTTTCGGTTCCATAACCAGTTAAAAAGCAACTTCGACATTGCAAGACATCAATGAAATGTCTCAATTTTGGAGTATTGGAGTGCTGGAGTACTGAGGTTTTAAATAAGAAGATATCAAACTTTCAGCCAGTACTCCAATACTCCAGCACTCCAACCCTCCGAATACTTTATAAATTTAAAACCCCGCGATAGATTGCCATCTTTCGGATCAGAGGACTGTTTGTCTAGCCGGCGGCCGATATGTACTTTTTTGAATTCCGCGCACGTTAGCTCTTGCAAATTGTTGCCCCGACGGCTATAAAAGGCAGCGGCAGCAGTGTTCAATGCCAGAATCAGTGTTTCCCCTAAAATGCAAAGAGAGGTCACGTGCAACCCATCCACTCCACGAAGTCATCGAAATTCAGGCCCTGGTCCTGGTGTCTATTGGCCCTGATGTTCGTCGTTTTAGGCGCCGGTGTGGCTGTCGCCGAGGATGAATCGAAAACCGCCGCCGGGGACCAGAATGCTGAAGACCCGCCCATTTTGATTGAAGCCGACCAGCTGATTTCCAATAATGATGAAAAATGGGCCGAATTCATCGGCAACGTCAAAGTCACCCAGGCGGATATGGTGATTGACTCCGACAAACTGCGGATTTACTACCGGGGCGAGCTGCTCGAGGGCCAGGATGAATCCGATGAAAATGAGGATGCCTTGGAGAAAATAGTTGCCAGCGGCAATGTCAAAATTAAGTCTCCCCAGTATACGGCTGTATCCGACGTCGTTGAATATGATGCGAAAACTTTGACGATCACGATGATCGGAGATAATTCAAAGGTAATCAGCGGCAAGAACTCCATTACCGGTTCCAAGATAATACTTTATCGCCAGGACAACCGGATCAAAGTACTGGGCAACCAAAAAAAACGCGTGGAAGCGACTTTTTATTCAGGTGGCTCGGCCTCCAATCCGTTTAAGGTAGATAGTTCCAAGGAGTAGAGACCTTGTCTCAGCTTCCGGCCCCTAATGCCTACAGCCCGGATGGAAGACTTGGCTTTGGTACACCCTAAGCGGTGATGCAGGTGACAACGACTACCAACAGTGTTCGGGTGTCAGGTGTAAGGACTTAAAACCTCCTATCCCTGATCCCTGATACCTGAAACCTGAAACCAAAATCTGATGAACTTTGCATTGGCTGCCCCGAAGTGGCCATTTTTTCCAAAATTAGTCTTGGAAAAAACTTAGATCCTCTGCCACGCGGATAGTGGGTTACGGTGATTGAATATTGGGATTTGAGATTTATTTATAATTTGGTGCTTGTAATTTGTAATTTGCCCTCATGCGCAAAGTCAGTTTCTTTTTCTTTTTTACCGGCCGATTTTATGGCCGGCGGCGGCGTTTCTTCCACCGCTTTAATTGCTGCTGCTTTTTATATTTGAACAGCAGATCAATCCATTCGCGGAATAGCGGGACCAGCTGGTCGGCCGGCCGGCCGGAATCCTCCTCCACCATCATCCGGCTTTCTGCTTCAGCCAGTGCATCGGCATAGTCCAACCGTTCAGGCTCCAATGTCAGCAGGTGCCGGTAGATTTCCACGACCTTGTCCCAGTGGCCCTGTTCACCATAAACTTTGGCCATAGTTTCCGTATAGATATTGATATCCCGGCTCATTGTTCTTAACCCGCTGTGTTTCAGTGCCTGTTTTTTGAAATCAAATCATGTTTGCACATGATTTATGCCGTAGCCAGGTAGAAAACTTTAGGACCGCTATAGATTTAAATTAAAAAGATAGAGCGACGTGTGGGGTCGTAGCTCGACGTGTTGGGTCGTAGCAGAAAGCGAAGCCCGAAGAGCGAAGCCCCAAGCCCCAAGCCTGAAGCGATTCAACAAACATTCAATCTTCAATCTTGATGGTCTCGTAAAAAGTCAAAATTCGAGAATTTTAAGCTCGTAACCTACTGAAAATATTAAATGTGAAATTTGATTTTTGTGCTTTTTGCGACTTTTTGCGGCTATATCAATCTTCAATTTTCAATTCCGGCTTGCCCGGGTTGGGTTTCAAGATAATTTCGTCCTTTCTGATCATGCCCAACTCTTGCCTGGCAATACTTTCAATGTAGCTTAAATCATTTTTCAAGCGATCGATCTCAATTCTGATGGCACGATTTTCCCGGATGAGATGCTCGTTTTTTTGGATCGATTCAACCTGTTCCTGTCTCAACTGCGCCAAATCCGAATACCCATGCCGGCCAAAAATACTATAAATAAACAGGGCAACCAGTACCAGAACTGTAAATGCTAAAAGGACCTTTTGTTTTCCGGTCATATCTTGCCAACACCTTTTTTGATTTCCGTCATCACAATGCGCAATTCCCGGCTCTTAAGGATAAACGATGTGATTGCATAAAGACCGATGCCGATGCCGACACCTGCCGACACCCCGATCATCAGCCCGGCAATCGTCCGGCTTTCCGGCGGTATCAACACCTCGGCCGCGGCCCACACACCAAGGCCCATCACCAGGGAACTTACCAGGGCTTTGGCGGCCGACCGTGCAATATCTCTCCAACCCAAGGAACCCAATCTGGCCCTGAGCGCATAGACAAGCAGGCCCAGGTTTAAAATCGATGCCAGGGAAGTTGCCAGGGCTAGACCGCCATGCGCCATGGGTTTCATTAAAATGAGGCCGAAAACCATATTGGCGGCGATCGAGAAAATGGCAATGCGTAACGGCGTTCGGGTATCCTGCATTGCAAAAAAAGCAGCCGCAATGATTCTGACAGCCGAAAAAGCCCATAGACCCCAACAATAGTACATAACGGCCTCGCTCGTCAACCGGGTTGCCGCTGCATCGAACTCACCCCTTTGGAACAGCAGAGCCACGATCGGCTCCCGTAACACGACGAGCCCGACCATGGCAGGTATGGAAATGAACAAAACCAATTGCAGGGCGTTGGCCAGGGTCTTTTTCAAATCATCATATTCCCGTGAGGCTGCCTGATGGGACAGCGCCGGCAATACGGCGGTGGAGGCCGCAATGGCAAATATACCCAGGGGAAATTGTACCAACCGATCGGCAAAATACAGGTAGGTGACGCTACCCTCGGTCAGCAGCGATGCCAACATGGTGCCCACCACGATATTTATCTGGTAGACAGCACCGCCCAAAATAACGGGAAACATCAAAATTCCGACTTTTTGCAATCCCGGGTGCAGCAGCCTGGCGGATTCCCAGAATCGAAATCCTTTGCGAACCAGGACCGGCATTTGCAGTGCCAGTTGGAGGATGCCCCCGATCAACACCCCGAGGGCCACACCCATGGCCGGCGTCGGCATGGCGGGCGCCATAAAAAACACCGCGCCGATGACACAAAGATTCAGGGCAACCGGGGCCAGGGCCGGCATGGCGAAATGTCCCAGGACGTTGAGCAATCCCATGCACAGGGCCACCAGGCCGATGCAGAAAAAATAGGGGAACATCCAACGGGTCAGGGTGACCGTCAACCCGAGTTTTTCGGCCTCAAAACCCGGTGCGATGAATCGAACGATCCAGGGGGACAGCAGAATACCGCAGACAGTGAGCAAAAACAGGCCGAGGCCCAGCAGCCTGAAAGCCGACCGTGCCATGTCAAAAGCCCCGTCACGATCATTGTTGACGATATATTCCGAAAATACCGGAACAAAGGCCGAACTCAAAGAGCCCTCGGCAAATAGCCGCCTGAACAGGTTGGGAATTCTAAAGGCCGCGATGAATGCATCAGAGCTGAATCCGGCCCCCAGCAGCCAGGCAATCGCCGCATCGCGGACAAATCCCAATATGCGGCTGGCCAGCGTGGCCGACCCCACGACGGCCGCGCTTTTTATCAAGCGGGTTTTCTCGGACATTTCAATGTGGCGGGAAAATACGGAATATTGGAAAAAATCATTAAAAGGCCTTGACAGAGTTTCGATTAATTAATATTTATGTCAATTTAAACAACTCGGGAAAGGAGCAGACTCTCTTGGCTAATCACAAATCGGCGATCAAACGAGCTCGCCAAAATGAAATACGTCGCTTGCGGAACAAAGGCACCAAAACAAGGATCAAAAGCATCGTCAAAGATGTACGGTCTTCCGTCGTGGAGGGATCAGGTGAGGAGACGAAGGCGAAATTGAACGCTGCCCAATCGGTTATTGACAAGGCCTCGAAAAAAGGTGTGATTCACAGACGCACCGCCTCCAGAAAAATCAGCCGCCTCACCAAACTCGCCAATTCCGCCAGCACATAATTTCAAATCAAATTATCGTATTGATTTTCCGCATCTAGTATAGATTTTCCGCCTGGGGCGGAAAATCTATACCGCGCCGAATTAGAAATCATTGGTTAAGCGGGCGAAGATCCGCTCCGACATCCGTTCCGAAAGCCTTGCCAGGGCCAGGCTTTCATTGCGATCCGTTTCCAGTTTGCTGTCCGCCACATCATAAGGCTGCCGGTCGACAAGACCTCTGGCGGCCCAGATCACTTCTCCTCCGCCCTGGGTAATCAATCTCAGGTCAACCGTCATTATCACTTCCCGTTCGCTGGCAACCTCCGTGCCGACCCGGGAAATGGTCTGGGTGCGAATTGTCCGGATCACCCCCTTGAGAACTGCATCTGCGTTTTCGGCGCCGCTGGCAAGACTTTGTTCTCTTTGCCGGGTGAATTCAAATACGACCTGATTGGTGACCACCCGTTCAATGCCGGTCTTGCCGGTACGATTTTCAAAGACCTCGATGAAAATTCGCTCCACGCCCTTTGGAAATGCACCCTGGCCGGCAAACCGGTAGCCGCAGGCCTCGGCAACTACCAAACACAATAAAGCTGCCCCGATAGTTATGACGAATTTATACACTGTATTTCCCAAACCGGCGATGCCGGAAATGAAATTGAAGATTGAAGATTGAAGATTTGTGGTATCGCTGCGCTCTATCTTTTTTAATTCAAGGGTACCGTTAACGCCAATCCCTTTTACGGTTGATTCGTTGATTGGCTAGTGAATACATGAGTACGTTAGTTCGTGAGCTGATAGTTGGCCGATCTTCTGCATTGAGCATTGAGCTTTCAGCCCTTTTACCCTGCCGGCCTTCTCATCTTCTGATCTTCTCACCTTCTTTCTTTGCCGTGCCGAACACCGAAAGCCGAAGGCCGAATGCCGTACCTTAAATCTTCTACCCTATACCTTACACCCTATACCCTATACCTTACACCCTATACCCTATCCCTTACACCCTATACCCAGACTTCACACGACAATATTCACCAACTTTTTCTTCACCACAATAACTTTCTTTATTTCCTTGCCGTCCAAAAATTTGACGATCCGGGAATCTTGCAAGGCCGTCTCCTTGATGATTTCCTCCGGCGTGTCGGCCGCCACCTGGAATCGGCTGCGCAATTTCCCGTTGACCTGTACGACAATCAACAACTCATCTTCTTTAAGGGCCTCAGCCAAATGGCGGGGCCAGGGCGCCAGAAAAATGCTGGACTGATGCCCCAAGGCCTGCCAGAGCTCTTCGGCATAGTGCGGCACGATGGGAGCCAGAAGCAGGGTCATTGACTCCATGGCAAATCTCAACACGGGCAGTTTCTGGCGATGCTCTTTTTGAAGATCAACCCCGCTCAGCGTATTGAACAGTTCCATGATAGCACTGATGGCCGTATTGAAATGGAAACGGTCTTCGATATCTTTGGTCACCTTGTATATCGTTTGATGGGTTTTGCGGTATACGTCCCGCAGTTCGCCATCCAGGCTGGCGGGGCTGCCCTCAAAAGGTTTCACATCTGCTATGGCGTCCATTAAAGCCGCGGCCAATCGCCACACCCGGTTCAGGAAGCGGTAACCGCCCTCGACTCCCTGTTCACTCCATTCCAGGTCCTTTTCGGGCGGTGCGGCAAACAGGCAGAAGAAACGGGTCGTGTCGGCACCGTACTTATCGAGCAGAATCTTGGGATCGATGACATTTTTTTTCGATTTGGACATCTTCTCAACCCGGCCGACGGTTACCGGTTTGCCGCACAGGTTGCACCGTCGGTCTCCCTGACCGCCGCCGGCTTCCTGAGGCAGCAAATACCCATGCTCCGGACACATGGTCGTCTCTTTGCAGACCATCCCCTGGGTTAGTAGATTGGTAAAGGGCTCCTTGAATTTTACCAGTCCCTGATCATGCAGCACCCGGGTATAAAACCGTGAATAGAGCAGGTGCAAAATAGCATGCTCCACCCCGCCGATGTATTGATCCACGGGCATCCAGTAATCGACGGCATCCGTGTCGAACATGTTCGTGTCGCATCGCGGGCTGCAGTATCGCTCGAAATACCACGATGATTCGACAAAGGTATCCATGGTATCCGTTTCTCTTTTAGCCCTGTGATGGCCGCACTGGGGGCAGGATACGTTGATGAATTCATCCAGCTCGGGCAGGGGCGATCTGCCACCGGCCAACATATCGACGTTCTCCGGCAATACTACCGGCAGGTCCGCTTCCGGCACCGGCACGATGCCGCACTCATCGCAGTGGATCATGGGAATGGGCGCCCCCCAGTAGCGCTGCCGCGAAATCCCCCAATCCCGCAGCCTGAAACTCACGGCACGTTTACCGAGATGATTGTTTTCCAGGTGCGTGGCGATTTCATCGAGGGCCTGTTGGTTGTCCATCCCATCGAATTGGCCTGAATTTATCATTTTGCCCGGGCCGGTATAGGCTTCAGTCATGGTTTGCCCGTCCAGATCCTCATCCGCGGGGTTGACGACCACGATAATATCGAGATCGTATTTTTTGGCGAAATCAAAATCACGCTGATCGTGGGCCGGAACGGACATGACGGCGCCGGTCCCATATTCCATCAGAGCAAAATTAGCCGTGTAGACCGGTATTCGCGTGCCGCTGAGGGGATTCACGCAGTAGGCGCCGATGAAAACCCCCTCCTTTTCATATTCTTCAATGGAACGGGCCGAACGGTCCTGCAAAGAAATCTTTTCAACGAAATCGGCCACGGCTTCTTCCTGGGAAGTGCCCTTGGAAAGTTCGGCAACCAGCGGATGTTCCGGTGCCAACACCATAAAGCTTGCACCGAATACCGTATCCTGCCGTGTGGTAAATACGGAAATGACCCCTTCCCGCTTATCCAGGGGAAAATTGATTTGAGCTCCGATGCTTTTGCCGATCCAGTTTTTTTGCATGGTCAGCACTTTTTCAGGCCAGCCGGGCAGTTTATCGCAGTACAGCAAGAGGTCGTCTGCATAGTCGGAAATTTTGAAGAACCACTGCCACAATTGTTTCTGCCGAACCGCCTCGCCGCAGCGCCAGCACATCCCGGCTTCCACCTGTTCGTTGGCCAGAACCGTCTGGCAATCTTCGCACCAATTCACGAACGATTCCTTGCGGTAGGCCATGCCGCTGCGATACATCTGCAAAAACAGCCACTGTTCCCATCGATAGTACTCCGGTCGGCAGGTAGCCAGTTCCCGATCCCAGTCATAGCTGAAACCCAGTTGTTTGAGCTGGGAGCGCATGTTGTCGATATTGGCGTAGGTCCATTTGGCCGGATGGGTTTCGTTGGCGATGGCGGCATTTTCGGCCGGCATCCCGAAAGCGTCCCATCCCATCGGATGCAGTACGTTGAAGCCCTGCATGCGTTTATAACGGGCGACCACATCTCCGATGGTGTAGTTACGAACGTGTCCAATGTGAATATTTCCCGACGGGTAGGGAAACATTTCCAGCAGGTAGTATTTGGGCCGGGCGGGATCGTCCTCCACCTTGAACAATTTCGTTGCGGTCCAATTATTTTGCCATTTGATTTCAATTTCCCTAGGATGGTATTTCTGATCCATTACGTTTCTATTCCTCTGTTCATGTGTTCTTCAACCATGACCTTGCCCAAAATCGCCTGGGGCGGCAAACGAAGCTCCCGAATAACTTGGCTTCGATATCAGCAAAATCGACCACCATGAAATGTTTTAACTCCAAAATCATTGAAAGAAAAGCATAAAATTCATTTTAATTGTTTGACTTGTAGCTAACAATTTAATATTCAAGCAAATAGCTGCTTGCAACCTCAATATTGCATTTTTATCGGTTGTCGGACCGAAAATGTGCGATTAAATGTTTAAAATCGCCAAAACTGTGTTATTCTGTTGGATTAATATTTTTGCAAAATATTTTACCGGCGATTAATATTATTATTACCATTGGCAGTGCAAGGATAAAAAATTTATGAGCATCAAAATACTGGTTAACGCAGTCGACCCTGGAGAATGCAGAGTTGCAACGGTTAAGGAGAATAAACTCGAAGAATTTCGCATCGAAAGCAGTCTAAAGGAGATTACCCACGGCAATATTTACAAAGGCATTATCTCGCGCATCGAACCCAGCCTGCAGGCGGTCTTTGTCGACTATGGCGCCGAACGTCACGGCTTTCTGCAGAAATATGAAATCCATAGCGACTACTTTCTGGACACGGCCCCCAACCAGCATTCCATCGACAAGCTAGTTAAACGCGGACAGGAATTGATGGTGCAGGTTACCAAGGACCCCTTCATGAAAAAAGGGGCCATGCTGACGACTTATATATCGTTGCCGGGAAGATATCTGGTTTTGAGGCCTGGCAGCGACAATCGGGGCGTGTCCCGCAAGATAGACGATGAGGACGAACGCCAGCGCTTGAAAGATATTGTCAATAAATTAAAAATTCCGGAAGAATTCGGCATTATCGTGCGGACTGCCGCCGAGAAATCCAGCAAAACGGCCCTCTCAAAGGACTTAAACTACCTTTTCCGGCTGTGGAAAGATATCAAGGGCAGTGTGATGAAAGTAAAATCGCCGGCCCTGCTTTACAAAGAACGCCATTTGGTGATCCGATCGATCAGGGATTCCTTCAGCCCGGAAGTCGCTGAAATTCTGATTGATGATGGGTTGGTATTCGATGAGGTCAGGAACTTCATCAAACTTTTTGCCCACCGCCAGGAAAAAGTCGTTCGGCGCTACAAGGGTGCCAAACCGATTTTTTCCAAATTTCAGCTTGAAGATCAAATCGCTTCAATATTTGAAAGCCGGGTCTCGTTGAAGTCCGGCGGTACCCTGGTTATCGAGCAGACCGAAGCCCTGGTATCCGTTGATGTAAATTCAGGCAAATCAACCCATGAAAAATCCATCGAACAAACGGCATTTCAAACCAATCTCGAGGCAGCCGAAGAAATTGCACGGCAGCTGCGACTGAGGGATTTAGGAGGGCTCATAGTCATCGATTTCATCGACATGAAGGATCCCAAGCACCGGTCCGAAGTCGAAAGACACCTGAGAAAATATGTCAAGGAGGACAAGGCCCGGGCCAAAGTCGGCAAAATTTCGCGTTTCGGCCTATTGGAGATGTCAAGACAGCGCATTCGACCCTCCATCGAATTCGGCAGCTACCTGCCCTGCAGCAAATGTCACGGCAAAGGCCTGGTGCCGTCAGCCGAAACGCTCGGCATCGGTTTTCTGCGCAAACTCAGTTTAGAAACCCTCAAAGAAAAGGCTCACCGGGTCAAAGGCATCGTCCCGCTGGAAGTGGCCGAATATTTGTTAAATAAAAAACGCCGCGAAATTGTCGACCTCGAGGTCCGGCGCGATTTGAGCATCGAGATCGAAGGCGATCGGTCAATGGTCCCGGGCGACAGCCGGATTATTTGCGGGGAATAGGACTATAGGGTCATATAAGTCCCATAGGACCTATTTTAAATAGGTCGTATAAGTCCTGTAGGACCTATTCCGTATAGGTCCTATAAGTCCTATAGGACCAATACTATATATTTTTTTTGCCCGTGCAAAAAAATTTGATTTGACGAATTCGATCATTTAAAGTATATCTGCGTGATTTTAACTGACTCTGCTAAAAAAGTTTGTCACCCGGTGACAAATGAAATACAATAATTGTCAATAACCCGGAAGGAGGATTCATCTTGTTTGATATAGCATATGCAATGGGTGCAGGGGGAGCCGGCGGTGAAGGTGCCGGTGGATTCACGGGATTTATCCCGTTAATTTTAATGTTTGTGATCTTTTATTTTTTACTGATCCGCCCCCAGCAAAAAAGAACGAAAGAACACCGCCAAATGATTGCCAATCTCAAAAAGGGCGATCGTATCGTCACCAGCGGTGGGATCCACGGCCGCATCACGGGATTGGATGAATCAACGTTAACGGTGGAAATTGCAGATAGGGTCCGTGTAAAAGTCGCCCGGGGCAACGTGTCGAACCTGGCCCAGCCGGCGGCGGCGCCAAGCAAGCCGGAAAAAAAATAATTCCGGCGGGACCGTCCTGAAACGCATGAAATCAGATGCGGTAAAAACAGCTATTGATCGTAGATTAGTGCAGCATTCACAATTTAATATTTTCAGGGCGGATTAATTTAAGGTAATCGATAAAGATTTAATCACTTCAGCCCCATAAAATTTCGTTAATTGCCGTATCCGGTTAACCGTACCACCAGGCAAAGCGCCTCCGGGGTGCGTGCATCTTGGACTAACCGGAGCCGCTTTTAGCAAATTCTCTGGGGCTTTCGTGTGATGACAACCCACAGCCCGCCTGCACCGGCAGGTTAAAAAATCACCATAAAAGGGAACAGATCATTGAAAAATATCTCTTGGAAACTGGTTTTGGTTTTTGCCGTCGTAATCGCGGCGATCATCTATATCCTTCCGACGTTCAAAGCCGACCTATGGCCCCATAAGAAAATCAACCTCGGCCTCGATCTTCAGGGCGGGATGCACCTGGTTCTGGAGGTGGATTCGGAAAAAGCGGTCGAAAGCACGGCCGAGCGGATTTCCCAGGAAATCCGGCAGCAGCTTAGACAAGAGCGCTTGCGCAACGTTGCGGTGGACCGGATCGAGGGGTCCAAAATTTCCGCCCTGGTCAAAACGGAAGAGAATATCGACAAATTCAAAGAACTGCTGGACGATGACTTCAGAGACTTGAAAAAAATTTCCGAAAAAACAGCCAACGGTACCTACACCATTGTTTTGGGACTGACCGATGATGATCGCGACCATATAGAAAAACTGGCAGTTGACCAGGCCCTTGAAACCATCCGCAACCGCATTGACCAGTTTGGCGTGGCGGAGCCCGACATTCGCCGCCAGGGTGAAAATCGAATCCTGATTCAATTGCCCGGAATCAAGGATTCCCAGCGAGCCAAGGATTTGATCGGTAAAACAGCGCTTTTGGAATTTAAGCTGGTCGATGAAACGGGATCAGTGGATGCAGCCGTCAAGGGCAACGTTCCACCCGGCCGGGAAGTCCTATACCGCGTGGAAGAAAATCCCGATACCCAGCGAACCACCAAGACCCCGTTTCTTCTCAAAAAGCGGACCCTGCTGACCGGCGCCTACCTGACCGATGCCCGGGTACAAATCGACTCTCAATTCAATGAACCGTATGTCTCTATTAATTTCGACAAAAAAGGCGCCCGCATTTTTGAAAGAATAACCGCGGACAACGTTAACAACCGCCTGGCTATCGTGCTGGACAGCAGCGTCTACTCAGCCCCGGTGATCCAGGAAAAAATCGCCGGCGGGCAGGCCCGCATTACCGGACGATTTTCCACCGAAGAAGCCCGGGACCTTGCCATCGTGCTGCGCGCCGGTGCCCTGCCGGCCCCGGTCAAGGTCCTCGAGGAACGCACGGTGGGCCCCTCCCTGGGCGCCGATTCCATCCGCAAGGGACTGCTTTCCATGTGCATCGGCGGGCTGCTGGTGATAGTCTTCATGGTGATCTACTACAGAACAGCCGGTTTGATCGCGGATCTGGCCCTGGCGCTCAACATCGTGTTGATCGGCGCCGGGCTGGCTGGATTTCAAGCGACACTGACCCTGCCGGGTATTGCCGGAATTATTTTAACCATCGGCATGGCCGTTGACGCCAACGTCATTATCTTCGAAAGGATCCGAGAGGAGCTGACCCTGGGCCGCACACCGCGGGCGGCAATCGATGCCGGATACAGCCGGGCGTCGCTAACCATTTTAGACGCCAATGTTACCACGCTGATTGCAGCCGTAGTCCTGTTCCAGTTCGGCACCGGAGCGATTAAAGGATTTGCCGTTACCCTGAGCCTGGGCGTTATCGCCAGCCTGTTTACCGCTTTGGTTCTATCGCGCATGATCTTTGACTATCTGTTGATGTACCGCAAAGCCAAAACTCTGAGCATATAGGCTCCCACGAGACAGGTTGAGGGCTAAAACGATTTAACTGACATTGAACGAATCCAAAAGGAAAATAAATGCAATTTATCAAACCGGACATTAATATAAATTTCATCGGCAGAAGAAAATTGGCCTTTGTTTTTTCGGTTGTCATGCTGACCATCAGCATCGGGTCGCTGATTTGGCACGGCGGTCCCAGGCTGGGCATCGATTTTCAGGGCGGCACCCTGATCCAGGTCAAATTTCAGGATCCGGTCGAAGTCGATCATATCAAGACGGGCCTGAATACCGTTGGGCTCGGCAAATCCTCGGTCCAGCAGTTCGGTGAGTTGCAGGACAACGAATATTTGATTCGCACCGACCGGTCCGTGATGACCACCGAAGGGTTCACCAATGATGTTAAAAAAGCGCTGGAGGCTGAGACCGACCGCCAGGCGGAAATAAGGCGGGTAGAAATGGTCGGGCCCCAGGTGGGTCAGGACCTGCGGGAAAAAGCGTTATTTGCCATGTTCTATGCCCTGTTGTTTATCACCATTTATATTTCCGGACGTTTCGAGTTGAAATGGCTGCTAAGCGGCATCGTGGCGGTGGCACTAGTCGGCGCGGTATACCTTTTTACGCTGTTTAACGTCAGTATTCCTTTTTTGATTGCCGCGGCCTTGATCGTTTCCCTGATTCTTTTCTGGTTTCTCGAACTGAAATACGCCATGGGGGCCATCGTGGCCCTGATTCACGACGTAACCATTACAGTCGGCCTGTTTTCTATTTTCGATAAAGAGTTTACCCTGGCGATCATTGCGGCCTTGCTGACCATCATCGGGTATTCACTGAACGATACGATCATCATCTTCGATCGAATCCGCGAAAACCTGCGAAAATATCATAAAAATCCCCTGGAAGCAATATTAAACCGCAGCATCAATGAAACCCTCAGCCGAACCATTCTGACTTCGTTAACCACCCTGTTTGTGGTCGTCACCCTTTTTGTCCTGGGCGGTGGGATTATCCATGATTTTGCCTTCGCCCTGATTGTCGGGGTCGCGGTTGGAACCTATTCGTCCGTCTTCGTAGCAAGTCCAATTCTTCTGGCCTGGCAGGGTAAACAGGCGAGGAAGAAGCGGTAATATAGGAATATGGACCTTTTCAGCCAGTTATTAGATATGGCGTGAATCTATTTGGACATGGATTCAATTTAGGGATTCAGGGATTCAGGAATTTAGGAATTCAGGAATTTAGGAATTGAAGTGATTCAATTGATGAATTTGTAAACGGCCGAATTCACCAAGCGTTTGGTATTTGGAAAAAACTTCGCACGGTATATCAAGATTTTACCACCATACACTAAACACCAAATACTAAACACTCTCGTAAACATGCCATTTTTCGACTTTTTACGAGACTGTCTCTGTTAATCCCTGAATTCCTAAATCCCTGAATCCCTAAATTATTTTTATCCTAAATTCCTAAATTCATTATGCAATGGATAACATTCGACCGTGGTTTAATCTGAAAACTGTGCCGGGGATCGGCAATCTTCTCGGCAAACGCCTGATAGATCATTTTCAATCGCCCCAAAATATTTTTCAGGCAACCGATGAAGCGCTTCTGCAGGTTGATGGGGTCACCGGGCATCACGTGGCCGCAATCAGAAGCCACACGACGCCCCCGTGGGTTGATGACGAGTTGGACCGTGTACACCGCAATGGCTTCCGAATCGTCACCCTGGCGGATTCGAATTATCCCCGGCTGCTGCGCCAGATACCGGATCCACCGCCTTTTCTATACGTCAGCGGCAGATTGGATCAATCACCCCTGAAAATTGCCGTTGTCGGATCCCGCAATGCCACTGCCTATGGCATAACGTCTACCAAAAGATTGAGTGCGGACCTGGCATCCCTTGGTCTGACCATCACCTCGGGCATGGCACGCGGCATTGACACGGCCGCCCGTCAGGGAACCCTGTCGGTCGGTGGTAAAACCATCGCCGTGCTGGGCAGCGGATTAGAAAATATTTATCCGGCGGTGAACAAATCCCTTTTTCAACGGATTTCAGAGCAGGGCGCGGTTGTATCGGAATTTCCACTCTCAACAAAACCGGAAGCTCATAATTTTCCAATGCGCAACCGAATTATCAGCGGCATGGCTTTGGGCACCGTGGTGGTGGAGGCCACCAAAAAAAGCGGTTCCCTGATCACGGCGCGGCTGGCGGCTGAGCAAAACCGGGAGGTCTTTGCCGTTCCCGGCAGTATCCAGTCGTTTAAAAGTACCGGCACCCACACCCTGATCAAACAGGGCGCCAAATTGGTCGAAAATGCCCAGGACATCATCGAGGAACTCGCACCGATGTTCCAATTCAGGGAGAACGCCGACCCAGGGCAACCCAAAACCAGCGACGCTGCGCCGTCCCTGCTGACGGACGACGAGCTCCAGGTATACGAGGCCCTTGGGCGCTATCCCGTCCATATTGATGATCTGGCCCGAACCGTTTCATTAGGCGCCGGCAGACTGTCCAGTATCTTGTTAAAGTTGGAGTTAAACGGCCTGGTGCAACAAGCACCGGGCAAATTTTTCACGGTATCGCCTACAGATTGAATAATGTAAACTGAAAAAAGGAAATCCATCGTTAGGTACTGAAATTTTTACTTTTCGGAGTAGTGGAGTACTGGAGTGTTGGAGTGTTGGATGAAAGTTTGATTTTCTCTATTAATACCCCAATACTCCAGCACTCCAATACTCCGACAGCGAAACTTTTCAATAACCTCATGCAATCTTAAAATTGCCTTTTAATCGGCCATAGGTCCGTAAAAAATTCTCAGCACCATTGACATTGGGCAACCGGCGATTAAATTTTACAAACTAAAAAGACGACATCCGTTTTTAGACAACCGCTATTATGCGAGGACTATCCGTGAGTAAACCCTTAGTTGTCGTGGAATCACCGACCAAAGTCAGAACCATCAAAAAGTATCTCGGCAAGGAATATAACGTTGCGGCGACCATCGGGCATATCAAGGATCTGCCGGGTAAAGAAATGGGCATCGACGTCGACAATGGATTCAAGCCCAAATACAGTTATATCCCGGGCAAACAGAAAGTTGTCAAGAGCCTGAAGCAGGCTGCCGGCGACACCAAAGACGTTTTCCTGGCCCCGGACCCCGATCGTGAGGGCGAGGCCATTGCCTGGCACACCGCTGAGGTGCTCAAGAAAAAAGGGCGCAATTTCCACCGGGTGCTCTTTCATGAGTTGACGAAGAATTCCATCCGCAAAGCCATGGCGGAACCCGAAGACCTCGACCGCAGCAAATATGAAGCCCAGCAGGCCCGGCGCATCCTCGATCGATTGGTCGGGTATCAGGTGTCACCGCTATTGTGGCGCAAGGTGAAAGGCGGGTTGAGCGCCGGCCGGGTGCAATCCGTGGCCGTACGGATCATCTGTGAACGGGAACGGGCCATCCAGGCGTTTGTACCCGAGGAGTACTGGTCAATAACCGCTCACCTGAGCGGTGATACTCCCCCGCCCTTTGCCGCCAAACTGGTTAAAAAAGACGGCCGCAAAATAAAAATTCCCAATGAAAAAACCACCCGCCAAATCCTGCAGGATCTGGACGGCGAGAATTTCGTCGTTGATAAAATCCGGAAAAAGGCCGTCAAGAAAAATCCCCTGCCACCCTTTACCACAAGCAAATTGCAGCAGGAGGCAATCCGCAAGCTCAGGTTTAGTGCCCGCAAGACGATGACCATTGCCCAACAGCTTTATGAGGGCATCGATTTGGGCCCCGGAGAGCCGGTTGGGCTGATCACCTACATGCGCACAGATTCCACGCGGATTGCCGCCGAGGCCGCTGTCGAAGCCCAGCAGTTGGTCCTGGAACGCTTCGGCCGGGAGTATGCCCTGGACAAGCCCCGCTATTTTAAAAACAAGAAAAAGGTACAGGATGCCCATGAAGCCATCCGGCCGACATCCGTTCTGAATACACCGGAAGAAATCAAGCCCCATCTGTCAGACGAACAGTATGCCTTATACCAGCTCATCTGGCAGCGCTTTGTGGCCTCCCAGATGGCCCATGCCGTGATTGATCAGTTGTCCCTGTCAATCAAGGCCGGGGCCTATATCTTTACGGCCAGTGGCTCGACCGTAAAATTTCCCGGTTTTATGGCCCTGTATATGTCCGTTGACGATCAGGCCGCCAGTGACACCGAGCAGAAAAAGCCCAAGCTGCCGGCGCTCTCCGAAGGCGATAAGTTGACCCTCGACAAGCTGGATCCCAAGCAGCATTTCACCATGCCGCCGCCGCGCTTTTCAGAAGCATCCCTGGTCAAGGAGCTTGAAGAAAACGGCATCGGACGCCCCAGCACCTATGCCTCCATTCTGTCCACCATCAGGGGCAAGGGCTACGTGGACTTGGTCAAGGGTTATTTCAGGCCCAGTGAGTTGGGCTTTATCGTCAATGATCTTTTGGTGCAGAATTTTCCGGAAATATTCGATGTCGAATTTACCGCCAAGATGGAGGAGAACCTGGATCAGGTCGAATCCGAAAAGATCAACTCGCTGCAGGTGCTGGACGGTTTTTACAAACCGTTTAAAAAAGATCTGGATTCGGCGTCCGACGGCATGCTCAGTGTCAAGGGCGTCGGGATGCCGACCGAATTGGATTGTCCCGAGTGCAGCAAACCGCTGCGCATCAAGATCGGCAAAAACGGCCACTTTCTGGCCTGCAGCGGTTACCCGGAATGCACCTACTCCAGCGACTACACCCGGGATGAAAAAGGCAACGTGCAGCCCGTCAAGCCTCCCGAAGAGGAGGCAACGGATAAAAACTGCGAAAAATGCGGCATGCCGATGGTCGTCAAAAGGGGCCGGTATGGTGATTTCCTGGCTTGCAGCGGATACCCCGAATGCAAAAACACCCAGTCGCTGAATTCCAATGGCAGCGGCAAGGCCATTGGTGTCAACTGTCCTCAAAAGGACTGCAGCGGTGAGGTAGTCGAACGCAGTTCCAAGCGCGGCAAACTCTTTTTCGGATGCAACCGCTTTCCGGAATGCACTTTTGCGACCTGGGACAAGCCCATTGCCCGGCAGTGCCCGGATTGTGGTGCTGATTTTCTAGTTGAAAAAACCACCAAAAAAGAGGGAACCTTCATCACCTGCCTGACCGAAGACTGCGGGTTCAAAGAAAAGTCTTGACAACCGTCCGGACCCTTGTTAAGGATGTAGAAAAATATCTTGATGTTGCATACCATGACGACAGTAAACACCATTAACAGCCTTATTAGCCTTATTATCGTACTCGTCGGAGTCATTATTATCTCCGGCGAGCAAGGGGGTTGGTAATGGTCTAACTTCGCCATCAAAAAACTAAAAAAATCCGTTACCGACCCCGAAAGTCGGTAACGGATTTTTTTTTGGGGGAAAGGAAGAACACCATGAAGCTTAGCGGCGCACAAATTCTAATGGAAGTCCTCAAGGAAGAGGGAGTCGACACGATTTTCGGTTATCCCGGCGGGGCCGTCATCGATATTTACGATGAAATGGCAAACACAGACATCCACCACGTTCTGGTGCGACACGAGCAGGGCGCCGTGCACGCTGCCGACGGCTACGCCCGGGCCGCCGGCAAGGTCGGCGTTTGCCTGGTGACCTCGGGCCCGGGTGTCACCAACACCGTAACCGGCATTGCCTCGGCCTACATGGATTCGGTTCCCTTGGTGATCCTCAGCGGTCAGGTGCCGACGGCACTCATCGGCAACGATGCCTTTCAGGAGGTCGACATTGTCGGGATCACCCGTCCCTGCACCAAACACAACTATCTGGTGATGTCCATCGAAGAACTGGCTTCGACAGTAAAAGAGGCCTTTTACCTGGCGCGCTCCGGTCGACCGGGCCCCATCCTGGTGGATATTCCCAAGGACATCACCAAGGCCATGATGGAGTATAAATCGCCGGGCAAAGTAAAGCTCAAGTCCTACAATCCCACCTATAAGCCGAACATGAAGCAATTAAAGAAAATCGTCAAGCTCATTGAAGGCAGCGAGCGGCCGATCATCTTTGCCGGGGGCGGGGTCATACTCTCAGGAGGTTCCCAAGAGCTTACCGAGTTAGCCCGCAAAACGCGGATCCCGGTCACCACCTCCCTGATGGGTCTGGGTGCGTTTCCCGGCTCCGATCCGCTGTCGCTGGGAATGATCGGCATGCACGGCACTTATCGGGCCAACATGGTGACCTCGGTCTGTGATCTGATGATATCCGTTGGTGTACGCTTCGATGACCGTGTGACCGGCAAAACGGATGCCTTTGCCGCCCAATCCCAGATCGTCCACATTGATATCGATCCCACCACTATCCGCAAAAACATACCGGTTACGGTTCCCGTCGTGGGGGATTGCAAAATCAGTCTGGAGCAATTGAACCGGCTTATTGACGAAGTCGACCTGGGGGATCTCGAGCAGAAGCGCAAAAAATGGTTCGATCAAATCGAGGAATGGAAAAACACCAAACCCCTGGCCTATGAACAGGGCGAAGACACCATTAAACCCCAATACGTCGTCGAAAAGCTCTATGAACTGACCAAGGGGCAGGCCATCATCACCACCGAGGTCGGCCAGAACCAGATGTGGGCCGCCCAGTATTACTACTACGACCAGCCCAATCACTATATCACCTCCGGCGGACTGGGGGCCATGGGATTCGGCCTGCCGGCCGCCATCGGTGCCCAGGCTGCCTTTCCGGACAAAACCGTGGTGGATATTGCCGGCGACTCCAGCATCCAGATGAACAGCCAGGAATTGGCGACCGCCGTCCAGAGCTGTCTGCCGGTCAAGGTCGTGATCCTGAATAACGGCTATATGGGGATGGTCCGCCAATGGCAGGAGCTGTTTTATGATAAACGTTACGTCTGTACGACGATGGACGTCGCCCCGGATTTTGTCAAACTGGCTGAAGCCTATGGAGCCGTCGGTCTGCGGGCAACCAACCCGTCAGAAGTCGAGTCGGTCCTGGCCGAAGGCCTTTCCATCCCCAAACCGGTGATCATGGATTTCATCGTGGAAAAAGAAGAAGGGGTTTACCCCATGGTACCGGCCGGGGCCGCCATTACTGAGATGCTGCTCGTGTAGGCGGGGTGCGGGGTGCGCGTTACGCGTTGCGGGGTGCGCGTTACGCGTTGCGGGGTGCGGGGTGCGAGGTGTGTTGTGCGTGATAAAAAACGGCATTCGGCATTTGGCCTTCGGCTTTGGGTGGAAGGTCGAAGATAGAAGGTAAAGGATGCGCGTTGCGAGGTGCGGCGTAGTTGCTAATATGGGAAGTAGGTTTTTTGTCTTGCATGTATCCGATATGATATAAACCAAAATGGACCACGAATTCTGGAACCCGTAACGGGCAACTCGTAAGCCGTTACACGCAACCCGAAACTCGAAACGCGCAACCCGTAACCCGAAACACGCAACCCGAAACTCGAAACGCGCAACCCGTAACCCGAAACACGCAACACGCAACCCGAAACTCTAAACTCGAAACTTGCAACCCGAAACTCGAAACGCGCAACCCGTAACCCGAAACACGCAACACGAAACTCGCAACCCGAAACACGCAACACGCAACCCGAAACACGCAGCACACAACCCGGAACGCGCAACACGCAACCCGTAACACGCAACGAGGAAAATAGGATGGAAGAAAAAAAACACATTATGACGATGCTGGTCGACAACCAGCCGGGCGTGCTCTCCAGAGTCGTCGGACTGTTCAGCGGCAAAGGATTCAATATCGAAAGCCTCTGCGTGGCGCCGACCATGGACCCCCAGGTATCGCGCATTACGATTGTCACCATGGCCAATCCGCCGGTAATCGAGCAAATTGAAAAACAACTCCGAAAGCTGATCAATGTGATCAAACTGCGCGATATGACCGGAGACCGGGCTGTCAAGCGCGAAATGGCACTGATCTGCGTCAGGGCCAAACCGGAGCATCGCGCGGAAATACTCAGAATTGTAGATATTTTCAGGTGCAAGGTTGTGGATGTCGGACTTGAGCATTACATTATGGAGGTTACTGGCGATCAGGGCAAATTGACGGCCCTGATAAATTTGTTGAAACCCTTGGGCATCGAGAAAATTGCCCGCAGCGGATCGCTGGCACTCTACCGGGAACCGAATTGATTAGGTTGGCTGACCTGCACCGGCAAGGGTAATGACAATAGAGATCAGCGATTGAAGAATGAAAATCGAAGATTGAAGATTTGTGGATGTCGCTACGCTCCGTCAATTTAAAATCGAAACCGCCGCAGGCGGACCTTAAATCTTCAATCTTCAATCTAAAATCTTCAATTATTGCATAACATCGCAAAAAATGACGCACAATTGATTAACAACAAAACACAACAAATTTCCCAATAAAAAAGTAAAGGGGTAGACATGGCAGAATTTAATTTCGGGGGAGTGACGGAGGAAGTAATTACGTCGGAGGAATTTTCTTTGCAAAAAGCCAGAGAAATTCTGGCCAATGAGACGGTGGCTGTATTGGGCTACGGCGTTCAGGGCCCGGGACAGGCATTGAATCTGCGAGACAACGGAATACCGGTTATCGTGGGTCAACGGGAAGGCGGCCAAACATATCAACGGGCCGTCGATGACGGATTTGTCCCCGGTGAAACCCTATTTTCCATTGAAGAAGCTGCCCGCAGAGCCACTGTTATCCAGTACCTGTTGTCCGATGCCGGGCAGGTCGCCACCTGGCCGGGTATCAAAGCGTGTTTAAATGAAGGGGATGCCCTCTATTTTTCCCACGGTTTCGGCATTGTCTACAAGGATCAAACCGGGATCGTCCCGCCTGACAATGTAGACGTCATCCTGGTTGCGCCGAAGGGCTCCGGTCGCAATGTAAGATTGAATTATCTTGACGGCAGCGGCATCAATTCAAGCTTTGCCGTGTTCCAGGATTTCACGGGTCGTGCCAGAGAAAGAACCCTGGCCCTGGGTATTGCCGTGGGATCCGGCTACCTGTTCCCCACCACTTTTACCAATGAAGTTCACAGCGATTTGACGGGCGAGCGCGGGGTTCTGATGGGATGCCTGGCCGGTGTTATGGAAGCTCAATACAATCTGCTGCGCAAACACGGTCACAGCCCCAGCGAAGCCTTTAACGAAACCGTGGAGGAATTAACCCAGAGCCTAATCAGACTGGTGGCGGAAAACGGCATGGACTGGATGTTTTCCAACTGCTCGACCACGGCCCAGCGCGGCGCCCTGGACTGGAGTCCCAAGTTCCGTGACGCCGTGGCACCGGTCTTTGATGAATTATATCAAAAGGTGATTTCCGGCGAGGAGACCCGACGGGTCCTCGACTCCAACAGCGCACCGGATTACCGTGAAAAGCTGGACAAAGAACTGGATGTCCTGAATAAATCGGAAATGTGGCAAACCGGCGCTACAGTCCGATCCCTGCGGCCGGAAAACCGCAGCAAACTATAACCCCCGGTTAGGTGTTATTCGTTATTGGTTATAAGTTATTCGTAACCAATAACAATCCAACAAATAACAAGCACCGGCTTGGAGACTAAAATGGAACCGACGCTACTTTATGACACCACCTTGCGAGATGGAACCCAGGGCGAGAACATCTCGTTTACGGCCGATGAAAAAGTCAAAATCGCATTAAAGCTGGATGATATCGGAATCCATTATATCGAAGGTGGTTGGCCCGGTTCCAATCCCAAAGATATGCAGTTTTTTGACCTGGCCAAACGAGTTAAATTTAAAACCGCCCGACTGGCGGCCTTTGGCTCTACCCGCAAACCCGGCATCCAGCCCGCCGAAGATTCAAATTTAAAGGCCCTGCTGGAAAGTGAAACACCCGCGGTCGCCATTTTCGGAAAAAGCTGGGATTTGCATGTCGAAGCGGTCATGAACAATACCCTGGCTGAGAACCTTGCGATGATCCAGGATTCCGTTAAATTTTTAAAATGGAATGGCCGGGAAGTCATCTATGATGCCGAGCATTTTTTCGACGGCTATAAAAATAATCGCGACTATGCATTGCAAACCATCGATGCCGCCATCGAAGGCGGGGCTGATTTTATCGTGCTGTGTGATACCAACGGCGGTACCCTGCCCTTGGAGATCGAAGCGATCTTCAAGGAACTCCAGCAGCATCTGGCCGGCAAAGATAGTTCCAATTCAGGCAACACGCCCCTGAAACTGGGTATTCACACCCACAACGATTGCGGTCTGGCCGTGGCCAACTCGATTACCGCGGTGCAGGCCGGCGCCATCATGGTCCAAGGCACCATCAACGGCTACGGCGAACGCTGCGGCAATGCCGATTTAAATGCGATCATGCCCATTTTGAATCTAAAGATGAACCGGCCGTGCGTGTCCGAAGAGAACCTCAGCAAGCTTAAAACCCTTTCGCGCTATGTTAGTGAAATGGCCAACCAGGTACCGATCAACAACCGGCCTTTTGTGGGCAAAAGTGCTTTTGCCCACAAGGGCGGCATCCATGTCAGCGCCATCATGAAGGTACCAAGGGCATACGAGCACATGGAGCCCGGTCTGGTTGGAAATCAGAGGCGCGTTCTGGTTTCCGATTTATCCGGCAAAAGCAACGTGGAGTATAAAGCTCGGGAGCTGGGCGTTGAACTGGGCAACAATGGATATGACAGCAGCAAGATCGTGACGGAAATCAAGCAGCTCGAGAAGCAGGGTTACCAGTTTGACGTGGCGGAAGGGTCATTTAAGATCCTGATGGAAAAATTCACGGATCAATTCAAACCGCTTTTCGAACTGGAATCCTTTCGCGTCACCATCGAAAAAGACAAGGATCAACCCTGTTCGTCCCAGGCCACCGTCAAGATTACCGTGGGCGGCAAGCAGGAGATCACGGCCGCCGAAGGCTACGGTCCGGTCAGCGCCCTTGACAACGCCCTGCGCAAGGCCCTGGATCGGTTTTATCCGGACCTTGACACCATGAGCCTGGTGGACTTCAAGGTGCGGGTCATCGACGGTAACCGCGGCACGGCGGCCAAGGTGCGGGTGTTCATCGAATCCCGCGACCAGGATAAGCTGTGGAGCACGATCGGGGTTTCCGAAGACATTATCGAAGCCAGCTGGCAGGCCCTGGCCGACAGCTTTCAATACAAACTGGCCAGCGAAAAACAAATTCGCAGCAGTCTGACGCCGGAACAGGGCGAATTGCCGATATTCAACAAGCTGTAGATATTGAAGACTGAAGATTGAAGATTGAAGATTTATGGTAGTCGCTGCGCTCCGTCGTTTTTAATTATTATGATCTACAATCGACTTGCTAGTTTTAATAACGAATAACATGTAACAAGTAACACCAAATTGGGCGCCTTTTGCTCAATTCGGAAAGAGGAGAATAACCGTGTACAACAAGGAAGGTATCAACGCCGCAGGAATTGTTTCCCACTGTTTCCTGCGGCCCATGCTCCTGTGTTTTGGTTAGTGCAAGATAGCTAATGCACCACCTGAGAAGGTCTCAATCGCCTCACCGAATCAACTATTCAACCAATCAACGATTTAACTAATGCAACAGGAGCATAATCATGAGCGATCGCGTAATAATATTCGATACCACGTTAAGAGACGGCGAGCAGTCACCCGGTGCCAGTATGAATGCCGCCGAAAAATTGAGATTGGCCACCCAGCTCGAAAAGCTGGGCGTTGATGTCATCGAAGCCGGCTTTCCGGCAGCCTCTGAAGGCGATCTGGATGCCGTTTCCCGCATTGCCGCCAAACTGGACAAAGCCCAGGTTGCCGCCCTGGCCCGCACCTCGAAAGATGATATTGACCGGGCCTGGCAGGCAATCAGTCATGCCGCCAAACCGAGAATACACACCTTTATAGCCACCTCGGATATTCACCTGGAATACAAGCTGAAGATGACCCGCGATGAAGTCGTGCAGACCGCGGTGGAAGCTGTCAAATATGCCAAATCGTTTACCGACAACATCGAGTTTTCATCGGAAGACGGGTCCCGCAGCGACCGGGATTTTCTGTGCCGGGTATTTGAGGCGGCCATCGAGGCCGGCGCCACAACCATCAATTTGCCCGATACGGTGGGTTACGCCGTGCCGGAGGAATTCGCCGAGATGGTGGCCTATGTCATCAAACACACCCCCAACATCCACAAGGCCATTTTCAGCGTCCACTGCCACGATGACCTGGGGCTGGCCACCGCCAACACGATTGCGGCCATCAAGGCCGGCGCCCGCCAGGCGGAAGTCACCATCAACGGCATTGGGGAACGGGCCGGCAATACTTCCCTGGAGGAAGTTGTCATGGCCCTGCATACCCGGCAAAACATTCTGCCGGCCACCACCGGCATCAACACCGAGTTCATTCACCCGACCAGCCGTCTGGTCAGCATGATCACGGGGATCATGGTGCAGCCGAACAAGGCCATTGTCGGTGCCAACGCTTTCGCCCATGAAGCCGGCATTCATCAGGACGGTATGCTCAAAAACCGCATGACCTATGAAATCATGAAGCCGGAGACCATCGGTCTAAGCACCAATAGACTGGTATTGGGCAAACATTCGGGCCGTCACGCGCTGCGCACCCACCTGAAGGATTTGGGCTACGATCTTTCCAGCGAGGAGCTCAACCTGGTTTTTGAAAAATTCAAGGAACTGGCCGACAAGAAAAAGCATATCGTGGACGAAGACTTGGAAATGATCGTCACCGAAGGTATTCTGCGGACTTCAGACGTCTTCCAACTTGAGTACCTGCACGTAACCGCCGGAACCACCGTTCTGCCCATGGCCAGCGTCAAGCTGCAGATACACGGGCGGGAGGTCCAAAGCGCCGGCTACGGCAACGGGCCCATCGATGCGGCATTCAACACCATCGCCAATCTTACTGGCACCGGTTCGGAATTGCTGCGGTTTTCGATCAGCGCCTTGACCGGCGGCACCGATGCCCAGGGCGAGGTCACGGTGCGCCTGCGGGAAAACGGGTTAACGGCTCTAGGCAAAGGAGCCGACCCCGATATCATCACCGCCAGCGCCCGGGCCTACGTCAATGGGCTGAACCGGCTGGAATACCTGAAAACCCATCCGATCAAGGAAACGTCGCCGGTTTAGGCGCAGAGGGCAGAGCGCAGAGCGCATGGCGCAGAGGGCAAAGCGGATGGGGCAGAGCGTATAGGGCATAGAGCAGAGCGCGGGATGCATTCTTCGTACAAGCTAGCTCAAAGCCTGAGGATTGGATCGATTTTATTGGTGCGGGATGAGAGTGCAGAGGGCATGGCGCAGAGAGCAGAGCGATTTGATGGCGGAATTAGTTTTAATTCGAATATCTATCCTCTGTTCTCTGACCTATTATCTCTGATATTCGTCCTCTGACTTCTTTCCTCTGTCCCCTACCTTCTGACATCTTTGTTCTGACCTCTGTCCTCTGTCTTCTGATCCCTGTCGTCTGTCCTCTGTCTTCTGATCCCTGTCGTCTGTCCTCTGTCCTCTGATCCCTGTCGTCTGACCTTTGTCTAAGTTTCGAGCGTCCCTACCAATTCCCTAACACTGCCAATACCTCTCTCTGACAGGAATCGACTGATGCCTTCGACAATATCAACCGTCACGTGGGGATTGACAAAATTTGCGGTGCCGATCTGAATGGCCGAGGCCCCGGCGATGATAAACTCCAGTGCATCTTCAGCGGTCATGATGCCGCCGATGCCGATAATGGGAACTTTGGCGACCCGGGCGACCTGCCAGACCATGCGCAGAGCCACCGGTTTGATGGCGGGACCGGACAGCCCACCGGTAATGTTGGCCAGCCTGGGACGCCGGGTTTCAATATCGATGGCCATGGCGGTCAGGGTGTTGATCAGGGTAAGACAATCCGCCCCGGCGTCCTCGACGGCTCGGGCAATTTCCGTGATGTCGGTGACATTCGGCGACAGTTTGACGGCCAGAAATTTATCGGTCTGATTGCGAACGGCCCGAACCACGCTGAAGGCGGCAGCGGGATCTACGCCGAATGCCATTCCACCGGCTTTCACATTGGGGCAGGAAATATTGACCTCGATGCCCGCAATGGCCTCAACCTCTCCAATACGCGCGGCCAAACGGGTGTACTCGTCTTCCAGCTTGCCGTAGATGTTTACGATAAGCGGCGGCGACAGGGTCTGCAGAAAAGGCAGCTTGTCCGTTAAAAATGCTTCGATACCGACATTTTCAAGGCCGATGGCATTTAGCATGCCGCATGGGGTTTCGGTAATTCGCGGCGGCGGGTTGCCTTTGGTCGGTGCCAGTGAAAGACCTTTGACAATTATTGCCCCGAGCCGATTTAAATCAACCAGGTGTTCAAACTCGCGGGCATAACCAAACGTGCCGGAGGCGGTCAGCACGGGATTTTGCAGCTGCAGTCCGCCGATGTCGGTGGTCAGGTCAGGATTGGTCGACATGGTAAGATTTCCCGATCAATTTGAATTTAGCCACGAATTAGCACGAATTTTATCTATACCTTGGTGGGGCGCCGGCGTGATATCCTTGCAATAATTCGTGGTCATTCGCGTCCATTCGTGGCTAAATGGTATTTTAATGACTGTAATCATTTAATACCCGCAGGTCCAAGGTTTTGATTCGCTAGTTTTTTATTTTTGCGTCGAGCCTCATGTAAAGATTTTCCGCAATTTTACCCGTCCGATTAATGATCAAATATCAGCATCCTCTTTTCCAGTCCGATGAACCACAACACAAATATCTCTCGCCAAGGCGCAGAGTCGCAAAGGATAAAACATCTGTAACCCATCAGATTCGATATCCAGCAACCAGCATCCAGGATCGAGTATCCAGCATCGAGAATCCAGTACCCCGAAACCTAAAAACCATTGCCAAACCGGAATCATTGCAGGTATGTATAGAATATCTCCGGCCGGTTGGCAAGTTGTTGTTTAATCAACCCTCAACTTTGAATCTTCAACAATTAGATTTGAATTGCGGATTTAGGATAGATTGAATCGCTTAGCGCTTATATTTGATAAGAAGGGCTGAATGCCTCATTTTTATAATCCAATCCAAAATTGAAAATCCGAAATCAATAATGACCCAATCACATCATAATTCAAAAATGGTCGCCTTGGTTTCCGCCCCCTGGCCACTATACAACCGCCCGTCCATTCAGCTGGGCGCCCTCAAAGCCTACCTGGAAGTAAACCACCCCGGACTGCGGATTGAGGCCCGGCATTTCTATCTGGAATTGGCCAAATCCCTGGGCTACAAACTCTATCACCAGATATCCGAACGCACCTGGTTGGCGGAGAGCATCTATGCCGCTCTGCTCTTTCCCCAGCGTTTTGAAGCCGTCGAAACCCTCTTTGAGCGGGAAGCACGCTCGAAACCCTTGGTTCAGGAGGCCGGGCTGCGGCAAATTACAGACCGGGTCAAAGAACGCACCGATGCCGCTATCGACAGCCTGAAATGGGATGATTGCCTGCTGGCCGGCTTTTCAATATCGCTTTGCCAGCTTACGTCCAGCCTCTATTTTATTAAACGCGTCAAGCAGAAATATCCCGATTTGATTATCGGAATCGGCGGCTCGTCTTTTTCCGGCACGGTGGCGGAAAAATTTTTTGAATTGTTTCCCGACATCGATCTGGTTGTCAACGGTGAGGGCGAAAAGCCGCTGAGTCAACTGATCGACAGCCTGAAAGCATCGCCGCTCCTGGAAGGCCTGCCGCCGGTTAGCGGCGTCATTACCGCCAGATCCGTTGCGAGCGGTCGGGGCCGCCCCGGCTTTAATCAAATAGGCGACCTCAACCAGCTTCCGCCGGCGAATTACGATGATTATTTTGCGCTGCTGAAATCCTTTAAATCGGAAAATTCATTTTTCCCGGTCCTGCCATTGGAAACATCACGCGGATGCTGGTGGCAGAAAGCCCCGCGTCACGAGAATCACATCACGGGCTGTGCCTTTTGCAATTTAAACCTTCAGTGGCAAGGATACCGTCACAAGGATCCGGCGCGCGTAGTTGCCGAAATGGATCAATTGACCAGTCGGCACCAAACGCTTTCAGTGTCCATCGTGGACAATGTTCTGCCCCGAAAACCTTCCAGGGACGTATTCAGGAAAATCGGCGCCCTGCAAAAAGATCTGCATCTGTTTGCTGAAATCCGGGCCAACACGCCAGCGGCGGATTTGGCGTCCATGCGGGCTGCCGGCGTCGAGGAGCTGCAAATCGGCATCGAAGCACTCAGCAGCTCCCTGCTGAAAAAGCTCAAAAAAGGAACCCGGGCAATCCAGAATCTTGAAATCATGCGAAACTGCGAAGCGCTGGGTATCGTCAACCGATCCAATCTGATCCTGCATTTTCCGGGCAGCGATGAAAGGGATGTGGCTGAAACGCTGCACAATTTGGATTTTGCCCTGCCCTATCGGCCGCTGCAAACCGTCAGATTCTGGTTAGGCTTGGGCAGCCCGGTTTGGCAGGAACCGAAAGCCTTTGGGATCCGGGCAATTTATAATCATCCCAATTGGTCGCACTTGTTTCCGGCCGGCATTCAGCGGTCCCTGAGGTTTATGATACAGGCCTACCGCGGCGATCTGGGATATCAGAAGAAGATCTGGCGGCCGGTCCAAAAGAAAGTGGAGTTGTGGCAACAAACCTACAACGATCTCCAGCATGATCCGCTGAAGACACCTATTTTGAGTTTTCGCGAAGGCCGTGATTTTCTGATCATCAGCCAGCGACGGCATCGGGCCGATTCGATCAAGCACCGCCTGGTCGGAACCTCCCGGAAGATCTATCTGTTTTGCGCGCAGCATCGTTCTTTTAAACAAATCTGCCGCCAATTTCCGACCTTTGCGGAAGACAAAGTTGCCGTTTTTTTTAAAAATGATGGTCGCTAAAAAGTTGATGTTTCAGGAAAAGGACCAATATTTGAGCCTTGCGGTACCGGTGCGGCGGCAGTTTTGAGCTGGGAGGCTGGGAGTCTGTCGGTTTTTGACATTTTACAAAACTGTCAAGTTAGACATTGAATGAATTTTCGATCTGCAAAACGGGAGGATCTACCGGTTGTCATTTCCTGGATACCGGATGCGGCTGCGTGCCGACGCTGGGCCGGCCCGGCGGTTTCATTTCCGCTGACGCTCACATCATTAATGCAGGAGATCGATTTTTCACCCCATAATTCTTATTGTTTGACGGAGTTTGAAGCAATAGTCGGCTTTGGACAGATGATCCCTAAAAGCGAACAACGCATCCATCTGGCCCGCATCATTGTCCCCCCGGCCAGACGCGGTCAGGGCTATGGACGCCATCTATGCCGGGCCCTGTTGATTTATGCTGCCGAACTCAACTATCCCCGGATCTCATTAAATGTCTACCGTGACAACTCGGCAGCATTAAAGCTCTACCACAGCTTCGGATTCCGGTTAATTGACAAGATCCAGGCTGGCGGACAAGCGGAAGATATATGCTATATGGAAGCCGAGCCGTATCAGCCGCAATGTTTTTAGTAAAACTCCGCAAGATTGTCGTCGCCCGTAAATTCCAGTGGTCGTGGATCACCGAGAATTTCGAGATCGGAGCGGTCCTGAAGTTCGTCGGCATAGGACTCGGATACCTGGACTACCTCCAAATGATTCGTATTTTTAATTCGCACGATTTTACTTTCTTCAGGTGGGATCAAGCCCATCGATCCCAGTCCCACTTCAATAGCTCGGCGATCGGTTTCAAAGTTCATGGGAACAGCGGCTTTTTCCAGGCTGATACCGGTGATACAATTTTTGTAGGTCGCCTCATAGTCGATCTTCTCCACCAGTCGCTGGGTGGTCAAATCGGCCAAACCGATGCCGACGGCGTTGCCCTTGCTTTGGGCCGTCAGATCCCGTACAAATATTCGTTTCGCCTGCACCGGATGCTCAAAAGTTCCCAGGAGGTCCCGGTTTCGGCCGGTAACATTCGGATCGATACCGACGCCGCTGATATCTTTTCCCATTTCATCCACGATCAAAAGATCGATATCCTTAAACGGCAGGCGGGCCATCATTTTCTTGGACAGCAGCAATAGTTCTTTTTCTTTGTCTTCAATGGCATGCGGTTCGACGGCTGAAATCAAAACCGTTTGTCCATATGCATTTTCCAGGATCCCCAGGCCGCACAGCACCGGAGTTCGCTGAATAACAATTCGCGCAGCGTCCATGATGATCTTGGGAAAGGTATGCTGGATGGCCGCTTTGTGATAAAAATCGGCGCCCTTTAATTTGCCCATTCCGATAGCCATCATTTTCATTAATCCGCTTTCAACCGGACCCCTGAACTTCGTATGGGATTTGATCCGATTGACCACGACGATATGATCGGCCGCCAGGGCATTTTGATCGACAAACACCGGGACGTCATCCCCGGTTCTGGCAATTTCCATCACATCCATGGAAGATATTATCGGAGCATTCAGATAAGATTCCGTAATGCCCAGCTGGCCCAGCATGGTCACCTGGCCCGGGGCCGTCGCGCTCCCATGACTACCCATGGCCGGGAAAATAAAAGGCTGAGCCTCAAAGGATCGAACATGATCTACCACCGCCTTTAATATGGCGCCAATGTTGGCAATTCCCCGGCTGCCCCCGGTAATAGCCACCCGCTGCCCGGGCTTGATCGATATCAGAGACAATTTACGCAGTTCATCTTCTACGGCCTGCCCGATGTTGTCAATCCTGGTATCATCAAACTTTTGGCGAATACGATACATCATCGGTAATTTCATAACAGCTCCCGGGTCGTTTGGATTAGGCGCTTTGCGGCACCATATGGACCATTTGTTTTCGATGTTGCCAATGTTTGCGGAATATCCGGGTTAGAAATGCATTGGTCTTTTTATATCCGACAAGACTTGCATGAGCAACAGGAATTTAGCCGGTTTGCTCCGGCTAGTCGTCGCGAACGCTCAGGCGAGAATAAACCTCGCCACTACTTGTTTACGACGCTCATCCAGAAAGCACAAGCTGGCTGAAGATTGGTATTTGTCATCAACTTGAACATGACTGCCACCTTCACCCTGTGTCAGGCCTTCACCCGTGAGCGCATTAAAAGCGGCAAGGGCGGCAAAATCATCAATTTTTTGTCGAAATTAATGATCTTTTTATATCATCTTGACACCATCATTGGATACATACTATGGAATATAATAATTAAACGGGCTGAGATTGCCTACTTAGAATTTGAATCGTATTTTCATCGACTGCGAATTCAATTTAATTTTGCCCCTAGAGCCGTTCACCTGCTGTCCGCACCGAAAGTTGCCCGCTTATTCTCAAGCTACCGTTTTTATCTTTCGAAATAAAAAATCCGGCAACCGCGAGAAAATCAAATGGAGATTCCCCTTAAAGTTTGCATAGCCTGCTCCTGTCAGACCATTGATGGGTCCGAGCAGGAGCATATTATCAGGCCTGAAGCAACGCTATAACCTTACAATTAAGAACAAAAAGGGGGTGCAGCATGCCCAAGTATCTATATCATGGCTCATATACCGATGACGGCTTAAAAGGACTTATGAAAGACGGCGGTACCAAACGCATGGAGATAACAAAAAAAGCCATTGAATCGTTAGGTGGGAAAATGGAAGCATACTATTTTGCATTCGGGAGCAATGATTTTTTTCTGATTGCCGAAGCACCTGACAATGTAAATGCCATTACCGGCTCTTTAATTGCCAACGCCAGCGGTACGGTAAAGGTCAATATTACAGTGCTTATTTCGCCCGAAGAGGTTGACCGGGCTGTCAAGCAAACGATGGACTGGCGTCCACCCGGTCAATGAGATAGGCAATAAGATAATCGGGGAAGACTCGATGCGTTAAATTTCGGAGTACTGGAGTATTGGAGTGCTGGAGTGTGGGCGTATTGACCGCAGGATTGCTGTCTTCCTTTAATACCCCATTACTCCAGCATTCCAATAGCTCCACGATCGAAACTATTCAATGAATTCACGCACTCATAGAACTGCTTTTTAGTAATAGGTCCGAATTGTAATTTGCCGTCGGCCACCAAATTATGATTTGACATCAGCAACCCGCTTAAGGTATGGACTTACCATCCATCAATCGCGGCAGGATGTGATATACAGCATCGAACGGGAGCAATCATCATGAGTGCTGGTGTTGAACGAAGAGAAAGCGAGCGAATCAAACATAAATCGGCGATCCTGCACAGCACGAATCCTCCTGATTTCTTTTATCGGGGCACCATGCATAACTTCAGCGCCGGGGGATTGTATTTCGAATCGAATGAAGACCTAATGCAGGGAGATGTCGTATCCATATCCATACAAAATCCCCCACCGCAATTTACGATGCGGCCCCGGGAATACTTTGATGTCGAAATCAGGTGGTGCAACCTGCTCCAGGGTGCAGAATATCAAGTCGGATACGGCGCCAAGATAATCATGGGAATGCTGTAAAATCTTTCAGGCACCGGCGCCAAGATATCTCCCCTTCACCTTTGCATCCCACATATGGATTGATAATTGTCGCAAGCACCTAAACCCGATTTTCGTCTAGCCCAGGCCCGGCACCATTTCTAAAGAGGTAAAGATCGGCCAACAGCCTCCTTGGTTGCTTTTGCATCCGATCGCACAGCAAAATACAGCTTGACAGTAAATACCACAATGTGTTACTGGCTGAATACTGCGCTTCACTTCGAGATTGAATGCTATTTCAGATAACTACCTTATCTTTTTAGGCGACTCCGCAGATTGTCACAGTAACTGAACTCCACCTAAATTTCATTCTGTCCCTGGCATTCAGCTCCTCCAAATATCGGCTATCCAATAGGCAACACAAGCACTTTCAGCAATAGCCTGCAATAGCCCGTACATAACACCTAATCGATTTAACAAATAAGGAGGCAAAATGACTGATTGTGTTTTCTGTAAAATCGCAGCAGGAGAGATATCCTGCCACAAAGTGTATGAAGATGACCATCATATCGCCTTCATGGACATGGGTCAGGTGAATCCGGGCCATGTTATCGTATCAATGAAATCCCATTATGAAACAATACTGCATCTGGAAGAAGATCAGGCCGCCGGTATTTTTCAGGTTGTCAACCGTATCGCCAAAGCTGTCCAGCAGGAATTCAAACCCGACGGGATGACAGTTCTTCAGGCGAACCGCAAAGCCGGGTGGCAGACAATTCCGCATTTCCATTTTCATATACTTCCACGACACGCTGAGGATGGTGTGAATTTGACCTGGCCCGCAAAAAATCCTCCGGCTGAAGAACTGGCTGAACTCGCAAACAGAATAAAAGCTGTTTTTTGATTGCCTTATGAAACTTAAAATGACGAATGGTCCGCCGAAGGCGGAGTGGAATCGCTTCAGCCTTGGGGCTTCGATCTTCGAGCTACGACCCCACACGTCGCCTTCGGCTACGACCCGACAGGTCGCTCATTCGTTTTATAATAGACCGTTCGACAAAAGACTCACGACAGGCAGAATACCTTTAATCCAAAATCCCTGGCCCAGACCGATTTTGTCCGTAAGTAATAAATTGCACGGCGCGTCTGGAATATTTCCAAGTCAGCAGTCAGGCCCGAGTAAGTCGCACCAGGGCGGGCCGCATTCCAAAATCTAAAATTATTTAGTCTCAGCTTTCAGCCGTGACAGGAACGCCGGCCCTAAAAGACATCCGGCCCCCATGCAAACAAACCCCATGCCCCAGGCCAGCTGGTTGCCGCCAAATAAATCCAGCACAACTCCGACTGCCAGGGGACCTAAAAATGCCGAGCAGAACCCCAGAGTGGAATGCACGGCCAGGGTCGTGCCCCGATAGCCGGCCGGGGCGGCGGCCACAACCCCCGCGGTCAGGGAGGCGGAGTCCCCGACAATCGTAATACCGTAAACAATCGCGAGGAAGGCAACCAGCAGATAAGGCAGTGCGGCGCTGAAACCAAGGACCGCCGCCAGGATCGCGGATATCATCATGACGATGGTGATCACTTTGCGGCGTCCGAATATCCTGGACAGCTCATTGCCGCCGACGCTGGCAGGAAGCCCGATCAAATTGATAACAAAGGCAACCTGGGTCGGGCTCCAGGTAAAGGCACCGGCCGGCTGCAATTGAATGCTGAAGAATAGAAATGTAACGATCCAGGACCGCAGAGAGAAAAGCTCCCACATGTGGGCCGCATACGCCAGGACATAGGCCATGGCGGCCTTGGATTGGAAAACGACTTTAAAGTCTGCCAGCAAGGCCTGCCTGTCCCCACCCCGCACCCGGGCCGTCGGGACCAAGACGACAATCAGGAGTAAGGCGGCTGCGGCGCTGGCGGCAGATGCCACAAAGGCCCAACGCCACCCGGCCAGGGCATCGATCTCACCGGCCAGCAAATAGGAGAGGCTGGTCCCGATACTGAAACTGGCCGTGTAAAAGGAGATGAAGCGGGACTGCAGGTTCCCCTGCTCCTCGGTATGATCGCTGACCACTTTGAGCCCGGGCATGTAGATGCCTGCCAGGCTGACACCGGCCAAAAATCGCAGGCATAAGGCCGACCAGAATCCCCTGGCAAGACCGGCATAACCCAGGGCCGTCAGGACACCCAGAACTGCGCCCAAGCCCATCACCCGGCGGGCATCGACCCGGTCGGTCAATCCGGACAGGACGGGCACCAGGATCATGTATCCGGCATAGTAAGCCGCACTGATCCAGCCGGCGGCGGTATTGCTCAATTGCCATTCAGCCTGGAAAGTCGGCAGCAGCGCCGGAAAAACAGCAATCGATGCCAGCCCCAGAATTTCTGCCAGGCACACCAGCAGTGTCAAGCGGTAGGGGGAATTTTGAACCATCGAGTAAGATTATATCAGGCTGCTTAGTATGGCAAGAAGTTAGGTGAGATAACCGGGTTTTGTCAATTATCAAATTAGAAATACAATCACCAAAATCCAAATCACAAACAAATCTCAAATTCAAAATTCAAATGACCAAAACGGCTTTATCGCCCACCTGGGAGAACAATTTGAGATTTGGAATTTATGTAATTGAGATTTATTAGTAATTTGAGATTTGTTATTTGGAATTTACTATCGGTTAAAAATTTATCCAGCCAAGTTCAACTGCAATTAAGCATCTTCCAAATACTTTTGCCCCAACAACGCTGCCCCCTTCAGGGACGATTCCGTCTCAAACCGATACGTGCAGTTTCGCAACCACCTGGTCTTGGCACGGATCAGGGCCTCGTTTACGGCACCGCCGGAGACCAGGATCTCATCGGCCAGGGCATTTCGAGGGCAACTTCCTTTAAATTCTCACGCTGATACTCGTACAGGCCCCGGACCAGGGCAGCCAGCAGTTCTTCGCGGGAAGTCTCCTGGGTCAGTCCACGAAACTCGGCTTTCAACGGCTCCAGCGAATACCGGGAGCCCACCAGGAAAGGTATGTAGGTCACCCCGCTCTCGCGGTTGAGCCAGGCATCAACAGCCTGGGGGATGAAATCGTTGAAGAATTTTTCTTCCGTCATTTCGCTGCAGAAAAGATTTTTAAACCACTCCAGGGCTTTGCCGCCGGCATTCATGACATAGAAGGAAAACCAGCGCCCGGGCAGGACATGGGTCCGCACATTATAGTTGCGGGATGGGAAGCACTTTGACAGGCAAACCATGGTGATTTCACAGGTGCCGTTGATGTTGAATATTTCACCCGGCTACCGGATACCGACGGAGTAAGCGGCCAGGACGGCGTCGTTGCCGCCGATAAGAACCGGCGGTTCTTTTTTGAGGCCAAACTGACCGGCCAGGCCGGCACGGATTCGGCCTGTGCTGTGATAGGCCGGCATGAGTTCCGGCAGACACGAAGTCTCCAGGCCGAACTCGTTTAATATTTCCGTATTCCAGGTCAGATCATTGCTGGCTGTGTTGTACATGCCGGTCAGGGAAGCCGATGATGGATCCATTGCGAATTTATCCGACAGCCAGCGGGCCATAAACGTGTTGGAATGGCCGAAAACGTGGATGTTTTCGAATACATCCGGCAGATTCTCTTTAATCCACAACATGCCGGCCAGTGAACTGCCGCCGGCTACCGGCATATTGGCCGTCTCGCTCAGCAGTTTATCCAGACCGATGGCGTCGATAATGCGCTGGGCCTGGGACCGAGAGCGTTGGTCGAGCATCAGGATGGCCGGATATAGCGCCCGTCCTTCCCGGTCCATGGCAGTCAGTCCCGGGGTGGTTCCGGAAAATGAGATGACATCGATTGCAGGCATGTACTCCGTCATTTCCCGGCAACCGGCGGCAAAGGCCTGCTGCCATTTTTCCTGCTCGATATCGCTGAACAGACCGTCTTGATAAGTATTGATGGCATATTCATGACTGAATTGCCTGAGCAAGGCGAGATCGCCGTCATCGTCCTCGAACACCCCCATTTTCATGGCGGTGGTTCCAATGTCGACACTGAGAATTTTCATAGAAGTATTCTCCTAATCCCGGATGAAACGAAATGGCGTCAAATCTAGACAGTTTCAAAGAAAAGATACTTTGAAAAAGCGAATATCGAATATCGAATAATGAATGTCGAATGTCGAAGGAAGGTATTCTGTCCATTTTAAATCGACTGAGCGACGTGTAGGGTCATAGCTCGAAGAGCGAAGCCCCAAGCGACATCCACCATTCGTCAATGGTCATTCGACATTCGTCATTCCATTAACTCACATCACCGCTCCCAGCTGCCAAGGGATAAACTCGTTGTCTCCCATGAGAAATGTTTCACTTTTCGATCGCTGGCCAGATGCGACTTCCAGGATTTTTTGAAAAATCTGCGCTCCAAGATCTTCGACACCGACATCGCCGTCAAGTGCAATACCACAGTTGATATCCATATCGTCCCGCATACGATCGTACATGGCGGTGTTGGTCGCCAGCTTAATGGACGGCACCGGCCGACAGCCGTAAACCGAGCCCCTGCCCGTCGTAAAACAAATGATATTGGCCCCGCCGGCAACCATGCCGGTTAACGACACCGGGTCATGACCGGGTGTGTCCATGAAAACAAACCCCCTGGCAGTCACGGGTTGCGCATATTCCACCACGTCGACCAAATTGGTGGAACCGCCCTTGGCGACCGCGCCGAGAGATTTCTCGAGAATGGTTGTCAGACCACCGGCCTTGTTGCCCGGCGACGGGTTGTTGTCCATGGCCCCACCATGATCGGCAGTATATTTTTCCCACCACCGAATGCGCTCAATCAATTTTTCGCCGACTTCCCGGTTGACCGCCCGGCGGGTCAGCAGGTGTTCGGCTCCATAAACTTCCGGCGTTTCACCCAACACGGCAGTGCCGCCGCTTTTCACGAGCAGGTCCGAGGCCAGCCCGAGGGCGGGATTGGCGGTGATACCCGAGTAGCCGTCGGAACCACCGCACTGCAGGCCTAAAACCAAGCGGTCGGCCGGTACCGGCTGCCGCTGCGCCCGGTTGAGTTCAGGCAGCATTTCACGGATAAGTGCCGTCCCTTTGTCAACGCTGGAGCGGATTCCCCCCAAATCCTGGATGGTCATGGCATGGAATAATTTGCCGTCGGCCAAATTTCCTGCTGATAATACTGAATCGATCTGCATGACCTCGCAGCCCAAACCGATGAGCAGAACACCTCCGAAATTGGGGTGACGCGTGTAGCCGCCGATGGTATTCAGCAAATATTCGAAACCCTCCCCCTGACCGGCCATGCCGCACCCGGTGCCATGGGTGATCGGTACCACACCGTCAATATTGGGAAATTCACGCAGGGCCTCCCCGCGAAAGGCATCTGCAATAAAACGGCAGACCGAAGCCGAGCAATTGACGCTGCTGATAACACCGATATAATTGCGGGTGGCGACTCGCCCGTCAGATCGGACTATTCCATCAAACGTCGCCGGTTCGGCCAGGGGTTCGGCCGCGGGCGCGGCATCGGCGCAAAAGGCATAATCCCGGTCAAAATCCCCCATGGAGAGGTTATGGGTGTGAACGTGCTCTCCCGGTTGGATATCCCGGGAGGCGAACCCGATAATTTGGCCATACTTTTTAACGGCCTGCCCGGCTTTAATAACAGATACCGCAACTTTGTGGCCGAAGGTAATACCAGCGCGGCAGGAAATTCTTTCTTCCGGAATTTCAGTTCCGGCCGGAATATCAACACGGGCGACAACCACGTTGTCGGATTGACTGAGACGAATAGTGAGTTGGTTAGGTGCAGTCATATGTAAATACCCTCTCTTGTTAGTTTTTGTCGCAGAAAACCTGGTCCTTTGGGCCAGGTTAGAGATAATCGAATATGCCGTATACTTAGGTAATTGATGGCTTCAGATTGGCGTTCCAGCTATCTTCCGACCAATTCCGAACACAAGCGCTCAGGGTTCAAGGTTCACCGGTTCAGGGTTCAAGGGTTCAAGGGTTGTATTGTGGCAAAAAAAAATGTAAAAGGATTGAAATTTTTTGAGTTTTGATGCGAAGCATATAGTAATCAAGCCGTGAGAACGATGGTAAAGGACAGAATTCATTTTAGAAATTTTCGTACTTATTCGGCACCTTTACGATATTTTAACACGGCTTGATTAGGTATACGTGGATAAACCTTGTATCGTCAAGCGAAAATCCCAGGATATTCTTGATCGATGGATGTCGCTGCGCTGGATCAAGGTTAAATTAAACGAACCTCGTAATTTCATAGGAGAATTGCGTTTTTTCCCAGTTTTTTAAAAGACAATATACCTGATTCGATGTTGGGCGTTCGATGTTCAATGGTGGATGCTCGGTCTTTCAGATTTTTTTTAATATGAAGATCAATTATTCAAGCCCATAAATCATCTACATATAACCTGAATGTTGCCCAATCCAGCAAAGGAGAAGCAAATAGATGAGACTTCCCACGATGGTTCGAATTAAACAGCGGTTCAATACCAAACCGGTCCAGGATATTGCTGCCACCGTCCGCGCTGAACTCAATCGGATTAACCTCGCGAAAATAATCGGCAAGGGCCAGACGGTGGCCATTACCGCCGGTAGTCGGGGTATCACCAACCTGGCCCTGGTTATGAGAGCGGTTGTGGGGGAGTTGAGAAGAATCGGTGCCAAACCGTTTATTGTCCCGGCCATGGGCAGCCACGGCGGCGCCACGGCCCGGGGCCAGAAAAAAATCCTGCAGCACTTCGGCGTCACCCGGAATTCGATGGGGGTGCCCATTAAATCATCGATGCAGGTCGTGCAGATCGGATCCACGCCGGATGGGATTCCGGTCTATCTGGACCGCTACGCCTCCCGGGCCGACCATATCGTGGTGTTGAACCGGGTCAAACCCCACACGGATTTCAAAGGCAAAATCGAAAGCGGTTTGATGAAAATTATGGCGATCGGTCTCGGCAAACAAAAAGGCGCGGACCTCTGTCACAACGCCATTGTGCGACAAGGCCACTACCCGGTGCTGACATCCGTAGCACAGGTGATATTGAAAAAATGTCCGGTTGCCATCGGGCTGGCCCTGGTTGAAAACCAGCGGGACGAGACTGAAATCATCCGCGCCATCCCGGCCGCTGACATTGAAAAAACAGAAGAGCAGCTTTTACGGAAAGCCAAACGGCTACTGCCGCAAATCCCCCTGGATCCCATTGACCTGCTGATCGTCGACTGGATGGGCAAAGAAATCAGCGGCACGGGCATGGATCAGAACGTAATCGGCCGTACCGTCATCTCCTACCACGAACCGGAAACTAAAATTGATGTTCTGCGTTTATTTGTGCGGGATCTAACCGACGATTCGGAGGGCAACGCGACGGCCATCGGTAATGCCGATTTCACCACTCAGCGACTGGTGGACAAAATTGACACTCAAGCGACCTATATGAACGCCTTCACCTCATCCTGCCCGGAGGCCGTGCGCATACCGCCTTATTTTAAAACCGATCGGGAGGTGATCAAAACCGCCCTGGGAACCATCGGCCTGGTCGAACCCCAAAACGCGCGCATCGTTCATATTCGCGACACCCTGCACCTGGAAGAAATGTACATCTCGCAGTCCCTGCACCAAGAGGCAGAAAACTCAGAGGCCATCAGCATCATCGGAAAGCCGCGCCCGTTGAAATTCGGCAAGGATGGTAATCTGGTATCTGATTTATAGTCGATGTATTGCTCATAAGAACACGGCCTCGATTCGGCTGAGCTCGTCGGAGGCCGGCTAAAGGACAGCCGGTCTGATAAAAATTTAGAAACTAATGAACGTCGAACATCGAACGTCCAACATCGAACATCGAATAATGTATTCTGTCTTTTTATAACGATTGAGCGAAGCGATTCCACCATTCGTCAATCGACAATCGTCATTCGACATTCCCTGAAGTTTCATCAGAGCTATCTGCGTCTGGTAAAAGCTGCCACCTTCAGCACCCCTCGAGGCAAATCAAAACCGGGTCCGTTGGGCCCGGTGCTCTGCTACACCACCCCGGCCTGAGTGTTTTTGAAATAAGATTAAAGTAAGGCCGGGAATCAGCCGATACAGATTCAGGCAATCAACTGGTGTTACCCCGTTCCTTCACTCATAAACAATTCTGACCAATCAATTAGGAGACCGACAGTGTTACGAATGTCAACCGATGCTCGGAAACATTTCTTGCTTTGTGCCGTCACGTTGTGCGTATTTTACGTTACTGTCCCCAATCAGGCTCATTCAGCTGCTGCTTTGACCATCGCCGAACAGGAGCAGATCCTATGGAAGGCCATCGCCCAGGTCCTGGCCAAGAATCCGGCCGAAATAAACAACGTGCGTTTTCTGGGGGTGGGCTCCTGGATGGCCGGCGCGGCCACGGAGGCCTCGGATATCGACATTACGCTGGGTCATAATGACCCGGCCAAGGAGCGCAAGCTGGCCCGACAGATTCAAAATCAGGTCAATAAGCTGGCCCAAGGCCGCAAGCACGAGGTGTTGGTCACCTACCGGCGTCACTTTAGCTTTAAGGACCGCTTCCGGGGCGAGGTCGGTCAGACTTTTTTAAATAGTTATGCCGATGCCAGCGGAAACAGCAAAGCCTGCTTCAAATATGAAACGGGGGAGAACGGCCGCCTGTTAAAATCCCGGGTCGACACCGACCGCTTCTGGCTTGACCAAAAGTTGAAAGTTCCCCGGCGCGTGGATGGTGCCTACCTGTTTGTGGAAGATTCTTATCGGTTTCTGGACGATGTTATCAAACAGGGCAAAGCCGTTGAAACGCAAGCCCAAAAAGCGGCCAAATACCTGAATAACTACGAGACTTTTCTGCGGAAAAATTTGCGCCTGCAAATGGGCGATGTCTCTTCTTTGAGCCGGTTAAGTCCTGAGATGCAAAGCTGGACCCGCGACATGCTGGCTTACAAACGCGATCTGGCCAACAAACTGCCCGAAGCAGAGGCCCGCCAACGCTTGATGAGGTTTTTAAAAATCAATGATCCTGTCGTGCTGAAACGCAAGATGGGCGAATTTGTTCAGAACACCCAAAAATACCTGAAGGTCGCGGCTGAAGAGGTTCAGGTTCTAGAAAAGGCCAAGCGCTTTGGCTTAATAGAGAAAGCCGGCGGATCGCGGGCCATCATGCAGCTGCGCCAAAGCATCCTGCGCATCGTCGGCCGCAGCGTGCTGCATGGCGCCGAAATGTTTTTCATTATCCAGACTTACTATGATCAGGGTCCCCTGGCAGCCGCCAACACGGCCGCCGTCATTTTAGCCATGCACACCTCCGGACCGATCGGGGCCACGGTGATGGCCGGCGAAATACTCAAACATTTAGTCGGCGCCGGCGTCGACTGGGCCGGACGCCAATATGTCTTTGATCCCATCAACAGCGCCGCCCTGCGCAACCATATTTATAAACCCGGCACGCCGGTCTATATTTTCGGCAGGGACCTGATGACCCACGAAGACAATCCCTTTCGCGGTCTGAGCCGCGAAACCCTCATCTGCCATTTTAGCAGCGAGGAGCAGATCAGGTCCGCGGTGCATCGCTATATCAACCGGGTCAAGGATCTGGGTGGCGGCGGCGGATTTTTCGACACCGAGGGCCTTGGCGACATCACGCCCGCATTGATGGGCCAAATGCTAGCCGATTACAATCGCAGCGAACATTTCATGCTCCGAATCGAAGACCTCGGCGAAATATACCGGCGGGGATTGTACCCCGCCGTCCAACAGCCCCTGCGCCTGCTGGTGGACGAGCACCAGGGGGAAAAATTTACGAAGGCGGCCCGGGCCGAAGGCGATGTCAGCTTTGCCTTGCGCATCGACACGCAATACTCCGAAGGCCCCATCCTCCCTTTGTCGGCCGGCTGGTACCGCCAAAAAGTCTGTGAGCTGGGTCTGGAGAAAGCCCAAAAATGGCTGCAGAAAAATTTAGTGACCGGCTTTCGTGAAAGCTATACCATGGAGTGGAAGATAAATGTCGAAAGTCCCGGCTGGCGCTTTACCGGTAAGATGCCCGCAAACATCTTGGAATCCAAAAATCAATCCCATGCCCGGCATGACTATAAACTGACCTTTGCTCCGACAACCTCCAATGCCGGCGATCTAAGGGCCGTATTAACCGCCAAACTGAGCTATCTCGAATATAATCAAGTTCGGGAGATCGTTCGAAAAATCCGGTTGCAGGCCGCGCTCGGTGAAAGCGGTGCGCGGATCACCGTGCGGGATAGTGAGACCGGCAAGCTGCTGGACGGCGTCCGGGTGGCATTCAGCGGCCCGCGCGATGCCGCTGCCAGCACGGTGGACGGGGTTGCCGCCCTTGACGGTCTACCGGCGGGTAAATACCGCATCAGCGCAAGTCATCCCAATTACCAGACCGTCTCTACCGGGGGACGCATCAAAGCGGGCAAAACCGCCAAAGGCACTCTCAAATTGAAGCCCAGGGCCAACGCGGGCCTTGAGCTTAAAGTGCTGGATTCCCGAGACCGGCATGCCATCAGCGGCGCTGTCGTAAAAATAGGCGGTGGGACGACCAGTTCTGCCACCACGGTCGACGGCTGGGCCAAGTTCGCCGATCTACCGGCCGGCAGCTATCGCATCGCAATCAATACCGACGGCTATCATCCATTAACCGGTCAGCGTACAATAGCGGCGGGTGACATCGTGCGCGGTAAAGTCTTGTTGCAGCCGATAGCCGAGACACGGACCAAAAAGCCCAAAGCAGAAGCCAAGAAGGAGTCGGATCAAAAGCCGCAACGAGATCCCAATGCCTGCTATGCGCCTATCGCCAAACGGATTGCCGAACTGCGGGCCTCGAACAATGCCCAGAACCCACAAAGCGGCGGCGTGTATGTGCGCACCCTGGATCGCGACAGCCAGTGCATGGCCGAATGGACTCAGTGCCGTGAGGCGGCCAAAAAAATCTACGATGCCTGCCCGCCCGATTCCCGGGGCACCTACGCGCACTGCCAGCAGGCCCACGCTAAGAGCTGGATCGATTGTGCGAACCAGGAATTGGATTGTGAAGAGAGAAAAGCACGGCAAGAGTGCGGGATGTGATACCCTAAATGAGCGAGAAGCGCTCATTTAGGTGTTATTAGTTATTGGTTATTCGTTATTGGTATTGTTTGAAAGCTTGATTTTATATCTATAACATCAGTCAGATATGGAATGGATTTCATTCTTTTATTAAACGATTAACCAACAGTCGATAACGAATAGCCTTCAATTGGTTTTCAACACAATTGGTGAAATTTTACTATGCACTGATATCAAATAAGGATTCAATCATGAACCACAAGCAATGGATCGTATGGACGGTAATCGGGTTGGCGCTGTTGCAGCCGGCAGCGGCCTGGGCCCAAAAGGAAATTGAACCGAATAATGCCGAAAACCAGGCCAATCCGGTAAGCGCCGGCAAGATCGAAGCACGGGTCAATGATACGCACGACTGGTACAAGGTCCGTCTGCCGGCCCCGGGGCCGGTAACTTTGCGCGTGACGGGACTGCCCCAGGGAATGAATGTCCAGATCGGCGTCAAGGGACTGGCACCGTTGAAATGGCGTGACGGTCAGGGGGATACCGAATACCGCTTCGAAGCTGAAAAAACCGAGGGACTGGTTTGGGTGATGTTTCAGTTCGCCCAGAGTGTGTGCGGCTATGACTGGTGTGCCTCCCGCATTGCGCCGGGTGGCCCGTTGTATGGCGTACGGCCGTCCGAGCGAATGCCTGACGCCCACAATGGGGAACCCATCATCAAAGAGCTCTTGACTTACAATCTTATAATCGAAACGGCCGGTACCAATCTGAATGCGGACGCGACCAGCACCGATTCGAACCCAGACGCGACAACCCAAGACGATGCCATCCAATGGGAGGACGAACCCGATGAACAGCCGGCCCCGCCCGGGCAAATTGTCTGGGAAGATGAATGGGAACCTGATCGGGATCAACCCGATGAAATATTCTGGGATGAGGAGCCGGGGATTGGGGGTTGAGTGATCGGGGAATTGAGGTGTCAGGTGTCAGGTTTCGGGTGTCGGCAACGCCGCCAGCCAAACAAACAGCCGGTCTGATCACAAAAAGAAACTGATAATTTTCTCGCAAAGACGCCAAGGCGCTAAGATTATTAACATTTTAAATCCTTTCCTTTGCGAGCTTTGCGCCTTTGCGAGAGATAAACAAAATGTTTCATAAAAGCGCTGCCTCTGGCCAAAAAAACGGCCAGTCTGATCAAAAAAAAGAAACTAATGACGAGTATCAGTATCTAACACCTGGGTTTCCCGACACCCGACACCCGAAACCCGACACCCGAAACCCGAAACCTTCAGTAACTTACCACAAGTTTTCAGAAAAAGTCTGAGGGTCTAATGTTAAGGGTTAGTTTGCATCAAAGCCGAAATAGTTAACGGCATTATTATAGCAAATATCCTGAACCATCCCTCCCAGCAGTTCGATATCGGCGGGTAATTCTCCATTTTCCACGTCATTGCCCAGCATATTGCACAATATCCGTCTGAAATACTCGTGTCTGGGATAGGACAGAAAACTGCGGGAGTCGGTTAACATTCCCACGAAACGGCTGAGCAGTCCCGCGTTGGACAGGGCGTCGATCTGACGCTCGATGCCCTGCTTTTGATCGTTAAACCACCAGGCCGACCCGAGCTGCATTTTACCGGGCACCATACCGTCCTGGAAATTGCCGATCATGGCGGCCAGCAGGTCGTTATCTCTGGGATTTAAATTATATAAAATCGTCTTGGCCAGCTTGTGTTCACAATCCAGTTTATCCAGGAATAATGCCAGCGGTCGGGCCAAATCGTCGTCACCCATGGTATCGAACCCGGTATCCGGTCCCAGGGCCCGCATGGCTTGCGTATTCACATTGCGCAGGGCGCTCAAGTGATATTGCTGCACCCAATTTTTGTTGGCATCCATTTTGGCCAATTCCAATAAAACAGCACTTTTGAACTGCAGCGTTTCCTGAAGGGCAGGTTTATGCCCCTGGCGGACCTTGGTAAATATGCGAGCTGGATCTTCCGCGGCAAAATCGGCCGCGCAGGGATATTCAAGTCCGTGATCGGAAAGGCGGCAGCCCACTTGGTGAAAAAAATCGTGCCGCTTGAGAAGCGCCGCCAGAAAAGATTCATAATCGATGATTTTCACTTCAGCCATGTCTTCCAGAAGATCTACCCATTGATTGAAAGCTTGGGGCGTCTCCACCGCTATGGCTTTGTCCGGTCGAAAAGCCGGCAATATCCGGATCTCAAAGCTTTTATCCCGGGCAAGCGTCAGGTGGTGGGACAGGTCATCCAACGGGTCGTCGGTTGTGCAAAGCAACTTTACATTCATTCGCCGCAACAAATTGCGCGTACTGAAGGGATCGGTCTGCAGCAAGGCGGTGCAATTGTCATAAACTTCTCTGGCCGTAGCCGGGCTCAAGAGCTTGTCGCTGATCCCGAAGCAACGTTTCAACTCGAGATGCGTCCAGATATAAAGCGGGTTGCGAAGCGTCTTGGGCACGGTTGCAGCCCAGGCTTGGAATTTTTCATAATCGGTAGCAGTGCCGGTAATGAAGCGCTCGCCAATACCATTGGCACGCATAGCCCGCCATTTGTAATGATCGCCGTTGAGCCAGATCTGGGTTAAGTTTTCAAATTTGCGGTCCCGCGCGATATCTTCCACCGGCAGATGGCAATGATAATCCAGAATCGGCATGGACCGGGCGAAGTCATGATACAGGGTTTTGGCCGATTCGGTGTGCAATAAAAAATTTTCCGACAAAAAGGCTTTCATGGCATAATTTAACCTTCCTGAAAAATAAATTTTGGATTTTTACACTATTTCCCGAAAGTAATTGTTAGTTGATGAATCGATTGACTGACGGTTAAATTATCAGATGCTGCGCATCTTTTTTTTTGTATTTGATATGGCTGAATCCAGATTGATTCTTAAAACAAGAATTCGGCGGTGACAGCCCAATAATCCTGATACCACTAATATAAACTGATAATTTATTCAAATGTTTTCAGTGCCTTTCAACTGATATTTTTTCGTATTGACTTGAAATGCAATCCAAAATATCTATAACCCTCAAAGTATGAGGGAGCCGGACTTAGCACCTTGGTTTCCTGACACCTGAAACCTGACACCCGACACCTTATGTATTTCGACCCAATATCGTTAGGCCCTTTAAGCACCACTCTATCAAGAAGAAGCGGAGTAGTTGGGATGAAAATTGATATCGCCGTCATACCGGTAGCCGGGCTGGGCACCCGGCTGTTGCCGGCCACCAAGTCTCAGCCCAAAGAAATGCTGCCGATCGGACGCAAACCGGTGGTCCAATATGTCGTAGAGGAGTTGGCGCGCGTCGGGATGCAGCGCATCCTGTTTATCACCGGTCCCGGCAAGGCTTCCATTGAAAATCATTTCGACCTGAATGCCGAACTAATTCAGTTCCTGCGGGAAAACGGCAAAGAGGATTTGCTGGCCGAGCTCGACTTCGAACGGGCCCCGCTGCAGTATTTTTATACCCGCCAGCGACAGCAGCTGGGATTGGGCCATGCCGTGGCCTGTGCCGAGGCGTTTGTCGGCAATCAACCATTCGCCGTGGCCCTGGGCGACTCCGTTATCGGCCTCAATGCCCAAAGCAACATTCTCAAACGCATGACGACCTGCTTTGATGCGAAAAAAGCCGATGCCGTTATCGCCTTTACCGAGGTGCCGCGGGATCGGGTGCCGTTTTACGGTGTCGCCCAACCACGCGAGAACGGCGAATGCTTTAAGCTGGCAGATCTCATCGAAAAGCCGAGTGTTGCTGACGCACCGAGCAATTTGGTGATTTCGGCGCGCTATGTGTTCGCCCCGGGCATTTTTAAAGCCCTGGAAGAGATCCAACCCGGGGCGGGCGGCGAATACCAGCTCACCGACGCCATCCGCCTGATCATTCAAGGCGGCGGGAAAGTGTATGGGGTGCGTCTGCGTGCCAATGAACGCCGCTATGATGTCGGCAATTTCGATTCATATTTTCAGGCGTTTGTCGAGTTCGCTCTGGCCGATAAGAAGTGTGGGGCAGCGCTGCGCGATTATTTAAAGAATCTATTGTAATAAGACGGTGAGAAGTTGAGAAGGTGGGAGGAAAAAATGAGCGCTGCGCTTGAAGAGCGTTTCACTTGAAGAGCGCTGCGCTAAAGGCAACATATGGGACTGAGTGCTGAGGACTGAGGACTGAGAAGGAAAACCTGAAGTGGGAAGGCAGATCCGCCGTCGTTTCAGGAGGACTAGACTTTGCAGCGGCAAGCATTCGGCCTTCGACAAGCTCCCCTCGACAAGCTAAGGGCTTAATATAGTCAAACAGCAGGCGAGTCAGAGGCGGAATGAAAGAAGATGAGAAGGTGGGAAGGTAAGATTGGAGAATTGGTAAGTACTTGAGCACTTAAGTTCGTTGGCAACGACGGTTATAGATCGATTTTATTCCACTCAACTATGAGCTATCAGCTATGAGCTGACACGTCAGTGCCCCTTAATCAACTAAATCAACTAAATCAACTGATCTTATGGAGATCATCCGCAAACGCGCTTACGCCCGGGCCGGACTGCTCGGCAATCCGTCTGACGGGTACAACGGCAAAACCATCTCGATTATCGTGCGCAACTTTTGGGCCGAAGTGGTGATCTATGAATGGGATTCCGTTGATATCGTTCAGTCAAGAGACGACCGCGCCCGTTTCCGATCCATCCAGGACCTGGCCCAGGACGTGCGTCTGCACGGCTACTACGGCGGCATTCGGCTGATCAAAGCTACCATCAAACGCTTTGTCGATTATTGCAGCGAGCACAATCTCAGACTACACGAGCGGAATTTTTCCATCCGCTATGAAACGAATATTCCGCGCCAGGTCGGGTTGGCCGGCTCCAGTTCGATTATTGTGGCAACGTTGCGGTGTTTGATGGAATTTTACGATGTAGAAATACCGCTGGAGCTGCAGCCTTCATTCGTGCTGTCCATCGAGACGGAAGAACTCGGAATATCAGCCGGTCTGCAGGATCGCGTTATTCAGTGTTATGAAGGCCTGGTCTATATGAATTTCGACAAACTTGCCGAACGTGAGGCCCACGGGAAAAAATATTACAGCTATGAAAGACTCGACCCTGCGCTGCTGCCGTCCCTTTATATCGCCTATCACAATGCCCTTAGTGAGCCCACTGAAACCTTTCATAGTGATATCAAGGGTCGTTTTGAATGCGGTGAAGCCCTGGTAGTCGATGCCATGCAGCATTTCGCCGGTTTGGCGGCCCGGGGACGCGAAGCCCTGCTCGCCAGGGATAGATCGAAATTGTCGGAATTAATCGATGAAAACTTCGATACCCGGCGCAGTCTCTATCGACTGCCTTCCTGGCAGGTCAAAATGGTCGATACGGCCCGCCGCTGCGGCGCCAGTGCCAAATTCGCCGGTTCCGGCGGAGCCATTATCGGTATCTATGACGGGGATGCTATGTTTGAGGAACTGCGCGCGCGTCTAGCTGGAATCGGTTCCGAGACGATTAGGCCGATGGTGATGGAATGACAGAAATGACTAAAATTGAAAATGACTAAAATTAAGGTATTCTTTCGATTTAATAAAAAACCGATGGAGCGCAGCGACACCATAATTTTAGTCATTTTTTAATTTTAGATCAGTTTAGATCATTTCATTGGTTACCGGAATCTCAGCCCAACTGCACCACTATCTCAGCTACGATAATAGTGATGCGGCCGCCTCATCAAGGTAAACATAGGCCTTGGCATGTTCGCGCAGGATGGAAGCCGGATGCATGGGCGAGACTTCGCCTTCGAAACAGTGTTTCACCGCCCGGGCTTTGCGCTCGTCCGGGACCGTGCAGATTATCGTCTCCGACTTCATGATTTGTTTGATCGACATGGAGATTGCTGTGGCGGGAACATCCTCGAGGGATGCAAACCAGCCTTCGCCATACTGCTGCTGCCGGCAGGCTTTATCCAACTCCACGATGATAAACGGCTGCTCGGTCTCGAAATCCGCCGGCGGATCATTGAACGCCAGGTGCCCGTTCTCTCCGATTCCCACAAAGGCCACATCGATTGAATCCCGGGAAATAATGCCATTCATTCTGCGGCACTCGGCAGCCGGATCCTGAGCCTCGCCCCGGATAAAAAAACCGTGCCCGGATTCACCAGGTCGACCAGACGTTCTTTAAGGTAGCGCCGGAAACTGGCCGGATGTTCTTCGCTGATACCGATATATTCATCCAAATGGTACATGACTGTTTTGTGCCATGCAATCCCATCTTTGCGGCACAGGGCATCCATAAAATCAAACTGAGAAGCACCGGTGGCCACGATGAAGCTGGCCCGGCCCTTGACGGCAATAACTTCTTTCAATATCTCCGCCCCCCGGTCGGCCGCTGCCGTCCCGCACTCCGCCTTGGTTTTAAAGACTTCAATTTTCACATCTGCCTCCAATCTTAGAATCCAGTCATCTGTCATGATAAATTCTTCTCTTCCAGCGAATATACCAGACGCCCGGCCAGATAAACCTCAAAAACTTGGATTCTTTTTCTGTGCGCTTTGTACAGCACCAAATCGGCCCGCTGGCCTTTTTCCAGCTTGCCGCTGATCCCACTAAACAAGCGGGCCGGATTCACGGTCGCCATTTTTATAGCCGACGTCAGGGGAATTCCGGCAAAATCCGCGCAATTGTTGATCGCTTCTTCCAAGGTGAGGGTCGAGCCGGCGAGATATGGTGATCCTGCAAGCCGGAGGGCACCGTCACCATCGGCTTCAACGACCAGATCTCCCAGGCCATACCGCCCGGGGGCTGCCGCCGTAGCCGCCGTTGCATCGGTAATCAGGATGACATTCGCCCGGCCCTTGGCCCGCACGACATTTTTCACAAAATAATCCGGCAAATGAATTCCGTCGCAAATAAGGCTGGCCATCAGTCCGTCATGGGCCATTTGTTTCTGCAGGTAATTTTGATGGCGGTCCAGCATCTGATGGGCGGCGTTGCCCAGGTGGGTTGAAATTCCGGCACCGGCACGCACCGCCTGATCGACGACCTCCGGCTGCGGGCTGCAATGTCCGATTCCCACCGCAAGCCCCTTTTGGGCAGCCTTTTTGATAAACGTCAGACCACCGCGCACCGCGCTGCAGGGCAAAGCCGGCGAAGCCATTGGCCTTGCCACCACGTCATCTTTTTTGGGATCCACCATCGCCCTGTTTTTCATGGCGTTTTTCACACCCTACTTGGGCCTGGTTGCCCTGCGCTTCCAGTCATTCGAGTTTTTCTGGTTGACCCTGTTCGGCGTATTGATTTGCGGCAACCTGACAGCCCCAGAAGATCCGCTCAAGGGATGGATCTCCGGCTTCCTGGGTATTTTTCTGGCCATGATCGGCATGGAGGCCATCCAGGCCCACCCGCGCTTTGCCTACGGGATCGTGGACCTGTACGGCGGGATTTCCATGATTCCGGCGCTGGTGGGCATTTACGGCATGACCGAGGTCATTCAGACCACGGTGGAGGCCCATCGTCGCGGAAATATTTCTCAGGTTGGCCGGGTGCTGCCCCGTATCCGGGATCTGCTTCGCAACTGGAAAAATATCATTCGGTCAGGCTTGATCGGTGTATTTGTGGGCACCATTCCGGGGGTTGGGGAAAATATCGCATCCTTTGTCGCTTACGATTTTGCCCGACGCGGCAGCAAGACACCTGAGAAATTCGGCAAAGGATCCGTCGAAGGGCTAACGGCCGCCGAGACCGGTGACAATGCCTGTGTGGGCGGCGCCATCATACCGGTCCTGGTGCTGGCGGTACCGGGCAGTCCCCCGGCTGCCGTGTTGCTGGCGGCCATGTGGCTGCATGGCATGCGGCCGGGTCCGTTGCTGGTGATTGAAGCGCCCCACCATATTTTCGAAGTTTCGGCCATGTTTTTGCTGGCCAGCGTGGCCATGCTGATCCTGGGACTGTCGATGGTCAGAATCGTCGTCAAAATTCTGAAAGTCCCGACCTCAATATTAATGCCGATCATTCTGGTTTTATGCGCTGTCGGTTCATTCGCCATTGCCGGCAGGGTTTTTGACATCCTGATCATGCTCTTGTTCGGCGTCATCGGGTACCCCCTGCGCAAAATGAAATTTCCGGACGCACCGTTAATCCTGGGGCTGATTTTAGGCGCCATGTTGGATGAGAACCTGCGCCGTGGACTAATACTCAACGACGGTTCCCTGGTGCCGTTTTTCACCCGCCCGATCAGTGTCATCCTCATCATCATGATTTTGATGACCGTTTTCAGTCGCAACCTGTATCTCAGACAAGCCGTCGGTCGCGTTAAGGATTTGATATTAGCCCCATTCCGAAGGTTGAAAAAAAATGCAGAGAAGATGAGAAGGTGAGAAGGCTTAGTTGAGCGCTGCGCTTGATGAGCGTTTCACTTGAGGAGCGCTGCGCTTGATGAGCGTTTCACTTGAGGAGCGCTTCGCTGAAAGGACTGAGGGTTGAGGACTGAGGGTTGAGGACTGAGGACTGAGTAAAAGGAATGTGGAAGGGGATAGGACAGAAATTCGGAAATTGAGTAGGTGAGAAGATAAGAAGGTAGGACTGAAGTGGGGATTCGGAAGACGGAAAGGACAGAGGGTGAGAAGTTGAGAAGGTAGGACTGAAGTGGGAATTCAGAATGCGGAAGTGGGAAACCTGAAGTAGGAAGTTGGGAAGTTAAGATTGAAAGGCTGCTGAGTTCATTAGCTCATAAGTTCTCTAGTAATGCACTGAAAACCATCGATTTTATAGCTTGCTCCAATCAACTAATTTTCTAATCAACCAACAACTATTAGCTATCAACCATGAGCTATCAGCTATGAGCTGATCGTGGGAGCTATATATGAAATTATCCATTTGCAATGAGCTCTTTGAAGGCTGGGAAATAGAGCGAGTCTTCGACTATGCCGCTCGATTGGGATATGACGCCGTTGAGCTGGCGCCCTTTACACTGGGCGAGACTGTTTCGGATATTTCGGCCGCTGAAAGAAGCAGAATCCGCCGGGCGGCCGAAATAGCCGGCATCGAAATCGCCGGGCTCCACTGGCTGCTGGTAAAGCCGGCTGGCCTGTACATCAATCATCCGGATGTCCATATTCGCCAAAAGACCCAGAATTATCTGAAAGCGCTGATCGATTTGTGCGGCGATTTATGCGGCAAGGTCCTGGTGCACGGATCCCCCCAGCAACGCAGTATCAAGGATGGCTGGGATCGGGACGAGTGCCGCAAATTTGCCATAGAGACTTTTCAGGTGTGTGCCGCAGCCGCGCAATCGCGGGATGTGTTTTACTGCTTAGAAGCCCTGACCACGGCCGACACCAATTTCATCAATACGATCGATGACGCCGTGCAGATAGTGGATGAGATTGGTAGTCCGCATTTTCAGACCATGTTCGACTGCCGCAGCATTCACGCCGGGGCCACGGATGACCTGCCGCGTGTTCTGCAGGCCGCGTTGGCAACGGGCAAAGTAAAGCACGTGCACGTTAATGATCCCAACGGCCGCGGCCCCGGTTTTGGAGATTTGCAGTTTGCGCCCCTGCTCCAAATTCTGCACGATGCCGACTTTCAGGGATATGTCTCGGTCGAGGTCTTCGATTTCGACCCCGACCCGCAAACCATTGCCAGCCGCAGCATCGGATACCTAAAAGGCATTTGTGAAACGCTCGGCATTGATAAATAGATGGGAAGCCGGAAAGCAAGGAGGCTGGGAATGCTGGGAGGCGAGAAAGCTGGGAAGCCGGAAAGCAAGCGGGCTGGGAGGCCAAAAACAAACTCTCAAAGCTTCCAGGCCTTTCAGCTTCCTGGCCTCCCAGCCTTCAGGCCTCCATGCTTGTGTGCCTCCAAGCTTCCTGGCCTTCCTGCATCCTGAAAGGATTAATCCATGCATACTCTATTAATATTGAATCCCGGTCACTTCCATGCCGCCCTGGTGCTGCGTGAACGTCACTCGCGCCTGGCCGACAATATCTATGTGTACTCGGAGCCGGGACCGGAGTTGGACCGATTTCTAGAAATTGTCGAGTCTTTCAACAATCGGGAAGTCGATCCCACCTGTTGGGAGATCAATGTCTACCGCGGCCAAGACAGTCTCGACAGGTTAATTGCCGAAAAAAAGGGTGACATCGCTATACTGGCCGGACGCAACAACACCAAGATGGAGTACATCGACACGTTAAACCGGTCGGGGATAGCGATCCTGGCCGACAAACCGTGGATTACCAGCAGGGACGCCCTGCCCTTTCTACGCTCGACCATGGCACCGGACCGCCCCCTGGCAGCGGATATCATGACCGAACGCTACGAAATCGCCACTCTGCTTCAAAAAGAGTTCTTGGCGGAAAAAAACGTTTTCGGCCAGGTGCGGATCGATCCCGATGGAAGCCCGGCGATTTTCAAAGAATGTGTTCATCACCTCTACAAAATCGTCAATGACAAGCCCCTGGTGCGGCCGGTCTGGTATTTCGACATCGATGTCCAAGGCGAAGGCATTGTCGACACCACCATCCACCTGGTGGACATGATCCAATGGATGATGTTTCCCGGCAGCGCCATTGATTATGAAAAAGATATCGATTTGATGGAAGCCCGCCGTTGGGCAACTCGGGTTCCGCTGGACAAGTTTGCCAAAATCACCGGCAATGACCGGTTTCCCCGGACAATTGAGGAATATGTGAGCGGAGATGACCTGAACTATTTTTGCAATGGCGAATTGATCTATCGCATCAAGGACCTTCCGGTCCACCTGAGGGAGCTCTGGCATCTGGAAGAGCCTACGGGCGGCAAGGACACCCACCGGTCACTCATCAAAGGCACCCGTTCCGATCTGATGATCCGGCAGTTGCCGGAAACGGGTTTCAAAACCGAATTGCTGATTATACCGCACGCCAACAAAGCGCAAGTAGAAGAAAGCATTCAGGATTGCCTGGCGCGGTGGTCGGATCGGTATCCAGGGCTGTCTGTTGTTGCACAAAAAAATGCCCTGCTGATTGCAATCCCCGATAACCTGAGAACGACCCATGAGCAGCATTTTTACCGGGTGCGGGATGCCTTCATCGAACACCTGGACCGCGACAGCGAACCGCCTGAGCATCGCGCCTGCATGCTGGCCAAGTATACTTTGCTGGCCGAAGCCAGGTCCATGGCCCTGGCTTCGCCGTTTGAGATGCTGCGATAGCGAAAGAACAGAAGGTAAGAAGGTAGGAGATGAGGAAGAGCGCTGCGCTAAAGGTAGCAATGAGGACTGAGCGCTGAGGACTGAGCGTGATGGAAGGCGGAAGATGAAGATGAGCGGCGCGCTATAGATCGATTTTATTCCACTCAACTATGAGCTATGAGCTGGCACGCCAGTGCACCAAAATCAACCAATCAACTTGTCAACTAATCAACCGTTTCAACGGGGGAGGAAATTATGTCGAAAAAAGGCGGTTACGGCATCGGGATTGTCGGTTGTGGGATGATCGCGGATTTTCATGCGCGGGCCATCGCGGCCATGCGTGGCGGACATCTGGCCTGTGTGTTTTCCCGCAGCAAAACAAATGCGGGCCGGGTAGCCGACGCATACGACTGCGCCTCCTACCAGGATTATCAGGCATTTCTGGCCCATCCGGGTTTGGATATCGTGGCAATTGCTACACCCAGCGGAGCTCACCTGGAACCTTGTGTTGAAGCAGCCGACGCCGGCAAACATGTCATCTGTGAAAAACCTCTGGAAGTCACCCTGGAGCGTGTCGATCGCATGATTCACGCCTGCGAATCGAATCAGGTGATGCTGGCCGGCATTTTTCCCCGCCGCTTCAGCGAAGCCACTGCGGTTTTCAAAAAAGCGGTCGATGCCGGCCGGTTAGGCAAAATCACTCTGGCCGATGCCTATATCAAGTGGTACCGCACCCAGGAATATTACGACAGCGGCGATTGGCGCGGAACCTGGTTGCTGGACGGCGGCGGCGCCCTGATGAACCAGTCCATTCACACCATTGACCTGCTGTATCATTTGGCGGGCGAAGTTGATTCGGTTTGTGCCTATGCGGACCTCGCCATCCACAAAGATATCGAAACAGAAGACAATGCGGTGGCCATCGTTAGATTTAAAAACGGCGCCCTGGGGGTCATCGAAGGCTCGACCGCCTGTTATTCGCCGACCGGCCACCCGGCCGAGGTCCATCTCTGCGGATCCGCGGGATCTGTTTTCTTGCGCGATAACGCCTTCACGGTCTGGGATTTCAAAAAGAACTGGCCGTCGGATAAGAAAATCAGGCAGGCATTCCGGGCAGAATTAGGTAAAGCCGGCGCCGGCGCCGCCGACCCCAAAGCCATTGATTTCAGCGGTCACCTGAAAAATTTCGAAGACGCCGTGCGCGCACTCAAGTCCGGCAAAAAACCAATGATCGATGGACATGAAGCCCGCAAATCCATTGAAATCATCCTGGCCATTTACCGCTCGGCGCTGAAGGGCGGTAAACCCGTGCAGCTGCCCCTCAAACGGACACCGGTTCGGAAAAGTTTTAAATGAGCGCTGCGCTTGAGGAGCGTTTCACTTGAGGAGCGCTGCGCTGGACGAGCGTTTCACTCGAAGAGCGCTTCGCTTGAAGCAATATTTAGGACTGAGGACTGAGGATCAAGCTGAGAAGCTGGTCAGTTCTTAACGGTTTGTTGCTGGAATCGACATTTTTGGAGCGCAAGCAATAATGAATGCTTCATATTTTCTGAATTTGGTTTTACTGCCGCTCAGCCAATGGTCTCAGCTGGTTGGCAAGCCGTATTCTGACCCA
>Ga0209367_1000066_pt1 | contig 63588 bp, 32 predicted proteins | sample WorMetLIZISLAND2_FD_187412 | JGI IMG/M metagenome (GOLD analysis project Ga0209367, IMG submission 187412) | Marine gutless worms symbiont microbial communities from Max Planck institute for Marine Microbiology, Germany - Olavius geniculatus... ...
GGTGCATATAGCTCTTAATGATCCCATCTCAGAGCTACGGAGCGTCACTTGTCATATGGGATCACACAGTGTTACCTGCCACCCGACAGAGGTGAACGCGCCCCGCCTTAAACCCAGCCAAATAGGCAGGTACTCGATTTATCTACCCCGGAGGGATGGAAGGCTGAGTTGACCTAGGCGGTTGGTTACATCCCGAGATGGTTTACCTGCCCACAGGCAGTCACCCACCGCAGTATTAACCGGGCCCGGCGTACAGTAACTTCGCTGATTGGATCAGACGCGTTACCACTACACCACGCCGACCACCCTTTTGGAGGGATTTGCATAAAATTTTGTACGACGGGTCCTTTCGCCGACGTAATCAACCGCGCCAAATTTTATCTCAATCCGATCAGGGGTTTTGATTCTGTGGGGGTCGAATTTCTGGCTTCCCCGTAGGAAAGAGAAGTCGTCGTTAACACAGGGCTTAAACTACCGTTCAGCCTGTGATTCACCCACTCACACCGGATAACTGTCTGCATGCTGTGTTGTCGATAAACGCACGTAGACCTATAATAGTTACTGCACATAGCGTACTGCAAAGCGCGGTATTGCGACCGTACGTTGCCCGTCCGTCCGTCCCTCTGTGACGTTGATGTAACTTGGCCGTATAAGTTGGTTTACTTAAAAATAATATAAGAATAATTACCTCCCCTTAGTTTAAAGATCGGCGACCAAAATTTAGAGAAGCATTCCTGACCTTACAGTGAATTACGTCTCCATTTTTTGTCTAATGCACAACCTCGCTAATATCAAAGTCTTTCGGAACTTTGGCACAAATGTTTGAAAAAACTGAAATTCTATGAAATAAATTAATGAAAAACCGACGAAATGACTGTAAAGTGCCATAAAATGGTTAACGGGACAGCTGCTGTTTGGCGCCTATGCGTGTTTTCATGTGATCGTTGTTAACCGAATTAGTCAACGAAAGCTTTTACCGATTGAATACCAACAGTGCATGGAAATGGAATATCGAGCCATGAATATAGGACTGCCTAGTGCTAGTGCCTAGGTCGATCTGCTTTTAACAGCATAACAGGCGTTGACTATTATACAAACGCGACAACAAATCCTGTGAGCGTTAGTGATGCACAGTCGTGACACAAAACTTCCTCGAAAACCGCATTAATGATTTGTCATACGGTATTTAATGTTTAAGCAAACGATGTTTGTGAGATACGGTGGCTGAACGGCAACGTAAAGCATAAAAATGATTACATTAACATGATATTACTGATATCGTAATAAAATATCGCGTTGTGGACATGGTACTATTATTTGATCGTATATTAGTCGGTCATTCGTCAATTTAAAACTAATTGTACATGCAGCGGCTGCTTCAAATATCAGACGTGTGTCCTTTGCGTTCACTTGCTTAAAAATTTTACACAAATACCCTAAATTTCCACTATTAAAATGGTTATAATGACTTGAAATCGGCGAATTTTTTATTCGGCATCCGAACTTGTCCAAAATTCTTAATTTCGCTTGCTTTATTAACAATGTAGCTCCGAATAAAAAAAATATATAGACTATCTTTTGCGCCGCACTTGCATCTTTCCGCAGGCTGTCATCACCTGCGACAAAAGTGCTGTTCTGGAATCACCTGCTTGCTTTGAGAACCTTTGTTTACGAGCGAAGCAGCAACCGTTATAGCACTGTAGCATCAGCTGCAGCAGCTAAGGTAGCTGCCACGGAAGCACATTTTTCCGCCATGACGGCATAACTACGCGCGAAATGTCACCAGGACGTCATCGTAATCTTAACGTCATATTAATTCTGGCTGTTATTGTCGTGAAGAATTTCGTCGAAGTTTCACTGGCTGCAGACTCGTAAGTATAGGCCTATGACTGCAGGATTTGCAACAACACGAACAACGCTGACATAATTATTTTAACTAGCGTTTTTCACTAACATGTAAGTAGTGCACTAGTTTCTCGAAACAAAATAAGACACAGTAATTGTTACTATGAAACAAAAAAAACCGTTATAGTAGGAATTCCCGTATAATGTGATTCATTAAAATTTACTAACCATTATTTTACAGCCTACCTCGTTCTTCTATTTCTCGCCAACTCGTTTGCAGTGTTATAACCGCTCATCATCTCGCTCCAGTCAAGCGTGATGGTTGAAACGTGTGTCGAATTTCTTTATAACAAGCAGGTGACAGGCAAAACACTCCGTCGATCACAGTCATATAATATGCACGTTTCTTCGGGGTCTAGAGTTTATTTTTTATTCTTACTGTACACTCGCATAATGCGCCTTAGTCCGTGATGAAACGTATAGTTTTGTTGAGGTTTTCGTAGTCGAAATTGCCGTCGCAGCACAGACAAGGATTGTCGTAACGTTGCTTTTTGCAGTGGATTAGACAGTGGCGTCGAAATTCCTTTTGCAAAAATGCAAATTTCGGGATAGAAATTCCCATTTTGGGAAAAACGAAAGGTCAAAATTGAAATTTTGAGGACTAATATTTTCTCTGTCATAAAATTGCAACTTTCTACCCCGTCAGCTTTCCCACGACGTCGTTGCTCGTTGAAATTGAAGCGTGGTCACTGTGGTGTTGATAACAAAACTGCGTCTGCGTGAATTGTTAAGCCAGGTTGTCAGACGATGTGGTCATTCTGTCAGACGAGGCAAGGCTGATTAAAAATTTGACTCAGCGCTATGAAAGTATCGGGAAAGCCAGCAGACCAGTCGTCAACTCATCGAGGCCTGTCCACGTCGGGCTGTCGCTGATGTTATACCAACTGATCAACGTCGACGAATCAGAACAGTTCATCACACTCAAACTGTGGTTACATCTGGTAGGCATATATCGTCGTCATTCACTCACGCGTTTCATCGCGAAACAGCGACAGTCGCGTCGCGAAACTGTTTCCGCATATAGCCGCCCACTTTTCAAGCGACCGTACTATTTCAACGCGCTTATCGTACGATATAAAATAAGGCACAGAATATTTAACCGGCAGCAGGTCAAATATCCTGTAGGCTATATGACCGGTCAAATTTTGTCATCGGTTAAACGCGCCCAGCCACGACGGGTCAAACATCCGTTTCTGTAAAAGCCAGTTTGTTCGACCGGTTATGACCGGTCCAATATCCGGTCTTGTAAAAGCCGGACATTTGACCGGTCACCGGCTTAGCCGGTACGTACGAGCACCGAACGATGCTCATAGGTACCGGCTAAGACCGTGACCGTACGGCGACACAGTCGTACGGACGCATGGACGGCGGCAGCCAACCAACTGACGATCTCAACTGTAGCAAGTATGGTATCACGGATCCGCCAGTCGACCAACTGCATCTCGAGCCCAGCAAGTAGCCTGGCTATCACAGAATTACCAGTCGACAAGTTTTGTTCTTGCCTGCGGGAACCTCGAATTTACCACCTATATTGTACGCTAACTATTAGTGTTCATTATTGTCACATATATCTTTTAAAAACGCTAACTCTGACCAAACCCAACCCTAACCATAATCTTAACCCTAATCCGACCCTAACAAAGTAACCCTAACCTTAACTCTACTTTTAAGCCCTAAACGCTACACTATACTATTCACGCAATACCTATTTAGTAGCGCGTATACTGTATTTAATGTCATTCGCTAGGAGGCGACTGCGATTTCTCGTTTTGACAGGTTAGATGGCGGCCAGATAGATACAGGCTATCCGACCGGCTGCCGGTCAAATAGTTACCGCGATATTTAAATGTAAATAAATAAGTCTCCCTATTTTGCCGTGTAAGGTCATCCAAGGTCATTGCGTTTGGTGCTAATGGAACGCGCCTGTACGACTTTTTATTTGTGATTTATAGTAACCTTAGCTCTATGTCGCACTGTTTCTGAGATACAGCGACTTATTGATCAAACATCGCAAATGTTCCCCACGCCCTTTCATTTAGCGCTCTCGCTCGGGATGACCCCTTTTAAATTTATAAAAAAAACTTCACAGATCCTGAAACTAGAGTTTTCCAGGCTGCCAACAGTGAAAATTTGGTGATCCTGTTTTGCACTTTTTGACTGATTTACCCGTGTGACGGACAGACGGACAGACAGAATTGCGATGGTTAAGACGCATTACAACAGTACATGCTGTCGCGCATAACAATTCTGACGTGACATCGCAATTGAAAGAAACGTTTTTATTCACGGCTAGCATAGACCTCGACTGCCGTGTATTCATATTGCAAATTAAAAATTCATGAACGTATTTGTCAGTGCTTCCATAAAATAACGTATCCCAGCGCCTCACGTTGGTGAATCCGGCTGCAGGCTGGAGAATAGTCATGCAACAGTGAGCCTAATTTTACACTGTTCGCGCTAGCACTTCAAATCGTTCTTGTTTAACGCTCTATGACGTCATAAATCACAATGACGTCACATTTGTTTTAATGACGGAAAAATATATTTTTTATTGATGTATAAATTTTTAACAGTTTTTTAATCCAACATATCAACTTGCATAACTTTTTGAACGCTTCTCGTAAAGGTTCGGCGAATGTAGCTTTAGATGGGGTGTTGATAAGTTCTTATCTGCAGCAGTTTGGCTGCAATTTGCAACTCAAAGTAATTGCCCGCATCTACGTTAACTTCGTAGAAACAGTTTTTTGCTTTTTTTATTGATACCGGGAGTAGTACGATCTCAAATTTTCGATGTTAAAAAAGTAAAGCATAGCCTAATTATAGCGAAGGCAGAGTACGAGTACTGGGGTAGTAAACATTTACTGTTTACTTCTAATACGGTTGGCTTCTTCTAGTGACAAATGGGCTTTTTGTCTCTGGTGGCTTGGTCACGCTTGGTGTACTGCTAGTGCGTTAATCTCGATCAACAAAGTTGCTTTACGGTTATTACTTGTCCGCTGACAGTCAGTCCCGTCTAAGTCAGCGGACAAAAACAGTAAACCGTCTATAAACAGCCATCACAACTAACTTTCTGGCTAAGTAAATCGAGTACCGGACTGCTTGGCTGTCTGGCTGGGGTTAAGGCGAGCGACAGGATCCAGTGAAGAATATGTACACACTTTTAAACTTTTTAGCCTTTACGACGTTAGTGCCGTCTCCAGTCGGTAACAGCAGAATCCGCGACAGATTATCTCGATATTCGGACATGCGCTTTGTCTAGTAGGCTACTTTTGGCTTGCAAAACATTATTATAAAAATACCGTTTATTTAGTCATAATAAATGCCAGATTAAGTTTGTATGTTATGGCCTACTTTTTCCGCTTGCATTAGACACAAAGCATTTTTTCTGTTAGCGACCTTAATTAATATGAAATGTGGCATAATTGCTATTTTTTGCAAGCAAAATTAGTTCATAGTTTAGCGACTTTGTTCACTGTAAACAGAATTGGACGGACGAATATCTTGCATGGAACCCGGAAGACTACGGCGGAATTCGACTTATTAGCGTGCTACCAACGTTCATTTGGACACCAGACATCGAGCTTTATAACGGGTGTCGATTTCTTTCATTAACACATTTTGTCTTTCATTTAACTATCATGAGATTCATTCATTCATTCATTCATTTCTTTATTACAGCAAATGTCAAAACGCATTCGTTGTTACAAATAATATACATATACTGCGATTATGTTAACAAGTAGGTAAGTTGGCATTAGTTTTCTAAAAGTGTACGGTACGGTGAAAGTGCCCCTCGAAGAAATGAACAAGCCAGTTATATACATGGTTGGGCAAATCGAGTTCAGCCGCTTTCTGTAACAATGTGGAGTGTCGAACGGTGTCGAACGCTTTCGAGAAGTCCAGGGAGATGACAACTACCTACGGATTAGATCGCAGTAGGTCGGTAACTGTGTGCAAGAAAGTGATGATAGCGGCTTCAGTAGAGCCGGTAGGACGGAACGCAAACTGGTCTGAGAACGTCAACGATGACGGCGGGCTGAGGAAGGCGGGGTATAGGAAGTTGCGCACAACCGATTGCTCCATGATCCTGGTTAAAATCGGAGTAATGGAGATGGGGCGGAAATCGGCTACTAGCTTGGGTGATGTTGTCTTGGGGATCGGGCAGATGCTGGCCTCTTTCCACTGCAGTGGCACAGTAGACGTGACCAGCGACAGGTAGAATAGGGAGGCAATTAGTCGGCAAAAGACTGGAGCAGCTACTCGGATAAACCAGGCCGGCAGGCCGTCCAGACCCATCGCCGTAGGTCGCAGACTGTCCAGCGCTCTAAACACTTGCCAGTCGGACACGAGTGCAGTTTGTGTGGTACTGGTCGACTGCTTTCTAGCCGGCGCGATGTAGTTATTGTCGGTTGAGATGACTGCGTAATGGTCGTTCAACGTTTCCGCGGTTACCCCATCTACGCTGGCCACAACCAGTTTGCGGCCGGTCAACTGTCTGACTGCTGCCCACATGCTCTTCGCATCTGTCTTGCCGTCGATCTTGTCTAGTTGGCTCTTGCAGCGAAGTTGCATGTCTCGACTGATCCGCTTTGCCAGAGCCCAAGCCTCCTCAACCCGCCCAGCTCGCATCAATCTGTTCTTCTTGCGCAGCATAACCTTGATGTGCGCAGTGATATACTCTGGGTCGCGACTGGTCTTGGTAATGACACGCTCCGGATAGTACTGGTTTGACAGTTGCAGTGCTACTGCATAAAAATGATCAAACTCCGCCTGCGTGTTAATGGCTGGGTCAGAACTGGCCGTTGGACACGGATTGGTAAAGTCAACCTCGACGGTCTCGCGAAGAAATTTAGCATCCTGCGCTGGCATGTGTCGTCGGTAGAGGCACTGACTGCTAGTCTTCCTTGGCGCACTTGAACCGTCGGGAAAAGCCACAACGGCCTTGTGGTCGCTTTTAACGACCGACGCCACCACGCGGACAGTGCTGTATATATCAGGACTGGACACGTATATCTTATCCAGTACGTTTGTGCCTAGAGTCGGTTGATGGACAATCTGCATCAGCCACGCGTCCGCTCGACTACTTCTTGGTCAGATAGCTGATTAACGTCGCCGGCGATCACGATATCCACCAACGGAAAATCGTGTGTGAGTTCCACTACGCACGCCTCGACGTACTCCAACAAAACTTCCGGTCGATAGGTCGGACTCGGCGGATGATAGAGTGCCGCAATGAACGTACGATCACCGACACGCACCCAGTCGATCTCCAACGCGCTGCTGGCGACGGCAAGTGCAGGCACCCAGCGCGACGACTGCACTGATGACGTCACATACAGCGCCACGCCGCCTCCACGCCGCCCAGGCCTGTCACGACGGTACACTGTGAATCCTTCAATACCAACAATACTGTCCGTGTGTTTAGTCTTAAAGTGCGTTTCAGTTATAACAGCGACAGACGCACCATAACTCTGGAGGTCGGCGGCGAGATGCTGGACGGCTCCCGGCTTAGACAGCGCAGCGGCGTTGAGCAGGTGAATGCAGTGTATGCGGTTAGTCTACACACAGGCCTATCATTATTTCGCCATCACTAGTGTCATTGATCATTAAGCACGTTTACCTGTCTGCTGTGGCCACAACCAGGATCCAAAAATCTTCACATCCTGTGTAACCATAGAGCTAGGCGGACTCAGTCCGTGAAGAAGCCCGTTCTCGTTTTTCTCAGTTTTTCCGGTTTTTTCTCGAATTCGTTTACACTTTCGCGGTCATAATCTTTTTGTTCAATCTTATTTCATCGTTCCACCGCTAATTGATCTAAAACAAAATGTTTTCGTAGGTCATGGTGACGTATTTGCTTATTTCTCACACGAATAACATCACGCTGCTTTTTGCTCATAATACGTGACAGTAAACAGTGCAGTTGCAGTTAAACTGGACAGTCCTTCTCACGTATGTATAACTAGTTTTAATGCTGAAGGTAGATGTTACATTTAGTACAGTCTCTATATGTATTGCAGTATCGATGATAATAGCAATCTTTTGATTGACCGAAACCGCTACATGGCTTTGCTACAAAACCACGGAGGCATATTTTGGGTTCCGGCAGCAAAGTTTCGAAGTGCCTGCGAAATCGACATGCGACGTTTCCCGTTCGACCAACAAAGGTTGTATTCAAATTTAACAGTGTTGTTCAACTATATTTAATGCATTGCATTTAAGGCTGGAAGTAACCTTTTTTAAAAAATAAGTTTTAGGTTTTTAGATTGTTTTAGGTTTTTAAGGTTTTCTTAGTTTTTAAAAATTTATTTGGTTTACTGTCCAGTGAACACTGTGCACAAAATTACGACCAAGGAAAACATCTTAATCACTTGATCTGTCACATAATCACATTGTTTTCTATAAATTATCGCAAGATAAATTAACTAAAAACCACGATTAAAATACAAAATAAAATATGATACGATGTATTGCTTTGTAGAACGTAATTTTAATACATGTTTTAGATATCGAATATTTATGAAACATATCGAAATTATTATAATATTTTTTATATTTTCGATATTTTCAAAAATATCGCAATTTTTTACAACCCTGTTTTTCAGTCCTGATTGTATTAACATTATATTCATATGGCTTAACTTCAAAATGTATTTTATTTTAATCTGAATAAATTTTACGATTTCGATGTGCTAATAAATTGGTACTTGTCCGTTAATTTACCTGCACCGGAATTATTATTGTTAACGCTAATCTTTAACCATTACTACACGAATGCTATTTTTCTATTCGATTTATTTTCTTGCAATTGCATACTTACGTTTAGGTGCAACATAACGCTGTCGTCATGGGCGCTCGACAACCGATATCTTCTGCTGCAATTCGACGGTTCCGAAAGCTTCCGATTCTCGACGAACAGCGAGAGCAACGAATGGCTGCTGGTCGACAGCTCGGCCACGATCAACTTGGAGCGATATCCGTACGGCGAGAATGACATACTCGAGTTAGAGTTAGGTTTAGAATTTAGAGTCAGGGTCAGGCTTAGAATTAATTATGGTTAGCGTTAGGGCTAGGGTTAAAAATTAGGCAAAATGCGACGAGGCAAAACCTGATAAGGGGCGAACTGGGGATACTCCGCTAAATAAGATCGACATACTCGAGTTTGATCAGCTCGTCTATACACTGACGATTAGACGTCGTTTTGGCTTCTACGTCTACGCCCTACTCGTCCCAAGTGTGCTACTGTCCTTTCTGACGCCGCTCACCTTCTGGATTCCAACAACCGGAGACGGCAGAATAACGCTCGGTATTCATCATCATCATCATCATCATCATCATCATCGTACATAACGCGGTTTAAACATTAAGTATTATTTTTAAGACTACGCCAGTGAAGTGCATGCTATGTGAGTAGGTTCCGTTATGAACGACGAAAAAAGGAAGTCATAATTGCAAATAATAAAATAAACCTTTTGAATACAGACGGTTAGTAAAAAAGAAGGGAAGGAGTGAACAAGTAATTTGTTTAGCGAATTACCGGTAAAGTCTAAATGACATCAAAGCCACTTAAACAGGTTTATAGGCCTACTGTGTAGCAGTAATGCTATTTTGATGAATACCTTGTATTGAGTTATTATTAAAAAAATATTATGAAATCTCATGTTGGGTCGTTTGAATTTAGTTTGGCATTGTGTGTAGGCATGAGTCTGTTTTCAAGCTTCTTCGTTCTTCTGTTGGTTTTAATTGAAGCATCTCCAACATCAGCGTCTGTCTCAAACTTGGGTAATTTTTAGCATTCAATTTTCTCATTACTCGTTCAAAAATTTAGAATGACTCCTAACTAAATCATTTTTTTCGTAGAACAGCAATTTTTACGCGCGAGAGCTAGAATAGCTAGCTATAACAGGTATTAGCTATGGTAATTCTGTTTTGGTGTCCGTTTGTCCGTCTGTCCGTTTTGGTGTCATGTCCCGATACCGATCCAAGCCCAGGTGAAATAGAGACTTCGGGTTTTCACCATATGATAGCTCAGAGTCTTTATAGTATTTCAAGACAAAAAATTTCATGGCGCTGGGTAGAAGGAATCCACATGAACAAGAGAGAAAAATAGGGGCATTGTGGTTATTTTTTTGCTATTGGCTTGTCTAGCGTGAAAACGGTTGTAGATAAGCACATACACGTTGACATGCGTTTTAATGGTATTAACATCGATGATCTTGAATGACCTTGAATCCCAAAAATAAAGGTTTTAGTATTTTTTGCAATTTTCGGCTGCAGAAAAGTGAATTACGACAAAATGGATGGAGATAGACCAAAACAACTTGCGAACAGAAACTGCTATAGGCTCTCGCGCGTCTCATGAGCATTAGCTCAGATTTTTTGTCAGTCAACTAAATGAATAAAATAGCGGTTGAGTATTGAGATGCAATTTGTCTCGCCTAATATTGTACTGCCGCAATGTGAAATAAACAAACTACAGAATAAAAATGTATTCTCAAAGAAACATATTATTCACATGCAAAACCTTTGTAGCGACAACAACTCGTATAGAATTTATATGTCATTGAGCATTCTAGTGACATGCTTTAAAATTTATTTACCATTTTTTTTTCTAAATTTTTTTTATAGAATTTGCCAGTATTTTTAATCTGCCCATCCGGCTGTGATTCTCTTTGTCCTCTAACAGAATCTCATTTAACAGGTTTTGTGCTGCATCGTGCAGGAATCTATTTTTGCTGCAACATGATCCTGATTGCGGTGACAAGCGTCGTTTCCGTTGTAATCGTCAACATTTCAAATCTTGATCAAGAAAAACCGGTTCCACTATGGGCGCGTAAGGTTTGTTACACTAGTTGTTTTTTACCGCTCATTGTTACCGTGACCCCCTAGCTGCACTAACCATTGAAAAATTTGTCGGTTTATTACAGGCCAGTATCATTTCAACTAAACTATAGGCTAGGCATATTTAGTAGTATTAACTCCAGTGCCATTTATACCCCGTTTACACGATCAAGCTGGCTCGACGAGCTGCTATATGTTAGCTGGACGAGCCAGCTCAATGTTTGCTTGATGTTTGCTTGATGATTGTTTCGTGTAGGCTATGCTTTATGTATGCTTCATATTTGCGCGATGTTTGTTCGATGTTTGCTCGATCGTGTAAACGAGGTATCAAGGATCAACTCGTAGATTAGCATTAAATCTGACGTTTAATAGCGCAAATAGCTAATAATTATTGTGCTTGCCCTGACGATACATCATCTTACATGCTATTTTGACTCTTTGCGTGCCCGTATCTTTGAAATGAAGCGATATTAGGTAGACTAACACCTACTATTAACCACTAATATGAAATGCTATGTGAGCTTGTCATTGATATATTATTAGTTCTAACGAACATTGACCCAGCTACCTGGAGTTCGATTCTGCTGCAGCGTCGTAGTCTGCGTACGTATTCAAATCCTATATCGCGAATCAATGCACAGTAAAGCAGTCAATTTAGCAGGGTGACCACTTTACTGGGAAACCCCAAAATTATTGGACGGCCGCATACATGTCGGCACTCGGCGCCGACTTCTCTGCTTTTTCTACTTTCAGCGCTTGCGTGTATTTTCAGGCGTTCAACGACACACTATCACGGGTGTTTCTGTGTTGTCACGAGCGCGACTCGTCACGTAATCGCTCAACAGGTGGCAGCACTGTCGGTCTGAAACATTCACCAAGGAGCGATCAATCAACTAACACGGCACTTGACGAATCGCCGACTAACCAGCGTGATTGGGCTGAACTCGTCATTGTACTGGATCGCTTCTGCTTTACTTTCTCTGTCACCGCTGTCGTTGCGGCCCTTATGATTTTCTTTCCTCGTTGACTTATCTGTTGTCTTTAGGCTGTGTGGTTACATGCCAAAAGGTGAAAAGCTTTGTAAATTGTTGAAGTTTTTTTGCTGTGATTTTTTATTAGACGTCGTTTACTTGTGGAAGAAAACATCAGACATTTGCAAATTATTCACAGAATGTTTTGTTACGCCGGTGTAACCGCGTCTTAACAGTAGAGACGACAGTGACGCTGTATATTATGTTAGGCCTATATTTCTTTAGAATTTCAGATGTTGCTAATTGACTCAGCTATGATCATAATATTGCGCCGTGAGTTTTCATAGCGTTGACAAGTGGAAAAGCCTTTGGGAAGAGTTTTAACCGTCGCATAGGACTGACTCGTCACTATTAGGCCTATATAAGACATAAAAGTCAGTGCTGTTTAAACGATTTAAACGTCATACACTTGAGCTGAGCTAATGTGAGTGACGAGAATATATCTGACCAGGTGCAGGCTTTTCCGTACACGTTTTTCAGTAAATGTGCCAACTAAGCTAGATATTATCAACGTTTCAGTCGATCATACTGTTTCAACCGAATGGACGCTGGCTGTGGGTCACGCTGTATGGCCTATGGATGCATTGTCACACTACTGAAACGCTGCCACATATTGATCAGCTTTTAATACGATGAGCGGCACTATAAAAACAAGCGTGACGCTGAAAACGCAACGTTCTGTCACCATTAGTGATGCGCAGTATACCGATATTAAAACTACCGCGGTATCTCCAAACTGAACACAACTGAACCGAATTATCAACAGTTATCAATGGTGGAAAACTCGAATTATTTCATGACCTGCTTCGTTCAACTATCTCATACCACAGTGTCTGCGGTGTTATAACCACCTATGATCTCACTGAAGTAAAACATGACGATTGAAACGCGTCTCGCGTCTGTTTATCACACGCAAGTTTACGCAGAACACGCAGTAAATCACAGTTATGAAATACATTTCAATACGGTCTAGAGTTCATTGTCTCGCTACGCTTGCACTCTAGGCCATGGCGAAACGCATGTACACGGTGTTTCATAAAAGGCACCCTTTTTGTTCTTTTCTATAACTTTGTCGAATGGCGATCAATTTGCATGAAATTTCTACCAGATGTAGCTGAAAAAATACAAATTCAAATTATTTCAACAAAATGCGGCCGTTAGTTAAATATTCTTTGTTAGTCGTAATTTAATGCTGACGTCATATTGTGTAGTGATTACAAACTGGCTTGTCTCAACTGGTTCTGTCAGTAGCTACCCTGCTTCTATGGTGAACTTTATCTGGTTTACAGATGAAAAATGTTCATCGTGTCAGCACTTAGCAACATGCATGGAGGCATAAAATCAGGTGTCACGCAATCCAAAAACTCATCCATTTCGGAAGCGGAGTGTGCTGGTGCACAGTCTTGCTGAAAGGTGTAAAAGTTAAGCTATCTTCACAAGTGTGTAAAAGTGATCGTTTTGGGCATTTTTATGGCTACAATGTTAAAGCTTCAACAGTTTGTCATCAATAAACCAGATGAAGTTCGTCATCAGCGTAGGGCAGCTATTCAGCAAGTCTGTCAGCACCGGTTGCAACAAGCCAGTTTGTACTCGCATCACACTATGACGTCAGCATTACGTCACGACTAGCAAAAAATATTTAAGTAGCAGTTATATTTTGTCCAAATATTTCGAACTAATATTTATTTAGCTACATCTGGTGAAAATTTCGTGTAAATTGATCATCATTCGACTGAATTATAAATGAAAGAAAAAAGTGTCTTTTATGAAACACCGTGTACTTACTTCATATTACACTTCATTTCATTACACTTCATTATACTTCATTTTACATTTTGCATTTCAATTTTTACAGCGCTGTAGGCCTATTAATATCAGACGTCTAAACGGTCTAATGAGGGTCAGTAGGTATAAAGGTATCTCAGTTCTTTGGACGACGAAGTAAGTTATTAGCTGTTATGGACTCAAAACATGGCAACTAAGCAACGATGAAATAATATTGGACCCGGGCAGCTGTTTTTAAACTTCGTGAGGCGGTCGCCTATTCTGTAAAGAAGATTAACCTTTACCCTTCGAATACAGACCGCTTATACAAAAATAGTGTAAAACTGCCTAAAGTCGTAATGGTGCTTTGCGTTTTTTTACATTTCATAACTGGACGTACGCAAAACGGGCAAAAGTCGTTCATAAGTTTTTAAATATTATGGATTGCCCATCACCAGCCTGCTTTGGGTTCCGCTGCAATCTGATCCGTATCACAAATTCAGCAGTCACGCGATACTGAGTATACGTTTGGCATTGGCGTCGTCGACGTAGTTGCTGCTGCTGAGGCTTATGATGTCGACAGTGATCATAGTGATGACGGCGGCAGTGAAATAGGCACAAAATGTCGCCATCGGGAAGTCGTCATAACCTTAGCCTATCACTAATCTTGATCGTTACCGTAATAAGCTGTTGTACTGGGGTTCCACTGACTGGAGACTCGTAAGTACGATTTCACATTGTGCAATAACATTAACGAGAGATCAGTCACTCGGAGAGTTTATACCTCTGCGTTTTATTTTTGGATCCACAAGAATTACCACTGTAAACTAAAAAAATATGTCGGTCTATTGCTGACGTATAATGCGACCGTTCGCTTAAAGCTAACTTTAACCCTAACTCTGATTTTTAAACTGAAAAATAACGCAACGGTTGCTCTTTTTTCTGTGGAACGTTTGCAGTAATTCTGGTACTGCAAACTGCTGCTGCATTTTTTTTTGTTTTCGAGTTATACCCCGTTTACACGAGGAAGCATACAGGAAGTAAACTTGAAGCGCACTTAGAGCAACCTTAGAGCAAACTTGAAGCAAACCAGAGCTGTCTTGATAACGGTGATAGCTCTACGTGTGCTTCATGTATGTTGCATGTATGCTTCATGTATGCTTCCTCGTGTAAACGGGGTATTAGGCAACTTGGATACCCGTACGGGACGGACAGTTGGGCACACACAGACGGACGTGCGATTAGAGACGGACAGATTAAATAGGCTACATCCTATTTTGATGGTTGCACAATACAGAATACTGTAAACAACCGTGAGCTAAAAATCGAACTTTATCTGTCGATGAACCAGGTTGCCGGAGGATGTTGTATTAGCAGACGAAGCAAGGTTGATCAGAACGCTGACTCAGCGCTATGAACAGGTCGGAACAGTCACCAGACCAGTTGTCAACTCATCGAGGCCTGTCCACGTCGCGCTATCACTGATGCTATACCAACTGATCAACGTGGACGAAGCGGAACAGTTCATCACTCTCAAACTGTGGATTCACATGGTAAAGCCTAAAAAATTTGCATGCTTTCCGTTGCCGTCCATTTTTAGAAAAAAACCTAAGTTTCTAAAATTAATTGGACCTTCAAAAAATATCAGCACAGTTTTTAGTATGTTTCAAAATGTTACGGAAAAATACTGTTTACATCCAGCCTGAAATTTTGCAGTATCTTTGCTTAAGTTCTCGTGAGTACTATTTAGTGTGTCAGTTTGGTTTTATGAGTTGTTGGGTATATGACATGGCACGTCATATGATGACACGTCATGATATAAAAATAAATAATAAATACAATTTCCGCCAACCCCCGTCCTTAATTTTTTGCCGGCTGCAACCGGAAGCACGAAAATTTCTTTACGCCTAGGACTATTATCATTCACATAGTTTCGTAGTACCTCTTACAGTTTTGTGCCGACGAGACAAAATATCTGTTAGCCTAATAATGCAGCTGACAGCCTGTGCATCGCCGCAGCTCGATTGTCGCTTTTAGATAAACCTTACCCAAACCTTTCAGAAATTTAGAAGTAACCAACAATACTCTCAGTTATTAGAGCAACTTTTCTGGTTTTAATTTTGGGCCAGCTTACTTTGTTTTGTTTTTCTCTCTGTAACTGAAGTTAAGCAATTAGTTTAAATATTGCTGACAGATATTGTTTAGACAGTTACGAACAGAATAGCACCTAAAATAGGCTAATGTAGGCCTATTATAGCCTACTGTTCATAAATAGTTTGAAATCAATTGAGTGAGACAGGTTTTAATCTTTTTTGCACAAGCGTTTATTGCAACTTAAACATGTAGACTTATCAGTGCTGTTATTGTCATTTTTTCCACCGTGATCTGTGCAGATTTGGAGCGACGAGTTTCTTGTGTGGAAGCCTGAAGAATACGGCGGCATTCGCAGCATTATCATACCACCTTCACATATCTGGACACCTGATCTCGAAGTCTATAACATGTATCAGTCACACTACTTTGACTTTACTTCAATTAACAATATTCTCAAGCTGTTAATGCTAGAAAGACATTTGGCAAATAGGCTAGACTTGTCGGGTCCACGGAAAAGGGGGAAAGGGAGATTTGAGGAGTCGAACTCTGCAGCCAAAACGTGCAATTGTGAATACAAAGAAAGCTATTCCGAGTTTTACCAAATCACTTCTAATTAGCGTATGCACGATTCAAAATTAATTTCGTGGTCTCGGTCAGGTAAAGGGTCTGACGGTGCGGTGCGTTTTTAAGTTATTGTTTTAATGCAGCATTTTCAGTGTTTTGCATCATAATGTTACTGCAGCATCGACAGCGATGGTCCTTTGCTAGACCGAAGTCGACGATATCTGGCTCAGGTGAACTACCGCGGTCAAGTTCATTGGGTTCCGTCTTCAAAGTTCAGTAGTGGCTGTCAAATCGACATGCGACGCTTTCCATTCGATGAACAAAGGTTGTAAAAAAAACTTGAGCTGATATCTATATATATATCTGATGCGATTGATTTATCTCGTGGTATAGTTACTCTACTGCTCGGACCATGGCTTCTATCCTATGGGCGCAACTTGCGCCCAGTAAAAAATAGAGGGAAAGTTTTGTTAAAGGTGTAGGCCTAAATTAAAACTTTTTCCGCCAATTTTTACATTGCAATCTACACTTTTTAACAAGACTTTTTTCCTATTTTTACTAGAAAGTCAACACCAATCACAACACTTCTCCCTATTTTTCTTTCCCTTATTTTTCACTGTACAACCTTAACAAAACTTTCCCCTAGAGAGGAGAAGAAGCCCAAAAGGGGGAGTGACTTCGAAAATGGTGGGAGCTTGAGCCGAAAAGTGGGGAAGAAGTAGCGTTCTATTTCGATTTCAGATTTGGAGGGATAGAAGCCACTGTACGCGGAGCCTAAGACGGGTGATTTTTCTCGCTCAGATAAACTGTCTTGGTAAGTTTATGTATGTACTGCTATCATGCAGTACAACTTAGCCTTTAACTTATATCATCCGTTAGGCGGTAAATGAGTATCAGCTGCTTATAAATGGCTGTAGTGAACGTGGACATTATAGGATCACTCCAAGCCGATCTTCTCAGTCCCCAAGTAATCGATGGACGTCACCCGCACTCTTCTACATAGTAGGCCTAGGCTGCCTCTGCCGTGACGACAGCGGAATAAACATTGTCTTATTTAAAGTTATTTTGTCATTACATCGTCACTTTTGTATGGGGCCTAATTATTTACTTCGCTACAATTGTAGTTCTGAAAAAGCTGATACTCCCGTTGTGCATGTACCAATGTACCACACCAGCGTATGTACCATCCATAATGTTTCCGAAAATTTATCCTGCATGACACTGAGGCGAAAGCAAGCGAGGCAATGACGTCACGCTGACGCAGTTGTTCGTTGCAATTAAGGTAAGGGGAGTGCATAGATGATCAGTTTCAGGTGTCTCCACTTTCTGCGCATCGTTATCATGAAACTTATTCATGAAACTTGAAGACTAGTCTAGTGCACTAATTGTGATTTAAGGCTGACCATGCAGTGAGTGGCATTTGGTGTGAGACGTTGATACGAGCGATAAGCGGAGATGAGATGGTCATTCCTCCGGGGTCGGTTAAATGAGTAGTAACCCATTTATATGGGTTACGGAAGGTGGGGACCTTAGTACAGCTGACTGGGGCTGCCTGGCCTGGCCGCTACGCCAGACTGTGTCTGTAGGCTGCACGCGGTGGCTGTGCGACCGGCGGCTCTGGTTAGTGACGACTGACGAAAGCGCATTAGAGGCGTGTACGCGACGATGCGCTATATAAATTGACGATCTTTACTTTTTACCATTTTTATCGCTCGATGCGCGTAATGCAAAGCGATGTATTGCCACTGTATGTTGTCTGTCCGTTCATCTGCCCGGTTGTGTCTGAGATCTTGCTCAAACATCGCACTTTTTCTACTTTACACTCAGTGACCCAGTCGAGAATAATATCTAGAATTTTGGTCAATTATTTATTCATTCATATTTGTTTATTGCTGTCACTTGTCAAAACGCAAGTACGTGCACAAATATGGCCTAGACTAGTTCTACTCGAGTTTAAAATTTATTCATAGTGTCATTCATATGCTGCTTTATTCTGTATTATTTCAGATGCGAGATCATTCTGGCGTCGTGGGCAATGGACATTCGCCTTCTGGATCTCGTATTTGATGGCGAAGAAAGTTTAGATATTTCCGCCTTCATCCAAAGCAACGAGTGGATCTTGGCGAAGACTTCGGCGTGGAAGAGCGTTGAACGATACATGTGCAATCACTCTCAAGTAGCAGGTTTCGCCGATTATGCTCAGCTCATACATTCCATTACGGTCCGACGGCACCTCGGTTTTTACGTGTACGCTTTGATTATTCCAAGCATACTTCTGTCGTTCCTGATGCCTCTTACGTTTTGGATTCCAACAACTGGAGACGGCAGAATAACTCTCGGTATCTGTTCGCTTATAGGGCCCATGTAAGTGCAACTGTTGCACAACTGTTGCGCAACAGTTGCACGTCTCGGCACTCTGTAATCTGCTTGTTTGTTTGTCTGTTTTTACATTTATTTTTTTCCGCTTGTTTTTGATTTAAGATTCTGTCAAACAGGTTATTTTTCATAACGCCTTGGATAAATTTGAGTGAGATTTCGAACAGAGGAAACTGGGAACAAGAAGCGGACGATTAGATTTCGAGGACGGTACAAAATCGGCTAAAATGTGGAATTAACTAAGTTTCTTATGATAGTTGAGCCCAAACGGAATGTTTTGCTACTTTTATGATTAGGCCTGCTATCGCCGTTCCTTCGCTACACTACCGTGGACATTTACAGCATCATTCAAACATGATAAATGTCTGGTATCGTCCGCTTGTCATTGTGTGTAGGCATGAGTCTGTTTTCAAGCTTCTTCGTTCTTCTGTTGGTTTTGATTGAAGCATCTCCAACATCGGCGTCTGTTTCCAACTTGGGTAAATACACTTTTGCTGTTTAGCAGAAGCATCACATAAAAAGACGGATAACTACACATAAATTGACAAGAGCAAGAGCATCAAATTCTGATGCTTTGTTTTTGAGTTACGGCGTACTTGCTGATTTTTTTCTTATTTTGAAATTATAAACGTGCCACTGATTGTCTTCAGATTGTTACTTGCCACACTGACACGATTTTGCTTTGTATAATAGGCCTTAGGCCTAATTTAATACCAATAAGCTAATATCAGATATCTATAGAAATTGAATATTTATTGGCCTGTGGCACAATTGAGGCTTATTATAGTTTGGGCCTATTGTTTTTTTTGCCAAAAGCCAAACTGGTTACGTTATTTGTGTACCTACTTATTGTACGTTATCACTGCTGCACTGTCAAATGTATTTTCTGTAATTTTCTTCAATCTGGTTATTGTGCATGGTACAGGAATCTATTTCTGTTGCAACATGATTCTGCTCGCAATGACAAGCGTCGTTTCCGTTGTAATCGTCAACATCTCAAATCGCGATCAGCACCGACCGATTCCACGATGGACACGCAAGGTTTGTATACGCTAGCAACTCGCTTTTACCGCGTTTGCAATATTAATACTAGCGTGATTGAATAATAATATTGTTATTTTCCATTTACAGTCACTAGTCACCGCAGCCTATTATCCTGCTTGGCAGTTGTTTGTTTCTTACATTATTGTATGTCACCTTTGTAGCGGTCTGCAACTGCAATAACTAGAAAAGCACTCGGAGAGCGCAGACCTCCGCCAAGCATATTGATTCGACACAAAGTGATCCAGAATCCAGGATTCCTTCCGGATCACACCCAAAATTAAATTACTTATAGTTTTTGCCATTCCCGACATTCTCTGAAAATTTCAGAAAGATTCTTCCATAACTTTTTGAGTTATCTTGCTAACGAACAGATAAACAAACTCTGGCAAAAACATATTAACCTCCTTGGCGGAGGTAAAAATATTGTGTTGCGGTAATGTAGTTGATGATGATGATGATGGTAATGTACGTGTCGCTAATACTGGCTACAAATCATCAGATGCAAGCCTGCGTCGATGCGTCTGTCTCGTCTGCCGTTTGTCGCACGTTACCATTAGTACAACGAAGCTGTTTTACAGCATGTTGTAGTGCGAGGCGTAGACTACCATAATGCGTACAGCGAAACCGCTACTGCAGACGTTGGTACTGACACCGTAAGTTCAACTGAGTTGTCTGTCCGTCTGTCGGTTCGTTCGTCTGTCCGTACGGCGCTCTCGTCTTTTGTTCTCAGTGTCTGAAAATTTTAGCTTAGTAGGCCTAAACAGACTGACATGTCTCTCCCGATTTTTTCCATGCATGCCATTTAGCAACATTTTACTTTGAGCTTTCTGGTTTCCCCATGTGTTTCAGATGTTCCACGACTCACTATCACGGGTGTTTTTGTGTTGTCATGAGCTCGACTCGTCACGTCATCGCCCAACGGGTGGCAGCACTGTTGGTTTGAAACATTCACCAGGGGGCGATCTATCAGTTAACACGACAGCTGGCGAATCGTCGACTAACCAGCGTGATTGGACTGAACTTGTCATTGTGCTGGATCGCGTCTGCTTTACTCTCTCTGTCACCGCTGTCGTTGCTACTTTCGTGGTTTTCTTTCCGCGTTAAATTGATTAGGCTATAGGCCTTCTTGCAGTGATTTTAGTACAAAAAAAAATTACTTTTTTCTTTGTTTTTTTCACACTTGACTGTAAAGTAACTGCGATGTCATTCGCATTTTTACTCCAAATTGTATTGCATTATTGTATTGTATTGTTCTTGTCTCAAACAACTTCTTGAGGATCAAAGTGATGAATAATTATTAGTAGTCCTGGCTTCGGACCTTGATTATTCAAGTTCAGTGCTCACTGGCTTGACCTTGTAGAATTTTAGATGTCGTGGACATGCAACTGTATAGGCTTAAGCATGTAGCCTAGGCCCTATTTGTTACTTTGATAATATGATCGTTATACTAATTTCTCAAGCGCGTTTGTGAGTGGAACGCATTTCACGCATTTAAACGTTCGCGAACGGTTCTGTTTGAATTTACAATGTTAAAATGGTACAACATATATTATAGGCCTACACTCTGTTTCAAACAAAATGCGTGCCGCTTTTATTTTTTGAATAATTTCGTCAAAACATTGGCCGATTTTGATAATTTATGGCACGCAACATCAAAAAAAAACTTGACATAAACAACTATAGTTTAGCCCATCTTACCTTAATACTGTCGCTACACTACCTTGTGAAATTTAGAAGTCGCAGTTTGGCTGTTTACAACAATGAATTCATGGGGCCTTCTGCATTGGCTCAGACAGTTAAGCCTAAGGAGACCACAAAATCATTGAAAATCTGTCACATACTAAGCGTACAATTAATTGTATTTATTTTAAGATTGTACGTCGACTAACTGAAATAACGCATCAACAGCGAGTGAGCCACTCTGGGTCGCGCTGTTACTAAACGTGCGAGTCGCGTCAACGTCCACCGCTTGCGTTCGTGCTGGAGGACATTTTTGAGTAGTCTACATGCGTAGGCCCAATAAAAGTGATGTGATGTAACACGTAAGCCTTTTTAAGAAATAATAACTGCTACTCGTGCTTGTCGCTAATCAGTTAATCATTTCTGAGCCGGCCCATGCGCTACCTAGTATGAATTCAGTTGTAAACGGCCAAACTACAACTTGTGAATTTCACAAGGTAATGTAGCAACAGTATTCAGGGAAGATGGGCAAAACTATAGTTATTTGCGTCAAGTTTCGTATTGATGTTGCATGTCAAAAATTATCAAAATCGGCCAATGTTTCAGGGAATTATTCAAAAAATAAGTGACACGTATTCTTGAGACACGGTGTATACCGGATGAGGTCAAGTTTTGCTAAGAGATACTTGGCTTGGAATTTCCAAACTTTAGTCGCACGTTTTGGTGTTAGTCTAAAGTCTTATAGCAAAACTTGAACTCGCCCATTATGTCCCGAACAATGGGCCCAGTAAATTAGCGGTATGAAATCTTCGAAGATTGGCGAAACATAAACAGCGGTTACAGATCATCTGGAACAATCTGCCAGAGAAAGCGTTTGACAAACTGTGCTGAGTCCAAATCAGTGGAAATACTTTGGCTGTCCAAAGTACTGTTAATAACTTGACAGACGCATTGTATAAGTTATGTAACAAGAAAACCCAGCTGTCGCTAGGGAAGACGCGCTCAGCCTAAACAGTTCCAACTTTCTGTTGCAGTACTGACCTTCAAGATCATATAAGGTCGATGATTTTCGTCTCTTCTGAAAAGGCGTAAATGTATGCGATTTACTATTAGTGATCAATAGCAACCTTAGCCCTATCTCTTACCGTTTTGCTGCAATAGCGCCTACTGATTAGTGGCATCATTTCGGTAATGGGGGTCTCATGCAATAATCTTTAGAGAGGAAGGGGGTCACAGTTTACGTAACGTATTGTTTTTGCAGCAGCACCGCTGTTTCAAAGGTACAATTTACCGAAAAAAATATAAATTATAAATCCTTGGGGGGTTTCGTAGACCCATCTAGCCCTCTCCTAAATGACGCCTCTGCTACCGATCTTCAAAATAAGGTCGATGACTTCCATCTCATCTGAAAGGGCGTATGCCACTTCATATTAATGATTAATTTAATAGTAACCTTTGCCCTATCTTTTATTTTTCCGAAACGTAAAAAACACACTGTTTATCTTCCCCATTTAACCCCAAATTTGAAAATGTTCTATGCACTACATCCCCAGAATTTTGTACGCAGAGAGCATCGACAGAGTGCTATTATTCGTGTAAGTTTTTCCCTAAAACCTAAGGCTTAGCTACAATACATTTCTGACGGACAGACAGACAGACGATATAGGACAACCGTGCCACGGTGCCATAGACGGCGACAGACGCCTAGTCGCCTACAGCATAAATGTAGCGCGTCAACTTAGGCCTACATAGCTTGGCTTACTTATTTATTTATCATATGCGCTGAAAACGAAACGGCCTTGACCTTCGTGCAAAGTTTACATAGCAACGGTCACTAGTTGGGTGCATGAACCTGAAAAGTGTGTATTTGGGCGAATGTTTCGTCAAGATACGTGAGAGCCTCTTGTCTTTTGGTAGATGTGAATTGACTGCAGTTTACAGAAAAGTCGGCTCGATAGGCTCCGACGATGAACGCGTCCGATTCTATCACTGTGGGACCGGTTACGCCGACGGCCGTGCGCCCTGTGCCACGAGCCATGGGGGATGCTTCGACGGTCGGAGTCGGCAAGCAGGGAATCTCAAGACTAAATAGCCGTGCTGCCGATGCTGCAACCAAGTCCAGACTGGAAGCGGTTGAAGGCAATCTACATCTAGATGACGTTCTGTATGGCTTCACCTTTCGCTTTCTGTATTTGTTATACTATGTGACTGTTAGCTTTAATTTGCAAACCACGTAGCGCCGTTCAAACTCGAGGTCATACATGTTGGAGATTGTGGGATCGCTGTTAAACAAGAGTGTGGGCCTAGCTGAATCACCGAGCTGTGTGTAGTTGCAAAAAGAGTAGGCCTACTATCATGCTATAAATGGACATTGTTATATGAGTAACGGTGATCTGATTTCATTTAATTCAAAACTTTGTGATTATGGCTAAAATTAGCCTATTCATTTACAAAAATAAGTGATTAGTTTATTAATTGACCCATATGATGAATTTTCACTATGATGACAAAGTAGCCTCTGTGTATTGTGAACAGCGATGGAGACAGTGAGGTGATGTGTGTTCGCTACAGTCCAGACAAACGCATATTAGCTGCTGGTTATGCTGATGGATATGTCAAGGTTTCTCAGTTCGGAGTTTTTTTATACCTACACTTTTGATAGCTATCACTATCAACAGTATTATGTTACTGCATCCATCATTACATAAAGTTTTTTTAGCCTAATATATATAAAAGCCAGTGAATGGAATTTCACTAAAGTTTTACTGATGTTGTTGCTAAGGTCAAAGGTAAAGAGACTGGATTTTGAAAGTGAAGGTTTAGGAGAAATGTTAAAATTTAGGGCCTAATATTTTCTGAATGTTTTAAAATAACAGTCAAGATTGAGTACATAATAGAATATGTTATGGTTTTGTCAAAAAAGTTGATGGATTGAGGTCAGTGTAACTCCACGGTCAAATGTTTGAGTGACATTTGTGGTAGGCAGAGACATCAAACTTCAAACACTTAGACATTTCATCTCTAAATTGTTTTGCATTCTGTTGGTGGTGGGTTTGTCGCACTGTTACAGGTTTGTGTATTGAGAAGCAGTTGGTTGACAGAAGTAGTTACTAGTATATAAGAACTTGTGTATATTAGGTAGTGCAGTTTCTCTAAAGACTTGGTACCATATTGATAGTGATTTTTAATGTGCTATGATAGTTTTGATGTTTTTAGGAATTTTTAAATCATAATAGTAATGTTAATGCAAAGAATAATAACTTCAAATGATATGAATTATTATTATATCCACGACAGTTGGATATCATTTTGCAGTAAATATTAAGAGTTGTCAGAATAAATTACCACAAATTATTTTGTGGTTGAAATTCACACATGACAGCTAGTGAGGTAGTTGTAACATTGTAATTTAATGAATGATTTTTTATTCTGCATATTTTACACTGCTATAATCCAGCCTTTTGACTACAATTTTACAACAAACTTGATTTGATTGATTCTGATATGATTCTGTGCATAGATATACAGTGTTGATCGTGGAATATGTCTGTATGCCATGGCTCCCGATGTAATGGGGAAACTTCCTGTCACATGTGTTCGGTTTTATCCAGTATCAGTTGATGGCAACCATACAGCGCAGTCACACATCATTGCTGCATCATGTAAGTGTAGCTCGGGTGATTTTGCGAAGAATTCAATGCTGGGCATTTTAATTTTTCGTGAAATTTTTGTTTTGGTTACATGTGGTAGACTGAGCTGGCTACCCGACACTTTTCATTATTATTTAGTAAACTGAGCATTATGGTATCGTACTTTATTCAGAGATTTGTACATATTAACTATCATGAATAGATTAAACAAGCATATCCACACATTTTTCTGTTTTACAGCTATTTTGGGTTTGAGCATGTTAACAGAATAACGTATCCGTGTACTATACACCAAAGTTGGATGTGCTGGTATGCTTTCTAGCATAATCTTAACATTAAAGCCAAAATCAGAACAAGGTCATTTCTTTGTCTGAGTTACTGTGATAATTGTAGGCAGCCACACCAATGCTGGGCCATCAAAGTATCATTTGGTTTGCATATTTTTATTACTCATTAATTTTTCAATTTCTCATTGTTTGCATTTTGAAACTACATTGTAATTTTTAAATTGCATGACCGTGGTTTATAAGGTTATATCGTCCCTTGAGTGGTAAAAGTGCATAAGTAGCGTTTTTGTAATTTTTAGAAAAACGATGTTGACATTTCCAGTTTTAGTATAATCACTTATGCACTTCTTCCAGTCAAGGGAAATGTCAAAAATGTCCTGTCCCAGCAATGGAATCCAGAAGCATACAAATGCATTTATGCACTTTTACCATCTGCTGCAGACAGCTAATGCATTTTTTGCATAACTTTGAATAAATATACCTCAAACAAGGTTGCAAATATGACATTTTTACTTTTGCCAGTAGATTCTATGCATTTTTGTACACTATGGTGTAAAAAACCGCATAAAGTGCATAAGTGCGTTATGCACTTTTACCACTTAACGGACGATATATATTAATACATCAGGCAGTTACATTAATGCTTGGTCATATCAATGTATCTAGACGTGTCGGGTCACGTGAAGTTCTGGCACTTTCCATCACATAAATGTCTTTACACACTGAACGATGACCATGCTCAGACACTGTCCATGGCATTTGCTGCTGATGGCGCCACCTTCACCACGGTCGGCGCTGACCCTAAGCTCTTCGTTTACGACCTCGAGACCAAAAGACGAATTTCTGAACATGAAGCCACGTATGTTTGCTATGTCTGCTAGTCTACACAGATGTAAATACACTCAAAAAATAAATAAAATACATTGACAAAATTTAGAAGTATATTAATGGTTATGGATGCAGTCATGATAACATCATTTTTTATTTTACATAAATTTGTACAGTTTAGCAAGAAGCCTGAATTCTAAGCATGTGGCTTGTAGTGCTTAGCCAGGGTTTGGTCATTTGTCATCTTATCATTGCTCACATCAATACGTTTTGCACTTCAGTTGTACATGATTGAAACAACAACAGTTGTGACTTTATAATTTTAAAATAACGTTTATTAGTGCTACCGGTATTATTACTGTATGTCTATTCTAATAAGCCAGAATAGGGATTCTGTCCATTTATCCACTTTTCTGTCACATATGGGCTTCTAACTTGAGAACGAAAAGACGTATAAAAACCTTAATTAGTGTGAAAGTGTTATCGGCAAAAGGAAGCAATGTGTCAATTTTTGGTTCAAAAGATCAAAGGTCACCATTAGTGTTAAGGTTAGAGTTGGGCAGGTCTAGATGGATGGCTGCACAATCTGTCGGCACAGGGTGTGGTATCTCTGTGTGACGACATTTACTAGTTGTAAGTATTGTACTAATAATCATTAGTTAGTCTGTATGTGGCTTTTGACACCATATGAATAGCCACTGATTTTGCTTATAAATGTCTGTTCTCCAGGTGGCACACCTGGTAAGTTAATTTATTTGTCAGATTATCAGCACAAGTGCGTGTTTGTTTCACTTTCACCATTTGAGACATTTATCTACATTGACATTTTTTTCTTCCATTCATTTCATCGTTGCACTTGAACTGCTGAAATCTATGTTTAATGCTGAAAATTTCATACGCAGGTTTTCTTGGTCTATCTCCACTGACATTTTTTCTTCCATGTGTTCCACGCTTGCACTCATACTGCCTATCTCCAGCACTATGTCTGCAGTGGTATAACGGGTTGATAACGAGACATGTGCAGTCAAATGTGAATAGAATGACAATGTAAGCTACATGGCCAATCGTTGGCAACCATAGAATAAGTGGTGGTTAATCCACTGTTTTGAGTGGGGATTCCAAACCCAGAGCCTTTTTGCCAAACCCTAGTTTCGGGTTGGAAAGCCATTAAATCCGAGTTTTGGGTCGGGTTTGGGTTTGGTTTGGGTTTGGGATGATAGCAACCATATACAAGTAAAACCGCGAATGAAATTTTTCATTTGTGGCTTCTGTGTTCTCATAATTGTTGTTAAATAGTAGATGCTCGCTGCCTCATAAAATAATAGCAAAACAAAAATGTTAAATTGCACAGAAAAGCAACTTTTAAAAAATTAACTGTCATCCGTAGCAACACTCGTTAAAGCAAAGCAAATCTAATGCGCTTACATTAGAGCGCCCTGCTACAAATAATCCACTCAGTCAGCTGAGAATTTTGCTTTAATTTAATTACCACAGGGAGTGGAAAGGAGCTGGTGGTGATAGTTTGCTAAGGATTGGTACGTGACATTTAGGCGCCGCCATTTGGGCGCCGGACGTTTGGGCCCCGTGCTTCGTGCCCGGCACGTTATCATAGTTAATTTGCATATCGTTGAAGATAAAATCGTAATAATAAATAAGTTGGCAAATGTCACATACTATTTTTGTTAGCGTTGTCCTTATCCGTTGTCATTCGTCGTCGCTACATCGTCGTGCTTTGTCATCACACGTCTTGTCATGCGACGCGTCTTTGTCTTGCGTCGTCGTACGTCGTCATCATCATACAAATTTTCATACCCTATTAACTGCGGTGTCATGGCTTGGCTTGGCGCCCAAACGTTCGGCGCTTAAAATGTTCCAGTGCCCAAATGTCCCGGCGCCTCAACGGTGAGCGCTCAAACAGTGGCGCCCAAATGGCGACACCCAAACGTTGGCGCCCAAAACTCCTGTTCCAGTTATTTATAACTAGTCAAAAGCGTGTTTGCTGTTATCTAATACGCTATAGTGCTTCATTAAATGCACAGTTTTTGATGCAAAAACGCAAACCCGAAACCCGCGGGTTTTGCGGACTGTCCGAACCCGGGTTTCGGGTTTGGCAAAACATTTGATTTTTCCTGGGCCCCGGGTTTTTCAAAACTCAGGTTTTAATCCCTAGTCTTGAGTGTATATGTTTGTTTAACACTCACTTATCCCACTCCAGACAGTGGCTTAAAATGCACAAAAAACTGCAATAGAATGGTAATAGTACAGAAACTGTTAATCGCATTTTGGTATATGCTGTTGGTCAAACAGTGGTTCTCTTGTAGACACTCTGCTAGGGATTTTGTGGATGTGAAGGACTTTTCTGCTTTTAACATCTACCGGTAGTTCTTCTTTCTAGGCTATCTTTGCTGTCTGCCAAGCATGGCTTCACATTTTCACCTATCAAACAAGCATCTAAATTTTCACATATTTCACCGAAGTTTGACTGTATTCTGTATATTATGTTTGATTTGTTGAGACTTTTGTTTTGATTTTTGTCGTCTACTAGAGAGAATTGTTTAGAGGATGGGTAATTTAATTGGTTTTTCTTTTTTAACAATATTGGCTAGAGTGTAGACTTGTCCCAATTAAAGATTTGAAAATTGGTGGTAAATTTTCATTTTAACTGTGATAATTATGACAATCTGTGAGTAATTTATTTCAAATTATAATCACAATTAGGCCTATTAGCTTTATATTAATACTAACAACCGTTTGATCTAAAAATTTTAGATACTTATTTTCAAACTCTTTCCCAATACTGCAAGTGATAAGCAAAAGTATATGATGCTTCTGGACAGTTGAACACTAGCTTTGTTAGTTTTCATCATCATTATCGTGACCATCATCATCTATTGTAAAGTTCTAGGTCAGATGATTTAACGCTCCTTTTATGCATCGCAGTGGCTTTATAATCTGTCCCATTCTGCGCTGTTGCTTGCGTACATCGGTAAAAAATTTCGCAATGTTGCTGATGATGATGGTGATGATGATGGTGATGATGCTGGTGTCATATGGTTGCAGGGACAGCCGGGACAGGATGGATGGACATCGAGCACGTGTTTTCTCAGTTATCTACCACCCCACCGAAGAACACGTTCTACTGACTGGAGGCTGGGACAACACCGTTCAGTTCTGGGATCGACGCGAAAAACATGCATTCAGGTCTTAACAACATTACCTATAGCCTTTGGCCTATAGTTAGGCCTAAATGTAAAACAGTTACACGTTTTACAAATGTTTCTATAGCCTGTAGATGCTTGTAAAATATACATGACATATATTTGCACAAAGAGCACTTCTATTTCAGCCTTCAGCCGACGACAGCCCATCAGCTATTATGTTTGTCATGCTGAGGGTAGGAGGCTGAGTTGGCCTAAGCAACAGTAGGTCAACAACTTGCATAAGAGTACTGGATGACCATTATCTCCTACTGGAGATTTTAAGATTTTTTTACTCTGTTGGTGAGCTAATGGAATTGAAACTGTTTGATTTGTTCAAGTTTTCTAGATAAAAATTGCTCCAGCCTAAACGTTTGCTATCGTTTTCTGTTGAAGAAAATATTAGGAAATTTTGGTGAAACATGGCGAGATATTTCTGCCTATAAATCAGTAAACAATTTCGCTGTTCTAAGAAGTCGTGACAGTTATAGGTTGAAACGCCTGTGCGGCACATTGATGTGTATAGTGCCGTACGTTGACTTCTGTGTAATAAATATCATACTATTTTTGGGGCATTTTGTATTGCATACTTTCGGTAAATTTTGCTCCGTAACTTGTAGGAAAATCGCGGGACCTCACATCTGCGGCGATGCGCTGGATGTTGAGCACAATCAAATCTTGACTGGATCCTGGCGCAAGAACAACGCACTGCAGGTCACTCCGTCATTTTGCAACAAGTCGCATGCAACTTTTTGACGTGCTACAGCTATGCACTTGCACGATGTGTCATCTGTCGTCGTCTGTCTGTAACGGATGTATTGCGGCTAAACGGTGTGAGATAAGGCTTAGGTTGCTATTGATTACTAATAGGAAGTCGCACATTGGCTTTTAAATGACATAAAAATCATTGACGTGTGATGACCCTGAAGAGTCATAGTGCACCATGGTATGCCAATCGTCGGTATTGTGGCTAAACAGTAAGTTTTACAGGGTTGGCAATGGTACCGTTGGGCGCTGGCAATAGTAACCAAGTTTTCGTCTGCAGCGGTTTGGCCGCAATTTTCAATGGAAGGTTTTAAGCTATAAGTGGCTGTATCTTGGAAACGTTGAGTGATAGGAGCCAAGGTTACTATGAATCATTAATAGGAAGTCGCATACACCCTTTTAAATTACATGAAAATTATTGACCTTGGATGACATTGAAGGTCAGTAGTGCAACAGGAACTGTATAGGCTGTAGCACATCTTCCATAGCGACAGCTGTGCTCTCTTGTCTTTTTTAGTTTCGTTCCACTGTTTGTTTGTTGGCTGGTTGATGTATATGAAGGTATGAAATCTTTTAGCTTGTTTGAGTCCAGAGGTTGGGAAATGAGTAGTAGCTGAGAAGATACAAAAGGTACAAAAGTAAAGGCAAAAGTCTGGGTATGTGCTTTATATAGCGCTGCGTGCAGGGTGGGTTAAAATTTTTTTTGTTGACAGATGACGAAACAGAACTTTCAACAGGCTGGGTAATATTACATTTTTTCTGTTAACTTTCCAGCATTGTCAAAGCGCTAAAGGGTATTGCAGTTGTTTTGGCTAGATGTTGGGATTTTTATTGCCACAGTAATAAATGCTGTTAAATTATTGGTATATGATTTTTTCACTTTTTGGTAATTTAATTTTGTGCGTGTTTTGCACAGATATGGGACTTTGCTTCAGCTGAGAAGATACAAGATGTGCCAGAACACGTTGACTACACAAGCCAGGTGTGAAGTTTTGTACATACTGTGATAAAATACATTATACTGTGTCTCGGTGAGACAGCGGTTAGGGCTTTGGACTTGTGATCAGTAGGTCGCGGGTTTAACTCCTGATAGATTTGCTTTTTGGTAAACAACTCGAGGCAAAAGTGTTTTCATTTACACACATTTGCTTCTGTTATCAAACAGTTAAGTTTGGTACTGGTCAAAGGGCAGTGACGCTGTGTGGTTAGGAAAGTAATAACCGTGAGTCTACTGCAAAGTCATGCAGTGTATCGTTCGGTTTTCGGTGAATTACCTTGCAATGATAAAACTTGAATTTTTAAAACTAAAACACGTTATACCCCACAGACACCTGAGTCTGACCGAGAGTGTAACACCAAGACTGCAGTCGAGGCTACTGTGTGTTCAGGTCAACTCAACCTCCTACCCTCCGTGTGATGGGAAATGAGTAGTAGCTTACGGGCTACGGGGTGAAGGCCTAGTGTGGCTGATTGGGGCCGTGGTATGTCTGCTAGCTGCAAACCGCGGGTCTAGTTGTTCGCTGATGCGGGCACATACTGCGCTGCATATCATTAGTTCATGCCAATCAGCTGACACTTCTAAAATTGTAAAGCGCTTCTCGTCTTGAGCCTGTCTCCTGTAAGAAGCGCTACAGCAAGTGCTAGACTTAACCTTTGTCTTTACCTTTGCAGTTTTTGGTCCCGGTGCCCTAGTCTTGAGGCAGCAGTTTTGGACTTGGCTCTCTTTGACTGAGGTAAATGCGATAGCCGTTAGTTTGGTCGTTGACTTAATTCGTTTTTTCGTGTGTTCGCGCAGCTGTACTGTGCTCAGTGGCTTGGCAGAGACAGAATGGTTTGTGGCGGCTGCTTCAGTAATGTGGCTCGCGTCATCAATCGTTCGTCGTTGAGCGTAAGTAATCTAGGCGTTTATTTGAATTTTGAATCTACGTTGATAACCAAGTCATTTATTTCAGCCTACTGTACCTAAAGGCGCATACAGAGCGAACGAAATAAACTGACCTGAAATGAACTAAACAACCAGTTGGTTCAGTCTGTACTGTCCTTGCAAAGCAACTTAACTCAACCTAGATTTAAGTTTAGTTCAGTTCTGTCGCCTTGTACACGTCTTAAGACAGTTCAACGCTGTCAGAGTGCTTCTGATTTATACATCTTTAATAAAATGGCGATATATCAAACTGTTATCATTGTTTTACTGCTTTTACTTGCGAAAGCAGCTACTGCTTTCAGCGCGTCTTAGCCATCGCAATTCTGTCCGTCTGTCTGTCCATCCGTCTGGCACACGGGTGGATCACTAAAAGCGGTGCAAGATAGGATCACAAAATCTTCACTGTCGGCTGCCCGGAAGACTCTAGTTTCAGGAACCGTAAAGCTTTTCCATAAGTTCGAAGGGGGTCACCCCGAACGAGGGCGCTAAATGAGAGGGGGTGGGCAAAATTTGCGATTTTTGGCCGATAAGTCGCTGTATCTCAGTAACGGTGCGAGATAAGGCTTAGGTTACTATTAATCACTAATAGGAAGTCGTACACTGGCTCTCAATTGGCACTGAATTTAATGATCTTGAATGACCTTGAACGCCGAAATAGGGGGTTTATGGATTTTTTGGTGATTTCGGGCTGCAACACAAGTCTATATCATTCAGAAGGTGGCGCCACGGAACTATCGTTATGCGATCCAGATAGTGTATTTGGTATTTGTATATTAACTTAGCATGAACACCCCAGTTTTTAGCTAAACTACTAAACCGGAACTGCTATAGGCTTTCATGCGTCTCGTTAGCATTAGCTCAAATTTCTTGTTAATTAGAATTAAGGACGATGTGCTCCAATGTAAAACACAAAACGTCTGCAGTAATGTTTTTGAGATGCTTTGTTTTCGTTTACGTGCAACTACGTGTTTTCTGTTGTTTCTTATAAGCTAAATGTCGTGAAAAATGTTTGAATGCATTTTAGCGGGATCGCGCACGGTTTCAAAATAGCCTAAATTTCTCACTTGCAAAAATCATAATTTGCGCTTGCAAAAAATCTTAAGAAAAACTTACTAAACACTAAACTGCTAACTTTGGGAGATGCTGGGGAGGGGAAATTCTTACGGAAATTGTTGTGACATCGTGTGCATTGTGTCGGTGCGTGTGTTTGAAGACAACAGGACATCTGGTGCAGCTGCCTAAAGGCGTCTACTGCGTGGACAATGATCGTGATGCTGTGAAGCCGTGCATTGCTGTCGGCGCCGCGTGCAAGATCTATCTGCTGAAGCTTACTTCATAGACACCTCATTGCAAACTTCCAAGTCTCATGCTGTCTCTTGCTTTGTTGTCAGCGTGACATTACTAAGTACTAAACACTATTGACGTAACGGTATTATAATGCGCCTCCGTAATAGGCCGCATTACCGGTCTTGCCTGTACGTTTGTCTATTTATCTGTCCATCTTTCGGGGCATAAAAACACAATTGGCATAATCGTTGCCCCGGTTGCTGGTGAGCCAATTTTTCGCTCCACAGGTTGAAGGTCAAGCGGATGGCGGCATGATATGTTGGCACTGGGCTTGTTTAAATGCTGGGGCTTGGTGTTCAGGGCTGAGGGATAGTGAGGGTGTAGCATTGGCACTGTCTCAAGCCGGGTGAAAAATGTCTTTAAACCCAAAAATTCCCCCAGTATTTTTAATTACTTCTGTCATAGGCCTATATATGTTTGTGTGTTTTGGCCGAAAACGTTTCTGCCTTTCTAGATCAATTTTGGTGTACATTTCTACGTTTTGCCCCTTACAGAAATTTACTCTAGACGTGTGCCCTGCAACCTGGCTTAGAGCCATTATTGACTTATGGTCATTTTAGTAGCCTGGTTGAACGAAACGTTCTGCATGGTGTGAACTAGTAATTGCATGATAATTGTTATTGCATCGTTATAACGTTGGTTAGTTGGTATGATTAGACAGTTTGGTGCAAATCGTTTAGGCTTAATGGCTTATTGCTAGATGTGTAATATGTAATGTTAGGTCTGTTTGATGATAAAATACAAACATTAACATTTTTGTAAGGCGCAGCAAGGCCGTAGCTTAAGAGTAAATGTGGAGATGCTAGCTAGCGTGATATTCATTGTGTCAGTGTAAATCCTTTAGTAACTAAGTGGCTTGGTATACTGACAACGATAAAGTATGTAGGTTTTCATGTTGGTCATTCTGAGATGCTCCGTAGGCTACATTTTGCTACATTTTATAGCAAGAACTATGTTAATATTATTATTAACTCCGCTTAGGCAAGTTGTTCACACCTACCTGCCTGTGTAGGTGCAAGTGTCTAGTGGTTGGTGTCGACTCGTAACTTTCAGGTTGCGGTTCGATTCTCACTGCCGTCATTTGCAAGCAACCTTGAGCAAGTTGCTAACCTACTATGTGCTCAGGCCAACTCAGCCTCCTACCCTTCGTGGGACGGGAATGAGTAGTAGCTTACGGGCTACGGGGTGAAGGCCTAATGTGGCTGATTGGGGCGGTGGTATGTCTGCTTGCTGCAAACCGCGGGTCCAATTGTTCGTTCGCGCGGGCAGTGGATGGCCGCATAGTGCGCTGCGGTATCATTAGCTCATGCCAATCAGCTGCCACTTCCAAGATTGTAAAGCGCTTCTGGTCTTGAAAAAGCATGTAAAAAGCGCTATAGCAAGTACGTGGACTTTACCTTTACTTTTTATACCTTCACCCGATACAATACCGTAGTTTTGATGAAATATTTTTGTAAATGTTTTATATTTTTGTGGCAACCATAGCACACTTTTTGTCATCAAATTTTTTAACCGTAGAACAAAACTGATTGCTAATAATTGCAAACAGCAGCAAACACTGCTGCGTCAAGATAGTGTGACAAAATGTGATTTCAGTCATGTAGGCTTCACGCAAAATTGCAAATTGCTGCCTGCATGTCAGAATTGACGAATTCATCTTTCAGCAAAAGTGCTCAAAAACTCGCTTGTTTTTCGAAATTAGTATTTTACAAGGTAGTGCAGCGACGAGTATGAGATGCAAAATTTTTGTAAATTATCATTTCGCTGAAAATTTCTTGAAAAAATACAGGAATGAAAAAATACTTCAAAAATCAGTGAGTATTTGATATGATTGTGAAGACTCCGTGGCGTACATTTTGATTTATTTAAAAGTCGACAGAAAAAATTGTCGTTCCAGTGCCGACATACTGTGCGGCCGTCCGCCAATCTATACCGCACTGCACTACTAACCTCATGACCTTTTGAGCTGAAAATTGGCACACCGGTTACCCAAACACTAGAAATGAAAACGTACAAAGTTAATTTTGTTTTTTCAATATTTGTTTGAGTTGGGACCTGTACGGAACAGACAAGCAAACAAACGGATGGGCAAGACCCGTAATGCGGCCTATTAGAAAGGCCGCATAAAAGCGTGATATACTAAAGCCATGTGCAAGAGACTAGCGTCTTACTGCTACTCGTTGTTGATGCGACGTCTTTTGACGCCCGTGAAACGTTGTCGTCGTAGTTTTTGTTGTTGTCGTCGTTGTTGATATCGTTGTTGTCGTTGTGCGTAGCCGGATACCTGTGCGTTGTCTAGTGCATTGAGCAGTCGATCCTGTCACGTTATATAGCCAGCATCGGCCCCCGTCCTGGCACCACCCAGTTACTTCACTCGAACGCATTAAGCCTGCTTTCCATCCTTTGCGTACTTTCCTGACACAAGTGACGCAAAGCAAGCGACGCAGCAGCCACAACTGGAGAATAGAAGTGGTGTCTATTCTTGCGTTGCACTGGATGGAAATCAAACTTCAGACTCATCAGCGGCTTGGTCTGACGTTTTACCTTGCGTTAGGCGTGGTTTCTAACCGACGCAACGCACGCAAAGTACGCGAAGCAGAGAACGCAACGACCGCTTCTATCGGTACGTGTTGACTGTTGCGTCAGCTGGGCAAGACCCGTAATGCGTTCTTGTGTATGTTGCGCGCGTTGAGTTTGGTGTAAACCGCGCTTTAGCCGGATGTTCGACCGATTATGAGACTAAACTATGAAACTAAACTATAACTTGCGTGCGAATTTGTTTTAGGCACTTTTCAGCAGTTTTAGGCAGTTTCGGCGGCAGGGGTTCTTCTATCCCTCCAAATCTAGACTTGAAATCGGACAGCGCCAAAAAGAAGAAATGTGGGAATAAAAGCTAGGGAAAATAATGCACAAAACAACAATCCTTGTATCTAATGACATATACACGGTCGGGTAATAGAGGCAGCCTTTTGCCAGTTTGCCGAGGGACGGCACATATCTAAATTTAGTAACGTAGATCTATTACTCCAGTCCAGCAGCGGATGAAGTCGGATTCAAGTCCGCGACTCGGATTTGGACTCACTGGACTCGGACTCAGTGCCGTGTGACTTCCAGGCACCTTATTGATTTTTCTGTTTTTATCTATATATTTGCTTTATTAACGTAACATCAACAAAAAATTGTAGACTAAGATTAATTTATAACATTCTGCCGTGCTGTTGTTTCATGTTCATGTTGTGAATACCGAAATTACCGCACATTCTGCTTTTTCGAACTAAGTCTAGGACTCAGACTGAACGGACTAGACTACATCACTGTCTGAATCCGCGACTGTGTGTGTGCGAGCGGTGCCTCGTTCACTGTAGGCCCACAGAACCGCATCGCCGTTATCATCAGCCATCATTACACGTACAGTACGCCATTTTATTACTCTACACTCAATAATTGCACGAAATTACTCTAACATATCTGCGTAAATTCGGTCATCAGCAATGACAGCAGTTCCGTCAAATTGTAATTATATTAATAATGTTTCGTGACTAAATAACAACAACAAAGTCGCTTTATGAAGTAATTTACACAACTTATATGCGAACGAAATTTATGAAGTCAAACTAAAAGAAAAATTTATGGCTTGCGAATGTGCATTCACATCTTGATGAATAAAATCCAACATCTCCGTTTCGATGCGATTCCCGTAAACCCACGAAACTTGTGAAAAAAGTTGGTCTTTTTCAACCTTCTTAAAGCATTATATAAAACTTTAAAACTGCAAACAGTTGCTTAAGGACATTTTGCATATTTGCATTTTGTCACAGTAAAAGTGTGGTGAGATACTTAATAACTGCTGTATTGTAAATTGTCCACAGAGTGTGTTAATAAAAGAATTTTAAAAATCGGTTCATATTTGGTAAAATTATGAGCAACGACAAAGTGTGACAGTTTTCTGGGACACAGTGTAGTCTAACATAGTGAACTACTTGACAGTTAAATACATGAAGTTTTTCGTTTCTCATTTGTTAATGTAGGCCTATATTCGTTATATTTGTTTATTGAAAATTTTGCGGAGCAGCGTATGAAACAAATGTGTATTGTGGGCTTCATAGCACGTATAAAATAAATCAAACCTAATAATAAGAGCAAAAAAACTTTAACAGTTTACAAAATTATGTAAGGGCGATACGAGTCAAAACTCGAAAACGGCAAAATGGTTTCGGGGCGATATTATCGCGTGTTGAATTCCAGACTGGCTCTTTACATTTTACAAGACTAGCCATTCTAAATACTTGAAAAATATTACTGTATATTTTAAACAACATTTCGTTGTTGATAACTTTTACTTAATTGACGCAAAATAGGTGCCAATCTAAGTGAAAGTTGTTTTCGAGTGTTGACTCATATGACTCATATCGCCCTTACATAGCCTTGTAAACTGTGAAAGCCGCTTGTGAGAATGCGTAGGCCTATATCCATTATGTATTTTTTTACTCAATGTAATTTAACACACAGTGATTTTAAAAGTTAAGATGATAATATTTCAATTTTTTTAACGGCAACGGCCTATTTATATTGTATAGCTGTAATTTGCCGTTACTGGCACACTACCAGCGTTGCAGCTGGTGACATCACAGACAATGCATAAACTGCTGAGACGCGTTTCGCACTTTTTTTCTCTGAGAATTTCACTTCTACGGCTCAGTAGTTCTCACTAGTTCTCACGAAAAGTGTGAAACGCGCAAGTAAGAATTTTACGAGAATTCTAACATAGAATTTTGGATGACGTAACTCACAAGCTAGTGGGCGGAGCTAGCATAACGAGCAAAGGAAAATCTTGCTCATGATTTCTCAGAGAAGCTCAGAGAAAAGGAAGTGCGAAACGCGCATTCTAAGTTAGAATTTCTGAGATTCTCAGAGATTTTCAGAGAAAAAAAGTGCGAAACGCGCCTCTGCTTTCTATACTGACGTCATAGTCACTATGACGTCACGCCACTGCGCGCACACGCAGACAGAACGATAGACTAAAATTCAGACATGCCTGGACGTGTCTTTCTACCGTGGGCATTAGCATTCACTGCAATATACGTGGTGTCGACACGGACTGATGTTAACTACATTGTTTCGGCTTGCAACTTCTGTCTTTGTATTTTCATTTCAAGTATTTAGAATGGTAGTCTTGTAAGGGTCAGTCTGGAATTTAATACGCGATAATATCGCCCCAAAACAATTTTTGCCGTTTTCGAGTTTTGACTCATATTGCCCTTACATAGCCTTGTAAACTGCTAAAGTTTTTTGCTTTAATTTTTGCTGTTTTTAGTCGACTTTTGTCAACATTTTTGGTATTTGATTTTATGACAATAAATTTATTCACTGTTTTCAGAATACTCCCGGACGGGTGAAGGAAGTTGATGCAAGAAAAAAATTATGCGTGATGTAACAATGTCTGAGACATGTTGATACATGCTGAGCTGCAGGAAATTTTGTCTTTGAATAAGACCAGTTGGTTGCCATAGCAATAGGGGTCGGCAGCGGAGAAATTTAAGTGACACCATCGGATAGCCCGGGCCCGAAAATAGGGGGGTAGGTGCAAACAGAGCGCAATTATCTTTTGCGTGAGCCGCGTTATAGTCAATTTTATCCCCAAAAATCGTTGCCATGGCAACAGGGATCGGCAGGGGAGAAATTTAAATGACACCTTCGGATAGCCGGGGCACGAAAATAGGGAGTAGCTGAAAACAGTGCGCAATTATTTTTTTACGGGGACCGAGTTATACTGCTTTGAAGTCCCGATAGGCCGTAATGCAAAATTTTGCAACTTTTGAATGGTTGCTACGGCAACAGGGGTTGTTATGGGGTGAATTTAAATGACGTTGTTAGATTGTCCGACTCCAAAAATATGGGGGTTGGTAAAAACAGCGCGCAATTATCATTCATAGGGATCGAGTTATACCGCTTTAGATGCAAATTTTTAAAAATTGGAGCATAAAAGGGGTAAATTTTGAAAAAAAATTAATCGAAACCATATAAGGAGTGTGTCCGGCGTCATGACACTTCGTTTGATCCATTAGCGGCGTCGGTCGGTCCAACGGGCGAACCTGGAGCCGTGCGCAAGAAAAAAGAAAGAAAAAATAGACGCTTAACGGCAAATTTCGCGCATGCGCAGCCACGCCCCATTTGAACCGATTGTAACCAATTTTTGCCTATAGGGTCGAGTGGTCGATGTGATCACTGATGCCAAGATTTATGGAAATCGGTTAAGGGGTTTTGGAGTTACAGGACCACTCCCCCCAAACGCCATTTCCTATACTTAACGTTCATCGCCTTTACAACAGTGTCAGCACTACCGTACTGCACTGTGATTATAATTTCATTACTGCAAGAATCACGACAACATTCCATTAAAATAAACTTGCAGGTCACCGAATGTGAGATGCGTGAAGTGTTCTGTAAAGCCACATGCAAATAAATAAATAAAAGTTTAACGAGCAAAAATAATTGCATGCATGTGTGTATGTGTTAATCTATCGTTATGTATATAAGAAGAATTGTGTCAAAGTCATCCGTGCAAAGATGGCGCGTCGGTATAGCTACGAATGATGATGAAAACGCTCTGCCAGTTTCTATTCCGGAAATCTAGTTATCACGGCGCCGCGCAACCGGAAGTTGTTTTAGCCGAACTGTTGCGTCGAACGTTTTCTCTGGTTGTCCGGCATGTTTATGTGATCATAACATCCATTTCATATGGCGCGACAAAAATCAATATGACGCGCAAACTGCACAAACGTCGCTTTTCGGCGCTTGGAGGCCGAGCCCACTCGATTGTTTGGTCTCCAGTCAGTCGTAAATCTAACTATATTGCGGTTTTTGTCTATTATACTTCAAAAGCTGTAACTTAAAGATAAGAGAATGCTTTTTTTCATTTATTTTATGACGTACTTTTGTCACCACAGTGTCTGGGGGTGTTATAACCGCCCATAATCTCACTTCACTCAAGCGTGACGACCGATACGTGGCTCGGGTGTGCGCACAGTGCCCATTTCCAGGCAGAACTCACCGTCGACTACAGTCATGACATTATTATACGCTTCAATATACGGTCTAACTAATATAATATGTATTATGCTTCGTTATTTCTGTTGTTATAATCTTTCATTTTATACGTTAACGACAAAACTTGTAAACTTTGTTATATATTCAACTTTATTCATTATACAATAGTAGCACATATAAAGAAAAAAACATAAACATAATTAACAACACAGCGAACGGTAAAAAATCTTAGTGCAGAAGTTTTCGTTTGACTCAGCTTTATTCTAAACTTTATTTTTAAAAGATATGTTTAGATACGTTTATAACACTTTTCTCAGAAAGCGTGTTTTAGTAGTATCGATCGACTTTTAATTTTTGTCACACTATCACACGGCAAGCAAATAGTGTCGGTAGAATGTAGACCCCGTTTAACTTGGTGTTACCAATCGACTTTTGTATCGTGCCGCTCTATCGCCTAATCGTACTTTATATCGACGACATATATAGAACGCGCCAGCAGCGATATCGCGCGCGCTCTTTATGGCGTCTTGAATCGTCTATAGAGCGCTCGTAAAATAACGTCAATTGGAATAGACCGCTGCCGCAGCGTGCAGCAATCGAGCTGTATGGACCCAGTCCCGCATTCTCCGATTGTGATGGATCTTTCGGTTAACTCACTGTCGCACAGTCTATTTACTCTGATGAGGAGACGCTTTGATCCGCACAGATTTGCGCCGAGCAGTGGACAGCTCCATTGCAGGATTAACGGCCGTCGAGAGGCTATTGTGGCTCACGGGCCTCGTAATGCAAGTGACTCAGTCGCTAAATCCACAGTCCGCACTCTGCAGTTGGAACCGTTTCTTACTATAAGAATACGCACAGCGTCCCTTCGTCCAGTGTACTGTGTGAGAACGAACATTATACAGAGTGGTCCAAAAACGAGGCCACTCTGTTATATAGCTTCCACTTTCAGAAATACTGCTCAGATTTACGCAATTTTTTCGAAATAATTTCTGTAAAAAATCGCGTATATCAGAGCAGTTATTCTGAAGGTAGAAGCTATATAACACAGTGGCCTCGTTTCTGGACCACCCTGTAGGTGCATTATTGATAACAAAGTGCAGCTTTAAGGTGTGTTTAAAGCAACATAAATAAAATGAACTTAACTAAAACGATATAGTTTATTTTATTTTTGTCGCTTTGAACACGCCTTTAGATCATCATTCTTTTGCGAAGCGTTTAACCAACAATAATCATTGTTGGACGGAGTATTATAGCTGCATGCTGAACGATGAATCTCTAGAGATTGCGACTGTGTGTGGAAGAATGGCCACTTTCTTGACTGATAGATCTGTCGAGACTTTTCGTTAATAAACTCTGCGATCTTCTTTTGATGTGTTATCGGTCTTTACGATACGATGCGAAATGGCAAATTTAACGTGCTCAAAAAGCGGCAGCTATCCAACAGCTTAATTTACAACACTGCATTGCACTTTACTGAATTAAACAGAAAACTAAGTAATAAAGCATCAGAGGGTTATACAGCACGAAAAAAAATCCGGAAAAACACTCATAGTCTGTTACCCATCGTTTGCAATCACAACGGTTTTGGAAAAAGAGGATGACAGAATTGAAAGAGCGATCGATGCATACAGAATTGTGAGAATGAAAATGGAGCGCTGTATACGTATCCTGAACGGAATGATCGTGACGGGGCTGGTGTATTAAATCAACAATTTTGTTCCAAAAACGAGTTGACGCATGGTAAAAAGAGATAAGTGATTTTCAAAAATGGCTTAAAGGAACGATGCCAATCAATGAGGAACGAGTACTGTGAGGAGCCAAAGAAAAATTTAAAGAGTATCAAAAATATGCAAGCAAGTGTACACTAATACTAACAAGAAAGTCCAGCTGTCGCTAGGGAAGACGCGCTACGTCCCATTCACTACCTGTTGCAGAACTGACCCTTAAGGTCATCCAAGGTCGATGATTTTCATCTCACGTAAAAGGGCGTATGCGATTTCCCATTAGTGATCAATAGCAACTTTGGCCCTGTCTCGCACCGTTTAGCCACAATACATCCGTTACATACTGACAGATGGACACACGACAATTTGTGCCATAGACCCCTATACAGCATAGCTGCTGCAGCGTGTTAATAAAAACTGAACGATGCTCGCTTAACCACTCCAAGCAGGGGAAAGGTCCGGGGAACATGTCCAGGGGGGAAATGTCCGGCTGCCCTCCAAGCAATGTGGTATCTGACTATGACGAACCAGCAGTGTTAAGGCGACAGATGCGTCACGAACACGACTATAGTCAATGGCGTGATAACTGTCGGTTCGAGTGTGGCGTATTATGCAAAATGTGTCGCCATGTCGTCGAACTGGCTGCATGGTGTCCGTCGCAATTACGCCTGTACAGATGGGTTCAATTACTACGGCTGGCTGGGGCACGCTAACGAACGACGATTATGCTGGCGCCGCGCTAGTGGTGCGTTATCGACCATTGGCAATCCGATTACTATACGTAGAGCTAGGCCTACACAGCAGAGCTAATGAGCTCGCATGCGTTTAGACGTCGATATAAGTCATCATCATCATCATCAGCGTCATCATTTGAGGCTTGCTTGCGTTAATGTGCGCTCGATCCGGTTTAATATTCGGCGTCGTCTTGTCTGTCGGCACGTGAATTGCTGCAGTCAGCGACGCGTCACCCATCTGTCAAATGATCCTTGTCGTTGTCGCATTCTGCACAGAGGCCTACGAGTATCTTATGAGCGAGCGAGTGAGTGAATACGAATGCTTATAGACTGCGCAATTAATAAAAAACAAGTCACACTGCAAAGGAAAAAACTGGAAGCTATACATCATAAGTTTCAGCGAGACTATTGGGTATATCCTTGAAGGACAAAGTACGAAACGAAGAGGTGAGACGACGGACTAACTTGGAAGAAATGAACGTCGTCGTGAAAGAGAGAAGACTAAGAATGGCCGGGTCATGTACTACGCGTGGACAACGATAGAATATCAAAGCAAGTTTTGTATCGGCAAATGGATCACCATGTCAAGTGCAAACCAGGAAGACCGAGCAAGAACTGGATCGACAGACACCATACGCCAAGACTTGAATACCATTTGTATGGCCCGGGAAGAGGCTGAAAAATTTACAGCCGACACAGAAGATCGGCGTCGAAGTGTGGCCCAATGTGTTTACGACACGGGATGATCTAAGTCTAAGGCAGTGCGCCGCAGCCTGGGCGAACAAAATCGTTCTAAGTAATCGCTTATACTGTAATGTCTTTCTGTCGATATTAGGTCAGTAGATTGTTTTACAGCTGCGGTCCAGCTACCGTGAAACTACTGTTGTTAATCTGTGACTGTGTCTGCGGCACGGTACACGTGTAGACTAGACAGATGTCAGAAGACCTGATATGTCGACGTTCCACTTCCGTGACGAGTTGACAGTCGTTCGACAGATACGGCACAGTCTACACGAGTAAAACTGTAAGCGAAAAACAATTTTAAAATAAGTAAGTAAGTAAGTAAGTAAGTAAGTAAATGATTTATAAAGCGCCAAAGTCTCAGAAAGAATCAGGGCGCAGTGAATAGAGACTGCCACTCGTTCTTTTTTTGTGTCATCAATAGCCAGGTGTCTCTTTGCAATGTTTGTTTTAAATTTTGCTACAATAAATTTCTCAGTTGCTGGTGTATAAAAAGATAATCGAAAATTGCATTCTCTAACATTGTAGACGCATGCGTGATTGCGTTTCGACTGTCATTGTAAAAAGGTAAAGAAACGTAACAATACGAAAGCGCACTTTATCGAATTTTTTTGGCACATGGTAACTGAATTAGGGCCAAATGAAAATAATGCGGTGTACTTGTCACTATTTAATAATGTTGACTATTGTACACGTTACAGCGTTTTTATTTAAGAAGAGAGCGTTTTCCGGATGCACTGCACATGCCGTGCATGTTGATGTCACAGCTAGGCCTTATGAAGTGGTGCTTTATTATTGCCGAATAGAAATGCATTCAGGAACTGACGTCAGAAAGGCTTTCGGCAAGTGCGTGGCTTGCGGCTTTAACGTTACTCTCCGGACAAGCCGGGAACCTGAACGGAACTGCATGTGCATTCGTAAAATTAATTTATGGCTATGCATCTGTCTGCGACATATGCCACGAACGAACACGTTATATAGACGCCTTAATCAGGAGATGAATGGCTGCCGTGGAGGCGTGAATTGTGTTTGCACCACAGCACTACGATCCAGCAGGACTATTCATCGATCACGGCGCCGGTCTGCAAGACACAGTAGCTACAGGCTGGCTACATGTGTGCCTGGCGTCATTATCCACATTGAGGTGAAGCGACCTATAGTGCGCTAGTCCGTGTCCGTGAATGACTGCCACAGATCACGACTGAGCGTAAGCTCAACTCCTTTCCGTCTGTTAGCTCAAATAGCAACACATTAACTCAGTCCCAAGCATCCAAAACCGTGCATGTGTGTCGTGTTCGGACGTAACCAGGCCAAATATTGTCAGGATGCCTAAGAAAACGAATCCAACACGACAGAGTTTTAAAAGCTAAAGCAAACTTTGTTAATGCTAACGACTAGCGAAACAAGCAAACGACGATTCGAACGGTCTTGGAAAAGGGATAGACAGAAAGACAGAAGGACAGACAGAAAAAACTGATGGTGTTGCACGTGAGCCTTTGCTTAAATTACTTATTTAATGTTGATGCGATTTAGTAATGATGACTTTCTGCGATGTGAGTAGCCTTATTGCTTTTTGCCGATTAAACGGTTAATTGAAAAAAGTTATATATACTGTGTAAACAACCCAAAGTCAGCAAACTTTATGCTGGTATGCTTATTGCTTGTTATTTGCATAAACATTAATTGATAACTAGTCATAAGGCCAAGCAGACGTAGCATCACAGTAATGAGACTAAAACGCTAACAAAGAATGACAAAAAATGTCAAAGCAAAGCTGCGTTCCGGCGCTGGTAAAGATTTGTTCAAATTTGAAGTCACAGTAATGACCGCAGATGGACGGCGGAAAGCGCGCGAAAGCTGACAGGGAACGAAGATGCTGCATTGAAGCAGTCACAGACACTTGAGCGCAATAGCCCACGCAACAAAATAATGAGAAACGTCATCTTCGCGCTAGCTAGGATACATGAAGCCAATGAAGCCGTCGCCAAGATGCAGCTGCCGACAGACAAAAAAGATTTCAGTAATGATGCTAATGACATTACCAGTGATGGGCACCAGCGCTTTATTTCTAGTTAATCAAAACGAAACATCTTCGATGTCATTATTATTGCTATTATCATTTTAAACTCTTGGGAGTAAAGATCGAGCTGAGACATTTAAAATGTGAAGAATTAGCACGCAGTTCAAACGTTAGCTCGAGACATAATTATACTGGTTTCAATAAACAACGGACACGGCGCTTTGTGAAACTTGTTTTTTGGTTGCGCTGTAACAAATAATTACTTATTTATTTGCAGTTGAAGCGCAGTATAACGATTGGCAAACGTTATTATTAGCTGACCGTTTTATTGGGCCGCAGTGTGGTTCATGCCGGTCTGTCTGTAGTTCTGTACGTCTGTCTGTTTCGTGACCAACGTATTTTTCAGTTATATCATTAAGAATGGCGTATTTCAAACAGTGCAGATTAATTGGGCCTATGAATCGAATTAACGAAAAATTTAAAAAGCACCAGTTTTTCAAAACTAGCAGTTTATTAGTATACAATAGCCTATATCTAGCGTACTAAGGGTCTTCAGAACGTGCAATTATGCGCCATACGAATAATGATTTTACGTTTTGTTTTAGTTTATTCACGTTACTATCTAGGCTCGTAAAGCCGTAATAACATTAGTCATTCGCAGGTCACTGTGTACCAATAATTAGTTTAATATCTTTTTGTGTCTCATTGGGATTGCATTGACAGTACAGTGCTGATTTAGGCCTATCGGTTTTCTGAAATCGTAGAGTAAACGGATAATTCATTATTATGTCTAAATGACATCAACGCTGCTGCTGCTGCTGCTGCTACTGAGCTGTCGCTGTAACTGAAGATGATGGTGAATTATGAATGCTAATCGGAACGAGGTTGCCCGTTGCCGTACTTTGATGAACAACAACTTCCGGGTGGCGTTACGAGATCGTCCGTCGCGCCCGACGACGCTTTTCATACGCACACAAATGGCATGATTACACCGTGCGTAAGAGATTTAGATGATTAAGAAGTATAAAAATATCTCGCATTGTGTGTTTCAGTTAACTGTTATTATGTCTGCCGGTAAATGTGGCATTAGACAAAAGGCACTGTTTATGTGTTAGATACTGAACTGTAGAGCTTATTTCCGTATAGGATACAGCACACGAGGCAGCTCTTTCCACGCTGGTCAGACTGCAAAAATTCGAGTAGCTGTTCACGAGACAGTGCAGGAGTCTGCCCGGCCACGTGCGTTGTGGGCGGCGTGGAATACGTGCGGTTGTTTGTCACGAGACCGGAGGTGTGACATTTACAGTTTTTGGTGTCAACAAGTGGACAGTGGATTTTTTTGGTCGTTGCTGTTGTTGTTATTACGACGCTGCTGTAACTTTTGGTGTTATTGCGATATTTTTGCTCGACAGATATTTGTACTAATTTGTAGCTGCTGCAAATTTGCACTTGATTATGCAGTAAATTGTGCGGTTTTGTTATGCTTGTGTTTAATACATCATTTCAGCGTTGGTTGTGTTTGCATAAGTTGTACAGATTATTTTGCAGTTTTTACTTTTAATGTTGTAATTTTTATTTTTTTCGCTTTTTTGGTTGTTTTCCTCGCGGTGGCATCGTGTCCGAGCTGGGCGTGGTTTGTGTAGCTTAGCAGTAGTCATGCTTGACTGACCGTGCCTTCTTGAAACGACAGTGCAGGTTTTTGCTTTCGTGGAAGGCACTGTTGGCTTTAAGGAAGGCACTGTCAGTCAAGCGTGACTCTCTTGCTAGGCTAAAAAACATCGCTAGGAACACGCATTTACAACATTCTTAGCATAAATAACTTGTGTTAAGTTTGTTGTGATACATGTTTAGGCCTACCGGTAACTCGTACGCAGTGCACGAAAGTCAGAACATTAATATCGGATAAAAACGTCACAGATGCGCCGGATGTTGTTTGACACTGTCTGAAAGGATGTCTTTTAATAATCGGCTCAAACGTGTTTGGCGAAGCATTACTCTCCTGTTAGTCCTGTCTCACAGTCTACTATAGTTCCGAACGAGGCGAGGCGCTTACTTATTGCTTTTAAAAGAAATAAGTCAACGGCTCGTTTGGAGCAGTCTGCCCAATATTTGAATCGTAAAAAATTAGCTGTTGGTTAAACTTTTCGATGGTCAAAACCTGACCAAAATTGTGACGTAAATCATATGTACACCGTGTCTCAGAAAAAACAGTCAAAATTGTTTTGGTCATAACTTTGTCAAGTTTTTATTTTGAACCGGGATTATAAAATTGAACGTAACTCCGAGCATCGTGCAAAATTTCGCGCCGATCGGCCGACGGAGGTCGGAGATTGCACAAGGAAAAAAGAAAAAAAATAAAAAAAATAAATTCCAGCAAAACATAAGCCTTCCCGAAAACTATCGTGTTCATGCAGTTTTTGGGAAGACAAGTAGCATTTATTTTTTTCTCGCGTAATCTCCGAGCTCCGTCGGCTGATCGGCGCGAAATTTTGCACGATACTCTAAGCTGCGTTCAGTTTTATAATTCCGGTTCAAATTTTTTTTCGGGGGGAGCCTCCCCAAAAAATTTTTAGGGGCGAAAAAACATGCAAAATTTGGCCCGATTTTGGTCGACTTCAAAGTTTGGCGGCGAATATCTCCGGAATAGATAAAGATATTCAAAATCGGTAAGTTACTCGATCGAGAGCGATTCCTCCCGCGTTAGGCGAAACAAGGACGCCTTCGTTTGGGGTGACCCCCTTCGAATTTATAGAAAAGCTTTACGTTTCCTGAAACTAGAGTCTTCCAGGCAGTCGATGGTGAAGATTTGGTGATCCTAGCTTGCACCGTTTTTGACTGATCCACCCGTGTGACAGACGGACGGACGGACAGAATTGCGATGGCTAAGACGCGCTGAAAGCAGTAGCTGCTTTCGCGCGTCAAAATGGTGAATTTTGGTCCACTAACGACAGCGGTTAGTTGGCTAGTTGGTTAGTTACCTACCCTAAGTCGACACTGCGCGTTCTGCGTATGCTAAAGCGTTGGATTTCGGGTCACGTGACTTTGCTACGAAAGGAATGTGAGCCCCTCAGACCGTCCCCCAATCGGACTTAGGGCGCCGGGCGGACTCACGTTGGGCTTTGCTCCAAATTTCTAGTTTTATTAGCTTTTTCGCATAACATCAGAAAAGTCCGTGGAAGGCTTTACAGTCGCGTAAACACGACAATAACTGATGTGGCATCGACTACCGGCAAATACTGAACAGAACGGTGAAACAACGGCGAAGGAAAACGCACATGCTGAAAAGTTAGACACTATGCCGTATACACGGAACGGTTAGCCATCTATCGTGGGACGCATCTATAACGGTGTCAGTACGATATTCGGAACGGCAGCAAACCGGTGTTCCATTATAGGATCGCTCTTCCCCAGAAAAGTCTCCCCCGGCCGACAATTTATTGGCAAAAATCCTCCCTGCCCTGCGGCCGCCCGGGCGGGACAGATTTTTATCGGTAGGCCTAAATTGTCAGCCGGGGGAGACTTTTCTGGGGGGACGATCCTATAATGGGGAGACTTCTTTATGCGGACGGAGATATTTTGATAAGGGGAGACATATTATATTCGTGATTATCTCTCCCAGGGCGCATTTTTCATGGGGAGACATTTTAATGTGACATTGGCAGTGTCTGAACAATGTCGACTGGCAATGGTGCGCTTGCTGGTTTGCCGACAGACATCGAAGCTCGGGGACTTGGGTTCGACTGAAAACGGGCGCTTTACGACGTTCTTCATCACGCCGCTGTGTGGCGCTGCTGCTGCGGCTGCTGATACTGGTGTGGTAGTCATGGTGATGACAGCGATGCTTACGGCAAATCGACTCACATACACTTGTGTCATTCGAAGGCACATTTGCTACGCGTGTGCGACTGCAGAAAATTATGCACTTCTGTTAAGTTCGGCTGAAATCAAAATTGCACTTGCAAGTACTGCAGTTTTTTTTGTGCGGGGAATCGTAACAAAAACGTTTGTTAAATAATGCAACTGCTGCTACTGGTAGCACCTATTCTTTTTGCTAAATACAGCCAATATCCACAAAATCTCTTAATGGAACCTAACAAATTATTACTTTATTTATATCGTACTGCACTCTTTTGGCATCTTACTTACTTATGACTACAGTTTTATCAAGTTAATCTATTTTTGTTCTGAGATTTTGGAATCGATGCACAGTTAAAATAGTTTCATAACATGTTATCTTGACCGCTTTGTGACTTAATAGAGTGACAAATATGTTGACAGAATTGCCGAACGGTCGTAAAGACGGCACGTTTTGCCTTGCAGGGTTATGTGAATCCATTGTATTATTCTGTACAGACTGCAGGGGCTAACAGTATCTTTACTGTTACCAGATAAAGGTGTGAATGGCAGGTAATATGCTTTGTGATTCGTAATCGCTTCTGGGATGATACATCACGAATATGTCACACCTATGCATTCACCTGTGCAGTGCGGCCGGCGCTGAGATGCGTGTGATGCTCGTCGTTTGACGTCGCAACACGACACTCGGCAAACTGCATAGAGTCCATTAACAGTGTCAGCCAGACAATGCCGAATAGTTTCCGGTTATGATAAACGTATTTTTCTGACGTTTTGAACAACGTAATAGCGTAGAAAGCTATGACAGTCATGCTATGGCAGTCATATGCCGACCCTATAGCTATAACAGCGATTCGGACTGTCTGTCTGCCTGCCTTGTGCTGATGTTGTGCCACAACGACTTGATAAAAACACAAAATCTTTTTTTACAATTTTTTACATATATGATTTTAGTTTTATGAACATTTTTCAGAAATTTCACAAGGTTCACTCCGAGTGTAGCCTGTGCAGGTGTTAAATTTGCGACTTGTCGCTGTTAAGTCGTGTCTTAGAAATTGTGCTAGTAAAAGCCCGATGTTGCTATTGATCGCTACAGAAAGTCGCATACGCGATTTCGGATGACCTTGCACGGCCATTACACACTCTGTTGTTGTCACTACGGTGGTCAGTGACAAAAACACTATGTGTACTGTAGGCCAAACACCCTAGATCAATTAACACGGCTTTGTCGCAGATTTGTCGTAAATATAAAATTTTTATGTATTTATTATCCATATCTGCGGATTTTTTCCCCGTAAATATCCATAGATATATCTATAATTCTATATCTATAGATGCCTATCTTGCATGTTACCACTGAATGTCTACAAACCACAACAGAAACAATGGCGTCCATCTCTTAAAATTAGGTCGCAGACATTCTTTTCTGAAATTGTTACAAAATAAGTAAAAGTAGTAGATACATTTGTACATTTGTACATGAGCTTCACCTATCGCGAAAATTCGCAATTTTAATGTCCCTGTTATAGAGTGGAGCAACACTTGGTTTCTACTTTCTACTTTCTAGCAGCATTGAGAATGTTAGAAAGCAAAACAACGTTTGCATTGTAATTTAATTTATTAAAAGACTCAAAAAATAAACTCGCAAATGTAAAAATTGTTGTTGCCCAATTGACAGCATAGATCGCCGCAAATTACGGTTGGTTATTGCGCTAATAGGCTTACTATACAGTAAATTAACTAAATTAAATAGTGACGTGCTGATGTGACTGATTATTGATCTGACTGAATGGCATGAATGGACGAGCAACTGAAGAGTATAAAAACGACAAACAGAGAAACAGATAGAAGGATCAAGCGTACACGCATAGCTTATCTAATTAGCAGGTATGCCGGCATAAAATCAATGGATAGACTATATTCACGGCATGGCCTAAATCTCATGGACATGGATATATATACGCTGAAGGTGAGGCGTCAAAACACAATGTTGTACTTTATGCTTGCGTTAGAACATGTGCTGCGGTCCGTTGACGTATAGCTTAATTTTTATCCGATGTGTATCTAGTGAGTCTGCCTGTTATCGAGCGGAAACTTCGATATTTCTCAGCGATGAAAACTGAAAGCACTGGCGCTACAACAAATGATTCCAAGTAGCTGACGTGCAACGTCTTCGCGGTCATAGCGGGTTTTTTTTATCGTTTCCGTGCATCGCTTTCAGCCAGTCGCTTCGTTGGTCGCTAGCAGTCACCTGCCCGCAAATGACGTAAGTCGAACCTAATTGCTACAGCGACGCTCGGTGGCTTGTAGGCGGTGGCCACAGACGATGAAACAAAACCGCAGCTGCGGCAGCAGAAATGAGGGACGACTGAAAACGCGGTGGCTAAAAACGCGGCACGATCAAAAAAGCAGGGGTAAAAACGCTCTAGTGAAAAACGTGACACAAGAGTGCACGCGTTCTTGCTGATATATTCATTAAAAGTTAAACAGTTCGTGATTTGAAATTAATAATTAAACATGAAGCACTTTAACAAAAACACAGCTGTAAGCATGATATTGACAATGCCATGATCAAAATTAAAAGTCCACTTCTGCCTTTTCCACTTTTGCAGATAAACAGGATGCAATAACGTTACAAATTTTAAATCACGAACTGCATTCGCTCGTGCCACGTTTTTCTCTCCCACTTTTCCATTGCCCCGTTTTCCAATCGCACATTTTCCACTCGAACTTTCCACTCCCACGTTTTCGGCTCTCGCGTTTTAAGCGCCCCTGGAAATGAGCGTGAGCATGTTCGACGTTGCGTGCTGCAGCGATGGTGGCGGCGTGCTGCGGCGGCAGTGAATGGAGTCGAGAGTTGCTGCTGCTGCTGCTGCTGCGGTGCTGGTTGATGATGATTGCCAGACGCGACGCAGTCGGATCGGCTTCATCTCGTCACGACGACGTCACGCCGCCCGCCGCAGCAAATCCGACAAATCCGGTTATAATAGCAGCAGCAGCAGCAGCAACTGCAACCACGGCGCCGTCACTCTGCGGACAAAAATCGATCACGTCACGCGCCTGCAGAGTCCGAACGACCGAACGAGTTGCTTCCACGGATCCGTAGAGTTATTGCCAACCGGCCGGTCGTTCTCACGCAATTAGCAACATTAGCCCAGAGTCACACACTCAAGCACACACAACGATCGAACTAAACAAACCATGAGGAACTCGGCAGGCCGTAGGGCCAAGGACGGTCACGTGAACGTAGCACCGTTCAGTTTGATTGCACAATTACCGACGCAGACAATATATAAGTCTAAATAATCGAAAGAATGTGCTATTTTACTCGAGTATTGTACGTAATATATCTATAAAAGTTTATTTCCAGTCACTATAATTCCATACAACTGATTTTTTCGGGTTTTGGCCACTATACAGTAAAATCATAGATACTACACACTATTATAGGTCACATTATCAGCTTTTGCTACAGCTTTTGCTGCAGCATGATATCAGCATAGCGACTTAATAATTTTCGGCAGAGGAAATTACGATCTCATCTACACTGTTTTATCTTTTTGTTCACATCGGTTGTGATTTCTAAATATTTTAATCGAATAAACAAACATCTGATACATTAGTATGGGCGTACGAACATTTCCTGTGCAATTGGCAGCTCAGTTGACCACAACAAACAGAAAATTCAAACTGTAACAAGCAAATTCAATCAAACAACTAAAGCGACAATCACATAGCAAATTTGAAAAAGAATTTCGTGTGAATAAATATGAATCATAACTGTGTAACTATTTATAAACTATTTGTTGCTATAAAACAGATAACACGAAATTGATTTTTCTATCTTCTCCGTTTATTGCTTTGCCTGAAAACGAACGACTTACACACACTGTTGGTGGGAAAGCAAATGGTCTGCTGTCACAATGCGACATTGCGGGGAAAATAAACGACATCGAGTCAAGATAAATACGCAGCATCTGCAACGCTATCCGATTAATAATACAAATAGAACTCGTCCGTATAAAAAGTGAGAGCGAAATGCTTATTGAGGAAGACATAGCGATTGAGCGAGTCGCTGGCATGATGCACTCGGGATGTCGGCGAGCGAGTGACGCTGCCTGCGTGGCGTAATGAAAACGAAGTTTCGTTTGTCTGCAGGAGACAAAACAGACTAGCGCTTGCAGCTATATTGCACCTGCTGTGCTTGCTTATAGGGTGTTTACACGATCTCAAACGTCTAGCAAACTTCCAGCAAATGTATTCAAAATACACGTAAATTGCTGAACGTTTGCTGGATCGTGTAAACACCCCATTACTGGTTTCTCGACCGCTCTTGTTCTATTGTGCGCGGCGCTCATCGCCAGTGCGGCGGCGATCGTTCAGTTTTTTCTTTTTATTTTGTTCTTGTCACACACACTTTTTGCCATTTCCGAGCCCGATTTAACAGTATTATTAATAATAAAACTCGTAAAGCTAGAAGGCGTAGAATAATTAAAAATCGGCGCATAAGAATGCACAAAATAGCAGGCCACTGGCCAGTATTTTACGGCTGGCAGAGTGGATGCGATCTGTAAATAAAAAAGCAAGAGAGCCGAGGTGACTGAATGTTAATTTACACGGCGTACGAGTATCCTGCGCTGTTATCTCGGTCGTCCAAGCACCCAGAGCGCCCGCCACTCACTGCCTTTTTCTGCGATCACGTCGTCGCCGGAGCTACTCTGCAGGCTCTGCAGTCGTCGCTCTAATTGCATCCCTTATATCTGCCTACATGCTTCCACAATCTCCCGTTTTCCGTTACTACTAGCAACAAACGACGGCCCATTTTTGCAACATGCACAGCGCTGATAGCTGCTGCCACAAAAAACAGAGCTAAACGTCAATATGTGACGGGGGTTTATTTTTTCGCCACAGCTAATGACATGTAGTAAAAATTAACCCCAGTCAAATATTTTGTAATTTGAAATTGCGATGCTTTATTAACTTAATTACACATTATAAAAAATGAGAGTCGACATAAACCGTTCAAAGTAAATGCATTAACTAATGACATTTTTTCTGTAGTTAAATACTGCATAAATTTTGATTTTGTTATTCGATTTGTAGCATTAGTAAGGCCTGTGTGAATAAGATTATTGTACGTTACCTAGACGTCGGAGTAAATGTAGATTTCGTAGAAAAAGTAGCATTTTATTGTAAGAAAATATTAGCATTATTCATTGGTTTTACGACTGTTGGCTTTTAACTTCTAATCGCGCGTTTAGTGTTCGGTTTTTGAAACTTGAGTTATCCCGAAAACAAAAACTGACCCAAAGAAAAAACCTTTGGATATCTTTTGATTTCGCAATAACTATTCCGAGGTTTATTCCCAGATATACTGCAACGTGAATGTGTTAATCTGCATTTGGGTGATCTACTGTTGTTTGCAGGGCGGCCGGCCAATGTACCTCCAGCTGGACGTGGTTCGAGCGCTCACCGCTTCCGCCATAGTGAGCATCCTGGACGCCAATCGCTGGTACCACGTGTCAATCATCAGCGAAGACACGTACGCCGACGACGGCTTCGTTGACGCGTTCTACTCGCTCACGACTGCCGCCGCTGCCAGTAGCAGACGACGACGTAGACAACATCATGGAAACGGCAACTGGACGACGTCGGAGGACTGTGACGGTGCTGGTGACTGGAGCATCGAGGACTACATCAGCGTGTCCCGGCGCTCCACTCGCGACGAGGTCGACCGGCAGCTGCTCGTGCTACTAGAGAACAAGTCGCGAGTCATCGTTCTACACTCCAGGTCAGTCAGTCGGGCAATGGCTTCATACTGTACACACAGATCTCACAGGGCGGCCGGGTACAGTGAAATTAGGACAAAGAATAGTATATAGCTGCACGCACCGAATTTGAATTCACGTGTACGCAAAATTATGCAACCGATGAGCTTTATTGGTTTGTGTGGTAATACATTTAGCGGCAAACATGATTGAGGGATTTTAGTTTCCACCGTTCCTCCGTCAAATGTATATCTGCACTTGAGAGCAAACGTGATGTAAAACCGATGTCTGGATGTCTTGTATTGTTTTGGCATGATATTTGTTGAATTCGCACGCCAGTTCGCACATTAGGTTCACACTTGCTCACTGGTAATGTGAATGTCACGATTCTGTCATGTCGATGCGCTAAGCTCTCTCGTCTCTGTATTTCTGGTTATTTTTCTGAAGTAAGTAAGTACATTTGTTTAGCGTCCAATGTCGACGGGAGCCCGCGAAATCTGAATCTTTCGAAAGCAACAAGCGAGTAGCGTTCGGCGACGATCGAAAAGCAACGAGATGCTTTAAGTTTCTACACAACTGTGCATAAAAAACCAATAGGCCCTAAGTCGTAGTTTTAATAATTTTTTCATGTTTGAAAAACAACAGCGCTAAGGCACTGTTTTGCAAAAAGACGAACTCACCAGAGACCCGACATGTGAAAGGCAACAAATGACGTAACAGAACCATGTTTTTTGTCGGTAAATCGAACTGCCATAAACGAACTATTTTTTAGCAACAGCTGTTTTGAGCCTGAGTTGTGACTTTTGCACGGCGATTTTCTTCAGTCGATGTTTCAGAACGGCGTCTTTTTACAGTTCAGATGCTTCAAATCAATATCACGCATAAAACGCATACGATATTCGCAGCGCATTAAACGATGTACTTGATGAATTTGTGGTTAATCTTTTTTGGCGCTAACCTATCAATTGCGAGCACATCTTCTTTAGTTCGTATACGTTTATGCCATCGATAGGTGCGATTTTTAATGTCTCTTTTTAATGTCATAAAATTGCAACTTTAGTCTTGACTTTTGATGATTTTCTAAACTGAAAAATTGGTACACCGTTACTCCCATTCACATCTGTTTTTTTTCTGCGCCTTTCAAGTGTCGATGCGAGACGGACAGACAGACGACGGACGGGCAAGACAGACAGACCTGTACTGCGACCTATTAAGACGGCCGCACAACAAGACTGTATACGGAAACTGAGACAATGTGATTCGATGTCTGTTTTATCGTATCATATCGAAATACATACTAGCAACCTTCCAAGAAGGGTGGCAGTTCGGTTCGTCGTTGCAGTAACTGAACTGCGGTATCAAACTGTTGAACTATTACTGTCGATTTGCGGACTTTAGTCCGAAAATCAGTCCACGTTGCTATCGTTGTTTGGGACACTAGAACATTGTCTTTAACTCTGCATGCGTCTTTAGAGACAGCCCTCGTCGTTCTAGGTTTCAGTTGTTTCTACGTGTTGAGCCATCTGCGTCACTCTTTGATGCGGTCTGGTTGGTTGCAGCGCCGCGCTGGCACGACTCGTCTTTCAAGTGGTTACTCAAAACAACCGGTTCCTCGCCGGCTACGCGTGGTTCGTGACCGAGGACGTCAAGCGTGGCCTGCGACGGCCTACTAGCAATGGTGTCGACCCGCTAGCGGACTATCCCGTTGGTCTGGTGGCAGTCACGGCCAGTCGTCGTCAACTACGTCCCGCCACGTTCATGCGTAACACCATTCGCCTCGTCGGTCGCGCTCTGCGACGCTACCAACGAAAGACTTCTTCGGTCACTTCAGAGCGGCGGCTTTCATCGTCAACGGCTGCCGTCAGCCCGTTCAACCCCAGCTCCACTTGCTGGTCTGACAATTCGCGACGACCGTACTTCGCTGATGGCGACCTCCTCTACAGGTATGCTGGGTTGATCCGATGCTGGATAACTGCGCTCGATCGTTTATTAAACTAATTTGAAAGTGATAAAATTAGGCCTATTATTGTGGCCGTCTTTAGTATTGAGAACATGTCATTGTTTCGTTATTTTTTTTGTTTAACGCTTTAATCTCGGAGGTTTTTCAACGTTTTGTCAATAAAGTTTTGAATATTTTATCACGTTGAAACAGTCTGAACAATTATGTCGGAAACTTGAGTACATCATACGAGAAATGCTGGATTAAAACGTAAAAACTTGTCAGTCGTTTTTTTGACGGCAAATAACTAGGTACTGATGCCTCACTGGATTTTTACTGATCAATAAATGGATGATTTTTAGTGGTCACATTACGATGTTTTTTCGGATTTGTTTTGTGATTTTCAGAGACAACTGCGTGAAAACAAATAAGAATATGCCTATTGCACCTGATAGGCTTAGCGGCAAAAATTCATAAACTGTTGTTTGCCTGAAAGCATAAGGTTCGTGAAGATAATTGCATGGGTTTTCTTAACTTATCTGGTTGTCAATCCAACTACAGTACTTCGCTGCTGCTAGGGGTCTATTTGCGTAAGATGTTTGCTGCAATAACGCCGCCCTTTTACGGGCGTATATTTTGCTTACGCAGCTGTCTATTACGCTTACGGATAGCAACCGGGCTACAAGGAAATGCGTACCCTGCACACCGTTTTTCTCTAACCTTTTTGGTCTGTGATACTTTTCACACTATATCTGAGAGTTATCGGCCGTCTACATGGTCGCCGTTATGGATTATTATCGGCAGTTTTGTTCTTGTCGTTTATAACTAATTACGCTAGCACTTCATGCAGACTGAGGATCGAAGAGGTAGAAGAATTATAAATCGGATTACAACAATAAGTTATCCGGCGCCGCTGGCTTTGTAGTTGGCGTGGCGTTGGGTGTGATCTATTGTGGGCGAAGTCACGTGTCGTGTCGCCACGGGACGTCCGCTCGGCGTCTGCAGTCATACGTGGTCGATCAGAAATAATATCTCTGCAGTGGCAGTGGCTGTGGGCCACAGGCGACGCTAGGAATCTGAAACTGGGGGCAAGGGAAAGCAAAGCCAGGGCACAGTGGGGCAATAATTTTTTGGTATATGGGCCAAATGTGGACTTTTATTCAGTTGTTGTATGCATCGAAAAGATGTAGAGGAGTCCAGGGGTAAAGCCGCTGGGCGGGGGTCAGAGGGGCGAAGCCCCCTGAAGCTAAAACACTTTTAGCTTTTGGGCGTGCAATGAAAGCCGCAAATTTGACTGCTTTTAATATTTGGAAACGCAAAAAATCACACATATCTCTGTTGTTCTGCAAAACTGATGTTTAACAAGTCACACTTTTGCATGTGTATGGCTATCAGAGAGCACTTTATCACCATCAAAATTTTTCCTGGAGGGCAGCCGGGCGGGGGTAAGGGCAAGGGCACGGGGGCAGCTGTCCCCTGCCTCCCCATCTCTGGCAGTGCCCATGCAGTGGGTGCTGGCCGACTCGGACAGGTTTTGATTGGCGCCTGTCGTCTGTCTGGCGTGCTGTTCATCTGCAATGAAGATGAGCGCACTGGCCGCAGCAGCAGAGTGATGGACAAGCTGTAATATCGGTCGGTCTCGGATTGTACTGACCATGTAGTGCCTGCCAGCCTACCGCGACAATCAATCACTAGCTCTTACCTACCCGTCCCTGTAACCCACCCTGCTAGCCACCTCACCTATACCTTACAACCCATCTCTCTGTCGGTGCAATCTGCGTCAACTCTGTGTCTTAGACGAACCCACAGCCACTGCGACTGTCCAGAAATGTCCGTCGTCTCGGTCACTGTTATGCCACTTCCAGCGCCAGTAGCTGGCTAGCGATATTGTTCTTACATATGCCGTGTTACGGCGACTGCACGGTAGACATTCAGCATCTCTGGCTGGTTACGGCTGTATTCCGGCATTCGGGACGTCGTGGACTTTATGTGGGTAAAATGATATGTGCCCTTATTCACCTTTATTTTGTCTTTATAACTTAAGCTGCCCGTTTCTTTATTCTGTGTGCTGTGACATATTGCGATCTTTTTTATTACCGTAGCATTTAACTTTTGTTATGTTCTCCTTGTTAACTCTTGCTGATGTGTCTTTAGATCGTGTAATAGAATCGAAATTTATGGAAAGACAAATTAAGCTGCAATAAAATTAGTACTAGATGCGCCCGCAAAGATACGAACAAATCTTAAATGAATGGTTCGTCCCCGAAAAAAATGAAAAATAAAGTATTTTGAGAAAAGCTGATAAGACGCGCGACAGCCTAGCAGTTCTTGTTCGCAGGTTTTCTTGGTCTATCTTCATCCATTTCGTGGCAATTCACTTTTGAAATCTGCATGCGCCGCAGTCACAAATTGAAAAAACACTAAAATCATCTATTTTGGACGTTCAAGGTCATTCAAGGTCATCGATGTTGACAAATCTAAAAAGCCCGTTACTAGTGTTTGTTATGATGTGCAGCAAATCTGTACTTACATGCAACCGTTTTCACCCTATAAAAGCCAATAGCGGCAAAATAACGTCTTTTTAGAGGGCGTACCCCTCTTTGACGCCTTTTTTCGAGGGGAACCCTTTTACCCGCGGGCACGAAATTTTGTCACGATAAACTAGAGTCCTTGGTGCAGCCCACACTGAAGATCTCGTGATTTTAGCTTGCGTCGTTTTGCACAATACCGCAGCGTGACGGACGGACGGACGCCTAGACAATGGCTAACACGGGCTTAGCACTACGTGATGTCGCGCGTAACATCGATTGAATTGCGGGAAAAAAAGAAGACCAAAACTGCGCTGGAAAAAAACAGAGTCAGCTTTCCTAGAATGCGCGTGACCTGTCGCAATGCATATAATGGGCGTCGCATGTCGACACTGCTGACACAGCGTCGACGCTCAGCTGTATGGATGGTGCGCCACACGGACAGCTAGGAGGACCGATGCGATGTGTGTGTCCTCGGGGCCGGTCGTCGGGTGGCCGGCCGCGGGTGTTCGTTAAGTGACGACTGATCGGTGAATTAACGTAGCGTGACGAGCCCCGTCCATCGATCGACGTATACGGTCAGCGCTAGTAAACAATCGTGAAAATTAGACCTGACCCGTTGCTGCTACCCATACAGCGCTATACCAAAGACGCGCTATACTATTCGCTTGAAGACCATATAGAAAGCAAGCCAGCCGAAACAACCTGTCACTTGCGTACGCCATAACACAGAATGTAAATCCACTGTGTTGTAGTATTTTTGATTTTTGTTTTACGGAAACTTTTTATGGAGTCACACCTAGCTTGTCTCAGAAGTGATCGTTATTATATTTAAAGATGTTTTTTTCCTTTTCAGTAAAAAAAAGATGTGAGTCGTATTTGTATCGAAGGACCCAAGACATCGACATGTCCAGTGTCCAACTCGTTTTTCAGATTTTCTATAGATCGTTCCTGTTCGAAGTTATTTTTAATCACATCAAGTCGAAAAGTTGTTCCAAATCGGGTCGTCAAATTTTCAGATTCTGAAACCACATATTTGTGGTAGGATTTCCAGATTTTTGACTCTTGTTTTATTTACACTTACTATAAAGCATGCAGAAAAAAATTGGCAACAATCGACTGCATTGGAATGGATTTTACTGAGACGTTATTTTATTGTGCACCATCTACTAAAGTTCCGATGTATTTAGTTGCTTACTTACTTGCTAGACCACGTCGAAGATTGAAAATCCTGGTGACGTGTTTTTTGCGTCTGAAGCGCTTGACAGTTTCTGTTCCGTCACGGTGTGAGAAGTATGGCTCACGCCGTGTCCACTCCAGTGATCCGTTTTTAGCTCGGCTCACAAGCTAATGAAGCACCGTCAGTCAATTAAGCCCGGTTTCCATCGCTTGCGTATATTTTTCACGCAAGTAAAGCGGACGACGCCACAAAAGTACGCAACTGACGCAAGGGACGCAGCTGAAGTAAACGACGGAACAGTCAAAACGCAAGGATGGGAGCGTTACTTGCGTTTGCGTTGAGTGGAAATCAAGCTTGAGGCTGTCGCCCGGTCTGAGTCAGTCAGTGTGACTGGCAGTCGTATTACGTGTTGAGTTACGGCAGAAACTGAGTCTAAATAAGTTATTAATTCATCATTATACAACATTTATTAGTTAGTTCGTTGACTGCTTTAATTTATTCATGTAAAAAAACTGTTCAGTTTATATGCAGTGTAAGGGTGGTTGTAGATATAAAACAGCACAAATCACAATTTGAAAATTCAAACTTTGTAATCAGTCAGCAAAATTCTTCTGACATTGTGTAATAGTGATGTTTTAATTTTTAGAATGCGGTATTGCGTCCGTGACCAGTAGTTCCTAAGGTTAGACTCAGTTTGTTCACGAAGAACTAAATGCTTCTGCAATGGTCAAACTGGTATTTGAGAGCTGTGTATTATATTAGCCTCATCATGCAGTCCTGACATGAGAACTAAATACTGACGCACGGCAATAAATTGACAAAAAATGAAGTAGCGCATTATAGCAAAAGCAAGAGGTATAATTTCAACGTTGATGTAACATTATGCGGTTCTCAGCCTTCCAATATGCTACACATGCATCAGTAAAACTATGAAATGTCAGTCGGTAACTGCACTGTCGTGCGGCTTTTAGCCGACAGCGGCAACAATGAAGAAGCAAATAGCGACAGGCGATATGTCAAGCTGTATGGACAGCACAGGCACGCTGAATTCACAGAACGTTAAACTGATCAGCGGTTCTTTTTACCACGCAAAGCTGCTGCAAAGTGCAGCGTGCGACGGATGGTCATTAAACAGTAAGCCACCGCGAGATCAATAACCTTACTAAATATTGACCGATTTTTATATTTTACTGGCGACAGTTTGTTTTTATTAAATGATTAGCAAATATGTCACCGTATACCGCAAAAGTGTCATCACATAGGGCCTACTTGCAGTGCCCTGTCAACGTTAATTTTATGTTGTGGAGGGGCTATTGAAAATCGGACAATACGAGTACAGTAATATTTCACAAGGCATGGCGATGCGTTTCAGCTGTGGTAGAATCATTAATAATGACTTTGTGACAAATTTATTGTTCAGTTCGTTTGCAAAAAAAAATGAAAATCAGTCAATATTTGATGCAGTTACGATGGATCATTTTTACCCTAAGTAATTAATCTGCAATCTAACAGAATTACGTTTTATTTTTGTCAGTGTGTTGAAGCGGTGGATAAACATAGCATCACGCTTTGTCACCATGTGCAATAATGTCGTGACCGTTAAGTGGATGACGGGATCGATGAAATTCGCCGATTCTTACGCGTCTTAGCCATCGTCTAGGCGTCCGTCCGCCTGTCTGTCCGTCTGTCTTTCTGACTCACTCGTGATCTGTATCAAAATTGGGGGAACATGTCCAGGGGAAAATGTCCAGTTCCCCCCAGTTTTTAGTGACGAAATTTCGTGCCCCTAGGTGAAGGGGTTCCCCTCGAACGAGGGCATAAAAGAGGGGTACTTCCTTAAAAAGACGTTATTTTGCTAATATTGGCTCTGATAGTGTGAAAACGGTTGTAGATAGGTACAAACTTGCTGCAAATCATAACAAGCACTAGTGACGGGCTTTTTAGATTTGTCGACATTGATGATCTTGAACGACCTTGAACTCCCAAAAGAGGGGTTTTGTTAAATTTTTCGCAATTTTTGGCTGCAGCGCACATTTCAAGAGTGAATTGCGACAAAATGGCTGGAGACAACCTGCGTATGCAATTTTTAGCATTAAACGTAGATTTTAGCTGTCCAAGTCCCGATCCCTTAAATTCAAAGAGGCCTGGCCAAGCGAGCGTAAAAGAGAGGTACTCTTCTAAAAGTGGTTATTTTACTGATATTGCCTCGTCCAGCATGGGAACAGTTGCAGATAGGCACAGACGTCCTGCTTATGATAACAAGCACTAGTGACGATCTTCTGAGAAGTATTAACATCGATGACCTTGAATGACCTTGAACCCACAAAATAGGTTTTTAAAAGTAATTTTTGTGATTTTGGGTTGCGACACACATTTTAAAAGTGAATTCGGTATACAATTATTATTATTTTATTGCATGCTGTACACTGATTGCCAAAGTGACAGGAACGCTGCTATCGCGCGTCACGTGAACTTTGCTCAAATTACTTGTTTTAGAAATGCAGCATCAAACTGAGTTTCTATTTAACGCAACGCACGCAACGGACGTAACGTAACTGACGAATCTGAAGCAATGACCTTGCGTTTTGGCCGTTGCGTCAGCTGAGTTTTTTAGCCGACCGTACTTAAGTCGAGCGCTCATCCAGCCGGCTCTGCCCCTGGACCCCCCTGGGGGCACAGCCCCAGACCCCCATTTTCTACCCCTAGAACTCACACTCCCAACTTTGATCTGAGGCCCCCAAATAAATAATTCTGC
>Ga0209367_1000067_pt1 | contig 63183 bp, 35 predicted proteins | sample WorMetLIZISLAND2_FD_187412 | JGI IMG/M metagenome (GOLD analysis project Ga0209367, IMG submission 187412) | Marine gutless worms symbiont microbial communities from Max Planck institute for Marine Microbiology, Germany - Olavius geniculatus... ...
TTTTTTCTGAAATTTGCTGGAAAACGGCAAAAAACGCACCTTTTCATATAAAGTCGCCTGTAAAAAATTTTCATGGTCGGGCCAAAGGGGGGGCATCGCACCATGTCCCCCCTAAATACGCCACTGATTACAAGCGCCTAGCAACTATACGAAGACCAGAGATGCGCGGATGCGGAAATTCTGAGTTTGCGTTAATCCGCGTATTTTGACTAAGAATCCGCGTCCGCCTCACTCACTCTGTGTCAGCAAGACCGCAACAAGAGAGAAATATTGGATCCGCTGTCAGTCTGCGTCCGCACTGAACAGGCCTAGTCTTTAGTAGGCCTACGTAAGGTAGGCCATTAGAAGATTTCAATTTAACTATCAAAATAACAGTGGTAAATTGGTAATGCATTATGCTAAACAGGAGAGAAATCAAATATGCTTTTCAAAGTACGTTAGCAGTTATTAAAAATACGCTCGTATTTATGACTTCACTGAATCTGAAACAAGGCTTCACCGAGCTCAAAGAAAAATCGCGCATACCAGCGATCACAGTGCACACCGCACGTGTCCCCGAAGAACTGTGCCAGCGTTTTTTTTACCTTTTAATAACTCTGTGAAACATTAGCCGAAGTTAATAATTTGTATTTTGTAGAACTCAACATTACAAAGAAGTATATACTAAAATGCTTACTTCGCAATAATACTGTTGCTACACTACCTTGTGAAATGCAGCAAGGGTAAAACTAGTCATCTAAATACGCCGAGTTTGTTCATGATGTAATATAAATCACTGATGTGTCGGATTTTCCAGCACGCCCATCTGTAGCTTCATCAGCTGTGTCAAAAATATTACACAAAACGCGGTCTTTTACTTACGTTTTTGTCGAAGACATTTCCTGGTATGAACGGAAGAGCCATCGCGCAGCCCAACTATCTGTTTTTTTTTGCGTTAAATAGTTGAAAGGTTATTTCACCGCAAACAGTTTCTCATTAAAACTCAATGTTTACAAGCGTTGCTAAGGACGCCAGTGACGTCATTATGGAAATTAGTAAATTACTGCATAAAATTACTTGAAAAACTGGGTTAGTAAGTAACAAAAAATTACCGCGGTTAGAGCGTAAAGCAATATCGGGTAATCATGACGGAAAAGTTGACTGTTTTACCTTATCCATCTTGATTTTTGGCTGACCGTTAAGGTCGAAGTCTTTGGTATAGTGATCAACAGCAACATGGCCCTATCTCTGACCGCTTATAAGATATGGCGATTTATCTGTTGAAAATGCAATTTTATTCTACCCCATCTTTGTACAACCACAAATTTTAAAATGCTTTCCGTGCACTAGATCGCTGAAATTTTGCAAGCGAAGAGCTGTGACACGGGGTAATTAATCGTGTAACAAAAATTCCGGTAATTTCTACGGTTTTACCGTTTAGCCACAATACATGCAGACAGACGATAGACAGACGACATATCATATCCGGTAATAGGAAGTCGCATGAGCCTTAATTTGCAGATGACACGAAAATCATCGACCTCGGATGACCTTGAAAGGTCATTACGCACTTTTTTTACGCTAATCGTGCGGTATTGTGGCTAAACGTTATGTGGTAAGGGGTCGGAGATGGTGCCATTGAATACGGTGATGACGAGTTTCTATAGGCTGTCGATAGTAACATTCATGTCTCTAATTGTAGCGGTTTGCCCGCAATTTTGAATGCAGAGTTTCTGCTTGCAGCCATTAGCCACGTGCGCCGATTTACCTTATCGTATTTTATCGTTGATTGTAGCGTTCGATATAGCAGCGTTACCTGAAAAAAACTTTAAAAACCTTAACAACCTTTGAAAAACGTAAAACCTAAGAATTTTCTTTAACAACTTAGTAGGCTTATTTCTACCTCTGACAAAAACCTAAGAGGGCATCATAAGCTGCAAACAATTTTGCTCAGGCCTAGGGTAGGCCTATTTCATCAGTAAATAAGATAATGTTTATACGAACACGGAGTCTGTCCAATGCACTTCGATAGTTTACAATATATGTCCGTATAAATTTATAAGCAGTGAGCTGTTTAAACTGCTAGAAAAAACAAAAAGTAATTTTAAATTGCACAGCAGCAATGTTACTGTCATCCTTCGCTATTATTATAACTAAACAATAAATATTGTCAGTCACGTCGACCATTCGATTCGTCGCCAGCGCTTTACTATAAACGGTCCATCATCACTATGTGTCTGTTTCACACCCTTGTGGAGATGACATTGTGGCGCCTCAAAGATAACAGGGTCACAACCTTGACCTTTTGGGGTCACGTGACTATTTGACTCCCGGAGTTGACTTCCTATCCGAATGGTCCATTGTGACCATGCGTCTATCTGGCACCGTTACGGAGATATGGCGCCTCAGATGTTGGACGCACGAACGTGGGTACAGAAAAAAGAAAGAAGGGGGGAAAAGAGGAAGGGGAAAAGGGAAGGGAAAAGAGAAAGAAAGGGGAAGGGAAGGTAAATGTAAGAAAAAGGAAAAGAATCTAGGATTCCTTTCGGATCACCCCCAAAATTGAGTCACTGGTAGTTTTTGCCATTTCCGACATGCCCTCAAAATTTCAGAAAGATCCTTCCAGAACTTTTTGAGTTATCTTGCTCGCACACAGACAGACAGACGAACAAACAAACAAAGTCTGGCAAAAACATAACCTCTTTGGCGGAGGTAACTAGAAGGCGCTCGTTAGAGTGCATATTTCCGCCAAGCGAAGTGTACACAGACAGACAGACAGACGGACGAACACACAGACACACACATACAAAAGCAATCTCATAATCTCCTCCAATTCACTTTGTTCAATTGACGGAGATAATTACAACTGCAATATACAACTATAAAATACAATAACTTCAACAACATATTCCGTTTTTATTACGCACGAAAGCAGTTACTGCTTTCAGCGCGTCTTAGCCATCGCAATTCTGTCCGTCCGTCTGTCCGTCCGTCCGTCTGTCACACAGGTGGATCAGTCAAAAACGGTGCAAACTAGAATGACCAAATTTTTACCGTCGGCTGCTTGGAAGACTCTACTTTCAGGAACCGTAAGGCTTTTCATAAATTCTAAAGAAGTTACCCCGAACGAGGGCGCTAAATGAGAAAGAGTGAAAAAAATTGCAATTTTTAACCAATAAATCACTGTATCTCAATAACAGTGCGAGATAGGGCCTAGGTTACTATTAGTCACTAATAGGAAGTCGTAACTGACTCTCGATTGCCACCGCATTCAATGCCCTTAGATGACTCTGAATGCTAAAATAGGGGTTTTATGGATTTTTTGGCGATTTCGGGCTGCGAGACACATTTCAAGAGCGAATTGCGCCAAAACCAATTGAAATGGAAACAGACAAGCTGCATATAAAATTTTTAGCATTGAACGTAGATTTCGACGGTCTAAGTCTCGATTTTCTAGGTTTAAGGAAACCTGCGCGTGAGGGCATCAAAAAGCCGTACCCCTGTAAAAGTCGTTATTTTACCGTTGTTGGCCAGTCTTTCGTGAAAACGGTTGCAGATAGGCATGGGCATGCTACCTATCAGAACAAGCACTAGCGACGAGCTTTTCAGTCGTATCAACATCGAGCACTTTGAAAGACCCTAAACTTCCGAAATAAGGGGTTTTATTAATTTTTGCGATCTTCGGCTGCAGTGCACACTCCAAAAATGAACTGCGACGAAATGGCTGGAGATAGACTGACAGTTTGCGAACATTAACTGCTATAGGCTTTCGCGCATCTCGTGAACATTAGCTCAAATTTCTTTATTTACATTTGTTGCAAATAAGCTATACTTACGTATTTTTGCAAGCTAACATACAAAATTTAATAACGACACGTTCTATACTTCAGCGCCTTGAGCAACGGCGTCGTGGCCAGGGCCGTGGGCCAGGAAAGGGACAACTATTTTGGGTTGTCGAAAAATGGTCAGAAAATCGTCTTCTTGTTTGAAAATTTTTTTTCTTAAAATGCAAAACTTGAAGCTGAAAACCGCCACTTTGGAAAAATTTCGGAGCACAATTAAAATTTTGTTTACGCATAATCTCCTCTGTCGGAAATTTTCAGTGTTCGTCGGATAATTGCAACTCCCTGCCCGCGTCTATTTTTTACATCAGGACGCTGCAAGCCTTGAGTAACAGTATAAATTAAGCACTTGTCGTTCAGCATGCCAAATTATATAGAAACATAAGTTACATAACTATACGCACTTCCCGATTAGTGTATCTGCTGATTATAATCAATTCATAAGAACGTCTTATACAAGCCTCGGCTAAAACAGTCATGACCTCTGATCATAAATAAACGTTGCACAGTCGATGAGACAAATCGACAGTAACGGTTGTTGAAAATAATTAGACCTACATGTAAAAATAGTATCAGAATTTGTATTATTAATTTTGCTTACTTTTGTGTGATGACAAAGTGTAATGTATATAATGGCAATGCTGTATCTCGAGACATTAATTTAATTAATATGCCCAGTAAAAAATACGCTTTTATTCGCTTTTTACACGCACACAAAAACGCGTTTTAACGTTATGTTAAACATTTTCTAACATTTATTACAGATCTACATCTATGCTTAACATTACAACATTTCGAGGTTATCACTAAAATCCGGAGATAGACCTAGACGGCAGGTGGACATTTTACGACAAGATGTCAAATAGTTTCCGTTTCAGTTGTTTACCTGTCAACGAAAACAAAGCAAAACATCAGGCTACGATTAACTAAAAACGATCAAAGCGCTCAAATATTCCCATGGCCCATGCCCACTTACTCCAAAAAATGTCCCAAAATCCTTCCGTAACTTTGCAGTAGTAAATAAATAATCCTTTTAGCAAATAAATAATCCTTTTAGCGATTTATACACTGTGTCCCAAAAACATCCCCAACATTTTTGATTCTAACTTGAAAACCAATTATTAGATTTAGATAATTGTAGGTACGAATATTTCTGACCCAACTTTCTCTGAAATGACCGATCAGTTTCTCACCTCACCCAACGTTTGTTTTCTGCACTACCTAGGAAAAGCAGACCAAGCATAATATGTGTTGCAATAAATAAAAAAAAAACGTCAATAAATTCCATCTATCCAGATCTGTGGGCCCCAACACCCGGTCTATTACAAGGTTTGGCTGTCATGTAGCAGTGCTCAACCAGATGACGTTCAGGAATGTTTATGAATTCAAAAAGCGACTGGTAAAGCCTAAATTGGTCTAAAGCAGAACATTATCGATACTGCTCTCAATAAATGGAAAAGGAGTCACCATGCTTGTGTTCGCATAATGAGCCGACATTTCGAGCAATTTTACTGTAGGCAGTTAAAAATAAACGGCTGGATAGAATGTCAGCCAAAGTGTCAGAAATGCGAACAAAATGTGTTTTCTGTGTTATGTTGATTAAGTAATCGTACCACATAAAATAAAATAAGTAATATTTTGTTGGTTTTGTTTTCCCAAGTAGTGCAGAAACAAACGTTAAGTGAGGTGGAAAGTTAAATAAGTTATTTGATGGGCAGTTTACACAGGAATATTCGGACCAAAAATTATTAAAATCTGTTAATCCTTTTTCAAGTTACAATTGAAAATGTTCGGGATGTTTTTGGCACACGATGTAGATCCGAGAATCAATAGATCGCCTACTGATCGTGATCCAAATCGACATGTAAGTAAAACGCATGCTCCATGGCGTGCTGTGAACTCACTGTTAGGCCTAATACAGCGCTGCGGGTTTTCGTCAGACCCGTCGTCACAGTCTGAGTCGCCGTCGCAGAACCACGCCTCCGGGATGCATCCACCGCCCGTCGGACACGGCACCCAGCCGAACTCACACGACGTCGAATCTGTACATGATATGTCAGCATTATATTGTGTTTGAACCGTGAATCTGGCTTGACGAGCGCACGACGAGCGCTCAACGACAGAATAAGTCATTATGGCTATAGTGCAATTATAGAAGAAATAAACGAAACCGTTCTGTCAAAATTAGATACAAAAGAAAACACTACACTAAACAAAACAGGAACATTTAGCGCAAAACACCCTTCAAAATCCAGTCATTAAATAAAAAAATTTTTTATAGGCTTATTTTAAAATGTGTTAATGTTCATAACCGAAGGCAAAGTATGTTATGTTTCCGAAACAGTTACGAGTAGTGTCACTCACTGCAGTGAGCAGAGATCATGTTGGACCATTTACTGATCAGCTGTGTGTGATGTATAGCCTACGAAAAGTTCCGCTTTATTTCGCGCCACCCTGTAGTCCTAATAGTATACTGCATACCACACTGTTCGTTGATTTCATCCGAATTGTCGGAGCAGTCTGGTTCACCGTCGCACATCCACACGTCCATGACACAGCTGTTGACCGTGCGACATTTTGTCCAGCCCGGATCGCACGTCACTTCCGCTGCAGTAACATGCATCAAATATCAATCGATGCTAGTCATAATGTGTGGTAACAAATAAATGAATGAACAAGATTGTGGTTAATCTAATGTACTCCTCGCGCGCATCATTTTCTTTTGTATTCTTTTAGGAGCTTTTTTCGTTCCTTTCGGCTTGTATTAGAGATCCGGCGTCTAATGGAGACCCGTTAATATTATACTAATAATGACTGGCGTCGAGGTCGTTATTGGAAATTGTCTCCCAGAAGTTCATAAAATATTGCTCGATTTTAGGAACAAAGAAAAAAATTTCCAATTATGGTCGATGACGCTAGCTGCCATTTGTCTTGTTATACTTCAACGCATGCGTCTATCTAGCACCGTTACGGAGATATATTGCCTCATAAATAATGGGGTCACGACCTTGACCTTTTGGGGTCACGTGACGTCATCGGTCACGTGACCATTCGACTCCCGGGTGTCGACTTCCTATGGGTGGTCCATATAGTGACCATCGGTCTATCTGGCACTGTTATAGAGATATGGCGCCTGAAAGTACATGTACACAAACAAACACACACACACACGGAACGACAGACAGAACGACCAATCTCTTAATCTCCTCCAGTGCTCATTACGTTCACACTTGGCGGAGATAAAAAGTAGCAAATAAATCAGTAAAAGCCCCGCGTGCTACAAAAACTGAATAGATAGCCAGCGGCGCCGCGGGTTAGCAACACGTTGCAATTTATCGACACGCACTGCAAATTTCCCACGTAGAAGGTTATTGGTGCTCAAAATTTCAATTGTCCTATTAAGTTTTTCCCAAAATGTGGGTTTTCAGTCCGAAATCAAGGATTTTTCAACCAAAAAATTTCCGACAAAGAGAGAATTTTCTTACAATTTTTTTTCGACAGCTCAAAATTTAAAAGGTAAATGCCCCGTGCCCTCTGCTCTGGCCACGACTCTGCTGTGGATAGCCAACAATGCACGTGATTGAGAACCATGAAAATGATGATAATCATGAATGAACTGCGATGATGACGATAAAAGACATCACAGTAGGTCTAAACATAATTTTATGTGCAAAAGATAATAGGTCTACTCAAAACAACTCGAAAGACACAGATCTGACAAACAACTTTTGAATTGCAGACTGTTTTTCACTGATTAGCAAAGTAGAGCACCCCACCCAGCACAATATTCACTCCCTATTGCTTTAAATCGGTTACAAGTCATTTGCGTCAACGATTACAATGTACTGTATGTAGCCTATCATATATGAATATTATCTTTAGCAGATAGCTTTTAACAAACACCGGATCACTTATCCAAACCAATCAAATGACTTAGGGCTTATATCGTGCGAATCTTGAATGACAATCATATCTTATCACACTTATCATCTCTATTTAGATTCATTACGCGGTCTTTTTACTAAAATAATACACCGTATTACTGTCTTGCTTGTTCGTTTTAAAAAAAATCAATCGGATATTACACCCAGAATAATAGGACTTCATATTAGTGTATTTTATAAGCACTAGGCCTACTGCTACTGTTACACCGCATCTGCATTTAACACGGCAGTTCGTTGACGCGAATTACCGGGGTAGAAGAAGTGGTAAACAAATGCATTTCACATAATTTTATCCTATTAGCCATCTTTCTGCCACATATTATCCAAGATGGCTAAAATTTGACAAAGTTCAGACAAAAACAATTTTGCAGTTTTTGAGCAAACACGGTGCACTACTACGACAACAACTACTTCAAATACTACAACGACGTACGGCAGATGTCCTCGACCCTGGTGTCGTCGTTGCAGGTGATGTGTCCTTCGCAGAACAGATGTTTGTCAACACATCGTCCGTTGTTACATTTCACTCTTCCCTCAGGACAAGCTAGCTGACCTTTCAGACAACAACACTGTTATTATAATCGAATACGAATAGTACGAATAATTCGAGTATCAGACAATTTCAGCACAGCACATCGAGACAAGGCTTACCGTATTTAGGTGTTTTGTGTTTCAAGTGTTTCAGGCACGATAGCATAGGCCTATTAATTGCTTTCGTGAACAAGGTCGATGATGTCGATTTCACGTTCGCGAGCACTGCTTCGTGTACAAGAAAACGTACCTAACGCAAAGGGAACGCGCGACAGCAGTGCATGTATGAAGGCCCACTGTCCACTGGGGTGTTCACGCTAAGTTAATATATAAATACCAAAATCTCCATCTGCATTCCATAACGAGTTAGTTGCGTGGCGACACCTTGCGAATGCGAGTTGTGTTACACCCGAAATTGCTAAAAAATCCATTTAAAAAACTCCTATTTTGGCGTTTAGGGTCATCCAAGGTCGTTGCTCTGGGTGGCAATCCAAAGCCCGTGTACGACTTTCTATTAAGTTTCTTAGTGATTAATAGTAACCTAGGGCTTATCTCGTACAGTTTCTGAGATACAGCGGCTTATTGGCTCAAAATCGTAAAATTTTCCTACCCCCTCTCATTTTGCTTTCTCACTAGGGGTGACCCCTTTTGAATTTATGGAAAAGCTTTACGGTTCCTGAAACTAGAGTTTTCCGGGCAGCCAACGGTGAAAATTTGTTAATCCTAGCTTGCACCGTTTTGACTGATCCACCCGTGTGACGAACAAACGGACAGAATTCCGACGGCTAAGACGTGCCTGCTGTCGAGCGTAAAAATTGCTCGAAAATGAATGGAAAAAATAGACCTAAGGACGAACTAAAATGCAAACTTCAAAAATATGTCGGCATTATGCAGCCATCCGTCCAAAGCTGTGCAACCCTAACACTATCCATATCTGTTCGTTACTCCTGCGCTAGAACCGACGTGACCACACCATTTTTGTAACCAATAGCGAACAGACAGACAGACAGACAGACAGATGGACGAACAAGACGTGTAATGCGGCCTTTCAGCAGTGGTGTCATGTGCTAAAAGATAAGCGGGCTGAAAATTGCAATTTTTCCATAGACAGTTGCGAATTTCCGACAAACGAGATTATGGGTGATTAACACTTTTTTGTCGGTTAATTTTTACGAAATTGCGGTCTTCAACACCAAACTGTGCATTTTAAGACAAACATTTTCCGACGAGTAATTGATTTCCGACAATTTTCCGACAACCCTAAATTTTGCGGAAAGAGCAGCTAGCCCTCTACCCCCACCCCTGCCATGACGTCACTGCGCATCGTAATGCGGGTGTACTGACTGCAGAGGGCGCTGCTTTCGTCAGAGAAATCGGCGCAGTCGTTGTCGCCGTCGCAGAACCACGAGTCCCGGATACATCGGTTGCTTGTCGGACATTTGCTCTGACCTCGCGGACACCACGTGATCGCTGTATCATACATATGCAACGAGTCGTTTACGTTACACGTTTGTATTAGTAGTTACAGCCCTGCTGGGGACGGTACACGATAGTGGATAGGCTAACTGATTAAGGCGCAAACAGAGCGACGTAACTGAACGAATTGAGCTGAACTGAACTGAACTGACATGATTTAATTTTTGACGAACTGACCAATTGGGGAGCAGGGCATTGGTTTGGTCATTGGTTGACACGTACGCCACGTAGTCACCGACGGCGCCTACTGTGATGCATTACTGTTTGCCCATTGGTCAGTTCGTCAAAAACTTAACCATGTCAGTTCAGTTTAGTTAGGCCACTCTGTACGCGCCTTTAGGGAAAACCACACATAAAATCTAAATAATTCATCACGCAATTGACACGATAAAAATAATCATTGGACAATAATTCTAACTGGCATATCCAAGTTAGCAAAGAAAGGAAGTCGCCACGCTTTATACCGATATGTATGCGGCCCTCCGCCTAGCCATGCGGTCACTGCACTGCATTGCCCAGTGGTACTGTATAATGGGTAAAGCCGGCGGCGACCGAGATGGCCGGCCAACCAGCATGCGAGCCGCCAGCCGTAAGTGAACATTCACGCCAGATATGCGTCATTTTCGGAAGGTTACTGACGTCCTTGTAAAGAGAAAATGGCACATCGGTGCCAGTGCCCCGGGGAATGTTCGCATTCGCAACAATTTTGGCTTACATGAGTCTTTTTGTTTTCGATTTAGAAGCCCGTACAGGACAGACGGACGGACAATACGAACGGGCAAGATCCGTAATGCGGCCTATGGACGAAGTTGCAGTGTATACTGACGGCAGACTTTGTCGTCGATGTAGACGCTGTTGTCAGCACACGAGACAAGTCCGGCACAGAACTGGGCAGCACTGATGCACTGGCCACTGCGACAACGGATCTGACCCTCGGTACACGTTCGGTAACCTGTCGCGCACAAACACGCCACTCAACTGCTGCAGTTTTGTATAGCCTACTCAGCAACCGTATTGAGCGCTAGCAATGCCAGCTATTGCAGCAAGTGCTGCCGCAGCGTTGTCTGTCCGTCCGTACGGTGTGAAGGTCTGTATAACACTCGCAATGCAACAAAGTAGGCCTACATGTACATCTGGAAAAATTAAGGTGCGTTCTCACTGCGCGCGTTAACGCGCGTAAAGTATCTCAAATGTATCCGCTCTTCTAGGGTGAGGTAGCGCTTGGATTAGGGCTTGATTGAACAGTCAATTGAGATCGTCTACGCGCGATGCGCGTTAACGCGCGTTAATGCGCGTGACGCGCGTTAACGCGAGCAGTGAGAACGCATCTTTAACAATTACACCGCGTCTCAAAAATAATGCCAATTTTTTTTCGTCGGAACTTTGTTTCCACCAACTCGATAATGTCTGGCATTAAGATGGCCAGGACGATAAAATTGTGTGATGCATATTCATTTTCCACCTCAGCTAATTATTGTCAACCTACCACTGTGCGAAACTCAAATGCTTCGTTCGAGCGGAATCTCCTAACCCAGAAATCGAAATTTTGTCATAAAAATTTAGAGTCTTTGTGGCACCTCATAGTGAAAATTTTGTGATCCTACCTTGCACCGTTTTAATACAGTGCCAGAATGTGACAGACAAACGGACGGCTCTACGATAACTACGACGTGCTATAATAATAGTAAAATAAACAGATAAATAGACAAAAGATAGAGCAATCAATATAGTACACGACTACACGTATAGATGTGTATATACTGACGGCAAGTGTCTGGTTCATCGGAGTTGTCGCCGCAATCGTTGTCCAAGTCACAGAAGAACGTCGTCGGGATGCACAGGCTGCTTGTCGGACACTGGATCGATCCCTCCGGACACGACACTCAACACACACACACACACACACACACACACACACACACACCCTACTAGACTACACTCAGCCAACACACACTACACTCTACACCTTCTACTTAGGCACGCAGGCACGACCGTCGCAACACCAACCGCGCGACGACGCCCCACAACCATTTCACTGACTGCAGAAAGGAGCTCATTCCGTTAAATATCTTTGTTGATCCTTACTGTCTCAAAAAACAAACCAGAATATAACATGGCCGACGAAATGCCCCAGTTTCTCCGGATATTTGGAGATTTTTTCTTGGGACAAAAACGACTTGGGGCCTGAAGGAGCGAAGCTTTGTAAGCTAATTATTCATGGAATCATTTTCAAGTGTGCCACTCTAGCCCAATGAAGCTGATATAACGAATATGGCCACGAACATCAACTTCATGAACTAAAAGACAAACAGGCATCTAGCACGCCCAACCCTCCAAACATCATCGAAATCAGTTCATAACTTTTTGAAATGATTTTTATAAAAACCCCGCAGAGTCAAAAGCACAGTTTTTCAACAGATATTTACAGGTCAAAATACATTGTATTTACATTCTCTCACGTGCGATGCCGCTGACGCCAGACCGCAGACGATGCCGAGTAAAATGACTGCATCATAAGTTGCCATGTGGACGTACATGTAGTTTGCTAGCAGTATTCGCACCTCCTTCGCAGCTGACAGAAGTTTGCAAATATTGTGGCTATAACGCTGCAATGCAATATATAGACCTAATGTTGAAGTTCAGCTCGCGATGGTGATGTTCTGTTGAAATACTGATGCTGCATGTACTCGACGACCAGCGCTTGGCCCGGGCTAGCAAGCGTTCATCCGTGATGCTGCGTTTATCGTCAATTATCTTAACAACGTGAATAATATTGGCTGCTAATGCTGGCGTGTAGGTCTGTGTAACGCATCCGCAATCCACCCGCATAGAAGAGGCTAGGTCAAGGCGACCAAAATGGCAGAATATTTCCGGCAGGGATCGGTTCTAATAAAAAAAAAACCGGAAGAAAATAACCAAGTTTGAACTGAGAAACATTTTCTGCAAATTTCTGAGTTACCAAAAATCGCATTTAACCCAGTCGTTTCCGGAAACTAAAGACGTATTCAAAGCGGCACAAATGAAATAAACTACATTGAAATCTATTGATCATTTATTTCAGTTGAGTTCGTTTTTGTCGCTTTAAACACATCTCAACATAACGAACATAGCGTTGTGTGTCACAGCAAAAGCGAACAGACAATGCACATAACTTACCGAAATGCCACGCTTTATAGCGTGAAAATGTCCAAAAGTCTTTTTAGGTCCAGATTGCATGGCCAGATTTAAACTCAAATGTGGGGCGATAAAAATGTGGGGCGTCAAGTAATTTTTTTTTTACAATAATGTACAAAAATTTACCATGAATTCAGCTGTATAACTGCACGTAGGATAGTTTCGCTGCTGTTGCCTAATTTAAAATTTGGCTTTCTGAATCGGAAGCTTTAAAGCCCAACTATTCGTCATGTTTATAAACAAGAAGTAAATGAGTACGTGACGTTGTAAATGTCAAATTCTGCAATACCGCGTATAGAATCCCCATGCAAGAGAATTTTGTGCTGCACCAAGTGAACTTTCTGGCTTAAATGCAGTGCTCAACACATTATAAGACTAAAAAAGGCCAAAAATATCGCGCTGCTGTTCGACATCTGGCCTGTGGGGACCACCGTTTTGTGCCATCTTTCTGCTCGGCTAAGCATGCTGAACAAGTAAACATGCCTAAATCCGCTTCTGTTAAAGTGCAACAAAAAGCCAGGCTGTCGCTAGGATGGCCGACCGTACTGGTTGTTCGTGATTTTTAAAGTTATCCAAGGTCGACGATTTTCATCTCATCTGAAAGGAGGTATGCGATTTCCTATTCGTGATGAATAGCAACCTCGGACCTATCTTGCACCGTTTAGCCACAATAGCGTGTACTGACCTGTAAGGTCATTTAAGGTCAATGATTTCCAAGTTATTTGCAGGAGCGTACGCCACTTTCTATTAGTGATTAATAGTAACCTAGGCTCTATCTCTGACTGTTTCCGAGGTATACGACCACTTACAGCTTAAAAGTTTCCTCTAAAAATTGCGGCCAAACCGCTACAAATTGAGACATGGTTGCTATTGACAGCCTATAAGGAGTCGCCAGCGCTCTATCCGATGGCAGCATCGCCGACACCTACAACTTACCGTTTTGCCACAATACCGCACGACTGGCATATCATAGTGCGTTGTGACCCTTCAAGGTCATCCAACGTCATCGTTTTTATGTCATTTAAAAGCCAATATGCGATTTCCTATTAGTGATTAATAGCAACCTAGGCTCTATCTCAAACCGTTTAGCCAAAATACATCCGTTACAGACGACAGACGGCAACAGGCGACCGACGACAACCATGCCATGAGCTCGACCGTAACTTTAGTAGGCTGCGGTCGGCTACAAAGCAGAGATGTGGTCGTCTGGTGTAGAGCTTGGTCTCGCACTTTTTTGGTCTGAAAAAAGCAGGTAAAAAGCGATGCGTTTTTTCGCAATAACATTGTAGGCCTAACGCAGTAACAAGCAAGAACAAACTCGTTGTTTTCGCAAAAATATATTACTGCAAAAAATTCATTATTGTGCGTGCTCAACAGACAACAGTCTACACAACTAAACATTAAAGCAAACGCTCCAATCTTCAAAAAAGTCGCCAGACGATTGTTTGACTCTCAATGAGAAGCTGACAGAGAACTAATTCGGGACTTATATGCAAACTGAATAACAACAGTCGTCAAAAAAATTACATTCTTATACACGTTTATCGGCCTACATAATTTAGCTTCTTTAGCTTGCCTCCAAACTGTGCTTTTCAGGCTCTGGATGTCCCAAAAATCGACATCGACTGATACACTAACCGTGCTTCCCAGACCATCTAGGGAAAAACCAGGAAAAGCTAAGTAAAAATTAAAAAAATAACTTTCTATCACAAACGTTCACTTGGCTTAATAGTAACATAAATAATAACAATAAATCAGCGTGTAAATTATTTTAAGGATAAGTAAAGGTTCAATTATTAACAATAACAACAAAAATTTATTGTATGCCTATTGTATTGCATTTTATGACATTGTATTGGCGCAATCCAGCCTTTCGGCTACAACACAAATAAACGTTCACGTCATTTTCATTTCATGCAAACAAATTAGTGTCTACAGTTTTAAATTAATGTTTAGCCAATAAACGACAAGAGTGTGGTCTCGCTAAAAAGTTTATGAAGTTAACGTGCTAAACAGACAGACACCTTTTCTGTCATTTTGTATTGTATTGTATCGTAAAAGAAAGCGGCATCGTGGATGAAAACGGTGGGAAACAGAAAGTTTCAACTCTACTACAGACGGATGCAAATTTACGACAGACAAAATTCGAGTATTTAAAACTTCGATTTTGCTCCTAAATTACCCAGCCCACATTTTTATTTTTTGAGCAATCCAAAGGTTAAAATTTAGGGGGGAAGGATAGTTGACTTCTGCTTGCACCTCTGTCCATCACCACTGATTAGAGGCAAACGACAACATGAATAAAAAGCAAAAAGTGCTCTGTTCATGTAAGCAAATTATTGCAAACGAGTTGATCAGTAATATATCAACAGCAGCGACGAAACGATGGTGATAGTGGGACGGTGTGATATTGTGATGCTGAAACGAAACGGATTCAACTCAATACTGCGGCGAATAATGATCAGCACGTGTTGCTATAGAGCGTCAAGCTGCGAAACATCGTAATTACCATATCAGTATTTAATATTATAATTAACGACAGTATTAATGGGCGGCAAACAAAATGACATAACGTCAAGTGCTCAAAAAGTGCTGCTAAAATACACGTTTAAGCGCAGTCGATGTTAACAACATCAATTAGTATAGACCGAAGTTAAATATTTGCTTGCAATGTTATGTTATTTCAGTTAATCTCCGTAACATCACCGACCGGAACTTCTTCACCCAGCGGCACGAAATTTTGTGATAAAAACCAGAGTCCTTGCGGCAGCCCCGGTAAAGATTTCGTTATCTTAGCTTGCATCGTTTTGATATGGCTGCGGAGTATGATTAACAGACAGACTGACGTTTCGACGATAGCTAATACTCGCGAAACATTACATTTTGACTGCCTGTCATGGCGAATAGACTTCATCATTACATGCTGTCACGCGCAAAATGCCAACTAAAAAGTAGTCCAATCCTCACTTCGTCAAGAGAGTTAAATTGCAGTTGCAAAGAAAAGTACTCACAGAAAGTAGAGTGGACACGATGAGCGTACATAATAGCTGTTGCCTGTTCCAGCTTGTTAATAGCTAAAGCGACCTTCCTGTTGATGACAAACACAGTCCTGATTTATCACGTATCACTGCGAAAAAAACGTTCATTGAACTATATTTCAGCTACACACATTCAGTGTTAATTATCAAGGCTAAGTCAGTGACCAGTTGAATCTTATCTTATACCGACAACATGGATAAAAAGCAACAGTGTTCTGCTCATGTACGCAAATGATTGCAAACGAGTTGATCAGTAATATATCAACAGCAGCGACGAAACAGTTTCGGCTTCATCCATTATGCAGCCGTCTTAGTAACAAGCTGCACGCGAGTCTTGCCGTTCGTCTGTACATCCGTAAAAATGTTATGTTCGTTCGCTTACGGTTGAAAATTGACTTACTGGTTGCTCTTGCTTTGGGAAATGTTGACACAAATTGTTTTTTTCTACGTTTTTTCTTTTCGAGTTACGAGTGCGTACGGGACAGACAGACGCATTCATGCCTTGGCTTTATCCTTGACCTAAGTCTCGAAGACTGTTTTCCTGACTTTGACCTTGGCCTTGTAAAATCCTGGCTTCGAAGTTAGAACCCATCCCTGGAACTTGCCAGTAAAGTTCGGTACTAGCAGTTGTTGGAGCTACATGTACCTTGCCGAGCAGCATTGAGCGCACGAAGCCTCTGAGATGATCATCATTGTCAGTAGACGTTGACTTCTGAGAGCTGGCGGCCTTGACGGTCCTGCGAGTTTTCTTCTTCTTCTTGCTGGCTGCGGTGGATTGTGCCCCGCTAGTAGTGCGGGCGGGACGTGATGCTGCCTTGCTGCCACGGACCGCGTCCGTTGTGGTGAGACTTCGACTGCTTGACCCTGCTGCTGCTAAACGTTTCTTGATGGTCCTCCGACGACCAGATCCAGTCTTCTTGTTATCGCTGGATGCCGCCGCAGTTCCCGCTATCGACGTCGACGTTTTACCAGTCGCCTCGACGGCTGACGCTGTACGTGTACGGCGGCGGCCTCGTCGATGACGAGTCGTTGGCGATGCTGATGCTGCCCGGCTGCCTGGCTGTTCTTGCTGCTGTCGCCGCGGGTTCGCAGAAGATGCAGTCGACTTAGTTTTCTTGGCGCAGGTTCGCTTGGCGACTGACGCCGGTCTAGCTGTGATGACACGCTCAGCTGAGGCGCGTGCACGGCTGCCGGTACCGGCCTCCTTCACAGCGGACACTTTCCTGGTCCTGACTGCAGACATTTGTTTTGCAGCAGTCTTGGGCGGCTTGGTGGCTGCGGATGACTTTTTGGCGGGTGTTATGCTGCAAGTGACGACCGGTGTTGATCTGGCCCCAGCAGTTGAGAGCGTGCGTCCACGCGAGGGCGGACCTGCTGCCTTCACGGCCGTCGCCGCCATTGCTTTCCTTGTCTTACCGGCGGTAGTCTTGGATGCTGTGCGTGCGGTGCTTGTGGTTGGCGCCTTGGGAGGCGACTGAGAGCGAACGCGTGCAGTGGACTGCAGAGACGACGCACGCTTCACCTTGCCAGTCTTGAGTGACGTTGTCTTCTGTGGCGCCGGCGGTTTGACCACAGAGCGTGCACGGCTGACAGTCTGACTGACAGCACGAGGCTTCATGACGACCGACGCTGAGCTCATACGTTCTGTGGTCGCCTTGGTAGACTTGGCGGCCACGCCTGAAGAAACGCTCTTCTTAGTGGTCGACGCACGGAGTTTCGACCTACACTCGCTGCAGCGCCATAACGCTGACTTGGCACACTTCTTGCACGATGGTTCGCTCAGGATAAAGCTACTTGTCGATGCCATGACGATTGACGATCACCGACTATTCACAGACATCACAACAGACCAACGTGAACGTAGGCAAACGTGCCAATATTATTGAGAGCGAACGCGTGCAGTGGACTGCAGCGACGACGCGCGATATTTTATTTTTCTAAAAAGCATATAAGTATGATCTTAACTGTTTCTGACAGTTTTAACAGTCATTCCAATTATGCGAAGTCTTCAACCCCTCGATCATTTTGGCTAGTATAACCAGTCCGGCCCGGAATGCTGGACGATGCCAATGACACTGAATTATGCTTATAATTAGCTGGACATGAAATCTGAGCTAATGACCACGAGACACGTGACAGCGTCGGTCTAAAGTTGAAAAGTGTACGTGCTGACCTTCAAAAATTTTCCAGATAGATTACTCAGTGGTAGGAGAAACCGCGCGTTCTGAAGAGGGTATGATAATTTGACGCCTCTTACGAAGGACTTCTTGAACCTATCGAAACTTTAAATCTACGTTCAATTCTGAAAATTTCATACGCAGGTTGTCTTGGATTATTTCCAGTGATTTCAGCGCAATTCATGCAAACTCTTTAACGGTGTGTTACTGTCGTTGTCGCAGCGTAAAATTTTGAAAAATCACAATTTTGGGGTCCAAGGTCGTTGAACGTCAACGATGTTGGTTCCCCCGGAAAGCTCGTCAGCAGTGCTTGCTAAGTTGTTGTTAACTATCTGGGGAGCACAGTTATGACTAGCCATCAATAACTCCTGTAAATGAAAGTGCATTCAAAAAATATAAGTTAAAAAATTGTGTGGAATCATCACAAAGCAATCAATCGACGACGGAACTAACCACTAACGATGCCAGTAAAATGTTCCACGTAGGTACGTTCCAACAGCCATTAGGCTAAACAAGTGCGATAATCTGCAGCATGAGACAGCGAACTAAACTACTAACGTAAGCAGTTGCGGATACAAGCTAATATCTGAGATGTTGTCTACACGGTAATGCCTGCCTTCTGATGCAGAAATGCGCCGACCGGCTATGCTGCGGCAGATTACCATAGCGATGTCGTCAACAACGTGTACGTCACACAGGCCCTAGGTCTACACACTGCAGCGGCTGCCATTCAGTTTTTTGCCAGTCCTAATTTTACTTACTCTCTACACTATAAACTTTTACGCATTCATGCTGTCTAAATTGCTTTCCGCACTCCAAAGTCAGTGTAATATATTTGTGACTGCATGAACTGTTTCAGAAAAAATGCGACTATATTTTCGATTTTATGCCCTGTAGGCCTACTGCCTTTTGGGTTGGGATTAAACAGTGAGTCAAAAAAGTGGCAGTGAAGATTCGTTCATGTCTTTGCCAAAATGTAAATGCCGACACTGCCTGTGAAAAATTTGCAATAAAGCGATTATTAAATATCCCACATAACGCACAACGATACGCTGTTCCTGACGACTTCATAACTTCTCTAAATTTAATTCTTTGATATTTCAATATTTCTATGTGATTAACACTATTAAGAAAATTACCTACTGCCATAATGCACAAGTTTAAAACCCAAGCTGATGAAAAGTAACATAAACAGAGCACATTTATTGTCTAACGCAGAATCATAACACAATAATTCTAAACAAAGGGCGTATTATGTATTGGTCTGATCAAGAACGTCTCACATCACAGTGACGGTTTCTCAGCATACAAAACGTCTGTATAGCATAGTAATGCTACAAATAAGATGCAATTAGTAGTTCAGCTAAACTACAAGACATAGGCCTACATTACAGCAGGATGCATAATGGCAAGTTTTCTGTATGAGCATTCGTAATGTGCCCATAAAGCTTGGAGAATTTTACTTGCAACAAAAAACTGTGCAACACAACACAAGCGTTCATAAAGCAACTATCAATGCACCTGTACGAATGATAGACAAATTCAATAAATAATTTCAGAGTATTTTATAATTTTACAGCTACTGCTACCCTCCCCGTCCACAACTTTACCGACAGAGAGATATTCCCCAGTAGAGAAGAAACTCTGTGGAGCCAATCTGGACTGATAGAAAATCGAAAAAGATTGATGTGTTTATTCAATACACATATGACAGCAACATAATTCAGTACAGGCATGGCACATAAGATTTTAATACAGAAACAAGTATCACATACGTCAGTTTGGGCTGTGACATAGATTCTTCACGGCCCATAATCATATCTGATGCAAAAACTTTACTAAGAACCCGGGAAATTGGAACTTTGATTGTTTATTGAAATGCTATGATTGACGGCTAAAAATGATGATACAATGCAATAAAAATACACGAAAATATGCTAAACTGATTAAAAAAATTCATAGAACAGCTGGTGCATAAACAGTGCTGCAGTGACGTGACTGTTTAAGAGCATAAAAAGCGACAGAACTAAACCAAAATGCAACGTAACAAAATGAACAGAAATAAAATGAACTGAAATGAAAACTTGCTGCGGCTTTCATTTCATTATTTCGTTCCATTTCACTTCAATTCTGTCACTCCAAACACATCCTTAGAGTTCGTCGTGTTCAAAGTTGACGGTCGCGACCTTCGTCCAGAACTGATCCAGTCTATCGACAGCGTCCCAGTCAACAAGCATCCACCACTCGGTGACATACTCCACACGACGGAACTGGTGCTTGAGATAGTAGGCGTGTTCCCAGACGTCAATCACAAGCAGCGGGTCGAGTCCCATTGACAACGGACAGTCCTGATTCCGTGTACTGATCACGGACAGCTGAGATCCCGGGGAAGCTTTGTCATCACGCACCAGCCACACGTAACCTGCACATCAACCAGAATCAGACAGTATTTCTACACTAAGCACTTGAGCTGTCAAATTTAAAACGAAATCTACAGGCAGGTTAACAAAGTGCAACTTATATTGCAATGTATGTAGATATGTTGCATGCACTTCCTGCTATCCAAACAACAGCATAACATGTTGTAATCTAAGGCCAGCTGCGGGCGCTTGCTGTCTGGCTCACACTGTATTTCGTATTGTTTTGTTCTAGTGTTTTCTGTGAACAAATTAACTAAATAAATAGATAAAGTAAATAGAAAATAAATATATAAAGCATCAAAATATAGCAGGTATGATATATGAAAGTAAGCAAGCAAGTAGTGGAGTCTGGTTATTCAAAGACGCTATAAAGTATTAAATACTGTCAGCATCAAGTCATCACCTACAGACCTCAATATGTCATAGTAAGCTCTGTCAAGTAAAAAGCCAGTAAGTAAAGAAACATTTACAGTGCACCTAAAAGCCAGCTGACTTGGCTTAATCTGGTGCACTTAACCAAATTTGCCAAAGACTGGTCAATGATCCATGGGTTCTGTACCATCTGATATTTTAAAATGTTATAATTGTTGATAAATATTGAGCCATACTGAGCTTTCCACTGTCATTCCCCATCAAAGGTAAAGAAAACTGATATAAAATAGTGACAGCTGCCAGCTTAACTGCATAGCTTATTTAACAACTGTGAAATTAGCAGAGAAGTAAGTAACAAGATAAAACACGAACCTGATCCAAAGACGTCAACAGCAGCAGTGCTAAACTGCACTTTGAAATCTTGGAAACTGCCGAAACTTTTCTCAATCTCATCCAGAAGTCGTCCAACTGGAACACGTTCGGTCCCATTTGGATTGGGCGACATCACTGACCAGTATATCGCATGATTGACAAAACTATGCAAACAAAAACATCCAAATTAGACCCAACTGCTGCACAAAGTTCTGTTTTGCCATATGTATCTTTAATTAATTTGTGACCCATCTTGACTCTGTATATAGCAAAATGTACATGAATTTCATCAGTTTAATCAACACTGTTATTATCATGTAGCATCTAAAATCTATTACTACAATTTCAGTTATGTTTAAATTGCCTATTTTGCTTAGTTACTTAAGCAATAGTTCAAAAGTAAACTTTTACAGATTGAAAGCCCCTCCTGTTGTGCAAACGGCATCATCAAAGCACTGTTACCACAATGGGCATTTTGCACACAATAAACAAAACAACAAAATAATTAACAATAATTTCACAAAAAGCACTGATAACAAACAAACACAAAAATAATACTAACCCTCCCATGTTGTTCTGGAGTTTTGTTCGAAATTCATCTGACACAGAATCCAAATTTTGCATAATTCGAACAAGAGGCTGTGTTGTCAGTGTATTATGAGGTTCCTAAGTAAATAAAAAAACAACAAATACAGAGTCGCAAAATACTCTAGATATACAGATATAATTATATAACTTAGTACATTTTCTTTAATTTGTTAGCTAGCCAGTGTTATACAGCCATTTCTGACTTTTAAAGGTCACTATTAACTGCAATGATAAATACATAACATTAGTTTAAGTTGTGTAGACTTGACAGAATAACAAAATGTTCTGTCAAGTCTACACAACTTAAACTAGAGTTCACAGATTACCTAAGATGAGAAGCTCTTCTACTGATACCACTGTTAATTACATTACAATACAATACAATAAAATTTCAAATCAAATCATTGAGTAGAATTCCATTAAAATGTGTTCAATCAACAATCTTTACATGATGTACAAAGTTTGACTATCTGACTGTTTGACAGCAACAAATAACTTCCAAAGTCTTATGCGACAAGTGATTTTTGTCTCCCAGTTGTATCATCCAACAGTCATAAAATAGTGCAAATGCTGTCTCAAAACCAACCTAAGTCTCCATATTAGAGCTACTAAGTTGTACAATATATGTTGCATTTTCTACTGTTTTAATGTTTAGTCTGCATGGAAACGGAAGTTTCTAGAGTGGACTTCTGTTTTACCGTAAATGCGTTTTATTTATTTACTTTTTCAACACGAGATCACCAAGCTCCATCGGCCGATTGCTGTGAAATTTTGTCACATTATCGGAATTTCATCAGGTATTGTAATGCGGTTGCAAAAACTTTTGTAGGCTTACCAGGAAAAAAATGGTGGCCAAAAACATGCAAAATTTAGTGTGATTTTGGACGACTTCCGCAGTGCCTACGACGCCTCATCTTGCATCTTTGGTGCTCATTCATCAAATCTGGCCCGCCCACTTTTGGGATGCTTCTGCTGCCTATGGCCATGTGACTTTGCTACGAGGGGAATTTCAACCCTCTAAATTTTTCTTCCAATCAGACTTACAGCGCTGGGCAAACTGAAATTTCTAGTTGTTGCAGAATTACTGCAATAAATAATGATGATGATGGTGGTAAACCCTTGTTTTTCAACTACCTGAGTCCAAAAAATTTTGACATCCAATTTCCTTGTCAAGCTGACATCCCATCAACCACATACCAGCAAAAGAAGAAGCTATATGCTTTACTGCAAACAATGATGTAAATATGGACACAGACTGATTATATGGGAGTGGCATGTACTACTTCATAATATTCAATTATGAAGACTTTTTATACACGTTCAGTAACACATTGGTAATTAAAACAGTGCATAAAATCCATAATTATGAAGGAATGATACATCTTGTCATTTCTTGTTAATTTTGTCCATGTAAAAAAGAATATGTGGCTGTGAGAAAGCCTTTGATGTTTCGTTACATCTGTGGCACATTTAACACTGAAATATTCAGCTCAGCTTAGAACGTATGGCGCTTGGCCCTTCCACGCTGCCTGCACTCTGGACTTTGTACTGTAAGCCTAGTTATAACAGAATTTGTCCTGTAACTGCTGCCGGCACAATATGGACGTGCAAGCTCACAATACAAAACAAAGCACGCCAGTAAGACTCACATCTTCTCTCCAATCATTAAGTATGACATTCATTTTGCGACGGTAAGCCTGATGATGTCCTTCGTAATGAGCCACAACCGTCTCTTGGTCGATGTATGGTTCCAGGTCGCCGACGTCGTACGGTAATACCGGCAGTATGTATTTTTCGGCTCTCACTGCCAATAAGCGGTATGGCGGTGCAAAACCAGCTTCTTCATCTCGCCATATCTTTTCAGCCACTACCGCACACACAATAAACAATGACAAAACAACGAAATAAACCATTTCCAACACCGAACGCATGTTCACCGAATGTTTACTTTCTCTGTCACACGTAGCTTGAACTGACCTATATTAAAGGTCAAGCAAACAATTACAACGTAACGTATTTTGTGGAAACCAAAATTAACGCATCAAAAAATTTGATACAATTTTTGAAAGTAAACCCAGTTAATAAAAATATTTATTTTTGCAGTTTTAATTTGCCATTTAATTGCTTAATTTGTTTTTTTTCAATGACAGAAAATGAAAATATTATTGACATTTGTCACACTTTACTTATTTATTTTATTTGCCCGAGTTACGGTTGTCATAACAACAACATGGTGCTCGGTAAACATCTTTGAGTAAACATCACGGTAAACATTGCAATGCAAGTTAGATTTTCGTGATTTGATTTTCATATTATTCGTATCAACACTGTCGTTTGTATTTTAGTTACTGTAGTTTAATTTAGCACAGGAATAATATAGGTAAGCATCTTATATCTAAGTAACTTATACTGACTACACATCTAGCTGTATTGTTGGAGGAAGTAAAGAATTCCAGATTGTCGAAAACAAAGGTATCGTTCCGGTCTGGACTGAAACAAATTTCTAATTCCGGACTGATACACATTCTGTTATCATTCCGGCCTTGAACAACCTTATCCAATATGTACAACCACCGAATAGTGGTCACAAATACTGGTCAAGGCCGTCCGTGCCTGTGCCGATGGCGAGCGGCACAGGAGCAACTGCCTGACCTCGGCCATAGCCTCACGGGTCGGCAGTCCGGCCAAGCAGCGCCTCAAGCTAGCAACTATCATTGGATAGCCGCTTGGCAAGTTTTTCAACTGCTTCCAGTAACCTCAGTATCTGATCCGTACTGCGCAGTAATATATGGTGTCCACTATTGTTGACATAAATTTTTCAAAATCTTTCTAAAACGCTAACCCTAACCCAAACCCCCTAAACCCTATCCCTACTTCTAACCCTAATCATAATCGCTGCACACTACACTATAATATAGACACAAATTGTAGTCTTCACTGGCTTATCTTATCGTCATAACCAATATCCATTTGCAACGTGGCACTTCATGTTAGTGTGCATGCAAGCTGTTAAAAGTTGTAATATCTTCGCTGTTACTGTATAGATTTTAACGTGGTTTTCACTGTTGGAAAGAAAATTTACAGCTTCTAACAGAGTAGGGAACTTTGTTGTATTTAAACTAAGACTGGGTAAATATTAGAGCACAATGTTTGAATCGGTATACTTCCCAGTATAGGCTATGGCTTGTGGCCTACTAATCTATATTTAGCTCAGTCCGCCTACCTCCACCCGGGACTGATACAACTTCTAATATCAGTCCGGGCCAGACTGACATTGGAATTTGTGTCAGTCCGGGCAGCTTTTTCGGGAAACAAACATGACTGCATAGAGTTGAATGTTTTGTGCTCTTTTGCTTTTGACATGCTCATTGTGGATGCCAGTGTTGTTGTTGATGATGATAATGGTGATAATGATATTGCAACATGTAGAATGGTTAGAAATCTTTGGTGTTATATAGCAGCAAAGTGATACATATAGTCATGCATTTGCACTGTATCAGCAGTTTTGTCTTCTGTTGTACAGATTATTCTATCTGCTGACATGGCTGTACCTTTTTCAAACAGCAGAATGCGGATACCACATGGTTTTCAAGGTCTTCTTGAAGGCATGGCCAAGGAGGTTCTCATGGTCCAGCCGCCAGATATTTATACCTTCAGTGCCACATATTTTGAAAACTTACTAAAGAAAAGAGATGGTAATCATACAGTTATTGCTTTTGTAGCTATATTGAAAGTGTTTGCTGTATGTAATAGATTGCTGGGTAATAAATGGACAAGTAAATTATCCTGATTAAACGTGTCATAATTAAATAGCATCAGTCAAGTCAGTTAAGTAAATAAATACTTTGAATTCATATATTTTGGTCAATTCGTACAATTTTGTTAATTGGTCAGTCATTTGAAACATTTATATAGCATCACAAATTGCAGCTGGACCAGAGATGAATTATAATCAAATTGTTAATTTGCCTTTTAAGTTACACACGTTTTATCTGTTGTGTTGTTATTAGGCTGATTATGTTAAACAGTTGTCCAGTGAGGGATAAGTAAGCATTAAAGAAACTCTGTTACTGGTTAGTGTAAGCTAACATTGTTATTTTGTTGTTTGTGCATGATTGTATCGTAGCACTCATAATGTTTTTGAATATTGACTTGTTTTACCATCCCAGACTCAGTTGTTGAGATAAGCCAAGTGAGCTTGACCATTAATGCGAGATCTCACATTTTGTACTTATTCATGTAAGCGAAATATTTGTATGTCTAGGTGGTGAGCAAGACCCAGTTACTGCTGTATCGCAAATTGAAGACCGAACTGTTAATAACACTGCTTTCAGGGTAAACTGTACTTTGTATTAGTATGTGTTTTATTTTATTAATATATATTAACACATATCGATTGCTCACAGTCAGTAGATTGACCAATCGGTTAGTTAGTCAACCAGTCAGTCATTCAATTTGTAGAGCACCTTCCAAACAGAAGTTTTGAAAGCACTTGTTATGAATAGGCATAATAGATTATGAGCTCTTTTATTTGTCAATAAAAAATACAATGCAATACAAAGCCAAATATAATATATCAAAATGGTCTAAGAGATAAAATACAGTCAAACTCAAAAAACTGACAGACAGACAGAAGGAAAATGTACAAATAAAAACAGCAGTTTAGTTCAGTTCAGATCTAAAGTCGACATAAATGTTTTCAATGACATCAGTTACAACAAGAAATCTGAGCTTTTCGCAGGTTGTCTTAGTTTATCTCCATCCATTTCGTCGCAATTCATGCTTCTGCGGCAAAAAATCGTGAAAAAAATTAAAAACCCCCCTTTTAGGGTTCAAGGTCATTCAAGGTCATCAATGTTGACATTTTCAAAAAGTCGCCGCCAGTGCCTGTTATGATAAGCAGATGTCTGTGCCTATATGCAACCATTTTCATGTTAGGCAAGCCAACAGCGTCTAAATAACCACTTTTAGAGGGGTACCCCAGTTTGACACTCACGTGCGCAGGCCTCCCTGAACCTAGAGGGTCCAAACTTTAACTGCTAAAATCTACATTTAATATTGAAAATTTCATACTTTGGTTATATTGGTCTATCTGCAGCCAATTCGGCGCAATTCACTTTTAAAAAGCACGTCACAGCCCGAAATTGCGAAACATTCATTAAAAACTTCTATTTGAGTCGTTCAGGGTCGTTCAAGGTCATCGATGTTGACATTCCTAAGAAGCTTGTCACCAGTGCTTGTTATGATGAGCAGCATATCTGTGCTTCTCTGCAACCATTTTTACATTAGACGAGCTAATAACGATGGAATAACACCTTTTTAAGGGGGTGCCCCTCTTTCGCCTTCTTGTTTGTGGGAACCTTCTTCACCCAGCGGCATGAAATTTTGTCACGAAATAATGATGCTGTGCAAACCTAAAGTCTCTATCTCACCTGATCTTGAAACGGTACTGGGTTGTGACAGACAGACGGACGGACAGACAGACAGACAGAATGACCATAGCTAATACTCGCTATAGCTAGCTATGCTAGCTCTCGTGCATAAAAATCTGACAACATGCAGCTGTCATGTAGGCTGCCAGTCAACAACAAGGCGCAGAACAACTTATGCAGTACATAGCTACTGTCATGAAATATACGCTAGAATTAGCTTGTAATTTGCAGTAGGCCTAAATGTGCAGTGCATGATTACTTAAACATATTTGTGAAGTGGAATGTGAAATGGTATTATATATTAGATTAGATTAGACTTAATGACAGCACGGCATATAATGTGGTGTGTAATGTGCTGGTAGAATCCGGATTCCAGGATAAATGAAGCTGATGATGAGGACGCACCAGCTGCATCTCCAGTGGACATTGAGCAGCATGAGATAATGATGCCAGCTGATGAACTGCCCCACGAAGAGGCTACTGTCAATATCCAGAGGTGTGCTCAGGGATTTTAAGCTAGACGCAGAGTCTAAGCAGTTAAGTCTGATGTCAAAAAATTAGCAAGTTATGCATTGTGATTAAATAAGGTAGTACCAGTAATTTATTTACTTGAACAATGAACATGCTCAGTGTGTTAGTAGAATGAGAAGTGAAAAACGTAGATATACACTGTGGTCCATAAAAATGTGCCACTTTTATTTTTTGAATAGCTCCTTGCAACATTGACCGATTTTAATAATTTTTGGAGTGCAACATCAGGAAGAAACTCGACGCAAACGACTTTTGTTTTGGCCACCTCACTGTAATACTGTTGTTACACTACTTCATGAAATGCAGGTTGTTGGGCCTGCTGTTTGCAAGTGGTGTCAACGTTTGCTGCTTGCATTCGCACTGGAAGAGGACATTTTGAGCACATGCTGTAATAAAGAGGATGTGATGTGACACGTGTGACTTTTTTATATGCAGTAGTGGCCAATCATGTTTGTCGCTTTTCAGTTAATCATTTCTGAGCCAACGCATGCACTATCCAGTATGAATGGCCAAACTACGACTTCTGCATTTCACAAAGTAGTGTAGCAAGTTGGCCAAAACTACAGTCATTTGTGTCAAGTTTTTTCCCGATGTCACATGCCAAAAATTATTAAAATTGGTCAATGTTTCACGAAGCTATTCAAAAAATAAAAGTGGCACATTTTTTATGGACCATGGTGTAGATTACTTGTAAATGGTGTCACTGTCATTTTTTGCAATACCTTGGTAGTCCATGCAGTTTTATTACAAAGCAGATTTGGGGCTTTTCCTGGAGATCATCTTTGAATGCAAATGTGAAACAAATAGCTAAATAGGTTGACAATTGCAAAAATGAAATTGCTCTGGTTTGCTGTAAACACAAAGGGCTACTTTTTCTGCATTTTAAAATGATTATTGTTGTGTTCAGCAGTTTGATAATATGCCACAAACATATCTTGTGTGGCTGTGACGCTTTACTTGAAAATGTACATCATAGCACATCACCAGCTTAATTCTGGCAACAGAAAAACTAGCAATGAATATTTGAGAATGCAAATTTTTTTCAATACGTGTTGTCAATCATTGGAACAAACTCCTGCCTGACAGTGTTTTCTACTTTTGCTTGCTTGAAAAAATAACAGATTTTTTTTGAAAACGTCGTTTTTGAGTTATAGCACACTTTGTTTTTTAACTCCACTGTATGTATGCAGATGTAAGAAGAATATGCAGCTGTTGCTAGGGAGGGCTGACAATTTCTGAGAAATGGTGACCAATAGGTTGAAATCTTGCATTGAAAATTGAAACCAAACCGCTGCACATGGAGACATGGTTACTATGCATATTAACAGTCTATAATAATTCGTCATTGCCCTGAAGACGGCACCATCGCCGAGCCCCTACGACTTACCGTTCAGCCACAGTACTGCACGATTGGCATAGCCTGGTGCGTAATAATCTTTCAAGGTCATCCAAGGTCAATGATTTTCATGTCATGTGAAAGGGCTTATGCAACTTTCTATTAGTGATTAATAGCAACCTTGGCCCTATCTCTCACAGTTTTAGAGATACGACATACTGTTTAGCCACAATAGCACATACTGATTTTCATGTCGTTTAAGGTCATTGATTTTTGTGTTTTCTGAAAGGCAGTATGCAGTTTCGTATTAGTTATTGATAGCAACCTAGGGCCTAGCTCACCATTTAGCTATAATACATCTAACACACACAGACAGACAGACGGACGACAACTTGTACCAAAGGGTACTCATACCAAACTCGTACTCAAACTGCTGAAACTTGTACCTTTAAGCTTACAGTTTAACAGTCGGCCCAAAAATGTATGCAAATGTACATTTTTCTATGACGTCATCTGTCTATGTGTGTTTTTCTGTGTTATGTTAAATGTTTGTTTGGTATGTCCAAATAAAGTTTATTTATTTGCTTATTCATTAATATAAGTTGTGGACTGTTTGTTGAGACAGAGCAGAGAAGATGCTGGACACGGATCGAATCATTTCTGATGATGAAGATGAAGAGCTGCGGGAGCTGATGAGGCAAGGCACAGACGATGGATTAGCGGCAGCTGCGGATGCTGATCCAAGTTGCGACCCAGACACTGCCGCAAGCATGTTGAAAACTCCCCATACACCCAATTCTCATACTGAGGTATTACCACAAAAACTTTTTATAAATTACAGCTGTTTAAATTAACGATTAATCACACGATTAATGATTAGAAAATTTGGAACATTAAAGTTTTTCAATCATTAAATTTCTGGTAATCATCTCATCAAGAAAGTTTTGCAGTGCAGATATGATGCAACATCTGTTTCATTTGAACGATTTTTCGACTCAGTCAAATACTCTTTGAAGAAAATGATGATTCCTTTTTCCTGAGAATGTAAAATATACTTACGTAATTGGCTTACTTAGTCAGTGTTAGTAATAGTTAATGCAACTGCTGCTGGTGATGTAAATTTAAACTTACCGTTTAAATTGCTTTCTTGTTTAATAAAATTAATAGAAATATTACTAGTAAAAGTTGTATTATTTTTTAAACAATATAAAACTACTATTTAAATTGATAAAATTATGATGTGTTATTTAAATGTGCTGATATATGTTATGCTATGTTATTTAAACTGCTATGTTGCATTTAAAATGTAAGTTGTGATTTATTTTAGTTTGTGTCTCAAATGAAAGCTGTGCTGGCTGTAGGTGTTGGGAACTGAGGATTCAATGATGGTGGTAGAACAGGAATCATCAGCGGCTGAAGTTAAAGAACAGGTCACATGTGATGATGCTGAACAGGCAGTTGATGAGAATCAAGGAATTTCTAGCGTTGATGAAACAGCAACAGAGACAAAGCAGGAAGACGAACAAGAGCCAGACACAGCAAGAACTGATGACGAAGTTTGCACAATTTCTGAGACCGTCGGTCAACAAGATACCGAAGAACAAGAGGAAAAAGTTTCCGAGCCTTCCTGTCCAGTTCATAAGGAACACGAAGTCACTCCTCAACCAACTGAATTATCTGCTGCAGTTAAAATAACAAACGAAGAAGAAGAAGAAGAAGAAATGCAAACAGAATGCGCCACAGAACCTGTCGAGACTGAGCGTGCAGCGGGTAAAATCCAAGCCGGGTTCAGAGGCATGAAAACACGCAGAGAGCATCAAAAAGCAACATCTGAAAATACCACACAAGAAGAGAAAGTTTCTGTAGAGGCGAGCAGAACCGATGGCGCGAAATCACTTTCTAAAGAGACGGAGCCAAGCGAAGATTCAGCGACAGCCCCAGCGGTCATCAAGATCCAGGCTGGCTTGAAGGGATACCAGACAAGGAGAAAGCATTGTAGAGCGGCAGAGACAAAGACCAATGACGTCGATGAGACAGAGGTGCAGAAATCGACAACAAAAATTCAGGCTGGATTTAGAGGCTACAAATTTCGAAAAGGTTTGGGTGAAAAGACTGCAGAGGTCCGTGCAGAAGCTGAATCGGGTGTTCTACATGACAGTGATCCGGACGTGGAAAAGGCAACGGTGAAAATGCTAGCTAGTTTTAGAGGTTATGTAGTGCGAAAGCGGCGCCACGAGACAAACGAAGATGACAAACATACTGACACCACTAAACAAGATGCCGCCATGAAAATCAAGGCCAGTTTTGTGGGATATAAGAGAAGAAAAGGTCTCTGCACCAGTAAAAAAGGCGAAGAGCAGAAAAAGCCGACTGAAAAGCTATCTTCAGACGAAGTGTCAGCAGCAACAAAACTTCAGGCTGGCTTCAGCGGATACAAAGCTAGGAAAGAGATGAAAGTGCATTCGGAGACAAAAATCTCATCTAAGCCAGTAGATGAATCAGGAGATGACGCGGCAGCGAAACCTATGGGAGAAGGCCAACAACATCCTGAGCTGCAGACGGATGAAACAATTACGGCTACCACAAAAATTCAAGCTGCATTCAGGGGTTATAGAACCAGAAAATTTGCGAAAGTAGCCGAAGGAGACGAGCATCTGACTAACGAAGATGTGAATAAAGATGCAGCTGTTACTAAAATACAGGCCGGTTTTACGGGATATCGTACACGAAAAAACTTGAAACCACCGGGAAACGATAAGCGTGCGGATAAAGAGCTTGATGAAGATATTGCTGCTATGAGAATCCGTGCCGGTTTTGAAGGCTATCGGACGCGAAATAATTTGAAACAATGGGAAAAAGATAAAGACGAAGATAAAAAGACGGATGAGGAAATGGCTGCTACAAAAATTCAGGCCGGTTTTAAAGGATGTCAGACGCGAAAGAACGTACGGAAGCCTATGCGAGAAGATAAACGGGAACATGAACAAATGAATGAAAATGAAAAAGTTGCTCTTACAAAAATCCATGCTGGTTTGAAAGGCTATTGGACGCGGAGGACACCAAAACCACCAGAAACAGATAAGTTTGAAGAAAAGGAAGTGGACAAAGAAATGGCCACAACAAAAATCCAGGCCGCTTTTAAAGGATATCAAAGGAGAACAAGCCATAAAACAAATACAGATCAACAGCAGGAACAGGAGATTGAGAAATCGACAGCTGCTACGAAAATCCAAGCCGGCTTCAAAGGGTATCGAGCAAGAAATAGCTCGTCGAAGGTGGCAGAGGAAGACCAGAAACAAGTTGACGAAGTTGATAAAAGCGCAGCAGCCACAACGATACAAGCCGGTCTCCACGGTTACAAAACAAGACGAAAAATGAAGCTGGCCAACGCGTTAGACAGACAGTCGTCTGATAGTGACAAGGGCGAAGCGTCTTCCAAGATCCAGGCCGGCATTCGAGGCTACCGGACCAGAAAGCGTCTGAAATCGGACAAGGAGGTTGCGTCCAAGGAGAGTCTGAGCAGTCGCAGGAGATTTTCCAGCCCAGAAGACGCGGCGACCAAGCTGCAGGCGGCATTGAAGGGATGCAAGACACGGCGGAAGATAAGAGCCATGGAACGAGAGGCTGCTGAGCACGATCAAGCAGTCGCAAAGATACAGGCTGGGATGACCGCGTACAGAACTAGGAGACAGATGAAAACTCAAGACCGTGATGAAGCCGCTGATGAAGAGAATGAAAACAAAGATGATGAACGTAAAAGTGATGGTGAAAACGAGGATTAAGATGACGACGCATTGCGTAATGCTGATCACTTAATTGTTGGCGCATGACGTCATTGAGTAGCCTAGTCATCAAGGGGCACTTTTTGCATTTTTGTAAATATAGTATTTTGTTATTAAGTTGTTGAATTATGCATAGTCGTTTTTGTTGCAACAGTTTTTTATGCACTGTAATGTATTAGGCATAAATATCTTTTTCTTGACTGCTATTAGTTTGTTATGATTGTTTATATCATACTTTATTAATATTGTAAAATCTTATACTGTCATTTCACTGCCTTTGCTTTCCATATCATGATTTATCCAGATCCAGTATGTGGGACTTTGTGGTGTATTTTAATTGCAATCCTTTTTACATGTAATCAGTAATCATGACATGGACTAGCATAACGAATAACAATTATTTTACATTACTGTGTGTTGGTGGTATAATAGAAAAGAGTAGTAAACCACCGTGTTTGATGCCGTCAACAAATATTGTCCAATTTTTAAAAATATTCATCATCAAAATAAACAGTAAAACTAAATGAAAATGACTCCAATTAAGTGATACAGTAATTGAAATCAACTTAGACGTTTTGCTGCTGCGCTGTGTTGAGAAACATTAGTATATTAGTAATTCATAATGAAGCCTATACAATTTTGGGAATAGAATTTATTAGTTGATGCAGTTTTAGTCAATACTTGGTGTTTACTATGTTGGACTACCCTGATTTGCTGTTACCAGAATTTTATCAAAAATTTTCTTAATATTCACAAGTTTTGAGATATTTATGTACTTTTACGCTACATTGCAGTAATGTGTAATACACATTGTTCTGTTTTTTTGTTTGCAAGAAAAAGCTGTTTTGTATTTTTTAGCATTCAAGAATTTAGTTGTATCAAGCTGTTTATTTTTGGCGCACATATTTGCATTTTGCAATTCAGCGAACGCGTGTTTTTGACGTACTTAGTTGCATACTGTGATATCACCCAACTCTGCGTATCTGACAATTTAGTCAACGATGGAAATAACTTTTTGTAGTGGTGTTGATTTTGTAAAGGACATGTTTGATTTTTGCAACATATTTGTATGTTGGGTTTGTTGTGTGATATTTGCTTTCCAATGCATGATAATGTATTATGAAAATGACACGTGGCAGGTGAATGACAGTATTAAAGGTAGTTTTGCAATGACTTGATGTTTAAATGTCGTTATTATCACTTACGTCGTCTGCCGCATATTTTATTCATAGATCCGTGCACTGTTTACGGATCGGATATATTCCTTTCTTACGTTTGTTTTCGTTTTAGTAATTTATTGTTTCAGTTGCCATTGTTTCATTGCTTTCAAGCTTTTTTTTTATCTCAGTCGCCTGCGACGAGTCTTGTCTCTTCCGTTATCTGTTTGTGTCTCGACTTCTTTGGTTATTTCACGCAGTGGCTTCTATCCCCCCAAATTTGAAGTCAAAATCGAGCGCAAGTTCCCCTCCCCCAATTTTGGGTTCATGTTCCCTTACTTTCGGGCTCACCCCCTCACCTTCGGGCTCTGTTCCTTTCCTGCCTACCCTCCATGGCCCTATCCGCCCTTTTTTCTTCCCCTTTCTCTGTACTCCACTTCCCTATGCTACATCCCCCTTTTCCTCTACGTCCTCTTCTCCCATTCTCGTTCCTTCCTCTTCCCTTTCCCGAGGGGCCCCACACCCAGCTAGAGGGTCTAGCCAGCCAAGTTCTGTAAGCTCCCCAGCAGATCCGGGCAGAGCCTGGCCGACAAATGGTTTGTGAACTGCATTTTGGGGTCAAAACAGCTATTCTGGTGATAGCAATTAATACTGCCGTGCAGGGTGCATGTTCTCTGTGAAACAATTTGCCAAATTGTAGCGTGGTATGAGCATAGGCAGCACTGCGTGCGGCGACTCAACGACTACGTCTCTGCACTGTCATACTAGCGCAAAACTCAAAACTAAACTAGGGGAAAGTTTTGTTAAGGGTGCAGATTGAAAAATAGGGGGAAAGTAAAAATAGGGGGAGTTTTGTTAACGGCGTAGTTTGAACAGTGAAAATAGGGGAGGAATAAAAATACATTGGGGAAGTTTTGTTAAGGGTGTAGTTTGCCCAGTGAAAATAAAGGGGGAGTTTTGATCTGCAACCTTATCAAAACTTTCCCCCTATTTTTTATTTACACTCTCAAAAAACTCCCCCTATTTTTCACTGGGCGCAAGCTGCGCCCACTAGGTATAAGGATAGAAGCCACTGATTTCACGTCCCAGTACTTGTCCCATTTTGTCTTGTTACAATTTCGTTTAAAACTGTTTTAGTTCTTTTTGTTTACGTGCTATATTAAACCGCTGCCAGTTAAGAGTTTTCCAGTGCATCATAATACCATATAATTCACGCATTATTTCACAGCCTATTTATATGAACACAATGACGTAAAAGGCGACATTGATACCGGAGCTAGGACGTTGAGCAGTAAGTTGTAAATGGCGCTCACAGTTACTGCCAGAACGATGCATTTACACGTAGTCATGGATAGCGCGCAGTGACTGGCCATAACTTGACCAGCCGCTGTAGATGACTAGTGACGTCATCAGTGACGCGCGCTGTCAGTGTAAACGACACAATTCTGACAGCAGCCGTGAGGCCGTCGTCTCGTCGTCGTCGGTTATCAACGAGTGACGCCGCTTTGATTGTTGCAGTCGTAATTCTTCCACTGATAACAAGCTGTCAGTGAAGTACAGTGATCGACGACGAGCTATACGCTCAACATGTTGAGTTGTAATAACTGGACCGTTCGTTCGTATAATTATGGCGGCCTTGTGCTACGGATGAAGGAGAGACACCGTACCAAGAAGTTCCATTGTGATGATGTGAATGGTATATGTGTAGCTTATACGCAACTGCCCATTGTATTCTTTCTTATCTCTTTGTCTTCCCTACAGTGATGAGCCGCTGCTGTAGCCTGCGTGCTGTACACCGTCGGTCAATAAAAACGTGCCACTTTACTTTTGTCCATATCTTCGCCACCTATTGACCGATTTTCAATTTATTTTCACTGGCACACTTTGCGGACAATTGGCAATAACGTGGATATTATATAGCCCACTACACCGTAAATGCGTCTCTACACTACCTTGTGAAATATAGGCCTAAAAGTAAGAAAAAACTAACGATATTGAAACATTTAGGTAAATGAAAAAACTTTAGACGAACATTGCGGTGAATGATTTAAATGTCAGACCTACACAGTCTAGTGTCATACAGACCATTCACCGCAATGTTGATGTCTTTCTCCATTCTCTTAAATGTGTGTTTGTTATCATCGTTATTCATTCACATTTCGTTTATATTTTACAAGGTAGTGTAGAGACGCATTTACGGTATGGTGGAATATATAATAATCACGTTATTGCGAATTATCCGCAGAGTGTGACAGTGAAAAAAATTTGAAAACCGGTTAATAATTGGCAAAGATATAGACAAAAGTAAAGTGGCACGTTTTTTATTTGCCCACCCTGTAGGTCTATATAGGCTAGGCCTAGTTATGATCATCTGACCAGAGTGCCAGATTACTTGCTCGTAGCCAAGAAGTAACAAAGAGTCGGCGGAAAGTGATGAGGTAGCAGTGACATCTGATCGCTTGATATAGGACCTACAGGACGGGACGCGCCATAATAAAAGATACCCTAGAAAAAATGTGTATGTGCTATAAACTGCCCTGGCAATCAAGTTGTCTCTTCGTCCATCCCCGGCCAGCCATTCTCAAATCAAATCAAATCAAATCATTTATTTAGTCAAGCAAGTACAAAGGCATTGACAAAATGAATCATGTAAAAGCTTGAACAAGGGCACAAAGGGCTACAAAAGCCTCTTACATAAACCCCCAAAAACATACAAATAAGACAACACAATAAAACCAAGTTAAAACACAACTGTAAATCGAGCCAAGTCAAAATCGTTTAGTCTAGCTTTAAACATTGCCAGGGATGTGGCTGCAACAATATTTTCTGGGAGAGCATTCCACATGTTGGCAACCCGGTGCCAAAAAGTGCTAGCAATGAAAGCAGATGGGCATAAGAGTTTACAGAGTTTGAACTGATATCAACATCCAAGATGTTGATTACCGCATATGTAATTGCATGGTCGATGGCTGTTTTACTTAGGCCAATCACTTCCGTTCTTGTCTGAGATCTGAAATGTACACGAATTATGCGCAGTAATCACTTTTTCGCTCAATTCATCACACTGAGACTTTAACGTCTCTACGCATGTCCCCGTATGTAGACGCCCCTTTACCCGGTGGGAAGGAAAGTAAAATGGCTCTTTTGCTCCGTAGAAATTTACCTGCGGGTCCGTGTTACTCTGTGAGTGAAAATACAAGCTTTGTTAATCATACAGCGTGAAATCAGGCTGCAGCAGTGTTGAGAATCATCAGACGACAAGAGAGATACCATCAGCTGTGTTCACAGGAGTCACGACAACGATGTCAAGTGAGAATACAGCGACAGATCTCGGCTGTCGTCCGACATATCGGCATCTTTAGACTTCAATCCATATACACACTCTTAGCATTTATGGTTGTGAGCCTATCAGCCATGCTAATATATGCATGAACACTGCTAACAATATTGCATACAAACTAGATCACTCGAGCCTCTGAATAATCATACGACTTATTTGGCTATGCGATTATTACAACAAGACCAGTAAAAAATCCACTATGACTTCGCTGGCTTGGACAGAGACAACGAATGATCAGCAGCATGTGGGCATAGGCCTAGTACAGCAATCGTTGTGCGACAGAAGACAGAACAGCATGGCAGAGCACAGTCAACAAAAACAGACTTGCAGTTGCAAAAGATAGGCCTAAGATTTACTTTTAGCTGTGATGGAATAGAGGTAACAGCTTTTGACTTGACAAAATGACAAGACTTGAGTGACATACGGCGTAGAAGAGTGGCCGATGCATACACTGTGTCCGGAAAAAAGTAACCCCCCCTCCTATACGTCGTACAATAGAAATGTCAAATCTGAACGTAAATACAATTTCGTACTCTTAATCTCCAATAAATTGTTGAAGCGATAACCAAATTTCATTGAAAAATATTATTTATTATAACCACTCCGGATGCGGAAAAATCGAGGCCGAAACCACAGTAACAGTACGGAATTTATTACAACGTTAGACAGAAGAAGGCGATGCTCAGCGACCGACTGTAAGTTACGTGGAATCAAGACAGGACCCAACGATTCACAGTAAAAGCAACGGAAACGCCCGACTTGGTAACGGCAGACTTGGGGAGATTGGAGCTAATTCACTGAATTTTGGGTATTATTTGAAAAAGGGAAAAAAAGACGAGGGAAAAATTTAAGCACCTCCAATTTTATTGCACCCAACCCCGGCTACGATGACATCGTGAAGACTGTAATCGAGTAATGAGTACGTTACATTACGTAAAGCGTTAGATTCACCTGCAATAAGGATCGACGACCTTCGCAGGCAGTTTAAGCAATAAACTCCAGTACTGCGTCACGATTAGCGACAGCATTCGCTAATTCGTCCGCCTGTGTAACAGCACGGACAGCAATTCGGGCGTAAAACGCTTCGATAAAGTCGGCCAGCACATACAACGAGCCCGACGCCTTTCTGCTAGGTCTACTCATTTCAATTCAGTTCGACAATTATTCCATAATCAATTTATTTATAGGCTTAAAATAGAGCAGAGATAGGCCTAAATGGTTTTAAGGCGCTGTATCGTTGCTGTTTATGCCGCGTCAACAGAAAAGTGACGCATAAAAGCATCCACAGAGAGCAAGCATAGAACATTCTGACTTACAAGATATAGGCTTAGTCAGGCTGTGCGTTCTGGCCCACTTTCACTTTAACCGCTCTCTGAGCCAGGCGTAGGCTAGTGGTTAAACTTAAAGTGGGTCTGAACGCACCAAAACTCAGTTTCGGGGCCCAAACTAAAAATATACTGCACGGACGCTCCAAACACATAAAATAATCAAGACAGTTAACAAGACAGACGCGATGTTAATAAAGTTTATGACTTTTACGTAGATATTGTTTTTGTTACAATTAGGCGCGGTGTTGCCCTGTCGTCTGTGGCCTAATATACACCGTGTTTCAATAAAAACGTGCCACTTTTATTTTTTGAATAACTCCGTGAAACTTGAGCCGATTTTGATAATTTTTGGTAAGCGGCATCATGAAGAAACTTGACGTAGATGATGACACGCTTAGCCTACCTCACTGTAATACTGTCGCTACACTACCTTGTGAATAACAGAAGTCATAGTTTGGCCAATTTCAACAATCAATTCATACTGGGAAGCGTGTGCGTCGGCTCAAAAAAGTCAGTGGAACCACAAAATCATTGAAAATCTGTCACATATTAAACATTGATCGTATTCATTTTAAGATCGTACGTCGACGAACTGAAATGACACATCAACAACGAGTAAGCAGCTCTGGACGCGCGTTATTGAACGTGCTGTTGACGAGTGGCGTCAACGTCCATTGCTTGCGTTCGTGCAGGAGGAGGACATTTTGATCACATGCAGTAATAAAAATGATATGATGTGACACGTAAAACTTTCTGAGAGATAATACCTGTTACTCGTGTTTGTCGCTATTCAGTTAATCATTTATAAGCCAAAGCATGCGCTACCCAGTATGAATTCACTGTTGTAAATGGCCAAAGTAGGACCTCTGAATTTCACAAGGCAGTGTAGCAACAGTATCCTGGTGAGGTTAACTACACTGTAGTCACTTACGTCAAGTTTCTTCGTGATGTTTCATGGCAAAAATTAACAAAATCGGCCAATGTTTCACGAAGGTATTCAGAAAATAACAGTGGCACGTTTCTATTGAGACGCGGTGTGGTTACGTATCATACTGCGGAGTAGACGACATGATGGTGATAACGATAATGAGCAAAACCCGCTTCTCAAGAATACTAACACGCACACCAATATACGTGCGTATCTTGAAGAAAGCGTGACGCTCAATAAGTGGAAAAATTTTTAGTATTACAAAGTCACTGCAACGCTGTTATTCTAGGCACGTGTTACCGATAGTCGAAGACGATAGCCTACAGCACTGGGCACTGCATGGGCTGTGCTGGTCGGTCGTCGACGGCGGCGCACCTGTAGATAGAGGCAATTGGCGCATGCACATTCTCACCTGACCGCAACGCCGACGACAAATGGCCCCGTCACGACGCTGCGGTAGGTCCGGCTGGTTGCGTCAATTAATTAGTGTAGAACACGATGACGCACGCGGACCGAGGCGCAGCTGCAGAAGCACATCAGACAACGCGCTGTTTCGAGGCATCCGGGACGAATCTCGACCTGGCATGCGACTGCACGATCGTACGCACACAATCAACTACTTTAGTTACCAGCCAATACGACGACAAGATTGGTAGGACCATCGGCACCTGTACTCAGTGCACTACACAGTCACAGTTTAATGTGATTAAGCTATAGTGGTTTTGTTTTCGCTTCCATTAGGCCTAATAATTAATGTCGCTTATTTACTAAATACCGTACTGCTGCAGTGGTTAAGCGAGCACGCAGACAGTGCGGTATCGTAATCAGGTCCGTCGAGAGGGTGGGGTAGAGGGGGTTAGGTACCCCGGGCCCCGCGACGTTTGGGGGACACCGTAGGCCAGAAATAAAAGTACACCAGAGTGTACCATTTTGAAAAAAAAAATTCAAAAAATTTCTTCCCAGAGGGGCCCCGTGAAAATGTTTGGGGGTCTCGCGAGAATGTTTCCCCGGGCCCCGCTGCGGCTCTTGACCCGCCTGATCGTAATTAAATCGCGCTCATTGCCTACTACACCGTCGTTTGCTTTATGACGCACGACTGCAGCTCAAAATCAACAAAATATACTAGTGCAAGCTAAGTTTGGTTTAAGTACTGTTCTACGTTGTGACATGCAGCTGTGTTAGATTTGATCAAACTACTTATTCTGTTATTTCTACAGCAATACAATTGCACTACCGTACTGCAGTTGATGACGACGCCGAAGACGATGATGATGTTGTGGTCATACTATTTTCATTTTAATCTGACTTATGAAGATTTAGAACAAAATCAGTAAAGATAATTTATAATGAACAGGGTAACGTCGTCAGCAGGGTCAACTTAGAGGAAACGAAAGCGGCGACGGGGATAAAATATACCGAGGGGGCTTTCTTTTTTTAGTCAAATGAGTAGGAGGCTAGGAGCTCTGGGGAGCTTCGTAGCGGGGTTTGGGGTGAAGCTCCGGTCGAAAACGTTTTTTTGTGAATTTTCGGCCTTAAAAACGAGAAAACTTATCTGCCGCTAAAACGTATTTTTATTCACCAAAAAGCAGCAATTTGAAGGCACTTTCATCGACGTTAGAGGTGTGTTCAATATTACTGGTGACCCCCGTCCAAACCTTCGGCTGGAACATAATGTCCCGTGTCTCTGACGGATGGACCTCCGTGACAATCGGCAGAGCAATGATTAGTGATAGTTGGACACGTCACAAGTACTATAAAGAACTACAGGTACTTGCCAGTCACAGCAAGGTATTTTAGACGACGAGCTCGTGTAAGCCAAATAATTTAACGATATTTTATAACGGAGTTTTGTATACTGTAAACTATCGAAATGCATTGGACAGACTCCGTGTTCGTATGAACATTATCTTGTTGCTATATAATATATTGTATATTTAAATTGAAGTAATAGTTCCATTATAAAAATTAAAATATTGACGTTTGCATTATATTTTTTTCCAATTCGTCTGAGTGTGATTTGTGATCGGCTTCGATTTTCAAGTCTAATAAGTTTTACACAGAGAAACTCTAGTACAGCTGACGCTTAATTGGCGATAAGGACACTCGTGAATGACACTGTACAATTAAGTAATGATCAGTCTGGATTGCATGCGTTAATATAATGGGCCCGGCCGTCATGTATCGTAGAATGACAGCACGCGTCGTATACTCGTACATAGGGCCTATACATACAGGCGAGATCCGACGGCAGGCAGATTAACCGTACCTTTTCGACTATCCATACTCCATAACAAACATACTGTCCATAAGCGAAACAGGCGATTGTGTTTCAACAAGCACCGAGTCACCGACGAAGTTAGCGTCGCTGCTGCAGCCTCTTATAGGCCCTACACGTGTGCAGCGCACGGCAGCTTGCCCTCGCGTTGACAAGCGCAGACACGTCTTGATGATGGTCTAGCGGCCGTCGCACAAGCTCTGCATGCGGGTTTGCTGGTGTAACGGTGAGCCGTCAGACTTGCGAGTGCGAAGTCGTCGGTTCAACTCCCGGTAGGGTCACTATCAAGTGGTTACTACTTGGATGGATGACTGTCTGCGGACAAATAAACCATTTCAGTATATAACCAGCACTAAGGTAAACTCAGCCTTCCATCCCTCCGGGGTAGGTAAATCGAGTACCGGCTTGTCTGGCTGGGGCTGAGGCGCGTTCATGAATCTGTGTCGGATGGCATGTAACATTATGGCAGGTGACGCTCCGTAGCTGAGATCGGTTTCCCATGAAAAACTATACTCCTTGAACCCTTAAACTTAAATGTCAAATGAGTTGCATACTGATTCGTTTAATTCCGTTGATGGCACGTACAAAATGTGTCAGCAGTCAACACTGCAGCTGTTCATATAGTCAATAAAACATAAAACACTAAGCATGTAAAACTCCACCAGCAGCTATCAAGTAACCTGGCGCAAATGCAGACCAATCTGCAAAACAGAAATAGAAATACGGAATGACAGAAACTTATTGCGAACATCACTGAGATAACAGTCAGAGTCTTAATGCCGTACGTTAAAGGAATTGGGTGGCCCTTCAAAACGCATCATTACTTTATTGCACGTTGTACACCGATTCCCCAAGTGGCAGCACTGATGCGCGTTACATGAGCTTTTCTCAAATTACTTGTATTATTTCACACTGAATACGTGAATATAAATAGGCCTAGATAAATAAATGGCAGGCGCGTTGTAGTTCGTTATTACGTCGTCAGTGCAGTTAAAAGCAATTTCAGCTTGCACACGTTACATGCGTCTTTAGCTAAGAAAAAAACACCCACTCTCGTTTTCTTCTACATCTCCCTATAAAAGTTTGGATTTATACAAAATTTTTAAGGTTTATGACTATACCATCGACATAAAAGTTAAACGTTGATTTTAGTGACGTAATTCTGACGTTATATTTACAAGTCTGTAAATAATAGGTTTCACGCAATACTGCTGGTCAGTTTATCTAAACACTATGCCTACATTGCCAATATTGTATCTGCGAGAAATAATGAAGTAATGATGACTCATTTTCTGTGTAAGCAAATACGACTGCTATTCACGTTGCATAAAATATAAAACATGCAATAATTAACAAAGACAAAACTTCTTTCAACACAGTATGATATATTAACTCCTATAAAGTAAACACAGTTAGTTCACAGGACAAACAAAACAGATTACAGAGTAACAGAATGACATAAAATGTGATCTTAAGACAAACAGATAATTTGGACTCTACACTGTAACTACCAATGGCACAAAATTCTTCCATACATGGTTCCTATTACTTTGCAGGATTCATTTTCCCTGACTATCCAAGACAAAATGAATCGTTTTCCCAGACTAATCTGTTCACGCGAAATAACAATGTCAGTATCTTTCAATCGCTTGCAATCACACTAGAAACAAGAATGGAGGAACAAATTCAAAAGTGGACATAGAAATAATCTGCAAGCGAAGCGAGCAGAAAAAATTTTGAACCATTGTACACAGTCTGCGTACAACGGTTCAAATTTTTAAAATGCATTTTTGTTAACTTTTGCACCCTGTTACTTTGATTTTCCCTACTTCCCTGACCCTCTGATTTTTCCCTGACTTTGGAATGTCAAATTCACTGACTTTTTCTGATCTTCTAATTTTTCCTTGACTTCCCGTGACCATAGCAACCATGTCCATAACTTTCAATGCACTCAGAGACAACAACACCTGAACCACATTCCACAAATTTTGCTTCTATTATTCTATAACATTACTGTAGATAATTCTAGCTAATTCAACAATGGAACAAAACTAGCTTAAGCAAACACTGAGTTACTAAAGCAAGCATCAAAATGTACACTGCAAGGCTATAGAAAAGAAATGACCACACAGAACACCCGAAAACACCATTTTACTGAGAAATGTGGACATCATAATTCAAGAGGATGGAGATTTAGTAAGATTGAAGTGACAGCACAAAATACAGCTAGATGGAAACAAATGACCCACCCAAAGCCTTAGTTCTAGTAAATCTTGAAACAAATAAATAATACGCATACTTACAACAAAGAGTAAATAGTAGCAATCGTTACTCTAGCATCCACTTTTACAGTTGTCAAACTTATATGAAAAATCCCATCCTTCAACTCTGTTCCAATACCTATTAAATGTATCTGAGTTAAACTGAATAACAGCCCCAACCATATACATTGCACTTGACGTTACTGGTACCGGTACACATATAATTACATATCTCACAAATTTAGCAACAATGTACAATTTCACAAAACAAAACACATTATGCATTTATTTTACAGAAAATAAATTATAGCTAACAAAAATGAAAAATAACTTTGTCAGCTGCAACAACTGGCAATGCAGGCGAATAATTCATAAATAAACCTGGCCTAAATCGAAAAATAACGCAGTACAGATCAATGTTATAATTGCTAAATGTTGCACAAAAATGGGAAAGATACCCATAACCTAACCTGTTAATTTATGAATGTCAAACTTAGCATAAATGATTACTGGTGCTGTACCTCTGGCTGTGCAAAATTTGATCGAAATCCGTTCACAAAGGCCTACTGTATAAATACGTGAAATACAATGATATAGCTGAACACACACATCACCATACAAACAGCCAACACAGCAGACAATGTATAACAAGTAAGCAAGCAGCTGTACTATTAGCACTAACAATACTAGAGCTGGCCTTAATTCGTAATCTAATGAATAATCTAATATCTGTGTACTAATAATGAGATCAACTGAACACAACATTAACAGCAACAGTACACAACATCCTAGGCTAACTCAGCCCTCCATCCTCCATGGGACGGCAAATCAGTGTAAGCCTCTAAGTGAAATAATAATATAATGGAGATCGTGGGTATGGATTGGCCTTTATAAACAGGCTTGCTTGGCTTAGTTCTAAGCACCAGTCTGCAGTTTGCAATAAACCGAGTGGCCAAACACAATGACTTTGCTATGATGGCAGCACCATGCCCTGCTTTATTCTACTACTATCATCATTCTATCACGTCAGATGGTTCACAATGCACTGAAATCAGTTGTCATGCAGCCAGGAATGTACAGTAAAAAGATGACAAAACTATTATACACTGTGTCTCAAAAAATGTCCAACTTTGTGATTGTCCATTCTTCGTCAAATATTGACTGATTTTCAAAATTCTTTCACTGGCACACTCTGCAGAGAGATAGCTGTCATGTGGTTATTAAACATCTCAAGCTACACTACCATGCGAAACTTAAATTGTCAGCAATCAGTAAAATCACAGTAATAAGTATGCAAAAATTATTTTCTGCAACAATTCTTTTTCACCAATTATCGTATAAAGTAAATGATGTTTAGTTTGTGATATATTTGTTGTGTTTCTAAACAAAAACAGAGAATATTATTGTAAATAATAATTTTAATGCAATGACAATACACCAGTAATGTAACATGAATTTAGCAATGAAGACAAGGCTTTGACTGAGAACTTATACGAGTTTTAAAAACACAGTTCGCAAATAATTTTTGCAAAAATTTTGAAGATAAAAAGCAAAAGAAAAAGACTGAACACATTACCAAAAATATTTGAAAAACAGAAAGCATCCAACAAAAGCATGAAAACGGCAGATTGAAGCATGCAGGTATTGAGGCAAACGTGATCACTGCAGATGAAATGGTAGGCTTAATAAACCACTGTTTAACATGCCAGATACCCACAAAGATGGATCTAATATAGTGCAGCATCGTACAGATCATTTATCACGATTTTGGTTTGAAATGTCTTTCATTTTTCAATAAACCTGTTGCCTATTATTGTTACCTTTTCTTGCATTTATACTTTACAAGGTAGTGTAGCAACACAGTTAGAGTGTGGTGAGATATTCACTAACCACTTTATTGCCAGTTGTCCAGAGAGTGTGCCACTGAAAAGATGCTGAAAATCAGTTAAAATTTGGCAAAGATATGGCCAACCACAAAGTGAAACGTTGTTTTGAGACACAGTGTATAAGTCTTGTAGCTTATTGCAAACTCATCTGTGGCCTGTGCTGGCTATAAGACCATGTTCCAACAGCCACTGATGTAAAAAGTTGTGCACCACTAACTTCTTACCATAAAGAGCAACCAAGACAATGGATTACTTCATCATTATAGCTAAAAATTTTTTAAAAAGCTTTTTACTAGAGCTGTCACAGCATTAATTTTTTAAACGCATTTTTAATGCATGCATTAATGCACTTATAACGCATCATTAATACTGCTGATGTTGTAGATGGACTACATCAAGAGGGTGACTGGAATGAAGCCCACGAACATGTGCCTGTGTCACAGGACCATTACAGTAAAAATGGAACGGCAACAAAGCAATTTTTAATTTTTTGTAAAATGCTGTTTTGTAAATAAGCAACTGCGTGAATGCAAATCAATGTTGATTTTGCCACGCATGAATGACAAACATCTATGTGCAATATTTTCATGCAACTTTAAGTTAATCAGCCTGTTAATTGTTAAGGCATTATTTTAATCAAGATTATCAGAAAATGCCATCTTTAACAATGCATATGTATGCTTACTTGGGTTATGAATGTTAGCTTAGACAGTCTTGTACTATACGTGTCATAAAACAGTTTTGGGTGTTGCGTATTCACAGCACATTATCAAGAAGAGAAAGGTTATTTTCCCAGACACAGTGCACGTTTTCTCCTGTGCTGAAAAGGATGGCATTATCAAAGTAGTGTAGCTACAGGAGTATCAAACCATGCTTTAAGATAAAACAGGCTGTTAAACAAAAAAGCTAAAGAGTGCCTATGCCTAACATTAGGCAATATACACATAATATCCAGTTATATTACACATTACATGGTGTTTCATAAAACAGGCACCCTTTTTGTTTCTTTTATAACTCAGTCAAATGGTGATCAATTTGCATGAAATTTTTACCAGATGTAGCTGAAGAAATACAAACCCAAATTATTTCAACAAAATGTGGCTGTTACTTAAATATTCTTTGTTAGTCGTAACATAATGGTGACGTCATAATGTGTTGTGAGTACAAACTGGCTTGTCTCAACTGGTTCTGTCAGTAGCCACCCTGCTTCAATGGTGAACTTTATCTGGTTTAGGCCTACTGATGAAAAATGTTCATCGTGGCAGCACTTAGCAACATGGAGGCATAAAATCAAGTGTCTCGCAATCCAAAAACTCATCCATCTCGTAAGTGGAGTGTGCTGGTGCACTGTCTTACTGAAAGGTGTAAAAGTTAAGCTATCCCCACAAGTGTGTGAAAGTGATCATTTTTGGGCATTTTTGTGGCTACAATGTTAAAACTTCAACAGTTTGTCATCAATAAACCTGATGAAGTTCGCCATCGAGGCAGGGCAGCTATTTAGCAAGTCTGTCAGCACTGGTTGCAACAAGCCAGTTTGTACTCGCAGCACCCTATGATGTCAACATTACATCATGACTAGCAAAGAACATTTAACTATCAGCCATATTTTGTCCAAATATTTTGAATTATTATTTCTTCAGCTACATCTAATAAAAATTTTGTGTAAATTGATCATCATTTGACTGAATTATAAAAGAAAGAAAAAGGGTGCCTTTTTTATGAAACACCGTGTATATTATTAAGTTACATTCAGAATTACTATTAAGGTATACAGTCAAATGCGCAACTGACACAGTGTCTAGATGGTCAACAACAAACACTGTGAAGACTTTACAGACAGTTCTTACAGTCTTTGACAGAAATCTACCGAGACTTTGAAAACTCATAAAACCAAATACACAAAACAGTGTCTAAGAAACTGCAGGCGAGTATGGCCGTCAAACAATGAGGTCTTCCGATGAGACACGATTTGGTCGTTGTCGACACGGCTCAACAGGACACAGCCACAACCACACCGGACCTGCAGACATTTGTACACATGCACAATGACAACATTGGCTCACACGCATATAGAACATTTGCAGTGCCACACATTACGTAATGAGACTGTGGGTACATTACAATGCCAGTACATTAACAAGCAAAAACAAAAAAATCTCAACAGTCGGTGTTAAAATTCTTAGAGTGTAATAATGCTTTAATTGTCAGTTGAATGGTGTTTGAGACAACGTTCCGTAAATCGACTAAGGTCCCATTTATCCATGCACATTTGATGGCCGATTAAAGTGATCTCCGATCAACTTTGGGATTTGATCAGAGATCATCTCAATGACCGTTTTTCCATCGCCAATTAACAGCTAATCGTCCATCAAATCTTCCATCAAGTTGATAGCCGAATATTGGCCAATCAATTCAGATAATTGACGATTAAACGTGGCAATCTGCAGTTCATTGTTTATTCGATCAAATTCCACCATGGATAAATAGTGCCAAGCATTGAAACTTGAAAGTGCAAATTCAACACTGACAATATCAATCAGTCAATCAGCAAATTTGTACGATGCCGCTTAAACAAGTGTTCTCGGAGGCACCTGCTACAAGCATGCAGAATCAAAAGGCGATGTCTTAAAGCCTTGTTTAAAACAACGTCTGTCTGCTGATGTCTGCCATGTCAAAATCTCAGCGATCAACACCCTGCTGCTTGAACTATTCAAAGTTAACGCCAAATTGCATTCTTTGTGGTAATACCAAAGACCAAAAGAAACAAACTTCCCTCATCATTACATGATGGCATGTTATACACTACAATGTGCATACACTGACAAACATTTGATAGTGAATGATAACATCTATCTGTTAGCATTATCAACACAGCCTTACCTTGAGAGACAAAACCTATTCTGACAGAGTCTATTCCAACTAAAATTTATGTCAACAAACATGTCATTATGCTTTACATTCACATTCACCAGGGGCCGACAATTTCATGTGTAATGGAGTATGATTTTGCACTTAATATTAAAATTACGGTTTTCACTTACAGTTATGGTTAGGGTTAAGGTCAGTGTTTTTCAAACATTTATGTGACAATAAGGCACACCACAAGCTAGCGTAAAATATAGGTAATAAGTTCAATGGTGGTAGATGTAACTACAAAACTTGCTGACTGGCTAACCAGTGACAGTCTACTTGGCAGGCTTGAGGAGCTAATTGGTTGACTGATGATCCATGAAGCTATGGCTGAGGTCGTCAGTGAGCGAGTGAGTGAATGAGTAGTATACGTCATTTCAAGGATGGCCTTTGCAGGCAAAATTGCACATAGGCCTACACATAATAATGGAACAAAAAATTTAACCTTTACAAAAAGTTTAACCTTTACGAAACACCAAACACAAAAAACGACCTAAACCTAAAATTGTAAGAACTGCCAATTATAACTCTGCATATGTAATGATAATGGCAGTTCTAATAATCTTCCCTGTTATCCTCCAGACAGTCATTAATCTCAGAATGCTGTCTATTGGAGGGCAGTGGAATCGTTAGTTGCTGCCACACGGCAGCTGTCGCAATAGTATCCGTCGGAATAGAGTACTGTACCCCCTTACCTTTGCCGAAAACCTCCGCCAGCAGTGCCTTTTTTGATATATTAAGCCTGTGCGAGCCCTGCTTTTTGGCTTGCTCCACAGCCGTTTCGTCGTTGCATATGGCTTGCATCTGCTCAGCAGGAAACACATGAAAACATGCTTCATTGCTGAGCACATCATCAATGAAACAAAAAACGTAATCGAAAATAACAAGCATCATATAATTTATCACTCTTTCTGTTTATTAACTTAACGTGATCTATTTCACATATATTCCACATATATATGGACACTGCTGTTTGCACAACAGAAAGAGCATCTCTCATACAAAATTCTGCTGCACAAAATACTTAGGGACCTGAGACAAACTGCACAAAATTAAGTTAATTCACCAAAAATATTGTCATTACTGATTAGCAATAATTTGATGTTTTAGGTATGGTCACCAGCACAAGTGCACATGCAACTTTGGTGCACAATTCTTGTTCATCTGTCTACAAGAAGACCCAGAGCTGCCAACAAATGTCGTGACAAACCACATGCTTTAAGCAATGTGCTCTCAGAATTTTGAAGATTCTTTTGCACAACTTAGACCCAACAGAGTAAAAAGAATATCCTTACATCATCCACATCAGAGTTATGAATTCTATGTCAAGCACCGAAGCTCACAAAACCTTACCTTTTTCAACATAAACTCAACTTGAAGCTAACGGTAATTATAGCTAACAACAGAACAAGTCACAGAACACACTACTGTACACAGCATGAAAGGGTTTGCTATAGTACTGACAATACCAGATTCTGGAAATATACTAGCACTGGTTTCCACTGTTGGCCAACCAGTCAATATCTTCAGTATTACTACCCCAAGTCAGGTAGTGTCATCCTTTACTTACTCCAAGAAAACAGTGACCAACATATGACCAAGACGTACCTGATCACACCCAATTGCAAGGACGAACAGTCCAAACAGCAGACTGATGATTACAAGAATCACGGAATGGACGCTGAAATAACAAGCACACAAGTACAACATTATGACAACATAATAAGCACACCAAAACAACAGCAGACTATACTGTGTCTCAAAAAAACATCCCGGACATTTTTGATTATAAAAATCATCAGATTGTCATAATTTTTGGTGCGAATATTCCTAACACAACATGCCATCAAATCACTTTAAGCTAAATTTACATTAACAAAATGTACGAAGTAAACATTCTGCAATCATTTAATGTCATGGAGAGCATTTAAACTTGTTAAGCTGTCAAATTAATCCAAAAATCCAAAAACCACAGCAGTCAATATACACTCACATTGAGAAAACAATTTTTCCAACTGTGACAAAATTTCACAACTTGCAAGACAGCTTCAGTTGATATCAAGGCACTCGGTGGCAGCTAGCGACAAAATTTTCAGCAATTCAGGATGATTGACAAGCTAGTGACCGCAAACACTAAATCTAAAGGATGATGAGTGAGTATGTAGGGTTTAACATCCCACCCGACACAGTATAGGTCATTTCAGAGACAGGCTTTACAGGCAAAATGCACATACACTGTCAATCATCATGCTTTAACTAATATAAAACAGCTCAGCGAGAACATACAGTCGTGTGTGACGCACAGGATCTGCCAATGTAGAAGGGTTGACGACCCACGAAGCAACAACAAGACTAACGGAGTATAAGCTTGCAATGCCTTTACACATCACCACACAAACACAGCTGAGTGTAGAATTACTTGCAACATTAAAGGTCCGTGGTCACCAAAATTAACATATACATTTTATCCATTTTCCTGAAAGTGCAGAATTTTATGATAACTTTGACAGTAATATTGGCGCCCAGCGTTCTGTCAACTCGGAAAAATTTACCTTTAAAGTCGACGATCTACGAAAACGACGTAGAAAACGCGCCGCCATGACGGTCTATAGACGCCATGAATTAATATTCATGGCGTCTATAGGCTATGGCCTAGCCTAGAAGATGACGTCGTCGGCTAGCCATTAATATTCATGATCTATATGGGCTAGGGTCATGATGTCACTGCGGGCACTGATAGATTAGAATATTTCGCATAACGTAACGTAATGCTGCACTTCGTTTGAATTCACGCATTAATTTCATATATTTATGAAGCTCAAATCGACATATTATATATGCGAGGTTAAATGTCTAATTTAAATCTACAGAAATTGCGCAAGTGAGTTTGACCGTGGCCATGGACCTTTAAACTCAATAAACAGCAATCATCAATTCATCTCAACGCTGCTACACTTAACGTCAGTATCAAAAAATTGAATATAGTAGCAGAGTCGCAGTTCCTACTACTCTGCAGAATTCATTTTTCCTGACTTTCCAGGACAAAATGAATCATTTTCCCCGACTGATTTGTTCATGCGAAATACCAATGTCGGTTTTCAATCATTTGCAATCACATTAGAAACAAGAACGATGGAACAAAGTTAAAAGTGGAGGTACAAATGACATGCAAGCAAAACGAGCAGAAAATTTCTGAACTATTGTACGCAGTCTGCATACAACAGCTGAAAATAGTTTTCTGCATCTTTGTTAACTTTTGCACCCTAGTACTTTTAAATTCCCTGACTTTCCGATTCTCTGATTTTCCCCTGACTTCCCCTGACTGCAGGAACCATCAGAATTGCAGAATATCTCCGTTGGTTTAATATGATCTTGATTCATAAATACTAAACCTGAGTTACAGTGGTTCCGGTTAAGAAATTAGATAACTACAGGGCTCAAAAAATTATTACTGGGACTGGCAGAATTTAGTCAGAAAACTGAAAAATGAAGACTGTCAAAGTGGTTTTGACAGTGTAAACGAAATACACAATGAAAAACTATATCTGGGTGTCAATTCAAGCTGATCTGGCTTTTCAAACAGAGTGTGTGTGTGATTGCGTATGCATGTACCTGAGTGTTATTCCTTTTTATCTGCTACAAAGGCAATGACTAAATTGTTCTCCATCATCAAAACTAATAATCAATTCACATTAATACTAACTGACCAACAAACACTAATTATCACTCAGCACTGATACATTTTTTCTCTCATCATACGTCAGTGAATCCAGGTACTCAGTTTACGTCAAATTCATTCAGCGCTTTCTATGTTTTTGTCACACAGAAATACAACAGTTGCTCTTTTCTTCACCCTATCACTGACTACGATACTATATTACTGGTATCAATAGTACATATTACAGAAATATGTAACTTCACTTACCAACATATAATAAAAACTGAATGAAAAATTTTTGGTTTATTTCACCGACACAGTTGTTGATCCTATCATCACATACCAAACAAGCATTACTGTATTTCACTGCAATATCTACCACTACTGCTAAAATGGTGCAAATTAATACAGAAAATCAACTAATGATAATTAACTGGTAACTGTTATAAGATATACTCCTCCAGGTAAACAATTGTCCAACTCTGTCCACAACTTTCTGACTAACCTTGCTGAAAACAAACAAACCAAACAAGAAGCCCAGCTGTCACTAAAATAGCCAACCGCACTGGTTGTCAGTGACTTTCAAGGTCATCCAAGATTGATGATTGTTATTTCATTTGAAAGCCAATATGCAACTTCCTATCAAAGATCAATTGCAACCTAGGCCCTATCTTACACCATTTAGCAGCAGTAGCACATAACAGCCTTCAAGGACATCCAAGATCAATGATTTCCATCTAATCTGACAAAATGTATGCCACTTCCTATTAGAGATTAATAGTAACCTTGGCCCTATCTTGCACTGTTTAGCCACAGTACATCCGAGACAGACAAATGGATGAACGAACAGACGGACGACAACCATGACAATAGCTTGACCGTTACTAAAGTATGGTCAGCTAAAAAACGACAGCAAACACATAACCTTCTGGGCCAAGGTACTAACAATCAATAATAACGCTTCAAGAGACAAAACCGACCATGGACAATGGTGATCCATGCGACGAATACAACGACGGCATACACGACAATGGTGAGCCCGGGGCGGCCGATAAGTCTCACATTTCATACACACTGTCCACCCATTATCCTGTCACAATCACACCATTTACATTACATCAACAAATCAGTATCGTATCATAACGTAACAAGTAACAACGTTCTAGCATACTAGAAATAGACTACCAAACAGTACACTCACGGTAAGACCTACTCAATCAAAATGAGACTTAATGAGTAAGTAGTTATTACGGAAAAGAATCGAAACTGAAATCAAGAATCAAGACAAACAAAAATACCTTGGACATTTTCTGACCAGAATGCATGTCTGAGAAGTCGAGACTAGTCTTTGGCAGAGGAACTGCACCGGGATCAGAGAACACTGCACGTAAATGTGCTGCAATCATGAGAAACACGATGACATTGAATGCAGCGATGTTGGTGGAACCCCAAATGCTGCAGTACACACAAATACAAACACGTACACTGTAGTGTAAGAAGATTAATATTTGCAAGTAAAAGTAGACTACACTGTTATTCATCAACAACCACAACAACACTTATGAGACTGTGTGCCATTATCTAGAAAGTTTTACTCATGTTCATGTTATACCTCATTATTAATTAATTAATTTACTTATCCAGTGGTTTATTACCAAGATTATACAAAAAGATATTAGACTGAAATCAAAGCAAAGTCAGACTTAGGCTGCATTCGAAAATACCTATCCGACTAAACCAGACTAACCTACAACCGATATATGTGTTTGTTTATTGTATTAAGATTATCCTGATGGATTCTATCTGCACTTGAAAACACTCGAATGGGTTAAGCAGCAATGTACAAGTGAATCTGGCTGCAGGCACCAATCATTCTGATCGAAAGAAGACACGCCCACCGAAAAATGGTGGCACTTCAAATATCAAGTACTTTTTTGTGTTGTTACAGCAATATTGTTTTATTGTACTTTTGATAAAGTACTGAAGTCGCAAACAAGCTGACTTTAGCACAGTTGCCATAATGTGTATATTTTACATATGGTTAGTAAAATGATGACAATTTCAGGCAGAGCTGCATGCATAGCCTGCTCTGCACCCACAGCGTATAGAGCTGCTTATTCGGCATTTAACAATGTCATTTACAGCTACAGTGAATGCAGTGAAAGCGGTTGTACGTTAGGTTTTGAATTTTCATCAAACCATATCAACCAGTAGCACAGCGTTCATGCACGCCCAACCAGATTACAGATCTGGGTCAGCCATGCCCTTCAACCCATCAATTGGGTTATGCAGTGACTATACACACAGGTGGCCGTATGTATAAACAAATTAGGCATGTGCACACGACCAATGAAAAAGTTAGGTCGAACAGCGGTGACAAACAGACATCACAGAAATTTCCGCCATGGAGTCACTGCTCCCATATTTTGCATATTTCACTGCATTAAAGCAGAAAGGCTTGTTATATTTATTATATTAAATCCATCCATTAATTGTAAGCTAGCTTGACCAGTGAAGAATTTGAGAACAATTGGCCGTGAATGAATGTGCAGGCACTGAGGCATCGACAACATGAGTGACGTAGGCCTACTGTTGTACATCTGAGCATCCTAGTGATGTCACCCCAGCGTCTGAGTGTGACATACGCGCCCTTTCTGTCTAGGCATGTAGCTTGCGTCTCGACGTCGGCGTCTGGCATTTTCTCTGTTTCTAGACATGTGCAGCGTGCTGATTTTGTTATTTTTGCATTGTTTAGCGGTGTTTATCTAAATTTATTAAACTACTGGAAGGTTGAGTCTTCATTCCACATCTAGAAAATCACCTTGTTGCTTTTATGAATTCAATCCTGCAATTTTTTGATGGAGTCCTGCGATGTCACGCGGTTTTCATGCATATGACCTACTGTAGAGATCCTCTGATGTCAAGTCAAAAATGAATACATGTTTCAGACAGCTGTTGTTAAAAGTTTGCGGATACATTCCAGCCTTCACAGATTTTTTACTACAGACCAAAGTAACCTACTAAAATGGTCTTGCAGAAAGGCTCACTGATGTCAAGACAGTACGAACATTTTAGATTTTACGTGGTGAAAAAATACTGCAATCTTACTCGGTCGTATGTACAAAAATTTTTGAATTTGTTCACGGCCGGCCGCGTACGTAGTTGCCGTTTTCTATACATATGGCTGGCCATGTGCATAACACCAGTCATCGGGTTAACCAGCCGGGTTAGTTTTCAAACACGGACCAACCTATGAGTGATTACTGATTAGATTTTGGAGGTAATCTGGATCAGGATCTGGTCCCAGGATAATACTGCAGGATTCTTTGCCAATGCAGACAGGGCAAAACCGAAGCAGAATAATGCAACAAAAAATGACATCATAGGAGAGATTTACTGTCTCTGAATGCCGTTCTAGTTAATGCTACGTTAGTGTTATAAAGTCCAGTACACGTAAAAACAGTAAGCAAGACGGCCACTGATGAACTAACGATTACACTTATCCACCATGTACCCCAACACTATTCACTGAATGAATGTGCATACTCACGAATCAGACATCGACGGAATAACCAAATGCCTGACGACCACATAGTCTGCATAACTAATGGCTGCATAAGTTATTACTATGCAGATAATTCCACATGGATCACTCCTGAAAACTACCATTTTACTACATGACATCAAATTAATCTATCAAAAAAAACAAAACCACAAAATTCCTGGCAGTTTGTTTGTTTACATACATACCATCTCCGCAGTTATCACTGTGAAAAGAATAATACTTCGTAAAAATTATAACATAATTAAAATGTTATGGTAATGTATACAAAAAAAATTTTAATTGAATAAAATAAATAATTGATAATAATAATTTCCACAAAAAATAGATTGCAGTAGTGATGGGTCAATATCGTAATTTCAACTTCGATACGATATTCACCAAATATCGCGATATCGATATCTTACGAATACCGGTAAGTAAGCGTCATCTGTGTTGGCCAGGATCGTCCAACCCACCAGTGTAAAATATTCGCATGTTTTAGTACATAAATTCACTGCGGAACATGAGCTAGGAAATCCATTTTTAAGTCAGAAAGCAAGTAAGTAAACTTGCATAGCATGTAGCGATTGCAATCCTGGGATTGAATTCTCAATACCGGGATTTGGGATTAAGAATTTTATAATCCCGGGATACCATTTCGGGATTAGGCTTACAGATTGGCTGTTATTTTGGTATCCTTAATTAACTTACTTAATGCATACGATGGGTGAGGTCAAGTTTTCCTAAGACTTTAGTCTAAAACTAAAGTCTTGACTTGACTTTGGTCTAAGACCAAAGTCAAGACCAATCTTGACCTGACTTTAGTCTAAGCCCAAAGTCGAGTCCAAAGTCTAGACCAAAATCAAAATTAAATCAGCGGGCAATTTTTTTAAATGTCAAAACAATACAATTATGGCTTAGCTTGACCAAACGGACGTCACAGTTCGTTATTTAAGCGAAATACCGTATTTACTTTTGAGCAGTTAAATAACGTGCGGCGTCTGGTAACTAATAAGCATTTAATTACTTACCATCTACCGGCGTTAACTATGCAGACGACACTAGCGTAAATAATGACGTCATCGCTGGCCAAATATTGCACAAAATTCCTTTTATATCCATTAAATGGCTGTATAAACAAACAAAGTAATATTGCACACATCATCCAATCAATATAGGTCTGGAAAACACTTCTATAATGTTGATTTAATTTATCGTATTATTGCAGTAATTCAACAGTTGCGTATAAAAGATGGACGAAGTCTAAAATCAAGTCAAAAGTCAAGACTAAAGTCAAAACTAAAGTCAAGCCCAGCTCGTAGATAAGCCCAAAGTGAAGACTTTAGTCTTAGACCAAAGTCTTAGCGAAACTTGACCTCACTCAATGTAGTATAGGCTCCTACGGAAAGAATATCTGAACTGTAGAGAGTGACGGTGACTGTCAAAATACAAATTATAGTGCACAGCACAAAGTAGTACTCTAATGCACATAAAATATTTTATTCATCACAAGGCTAAAATTTTTATTTCTATCATTCAACACACAGAAAAGTATAATTTTAACCATTTTTGTAATCCCGAAATCCCGGGATTGGGACAGCCAAGATCCCGGGATTCCGGATCCCAGGATTGCAATTCCTAATAGCAAGCAATGTCAGTGGGAAAATTTGTTCAATCAGTTAGCATTATCCAGACTATACCATCCAGCTCATTGCCGTTACTGATTTCCATGCTTTGAATATTTGCACTTAAACAGGACACACACACATGCACTTGATGTTAAATGTAAATTTGTAATAACAAGGCCTATCAAATGCATCAGTTTATTTGTTTCGTTCTTTCAGATATGCATTTTCCAAACTTTTGAGTCTACCTGTGCATAACAACAGTATAATATATCTGATATGACCTCACAGTCATAGAAATCACTTGAGATGAACAAAAGTAGTCAATGGATGAGCAGAGATCACATAACACTCAATCACAAAGACAAATAAGTCTTTCCAAACAATCAACTGCACTAGTGCTGATAAACAATCACAAACAAGCAAGAAAAATACACAACAAAAAAGTAAACTCCTTCCTGAGCCATAAGAACTACAGAAGAGCACTGATTTTGCTTTCTTAGTGCTTACACTGCAAGATCACGGAATCAGGGGTGTGTCTATTTACACCACAGCTTTCGCTAGTAGTCACTGACTACCCATTACCCAGAGAGATGGCCAGGCTGAGTTGACCTGAGTGGCCATGATGGTTTATCCACCTGCTGATCCATTTAAATACTAATGGGGCCCAGTGTCGATTGGACAACACATGCCAATGCCTACATCAAGTCACCAAAAAAGAAACTAGTACAGCCATAATAAACACTACAATAGCAACAGTTACAAAAAATAACATAATCTTTAAGTAAGTTTGCCAAAAGATTAGTTTTTATCCACAATTGATATGAGGACCAAAGGTCTGGTTTTCTCTCTTGGACTACCAGATAACCCAGCAAATTATAAAAACGCACTTATTATAGTCTACAATAATGTGGTACAGCAAAGACTGCTTCAACCATACCCGACATGTGTACTTTTACAGCACAGGCACTTGAGCAACGCCCAAAAAGTAGGCAGGCTCAAAGAAAACAGACAGTACTGATGTGTTAGAAAATAGCAGTTCAATAAAAGATAATGTAGTGTATAAATACAATATGCAGATTCTCATAAACAATATTTCAACAGTAATGAACAGAACTTAACCATACCAGTCAATATTATGTTAAAATAGAATACAATACAATCACTTGCTTAATGTAACTAACCATTACAATACAGAGTCATAGATTGCAAAAGATGTTCGGTATTTAAGAGGCACACCATAACGAGCACGGAGAGCGTGAAGAGCAAGCTCGCAAGTTGCAGCTATAACGGAGAACTAATGAGATGCAGCGGAAAAACCTCCTGGTGGTAAGGCTAAAGGCAAAACCCACTACAGCTGAAATAAGTACAAATTCGGCCTAATTTTTTGCATTTCACACTTTGCTATTGTATGGTTTACTGATTTTCAATCAAGCAGTGCTGACAGATCAACAGAATGAAATGATTTAGCATGAAAAAGTGAGGGGGGGCAACAACATTTCTCCTCGAATTGATAACTGCGGAGACGGTATGTAAAAGTGAACAGGCACGTGCCACGTGTGCACCTTGCTCCAGTGGTTCCACGATCTGTGCAAAAGGTAGTGCATAAAAAGTGGACCATGCATACTTTATGTAGATATTTACAAAATGATGGTCTCAAAATTGATTAGCCTTGATCACTGCACTTAAGAGCAGTCATATTGAACACTTTCTTGACTAGTTGTATAAGTACTGTCGTTATGTTACAGACTATATTTCCACATGGGCATGATGTACACAACAGAAAAAAATGAAAATAAAATGTTCCCCTTTATTCTGCACCACCCTGTATTGCCATCAAACAAATGACAGCCTGGTAAAATAAATTTCTTACATGCAAACACAACACTTTACACTTAATATGCACAGAAAATAATACATCAACGCTGCAAACAAAGTTTTAAAAAGTTGTCTTGTTGAATGCTACACAGCTAGAAATGGCAGAATATGCACTGAACATAACCAATCAAAATTGTGAATGAAGATCAATGTCTTGTTGAATGTTACACAGCCAGGAATGGTAAAATGTCATCAATGCAGCTGACAACACGAAGCTTTGAAAAAACTCCTTTAACAATGCTCTTCGTACAAAGTAACCCTGCACAACAGCATGACATCGGTATAAATAACATGGTGATGTAACAGTTATGCTAAGGCATCAGACTTGTGATCAAGTGATTGCTGGTTCAGCTTGCTATCAACGAACAACTTCAGGCAAGTTGTTAACACGCATGCACCTCTGTTGGAAAAAATGATCTAATAGTTAGACCAATAAAATACGCGCAAATGCGAGCTTTTTGGACGTGTGAAGGGGGTGGAGAATAGGGGCAGCAACCTGGACCCCCTTAGCTCTGAAAACCTGGTGCCACTCCTGAATATCAGAGACACAACCTTAAAGATTGTGCTTCAAATACAACTGCATGCCATTTGCATGCAACCTTTAGCAACTTGCTAACTTACTGTTTGCTCAGGTCAACTCAGCCTCCTACCCTCAGCAGAATGGAAAATGAATACAATACACTGTAGCTACGGGACAAATACCTAGTACTTGACTAAGGTGGTATGTCTGTGGGCTGCACTGCAGCCTGCAGGTCCAATTATTGTTTGCTAGCAACATCATTACTGTATATGCAAATCAACTGCCACTTCGAAGACAAAAGCATTTCTAGTGAGCCTGACTCAATGAAGCTATGCTACATCAAGTACTGCCACAGTAACTGCCAGCTTAGCTTGCAACACTTTGCACTTAATAGCAGAACTGCATAAGTGTCTTTTGAAATACAAATTCTCGATAAACCTAAGACTAGAACTAGCAATACTAATGATATTAAAACTCACATTTGTCACAAGGAACAGAGTCATCAGTAATTTTATGCGTCATCAGCCTGGCAACTTCCTTGAACACATCCTACAGTAGTTGACATTAAAGCTCAATACACATATATATGACATATAATATGCATTTTGTAGTGCAAACATCAATCAGGGACTCTCAAATCATAGTAACAAATAAAGTACTTTAAAAATTGAGATCCAGAAACCGCATAGACAAATCCTTAACTGCGATTCCTAGACAACAACGTACATAGACAAAAAATGCATTACAATCTGTTGATAACTTTTCGAGATACTAGAAAATTACATAACATGGTACAATAGTTACAATAAACAAAAAGCAAGTAGTACACAATACAATTATAGCAATTCCATAGATTTTTATTGTGCAATTAGTGTGAACGTTCCCAGGGGTAGGTATGCAAATTTCCAACTCAACAGCTCAAAATAAACTGCTGCATAATATGTCAGCAATAGGCTGGCATAATATTTCTAGTTAAACAATGGTCAGACATGACATGAAAGTATGGCAAAGCAATTAAGTATCATAATATTTATTTTTAAACTAACGCTATACAGTGTATATAGTATTTGAAAAACAACAAACATGCACTTGATTCAAACAAACAAGTACATTTGACAATGGCAAACTGAAAGCTCCTCAGAATGCTGTAACAGCTACAATTTTGTTTAAATTTACAATGATACTGAAATAAGCAATTTATCTTACACATACCTTAGAACCAAATCTGTTGCCCTTGTAATACGGCGTCAGCTGTCTAATGACAATATCGGCTGCATCTTTTTTGCACAGCTTTTCCTCACGAGTGGTTTCCAGTTGCTTTACTGTCAGTTGTTTCAAACTAACCCTCGAGTTGCTTGAATAAGCTTGGCAAACTTCACCATCGAGTTTGCCAGTAGCTTCGGACTTTGTATACAGATTGTGACCTCGACTTTTCGTGTCACTGCGACCTCTGACAGATTGCTCAGAAACATGAAGCTTATTGACTTTTGTGCTTTCACCAAATAATTTCTCCGGTTTATCAGCAAACTCCTGTTCACAAAAATTTCACGGACATTACTGACATGCAATAACTGATAATATACACTAAGACATACTACAGTATAAACATCAAGACTGCAGTATCAACATGGCATGTTGGCATAACTAACTGAACAATTTCTCATTAAATACATCAAGTGAAAAATGAACCCAACTTGTTTTGTAAAAAAATGTATCTATAAAAATTCTTGTACGACAAATTATACAGAGAATGCAATAAAAGGCAAGGATGCAATTCAGCAATAACTGTACTGTATACAATAATTACTGTTATTTAGAGCTGTCAAAGAACTAATTTATTTAACGCATTAATTAATGTGTTATTAACACACCCAGACCCATCAAGAGGGAAAGTAGGGAAAGGGTTAGTTACCCTGGGCTCTGTGACGTTTGGGAGCCCCACATGTAGAATACAAAACGTTACAAATACATTTTTAAATGTATAATCAACCACAGATCTATACATTAATATTTCAATAATTATTTAGTTACAGTAGTGATGGAACGGCAACTACAGTTTAGTTACTTAAATTCATTCAATTGTTAAATAACCGCAGTTTAGCGAAATATTGGAACTTTTGCTTCATGGAATTTAGGAAATCAACATAAATTTACGTATGTGCATTAATTTTCTTAACGTGCAATATTTTTTTAACACGTGTTAATTTATTAACGCAATAATGCGTTAATTGATGCGATAATTTGACTGCTCTACTGTTACTACAAAAATATATATGTTATCAACTGAATAGTTCAGTATCCTGATACAATATGAAAACAAAGGTGGAACTAAAATTGTTTGATACAAAAAGAAACAGGATGCGAAAAAACAATTTCTACAAAGCAAATATCAGATAAAATAAAAATGCCACATCAGCATTTAAAATAATCCTAACGTAAGTTTTATGGAATCAGAATCAGTCATGTCACAGCGGCATTCAAGACAAGAAATTTGAGCAAATGCTCATGGGACGCGCAAAAGCCTATAGCAGTTCCTGTTCGGAAACTGTCAGTCTATCTTCAGCCATTTCGTCGAGACTTATATGGGGGTACCGCTTTTTCATGCCCTCGTGCGCAGGTTTCCTTGAACCTAGAAAATCGAGACTTGGACCGTCGAAATCTATGTTCAATGATGAAAATTTCAATTGGTTTCGGCGCAATTCGCTCTTGCAATGTGTCTCGCAGCCCGAAATCGCCAACAAAATCCATAAAACCCCCTATTTTGGTATTCAAGGCATTCAAGGTCATTGAATTGGGCACCAATCGAGAGCTAGTGTACGACTTCCTATTAGTGATTAATAATAACCTAGGCCCTATCTCGCACCGTTACTGAGATACAG